>Ga0310904_10000739_pt1 | contig 9553 bp, 6 predicted proteins | sample C48D1metaG_FD_203746 | JGI IMG/M metagenome (GOLD analysis project Ga0310904, IMG submission 203746) | Lab incubated soil microbial communities from West Virginia University Organic Research Farm, Morgantown, WV, United States - C48D1 | ecosystem: Environmental > Terrestrial > Soil > Agricultural... | reverse complement strand
CTTGGCGTGAATCGCCACGAGGCGGCGCAGGCCGTCATGGCCGAATCGGTCGACGATGTGACTGACGACCAGCGACGCCTGGTAGTAGCCGACGCCAATCAGCTGTGGATTCTGGAAGGCGGTGTTCAGCTCTTTCAGCTTGATCGTTTCGCCGCGGTTCATCAGGTTGGCGAACATCAGATCGCCGGCACGGCCCCACCGTCCCGGCCGCGCGACCGTCTCTTCGTATTCCGAGATCCCTTCGCTGAGCCACCGCGGCAGACGCTGGTTCGACATCTGCAGCGTGATCACGTGCGCCAGTTCGTGCCACAGCGTCGCTTCCCACTGGAACTCGCCGGGGCGCGCCCGGGGCGAATCGAGCGTCACCACGCGGCCGAAGCAGGCGCCGAGTGCGCCGATCATCCCGGGCAGCCCTGCGGTACGGACCGCAAAGTGATCGTGCTTGGGAAACATCTCGACCAGGATCGGACCCTTCGGCGTGAACTGATAGCGCTTGCTCAAGGTCTCGAGCGCACGGTTCGCCAGTTCCAACGCCGGGGCCTGGAGCACCGCGGCGTCGGCCTTGTCGATCCGCAGCACGACCTCGCCCTGCTCGGTGGTGATGAACTTGTCGAGCGTGTCCATCATCTCGAGCAGGTTGTAGGTCACGACGTCGTAGGGGTTCAGCTTGAACGACGATTCCAGCGCGTTACGCGCACCACCTTCGTCGCCCGTCCGGAGCAGGTACATCCCGAGGTCGGCGAGCGCTTGTTGCTGACGCGGGGCGATGTCGAGCGCGCGCCGCACCAGCGTGACCGCCTCGTCAAAGCGATAGGCGTGCGCGGTGTACTCGGCCGCCACGCGATAGACCTCGGCGTATCCGCGCGACATCGCCAGGACGTTGGCGACTTCGGCTTCGAACTCCGGCTTCTTGTCCTCCACGTACGCGAGGGCGGCGAGCAGGGAGTGGCCGTCGAGGCTCGACGGGTTCACCGACAACGCTTTCTGGATCAGCTGGCGCGCTTCGTCGCGTTTGCCGGCGTCCGCCGCCTGCCCGGCGAGGAACAGGTGCGTGTCGACGTGCGTCGGGTTGACCTCGAGGATCTTGCGGGCGATGCCGATCGCCGCCGGCGGGTTGTCGTTGGAGACGGCCCGTGCCAGGCCGAACATCGCCGGCACGTACCGGGGATCCGCTTCGAGCGCCATCTGGAACGACTTCACCGCCTCGGTGTTGCAGGTCTGGCATTGGCGTTCCAGGAAGAACGCGCCCCACGCCGCGTTGATCGCGGCGTCGCGCGGCGCGGCGGTCGAGGCATCGCGAAACGCCGCCTGCGCGTCCTCGAAGAGATCGAGCGCTTGCAGGGCGCGCGCGCCGCGCGCGATCTCGGCGGCGTCGGTTCCGCCCCGCGCCCGCGAGGCGACGCGCGTCAGCGTCTCACGCGCTTCAGGACGGCTCAGCATGTGCTGCAGCAGCCCCAACTCGAGCGCCGCTTCACTCGTCGGCGCGCGGCCGGCCGCCGGCCGCAGCGCGGTCATCGCCTCGTCGTAGCGGCCGCGCTCAATCATCGCCTTGGCGCGGACCGCGACGACGGCTGGATCCTGTTGGTCGAGCTGTGCGGTGAGCGTTGCGACTTCGTCGTAGCGGCCCTCGTTGATCGCCACCTGCGCCGAAGCCAGGCCGGGCGGCAGCTTGCGCGACGACTGCGCGACGGCGCGCGGAATCATCAGCGCCAGCATCACGACCGCGATCGATAGCGCCAGCGCGGTCATCGGACGCGTCGGCCGCAGCAACCGGAGGAAGCGCATCATCCTGGCTCGTATTATATCCACCGGATCGCGCGTCACACCCGTCGCCAAGGTCCAGCCCGACCGCCTGTTGCGCAGGCCTTCAGGAATGCAGATGCGCGGCGACGGCGCGATTCTCGACGGCGATGCGTTTGAGAATCAAGACGAGAAAAAAGGCGGTGGCGGCAGGACCAGCGAGCACCGCACCGCACATGAGCGTTGCGCCGAGGAGCTCGCCGACGACCGCGACGTAGTTGGGATGATTGAAGAACCGGTACGGCCCCGACAGGATCCGGCAGCCGCCCGGCACGACGATGACGCGGAATGTCCAGGCACGGCCGAGCGTCAGAATCGCCCACCACTTCAACGCCTTGGCCACCGCAAACACGCCGATCCCGAGCGCCGCGACCAGCGCCGGCGCGCCGCCGCGGAGCGCGCCTTCGAGGATCATCGCCACGAACGCCCCGGGGTAGGCCACCTGCATCAGCGGATACACATCGCCGGGCGGCTCGAGGCCGCCGGCAGCCCGCTGGGTTCGTTCGTTAATCGCGGCGCGCCGCGTTTCAATCGCCATCAGCGCGAAGATGGCGGCCGCCGCCACCGTGAGCATCACGACGACACCGCCTTTGCGTCCCCCGCCTCCACGATCAACCGCCGCACGATCCCCGGAGCGAAGCGTGCGCCAACCGAAGCCGCGCGGACGCCGGCTCGCGACGACACCAGCGCGCGCAGCGTCCGATTGAAGCGCCACTTCGAGGCGAACTCGCGTTCGCGCGCAGCGCGCAGACGGGCGTGGACGCCGTTCCACCCGTGTTCCAGCGCGTCGAGCGCCGCGGCGGCCGCGAGCTCGCCGCCGCGCACCGCGAAGCGAAGGCCGTCGCCGGTCATCGGATCGATGAAGCCCGCCGCGTCGCCCGCGAGCAGCAGCCCGGCCATGTCTTCCCGCACGACGTCGACGGCGAGCGGTCCCAGCATGATCGGATTCCGGACCGGCGCCTGGCCGCCGAAACGGTTGCGCAACGCTGGCTCGGCGGCGATCGCGTTGCGAAGCAGTCCGGGCGGATCGCGGAAGTCGCATGCCGACGAACCCGCTCGGCCCGCGCCAGACCAGGGCAGCACCAGGCACACGTTGCTGAGGCCGCTGCCGAGCGGTGCCACGCCGATGTAGCGACCACGGCGGATGTGCATTTCGCCGAAGGTCGATCGGATCGGGTCTTCGAAGTACGCGCCGATCGCCCAGCGCTTCGGCCGCGGCGGATGCCGGGCCAGCCGCAACCCGAACGCGACCGTCGACCGCCGCCCGTCCGCCGCGACGACGACCTTGGCCGTCAGCTGATGACGTGCGCCGTTCCCGGCGACGATGCCTCGGATCACGGGCGCGGAGGCAGGGCCGTCGACCAGCGCTTCGCGCGCGGCGACACACTCGAACGCGGCCCCGGCCGCGACCGCCTGTTCGAGCAGCATCGCATCGAAATCACGGCGGCTGATGGCCAGCCCGCGCTGATCGCGCGGGTAACGTCCTTCGACGGCAATGCCGCCTTCGCCGGTGACAATCATGCCGTCAATCGGCAGCGCCCGGTCCTCGAGGGCGGCGGCGAGACCAAGCCGGCGCAGCAGCCCGAGCGTGCCCGGGTTGATCGTGTCGCCGCACAACTTGTCACGCGGGAAGGTGGCCCGGTCGATCAGCCGGACACGCGCGCCGGCACGAGCCAGCACGATCGCCGCGACTGCGCCGGCAGGGCCGGCTCCAACGATCAGGACATCATCCATGGGATGGAGCCGGTGATAGTTAAGATTTCAGATTTCAGATTTGAGATTGGCGACCATCGAATCGGCATTCAATCAGCCGAGGCTCGCGCGCAGCGCTCACCACTCTGAAATCTTGAATCTGAAATCTGAAATTCCACCGTTAGTTCCCCCGGCCGATCACGATCGCCGAATTCTTCGATCCAAAGCCGAGACAGTTGCAGAGCGCGGCTTCGATCGAGGCCGGACGTCCGCAGTTCGGAACGTAATCGAGGTCGCACGCTGGATCCGGATCGGTCTGGTTGATCGTCGGGGGCAGAAAATCGTGCTGCATGGCCAGCACGGCGCTGACGATGCCGGCGGCGCCGCTGGCGCCCTGCGGATGGCCGATCATCGACTTCACGGACGACCCCGCGAGCCGTTCGGCGTGCGCGCCGAACACCTCCCGCACCGAGCGCGATTCGACCGCGTCGTTCAGCACGGTGGACGTCCCGTGGTAGCTGACGTAGCCGATGCTGTCCGGCGCGCGGCCCGATCGGCCGATGGCCTGCGTGATGGCGCGGACGATCTCCTCGCCATCAGGCGCCATCTGAACGCGGTGGTAGGCATCGCACGTCGCTGCGTAGCCGTCGATCGACGCGTAGACGCGAGCGCCGCGGGCCCGGGCACGGTCTTCGCGCTCGACCACCACCATCCACGCGCCCTCGCCGAGCACGAACCCGTCGCGGCTGCGGTCGAACGGCCGCGAGGCGGCGGCCGGGCGATCGTTGAAGGCCGTCGACAGGGCGCGCATCCGCGAGAACCCGAACATCATGCCCGGGGTCACGCACGCATCGGCGCCCCCGGACAGCAGCACGTCGGCCTCGCCCGATCGAACCAGCGCCGCCGCGTAGCCGATCGCGTCGGTCGAGCTCGTGCAACCGCAGGACAGGACGTGGCTGATGCCGCGCAGCCGCAGCGAAATCGAAATTTCGCTCGAGAGCATGCCGACAATGGACACGGGGATCGCATAGGGCGTCACCTTGCGGCCGCGCTCGACGAAGAAGTCGAAATACTGCCGCTCGCCCACGTCGATGCCGCCGCCGCCGCTGCCGATCACCACGCCGGCGCCCGGCTCGGCAAGCGCGAGGCCGGCGTCGGCCCACGCCTCCCGTGCCGCGATCACGCCCACCAGCGCCGCACGCGAATAGCGCTTGGGATCGGCCCGATACGCCTCGTCCCAGATGTCGTCGCCATCAATTGGCGGCACATCGTCTATCGAGATCTGCGAGACCGGCGCCGCCACGCGCGAGGCGAGCTCCGACGCGTCGAACTCGGCGATCGCGCGCGTGCCGCTGCAACCCCGGCTGATGTGCTCCCAGAAGCGGTCACGGCCGATCCCGAACGGCGAGACCACGCCGATGCCCGAGATGACGACGCGCGGCGAACCGGAGTGACGCATATGTGCCCTATGCTATCCGTCCTTGTTGCCAAACGATCCGCGGCCCAGCTCGACCACTCTCCTGAACCAGGCGTTCGTGTGGACTGGCGGCGCCCTGTTCGTCGGATCGCTTACGGCGACCGTTTACGTTTACGCGATTGGTTGGTCGGCCACGCGGTTCGGCAGGCCGACCGTGTGGCCGGCGCTCGCGGCCAACATCGCGTGGTTCCTCGCCTTCGCGCTGCACCACAGCCTGTTCGCGCGCGAACGCGTCAAGCGCTGGGTTGCACGGCACGTACCGGATCGACTGCTGCGCTCGGTCTATGTGTGGATCGCCAGCCTGTTGTGGTTCGCGGTGGTCGCCGCCTGGCAGCCGCTCGGCGGCCTGGTGTTCGAACAATCCGCCGCCGCGGCGCGGACGGCTCATGCCGCCGTTCAAATCGCCGGGCTGTTGCTCATCGCGGCGTCGGTCGCCACGATCGATGCGCTGGAACTGGCCGGCATCCGCGTCGGGAGCCAGCCGGCAGGCTTACAGGCGCGCGGCCCGTACCGCCTCGTCCGTCACCCGCTGTACCTCGGATGGATGCTCGCCGTGTTCGGCGCCGCGACGATGACTTTCGATCGGCTGGTATTCGCAGGGCTGACGACGACCTACCTCATCGTCGCGATCCCGTGGGAGGAACGCTCGCTCGAACGCACGTTCGGGGATGAGTACGAACGTTACAAGCGGCGCGTGCGATGGAAGATGATCCCGTTCGTTTATTAGGCAGGACTGTCGACTACCGACTACCGACTACCGACTCTCCAGTATCCTGATAGCACGTATGTCCGCCGACCAGCCGCGCAATTACCCCTCCGAACTCCCGGCACTCGCGCTCCGAGACACGGTCGTCTTTCCGCTGACGCTGCAGCCGATCGCGATCACCCGTCAGCTGTCGATCGAGTCGGTCAACCGCGCGCTCGCGGGCGACCGCCTGCTGTTTGTCACCCTGCAGACGACCGATGACGACGAGCCGCAGCCCGATCAGTTGAAGAAGATCGGCACGATCGCCGCGATCCGGCAGATGGCCAAGGTGCCCAACGGCGGTGTCCACGTCGTCGTCGAAGGCCTGGCGCGGGCGCGCGCCGACCTGGTGACGCGGGCCGGCCAGACGCTGCGCGCCGCGATCACCCCGGCGCCGGAGCAGATGGAGCGCACCCTCGAGGTCGACGCGTACGTGCGGCGCATCCGCGAGCTGATCGATCGCGCGCTGTCGGTGACGAGCGGCCTGTCGCAGGAACTGCGGGCCATGGTCACCGGCATTGACGATCCGCTGCGCCTCGGTTACCTGCTTTCCAGCCTGCTCGACATGAAGGCCGAGGAGAAGCAGCAGATTCTCGAGCAGGAGAACCTGGTCGCGAAGCTGCAGGCGGTGGCCGCGGCGCTCAACCGGGAGATCGCGCTGCTCGAGCTGAAAGGCAAGATCGAGACGGCGGCGCAGCAGGAGATGACCGACGCGCAGCGGCAGTACTTCCTGCGTCAGCAGATGAAGGCGATCCAGGACGAGCTCGGGGAAGGCGAGAAGCCGGAAGCGCAGGAGCTGCGCAGCCGCGTCGACGCGGCGAAGCTGCCCGAGGCGGTGCACCTCGTGGCGACGCGCGAGATCGATCGCCTCGAGCGCATGACGCCTGCCTCGCCCGAGTACCAGATGATCCGCACCTACATCGACTGGGTGCTGGATGTGCCATGGTCGACGACGACTGAGGACCGCCTCGACCCGCTCGCGGCGCGCACGGTGCTCGACGAAGACCACTACGACCTCGACAAGGTGAAGGAACGCATCGTCGAGTACCTCGCCGTGCAGAAGCTGAAATCGCAGCAAAGCGGCGCGCTCTCGCTGAAAGGCCCCATCCTCTGCTTCGTCGGGCCACCTGGCGTCGGCAAGACCTCGCTCGGTCAGTCGATCGCGCGCGCCATGAACCGGAAGTTCGTGCGGATCTCGCTCGGCGGCGTGCGCGACGAGGCGGAGATTCGCGGGCACCGCCGCACCTACATCGGTTCGATCCCCGGCCGGATCGTGCATGCGCTCAATCTGGGCGGCGCGATGAACCCGGTGTTCATGCTCGACGAGATCGACAAGATCAGCGCCGGATTCCAGGGCGATCCCGCCGCCGCGCTGCTCGAGGTGCTCGACCCCGCGCAGAACCATTCGTTCCGCGATCATTACCTCGAGATCAACATCGACCTCTCGAAGGTGCTGTTCATCGCCACCTCCAACCAGCTCGGCACCATCCACCCCGCGCTGCTCGATCGGATGGAGATCATTTCCCTCGCCGGCTACAGCGAGGAAGAAAAGCTGCACATCGCCCGGCGGTATCTGATCCCGCGACAGCTCGAGGAGCATGGCCTCACCGCGGCACAGGTGACTTTCGACGACGAGGCCATCAGGCGGATCGTTGCTGAGTACACGCGCGAAGCCGGCGTGAGGAGCCTCGAGCGGCAGATCGGCGCGATAGCGAGAAAGATTGCCGCCCGAATCGCCACCGGCAATCAGGCATCACCCGGGCAGGACGGCAACCTGCCGGTGAAGGCCGCCGACCTTCCGGATTATCTGGGGCCGCCGCGCTTCAAGGACGACGTCGCGTTCCGGGTTTCGCGGCCGGGCGTCGCCACCGGCGTGGCGTGGACCGAAACGGGCGGCGACGTCCTGTTCGTCGAGGCGAGCCTGCTCCCGGCCGGCCACCACAACCTGATCCTGACCGGCCAGTTGGGGAACGTCATGCAGGAATCGGCGCGGGCCGCGGTCAGTCACATCCGCGCGACCGCGGGGGCGCTCGGTGTCTCGCCGGAGTTCTTCGACACCCACGACCTGCATGTCCACGTGCCCGCCGGCGCCATCCCGAAAGACGGGCCGTCAGCCGGTGTCACGATGGCCACTGCCATCGTCTCGGCCCTGCGGGATCAGGCGGTGCGCGAAGACGTCGCGATGACCGGCGAGATCACCCTGAGCGGCCTGGTGCTGCCGGTCGGCGGCATCCGGGAAAAGGCGCTGGCCGCGCGGCGTCACGGTATTTCCACGTTCATCCTGCCCCGGCGCAACGAGCCCGACCTGGCGGAGCTGCCGCCGGAAGTCAAAAACGGAATGCGGTTTGTTCCAGTGGAGACCCTCGAGGAGGCGCTGAAGGTTGCGCTGCCTCCGCCGATAAGCAAGTAGGGTCTTTCCCGGACTGAATGCGCCTACTGGCAGGAACCGTCACTGCATTGCTCGCCGTTGCCGGATCCAGCAGCCAGCAACCGGAGCGCGGCGCCATCACCGGAAAGGTGACCCTCACGACCGCCGTCCGCGGCGTGCCGCTGGCCTCCAACGTCTACCAACCCCGCGCGGTCGGCCGTCACGATCCCGGCCGGACCCCCGAGATTCTCAACGTCATCGTGTTCCTGAAAGACGCGTCGTTCAAAGGCACGCTGCCGGCGTCGCACCAGGTCGTCGAGCAGGTGAACGAAACCTTTCTCCCGCGCGTAATTGCAGTGACGCGGGGCTCGGTCGTCGCCTTCCCGAATGGCGATCCGTATTTCCACAACGTGTTCTCGCTGTCGCGCGCCGGAACGTTCGATCTCGGACGCTATCGACAGGGACAGACGCGTGAAGAACAGTTCACGAAGGCGGGTTTGATCAAGGTCTACTGCCACATCCACTCGCACATGAGCGCCTCGATCATGGTGCTCGACCACCCGTACTTCACGGTCCCGCGTCCGGACGGCAGCTTTACGTTGGCGGACGTGCCACCCGGCAAGTACACGCTGGTTGGCTGGCACGAGCGCGTCGGCGAGCGCGCCAGCAGCGTCGTCGTCGAAGCGGGCCGCACGGCCGCCATCGATCTCTCCCTGCCCGTCGAGGACGACCAGTGACCGACGGCCGCAAGCCGCCGGCGCTCCTCCTCAAGACGCTGAAGGTCACCTTCGGCCTGGTCACGCTGCTGCTGCTGATCGTGTTCGCGGTCGCCTTCTACACGGTCCGCTTGCAGATTCGCGATTCGGTGATTCAGAGCCTCGACACGACACAGGGGCTCTTCGTGGCCCTCGAAAACCGGCGGCAGGTCGACCTCCAGCGGCAGGCGGCCACGCTCGCCGAGAGCTCGACGCTGAAGGCGGCACTCGACACCTATATCGCGGAGGCCCGCACAAGCGATCCGGCGGGGCGCCAGCAGTTGCTGACGACGATCAGGCGGGAGCTCGAAAAAGTGGCCGCGCGCGTCGAGTCGGACGCCATCGTCGCCGTCGACGTCCGCCAGGCGACGCTTGCGGCCGCCGGTCCTTTCGCCGGTTCATGGCCGATCGGCAGCACGGCTTCTCTCGCTCCGGCGACGGTCGCGACGGAAGATGCCGTGGCGCGGGTCGGCGACAACACATTTCGGATCCTGCCCGTGCCGCTGTTGATCGACGACGAGCGGATCGGATCGTTGTACCTCGCGACGAGACTCGATACTCACCTGGCGCAGGAACTCGACACCCTGGCGCGCGCGAAGATCGCGATTGTCAGCGATGGGCGCGTGCTCGCGACGACGCTCTCGCAGCAGGCGTTGTCGGATTTCCAGGGGGCTCCGGCGATGACGGCGCCACAAGGCGAAGTCGTCCTGAACGGC
>Ga0310904_10000736_pt1 | contig 9571 bp, 9 predicted proteins | sample C48D1metaG_FD_203746 | JGI IMG/M metagenome (GOLD analysis project Ga0310904, IMG submission 203746) | Lab incubated soil microbial communities from West Virginia University Organic Research Farm, Morgantown, WV, United States - C48D1 | ecosystem: Environmental > Terrestrial > Soil > Agricultural... | reverse complement strand
TCGAAGGCAAGGGCGACATCACGCTCGACGTCACCGCCGCCGGGAAGACGGTGAACGCCATGAAAAGCTCGCTCGCCGGCAGCGCCAAGCTCCACCTGCAGGACGGCGCCATCAAGGGCATCAACATCGCCGAGATCATCCAGAAAGGCCGCAACCTGCTGGGCGGGCAGTCCGCCTCTTCCGGGCAGAGCGCGAACGACGCCACGCGCAAGACCGACTTCAGCGAGCTCAGCGCGAGCTTCGCGATCAAGAACGGCGTGGCGCACAACGAGGACCTCGATGCCAAGGCGCCGCTTTTCCGCCTGGGCGGCAAGGGCGACATCAACATCGCGGCCTCGAGCCTCGACTACGTGGCCAAGGCTGCGGTGGTGGCCTCGACCAAGGGACAGGGCGGCGCCGAGCGCGACAGCCTTGCCGGCCTCACCGTGCCGGTGCACCTCAGCGGCCCGTTCGACGACCTGAAATATCAGGTCGACTACCGCGCCATGGCGGGCAACGTCGTCAACTCGGAAACCGGGCAGAAGCTGAAAGAACGCCTGGGTCAAGAGCTCAAGGACGACAAAGTGCGAGATAAGTTAAAAGGATTGTTAGGGCGGTAGGGGTTATCCCGGCGTCCCCTCAGGAAGTCCCCGAGTGCGGGGCCCGGGGCGCGCTCGTATGCTGGCGGCGCAATGCTGAACCTCCTGCGCTACTCGCAGCTCCTTGCGCTGGCGGTGCTCCTAGCAGTCGTCGTCGCGCTGTCGTTGCTGTACCGCGGCCTGGTGTTCGATGCCATGATCGAAGCCGAGACCCACGCCAGCGTCGCCCTGACCAAGACCTTCGCCAACGCGATCTGGCCCGCGCACGCTTCGTTCGTGAAGCGCGCCGTCTCGCTCGACCGCCCGTCCCTGGCCGGGCGCGCCGAGATCGCCGCGCTCGATCAAGATCTGCGGCAGCTGTCCGCCGGTCTGTCCGTCGTGAAGGTCAAGATTTACGACCTGAACGGCCTGACGGTGTACTCGAGCGACGCGAGCCAGATCGGCGAAGACAAGCTGGCCAACCCCGGCTACTTGCGCGCGCGCGACGGGTATCCGGCGAGCAATCTGACCTACCGCGAGCGGATGGATGCCTGGGAAGGGCAGCTTGCCGAGCGCCATATCCTGGCAACCTATGTCCCGGTGCACGTTTACGACGCCGCGCCGGTCGAGGCGGTGCTGGAGATCTACACCGACGTCACGCCGCTGGTGGAGCGCATGGAGCGCAGCCAGTGGACGATCCTCGCCGCGGTACTCGGTGCCATGGCGCTGGTGTACCTGGCGATCCAGCTCAGCCTGGTACGCTACAAGCGCCTGCTTCGCGAGCAGGAGGCAGCGCGCGTCGCGCAGGAGGAGCGCATTCGCCACCAGGCGTACCACGACTCGCTGACCGGACTGCCGAACCGCGCGCGCTTCGGCGAGCAGCTCGAGGAAGCGCTGCGCCGTGCCAAGCGCACCGGCGCGCCCCTCGGTCTGCTGTTCCTCGACCTCGATCTCTTCAAGCGCGTGAATGACAGCCTGGGCCACGACGCGGGCGACGCGCTGCTGCGCCTCGCCGCCGAGCGCATCCGGCGCGCGGTGCGCGAGGCCGACATGCTGTTCCGCATGGCGGGCGACGAATTCACCGTGCTGCTCGAGGACGTGCGCGGCCCCGAGGAAGCGGCGATGGTGGCCAGCCGCGTGCTGGAGGGGGTCGCGGAGCCGCTGCAGGTCGGCGAGCACCAGCTTGCGATCACCGCGAGCATCGGCATCGCGCTTTATCCGGACGACGAGGCGCTCGGCGAGCGGCTGATCAAGGCCGCCGACACCGCGATGTACCGCGCCAAGGAGCTCGGCCGCAACCGCTATGCGTTCTTCGCGCCGGAGCTGAACCAGCGCCTCGAGAGCCAGGTCATCGCCGAGGCCGCGCTGCGGCGCGCGGCGTCAGGCGGCCGCGCGGCGGTTGGTAGCTAGGCGCTCGTCGACCAGCGCCACGATCGCGTCGAGCTCCGGGTGGCTCGTGCCGCGGTGCGCGGCGATCGCCTGCACCAGCTTGTCCACGCGCTCGATGTAGCCGGCGCCGTTGAACAGCGCGCGCGCCGCGGACGAAGGCGCGGCGAGGCTGGCCGCCGCGGCGGCGTATTTCTCGAACGGCACCAGGTCTTCGGGTGCGGCACCGAGGCCGATGCACAGCTCGCGCACCCAGTCGTAGACCGAGCGGGCGCGCTCGGCGTCGCCGTGCACTGCGTCGCGGATGGCGCGCGGGCCTTCGGGCGTGATGCAGCGGTAGTTGCCCGCGAGCAGCATCGCCCACTTCGCGAGCGGCACGAACAGGCTATCGTGCACCTTGAGCTTGACCGGCAGGTCGAGCGCGCCGATATCGGCCTCGAGCCGGCGCAGGATGGCGGTATGCGCGTCGGAGCCGAAGCGCGCCGCCTTGAAGTTGGTCGGCAGCGTCACCTTGAGCGCGTTCTTCGGGCCGCCGGCGGGGCGCAGCGCCTGCGGGTCGGGGCTGCACAGGCTGAGCGTGGCGGGATCGAACGCCTGCCAGACGGTGGCGTCGGTGTAGCAGCCGCCCGGCAGCTCCGCCGGCAGTCCCGGCAGGCGCCGCAGGTACGGCGGCGGCGGCATGTTCATCAGTGAAAGGCAGGGCACGCGCGCTTTCGCGGTGCGGTCGAGCAGCTCGCGCACGCCCGCCGAGCCGTACTGCGGCTCCTGCATGGCGAGCACGGCCAGATCGTATTCGGCCGGATCGATCGCCGACGGCATCGCGGCGCGCACAGCGCCGGGCAGCGTGGTGGAGGCGACCTCGACCGGCGTCGCGCCCTTGACCGGGAAGAGGACCCGGGTGCCTTCGCGGTTGATCAGCTCGGCGGTGGCGCGCTGGCACACCAGCGTCGCGTCATGACCCGCGGCCGCGACCTTGGTTGCGAACAGCGAGCCATAGGACGCACCGAACACCAGCACTTTGCAGGCACCGAACATGCCGAAAGCTTAGGCGAGTCATGCGCGCGCAAGCTGCGCAAGCGCGCTGATCCATTCGGGGGAGTCGTTGAGGCAGCTCACCAGATAGAGCTCGTCGCCGCCGGCGGTGAGGAACGCGCGCCGCGCGGTGATGCCGATCTCTTCCAGCGTTTCCAGGCAGTCGGCGACGAACCCCGGGCAGACGACGTCCACGCGCTTCACGCCTTCGCGCGCCAGCGAGACCAGCGTCGGCTCGGTGTACGGCTGCAGCCAGTCGGCGTAGCCGAAACGCGACTGGAACGTGACCTGCCACGCCGGCTCCTTCAGCCCGAGCTTGTCGGCCAGCAGCCGCGCCGTCTCGCGGCATTCGGCTTCATATCTCTGAGAATTCTTCTTGGGCAGGCCGTGAAAGCTCATCACCAGCACCGCGCCCCGGCCGTACTTGTCCCAGTGGCGCTGCATGTTCGCCGCCAGCGCGCTGATATACGCCGGATGATCGTGGAAGCTCTCCAGCATCCTTACGCCAGGGGGGACGACATCGCGCACGCTGTCGGTCGTGCTTTCCGCGTACTGGGGATAGAGCGGGATGACGACCGGATCATTCAACCCCGCGAGCGCGGCGGCGACCGAGGGCTGGCCGTATCTCATGGCATAGCGCACCGGCATGCCGAGCGTTTCCTGCAGCAGGACGGCTTGGCGCATGGTGTTCACCGCCAGCGGCGAGCCTTCGGGTGTCCAGATTTGCGCGTATTTCTCGGCGGACTTCGCCGGGCGGGTCCTGAGAACGATCCCGTACAGAATCGGCAGCCACAGCCAGCGCGGCAGCTTCACCACGCGCCGGTCCGCCAGGAATTCCCCTAAATACTCCCTGACTGCCGCCGGCGTCGGCGCGGCAGGCGTCCCGAGGTTGACGAGGAGGACGCTCTTCAGTGCTGCGACAGCGCGCTGGAGAGCAGCTTGGCGGTGACGTCGACGATCGGCACCACGCGCTCGTAGGCCATGCGCGTCGGGCCGATGACGCCGACCGTGCCGACCACTTCGCCGTCCACCTTGTAGGGCGAGGTGACCACGCTGACGTCGTCGGGCGCGGCCACGCCGGACTCGCCGCCGATGAAGATCTGCACGCCCTGGCCGCGCAGCGCGAGGTCGAGGATCTTGACCAGCGAGGTCTTGCGCTCGAACAGCTCGAGCAGCTGCTTCAGGCGCCCCATGTCCTGCGAGAGATCCCGCACCGCGAACAGGTTGCGCTCGCCGGAGATCACGTACTGCTCGCCGCCCTCGGCGAGCGCGCTGCCGGCGTCGAGCGCCGCGCTCATCAGGCGGGTGACTTCCTCGCGCATGTCGCGCACCTCCGCCTGCAGCCGCGTGCGCACGTCCTCGAAGCTCTGGCCGGCGTAGTTCTGGTTGATGTAGTTCGCGGCCTCGATCAGCTCGGAGGGGCGGTACTCCACTTCGGTGAACAGGATGCGGTTCTGCACGTCGCCGTCGGGCGTGACCACGATCAGCAGGATGCGCTTCTCCGACAGACGCAGGAACTCGATGTGCTTGAAGGTGATCACGCGCCGCGGCGTCATCACCACGCCGGCGAACTGGGTGAGCTGCGACAGCAGGCTGGACGCGGTCTGGATCACGCGCTGCGGGTTGTCGGGCAGCAGGTGCTCCTCGATCTTATGCAGGTCCTGCGACTGCAGCTCCCTCACCACCAGCAGGGTGTCGATGAAGAAGCGGTAGCCGGCGGGCGTCGGCACGCGCCCGGCGGAGGTGTGCGGGCTGGCGATGAAGCCGAGCTCCTCGAGATCGGCCATCACGTTGCGGATGGTGGCGGGCGAAAGATCGAGCCCGGAGTAGCGCGACAGGGTGCGCGAGCCGATCGGCTCGCCTTCCGCAATGTAGCGCTCGATCAGCGTCTTGAGCAGGACCTGGGCGCGCTTGTCCAGCATGGAAATCATTGTACACTCGGCGCATGTCGTTCCGTCGCATTGCGCTGATCGGCAAACCGCGCAGCGCCGAGAGCGAATCTTCCCTGCAGCAGCTGCGTGAATTCCTGCGCAAGCGCGGCTGCGAAGTACTCCCCGAGGGAGAAAATGCGGGCTCCGCCAAGGCCGATCTCGCGATCGTGATCGGCGGCGACGGCACCATGCTCGCCGCGGCGAGGGATCTGGTGCGCCACCACGTGCCGCTGGTCGGCATCAACCAGGGCCGCCTCGGCTTCATGACCGACATCGGCCTGCACGACATGCAGACCGGCATCGGCGCGATCCTCGACGGCAAGTACGCGATCGAGGAGCGCTCGCTGCTCGACGCCGAGATCACGCGCGCCGGCAAGTCGATGCTGCGCACCATCGCGCTCAACGAAGCGGTGATCGGCAAGGGCTCGCAGGGCCGGCTGATCGAGTTCGAGCTGCGCGTCGACGACGAATTCGTCTACCGCCTGCGCGCCGACGGCATCATCGTCGCCACGCCCACCGGGTCGACGGCGTATGCGCTCTCGGCGCAGGGCCCGATCCTGCATCCCGCCGTGCCCGCGCTCACCCTGGTGCCGCTCAATCCGCACACGCTCTCGGCGCGGCCGGTCAGTGTCAGCGACCGCTGCCGGATCGACATCGTGATGGTGCATTCGATCGATGCGCGCGCGCATTTCGACGGCCTCGCGCTGCACGACATGGCCGAGGGCGACCACCTGATCCTCCAGCGCTCGGCCGACGCGGTGCGCTTCGTTCACCCGCCCGGTTACCACTACTTCGCCACGCTGCGAGAGAAGCTCGGCTGGAGCGAGGCGATCGAAAAGCGCCGCGCCACGGACTGAGCCATGCTGCGCGCGCTCGAGGTCAGCAATTTCATCCTTATAGAAAAAGTTTCACTGGAGATCGGAGAAGGCTTCACCGCGCTCACCGGCGAAACCGGCGCCGGCAAGTCGATCCTGATCGACGCCATCGAGCTGCTGGTCGGCGGCCGCGGCGACGGCGGGCTGGTGCGCGAAGGTGCGGAGCGCGCCGAGCTTTCGGCCGAATTCGACTTTGACGACCGGGCGCTTGCCGCGTGGCTGAGCGAAGCCGATCTCACCGGCGACGATGGCACGGTCATTCTCCGGCGCACCATCGACCGCAGCGGCCGCTCGCGCTGCTTCATCAACGGCCACGCCGCCACGCTCGCGCAGCTCAAGGCCGCGGGCGAGCACCTGATCGACATCCACGGCCAGCACGAGCACCAATCGCTGCTGCGTGCCGCCGCGCAGCGGGCGTTGCTGGATTCGCATTCCCAGTGTGAATCGTTAGTTCAGGAAACCGCAGCGGCCTACCGCGACTGGAAGCGCCTGCAGGCGGTGGCGGACGAGGCCGAAAAGAACTTCGCGCAGCGCGAAGCCGAGCGCGCGCGCATCGAAGAGGATTTCAAGGACCTGAAGAAGCTCGGGCCGCGCGAAGGCGAATGGCAGCAGGTTTCCGCCGAGCACATGCGGCTGCAGCACGGCTCGAGCCTGCTCGGCGGCGCCCAGTCGGCGCTCGAAGCGCTGCAGGAAGCCGAGGGCGCGGCGCTGAGCCAGATCGCGGCGGTGGCCAACCGGCTCAAGGCGTTGTCGGCGCACGATGACCGGCTCAAATCCGTGGTGGAGATGCTCGAATCGGCCGAGGCCCAGGCCGGCGAGGCGGTGCGCGAGCTGCGCAACTATGCCTCGCGCGTCGATCTCGACCCGCAGGCCCTGCGCGATGCCGAGGCGCGCATCGAGGCGCTGCACGCGGCAGGGCGCAAATACCGCGTGCGGCCGGAAGAGCTGCCGGTGCGGTTCGCGGAGCTGGAGAAGCGTCTGGCGGAGCTCGAGCTGGCGGTCAATCCGGAGGCGCTGAAGCGCGAAGTCGCCGCTGCGCAGGGGCGGTATGAATCGACTGCAAAGAGGCTGTCTGCGAAACGCCGCGCCGGCGCCGAAGCGCTGGGCAAGGCGGTCAGCGCCGGGATGCAGAAACTGGCGATGGCCGGCGGCCGCTTCGCCGTTTCTCTGCGGAAATTGGAGGAGGGAGGAAGCCAGGGCCTGGAGGACGTCGAGTTCGAAGTCTCTTCGCACCCGAGCCTGCCGCTGCGGCCGCTGGCGAAAGTCGCTTCCGGCGGCGAGCTGTCGCGCGTGAGCCTCGCCATTCAGCTGGTCGCCGCGAGCGCGTCGCCGGTCGGCGCACTGGTGTTCGACGAGATCGACTCCGGCATCGGCGGTGCGGTGGCCGAAACCATCGGCAAGGCGTTGCGCCAGCTCGGCAGGCAGCGACAGGTGCTGTGCGTCACCCACCTGCCGCAGGTCGCGGCGAGCGGGAATGATCAGTGGGGCGTCAGCAAGTTCGCCAAGGGCAAGCTGAGCGTTGCGGTGGAAAAACTCGACCGCGCGGCCAGAGTGGCCGAGCTTGCTCGAATGCTTGGCGGAGCCGAGAGTACGGCCCGGAAACACGCTGCGGAGCTGCTGGACGAAACCTAGCCCGGGCGGTGCGGGCAGTTCTTCTTGATGCAGTCGGCGTACAGGGCGAGCGAGTGGCCGTGCAGGTTGAAGCCGCGCTGGCGCGCGACGTCGTTCTGGCGCTTCTCGATGTCCGGGTCGTAGAACTCCTCCACCCGTCCGCACTGCAGGCACAGCAGGTGGTCGTGGTGCCCGCCCTGGTTGAGCTCGAACACCGCCTTGCCGGTCTCGAAATGCTGGCGGGTGAGCAGGCCGGCCTGCTCGAACTGCGTGAGCACGCGGTAGACGGTGGCGAGGCCGACATCGATACCTTCGCCGATCAGCGCCTTGTAGACGTCTTCGGCCGAAAGATGGCGCACTTTGCTGCCCTCGAACAGCTCGAGAATCTTGCGGCGCGGCAGGGTGGCCTTGAGGCCGCTGTCCTTCAGGCTTTGCACCGTGCTCATCGGCTGTCATTATATGCGCATGGGTCGGCCGCTTTTCCTCGCGCTCGGCACCGCGCTCGCCGCGGGCTGCGGCTTCGTGCCGACCATTCCCGGCGTCACGCCCTATCGCATCGAGATCCAGCAGGGCAACTTCATCTCGCAGGAGATGGTGGCGCAGCTCAAGCCCGGCATGAGCAAGGAGCAGGTGCGCCTCGCGCTCGGCACGCCGCTGCTCAACGACGTCTTCCATGCCGATCGCTGGGACTACGTGTTCTGGCGCGAGAAGCCCGGCGCCAAGCGCGAGCAGCGCAAGCTCACCGTGTTCTTCGAGGACGGCAAGCTCACGCGCCTCGACGGCGACGTGGTCGCGGCAGGCGCGACGCAGTGAAGGTCGCGATCGCCGGCGCCGGCGGGCGCATGGGCCGCACGCTGATCGATGCCGTCCTGGCGGACGACCAGCTCACCCTCGCTGCCGCGCTGGATGTGAAGGGAAGCGATGCCCTGGGCCAGGCAGTGGGCAACGTCAAAGTCACTTCCGACCTGGGCGTGATTTCGGAGGCCGACGTGCTGATCGACTTCACGCGGCCCGAGGGCACGCTCAAGCACCTCGAGTACGCGAAGGCCATGGTCATCGGGACCACCGGCTTCACCCAAGAGGACAAGGGCGCGATCGCGGAGGCGGCAAAGCGCATTCCGATCGTGATGGCGGCGAATTTCGCCGTCGGCGTGAACGCCGTCTACAAGCTCGCCGAAACCGCGGCGCGCATCCTGGGCGACGACTACGACGTCGAGATCGTCGAGGCGCACCACCGCCACAAGGTCGACGCGCCCTCGGGTACCGCGCTCCATCTCGGCCAGGTCGTGGCGCAGGCCCTGGGACGCGAGCTGGAAAAGAATGCCGTTTTCGGCCGCAAGGGCGATCTCGGGGAGCGCAAGCCGAAGCAGATCGGCTTCCACGCCATCCGCGGCGGCGACATCGTCGGCGAGCACACGGTGATCTTCGCCGGCAGCGGCGAGCGGGTCGAAGTGACGGTGCGCTCGCAGAGCCGCACCACGTATGCCCAGGGCGCGCTGCGCGCGGTGAAGTTCCTGAAGGGAAGAGCTCCCGGCCTGTACGGCATGGCCGACGTTTTAGGCCTATAATCCTTCCTTCAATGAAGCGCGAGGGGCCAATGCCTCTCGCGCTTTTCGCATGCGCTGCAAATATGGCTAACTTCGAACCCGCCGTGCTGGTCCTTGCCGACGGGACGGTCTTTCGCGGCCGTTCCATCGGGGCCGCTGGCGCCGCGGTGGGCGAAGTGGTCTTCAACACGGCAATGACCGGCTACCAGGAGATCCTCACCGACCCCTCGTACTGCCGGCAGATCGTCACCCTGACCTACCCGCATATCGGCAACACCGGCGTAAACGCCGAGGACGCCGAATCGCGCCGCGTCTATGCCGAGGGCCTCGTGGTGCGCGACGTGCCGCGGCTCCTGTCCAGCTGGCGCTCGCAGGGCGACCTGACTTCTTACCTCAAGAAAAACAAGGTTGTAGGGATCGCGGAGCTGGACACCCGGAAGCTCACGCGCATCCTGCGGGAGAAGGGCGCGCAGAACGGTTGCCTGACGACCGAGGTTGACGTCGAGAAGGCGCTTGCGAAGGCAAAGGGCTTCCCCGGTCTCGCCGGCATGGACCTCGCCAAGGTGGTCACCACCGACAAGCCCTACGAATGGACCGAGGGGCGCTGGGCGCTGGGCACCGGCTACCGCAAG
>Ga0310904_10000735_pt1 | contig 9575 bp, 10 predicted proteins | sample C48D1metaG_FD_203746 | JGI IMG/M metagenome (GOLD analysis project Ga0310904, IMG submission 203746) | Lab incubated soil microbial communities from West Virginia University Organic Research Farm, Morgantown, WV, United States - C48D1 | ecosystem: Environmental > Terrestrial > Soil >... | reverse complement strand
CTCGTCTGCCGCGGCTTCGAGCGGCGCAGCGCGCCGCGCGCAGATCACGACCGCCGCGCCGTCCTGCGCGACCCGCAGCGCGGTCGCACGCCCGATCCCCGCCGACGCGCCTGTAATCGCGACCACCCTCCGCACGGATGGAGGATAGTTGGAGGCGCGGTTCCTTTCAAATTTGCAGCTGGGATTGAGGCAGGACGGTCGCCGCGCCCGGGTCGTCTGCACGCTCGCAAGTGCTCCGAGCGATGCGACGGACCCGGCGCGTTTATGCTCGTGACGAAAATGAAATCGTCTCGCTGTAAGAATCCACTACGCGATCCGACGAATCCCGACAAGTGGCGGACGCACGATCGCGTGGCGGCTGGCGTCGCCGACTTCGGTGACCGTCGGCGGCGTTTCGGTCAATGCCCAGCCCGGCGACTCGTGTCCGCACGACACACAGCGCAGGAACATCCGGTCGCGTTCAAACTGCAGCAAGTTATCGTGGCCGTGCATGCCGCACAACATCTGGCGCACCTTCGCTGCCACAACAGTCCCCACGCCGTCGTCAGCCCGGTGTGCCTCGTGTTCGGTCTCGGCTCCGTCTGACGCCAACCTGCTGGGGTAGTTGGTCACCATGTTCAGAACTCCTCTCCTGCCTGCTCAGGTGATATCAAGAGACGTGCCGCAGCCGGACTGTTACGTCCGCGCACGCCTGCCCGTAAATAGCTGGCCTGGATGTCCGATTTCCGGCATGCCGGCCGGTTAGGGCGTCGCCACGGCAGGGGTAGCCGTGGAAACGACGGAAAGGTGCTTCCTACCGTCCCAAAAGTCCGCCTGCTGGAGGACAGCTGGGATCTCCGAGGGCGAAGATCTTGCGATAGAACTACGTTCGTTCGCGAAGGACGCTGCGCAGGACGAATGCGACGTTGGCCGGCCGCTCTCCCAGCCGGCGCATGAAGTAGGGAAACCACTCGCGTCCGAACGGGATGTAAACGCGGACGCGGTAGCCGTCGGCGACGAGCTGTTGTTGAATGTCGCGGCGGATGCCATAGAGCATCTGAAATTCGAATCGATCCGAGCCAATGCGCTGCTGCGCGGCGTACTCGCGCGCGACGGCGATCATCGCCGGATCGTGTGTGGCAATCGCCGGATAGTGGCCTTCCGACAGCAGCAGCTTCAACAGCCGGATGTAGGCCGCGTCGACGTCCGCTTTTTTCTGATATGCAACCGACTTCGGCTCGCGGTATGCGCCCTTCACGAGCCGGACGCGCGCGCCGAGCGCGATGACCCGCCGCGCATCCTCCTCGGAGCGGTGCAGCTCGCTCTGCAGCACCACCCCCATGTTGCGGTAGCCGTGGTTCCAGAGTGTTTCGAAGATCTCCAGCGTGACGTCGGTGTAGGCGGAGCTCTCCATGTCGATGCGGACGAAGAATCCCTCGGCGCGGTCGAAAATCTTGCGCAGGTTATCGATCGCGCTGGCCCGGTCGACGTCGAGCCCGAGCTGTGTCAGCTTCAGCGACAGGTTGCGGCCGATGCCGGAGCCCACGACCGCGTCGATGATGCGCAGGTACTCGCGCGTGGCCGCATCGGCCGCAGCGAGGCTGGTGACGCTTTCTCCGAGGTAGTCCAGCGTTTGCAGGAATCCACGGGCCTCGACGGTGCGCGCCGCCGCGATCGCTTCGTCAATCGTCTCGCCGGCGATGAACCGGCGTGCGAAGCTGGCGGGATGGCGCATGCCGTAGCGCGACGCGAGCGTCTGCAATGGCTCGATCCGCGCGAGCAGATGGAAGAAGGCTTTCGGCGCGCTGTGAAGCATTGACGGTGGTCAATGCGTGACGCGACGCGCCGGCACGAGGTGCTCGATCGTCCGTGCGTAGTATCGGAGCACGCTGCGCTGCCGGACGCGGAAGCGCCCGCGATCCTGGACGATGATGCCGCGCGCTTCCAGCAGCGCGGCAGCGGCTTCGACCGCCTGGCGGCCGCTGCTGGCGCCGAGATTGGCGCGGCGGGTCGAAAGCTCACCAATCAGATCGTCCACCCGCGCTTCGAGGTCGCGCCGGGCGATCGACGGCCGCATCGCCGTGGCGACGAGCGCCGTCGGCAGCACCTTGTAGGCCTGCCCGATCCGGTCGCGCACCATTCGCGTCAGCTCGAGGACTTCGGTGCGCGACTGCGCGTTGCAGTCGGCGACCGGAATCGCCGCGCCAAAGGTGACGAACGCCCGCGAGCGATAGCCGACCGCGTAGCGGACCATCTCGGCCAGCTCGCGGCCGAACGGCCGCTGCTGCTTCTTCACGCGTTGCCGCGCCAGGATGTGATCCTCGAGGACGAGATCGTAGGCCACCGCCGTCGGGACGATGACGAGGTTCGGATGGTTGGCGGCGAGCGCCGCGTTCACCAGCCCGGTCTTGGCCGGCTTGATCTCGCCGCTGTAGCTGCGGCCCCCCTCTGGGTAGAAGAACAGATCGTGCTTTTTCAGGGTCTCGGCCACGTACGCCTTCAGCGTCACGAGGTACACCGGATCCTTGGCGTTGCGGCGGATCGGAATCGCCCCGGTCACATAACGGTGAATCAGGCCGAGCGGGCCGCCGAACAGGTTGGCGCCGGCCGCGATGAGCGGCGGCCGGACACCATTGTCATCGAGCGCGAGCGGCTCGACCAGGTAGTCGATGTGGCTCTTGTGGTTCGACGCGTAGACGATGCGCTGCCCGGCCTTGACCGCGGCCTGTACGTGCTGGATCTGCTCCGGGCATCGCTGGACCTTTCGGAGAATCGGATAGAGCGGATGCTGGAGCGCGCGATAGATCGGATACCGCTGCGTCGTGCGCAGTTCGTCGAGGTATTCGTGGATCCGTTCGCGGGCGGGATAGTCGCGCAGGTACTTGACGACTTCCTCGCGGGCCAGAACGGCTTCTGCGATGTCGTCCAGCATGGACGATCGGAATATAGCACGCACGCGGACCTACCCGCCTTCGCCAAGGCTAAGGCGCGGAAAGGTCCGCACTACGCAATGGCCTTACACACCGCGTCCGCGAATTCGAAGGTCGTCGCCGTGCCGCCCAGGTCGCGCGTGCGGACCGACGCGGCCGTCAACACCCGGCCCAGCGCCTCCATAATGCGGTTCGCGGCCGCCTCCTCGTCGATGTGCCGCAGCATCAGGATCGCCGACAGCAGCAGCGCCGTCGGGTTCGCGATGTTCTTGCCGGCGATATCCGGCGCGCTGCCATGGACCGCCTCGAAGACGCCGATGTCCAGGCCGAGATTGGCGGCCCCCACCACGCCCAGCCCGCCCACCAGCCCGGCGCACAGATCCGAGACGATGTCGCCGTAGAGGTTCGGCATCACCAGCACGTCGAATTGCCCCGGGTTCAGCACGAGGTGCATGCACGCCGCATCGACGATCTTTTCGTCGTAGGCAATGTCGCCGTAGTCGCGCGCGACGGTGCGGACGCTTTCGAGAAAGAGGCCGTCGCTGAGCTTCATGATGTTGGCTTTGTGGATCGCGGTCACTTTCTTTCTGCGGTGCCGGCGCGCGTGCTCGAAGGCAAACTGTGCGATGCGCGTCGAAGCACGCGCGGTGATGATCTTCAGGCTTTCCACGACCCCAGGCACGACCTCGTGCTCGAGCCCCGCATACAGGTCCTCGGTGTTCTCGCGGACGATGACCAGATCGATCCCGGAGAAGCGCGCCGGGGCGCCCGGCAGACTCCAGACGGGTCGCAGGTTCGCATAGAGATCCAGCGCCTTGCGAAGGCCGACGTTCACGCTGGTGAACCCCTCGGCAATCGGCGTGGTGACCGGCCCCTTCAACGCGACTTTGTTTCTGCGGATCGATTCGAGCAGGTCGACCGGCAGTGACTGGCCGGTGCGCTCCACCGCGAGAACGCCCGCGAGGTGCCGCTCCCATTCGATCGAGACGCCGGCCGCGCTCAGGATGCGCAGGACGGCTTCGGTGACTTCGGGACCGATGCCGTCGCCGGGGACGAGGGTGATGGTGTGAGTCATGGAATTGGGTAATCTGATGATCGAGTAATCGGGTAATTGGATTGGGAAATTGATTAAATCGATTACCCGATTACCAAATCACCCGATTCCCCGATCTACTCCCTTACGTACCAGTACAGCAGCACCAGTCCCAGTCCCATGTTCAGCGTCATCAGCATCGTCGAGCGCTGATGCAGCTGGTCGAACCGGATGCGGCGCTGGTCGGTTTCGGGCAGCCGGCTGACCGGGCCTGAGACCTGCGACTGGATTTGTTCGATCTCGCGGGTGACGGGCACACCCGAATACAGGGCGACGACCAGCATCACGAACACGATCACGGCCCGAACGACAAACGCCTGCGGCGGCGGGCCGACGAACTTCATGACGAACAGCGCAATGTAGAGGATGGCGCCGCACGAGTAGGCGACATAGTGGAAGCGCCGGAGGATGGTGCCAAACACGGCGCCGGCCAGCATGCGCCCATTGGCCGGCTCGGCCGACTGAAGGACGCCAAACGTCGACGGCGCGACGAGCAGGCCGAGAATCACCATTCCACCGAGCCAGACGACCAGCGCAATCAGCGCCACGTAACGAACCGCGAGCATCCGATCATTATAATTGCCCGGCACCATGGTCATCGCCGCGGCCTCGATTATCGAGAACCTTCTGGCTGGTGACGCCCGCGGCGAGCATCTCGGTCCCGCCGGGCTCACCTTTCTGATGCGCCGCTACGCTGCTGCCGGCGGCGAGGAGCTTCGCCCCGCTCTCGAGCGCGGCTTGACCCAAACGCTCGATCGAGTTGCCGCCGGCGAGTGCGGACCGGCGTGGATTCACGTGTTGTGCGAGGCAGCCGCGATCACGGATGACGAACGCGTCGTTGAGGCCGTGGCGGATGCGTCGCGAGCGTTGTCCGGTGCGTGGCCTTGCCGCGGAACGCTGCTCGAGGCGATGCGCAGTGTCGACGCATGCCTGGCCGCGGTGTCCGTGGTCGGCGGCGATCTACTCAACGCCTCGATCGACGAGTTGGAGCGTATTGTCGGCCTCGTCTACCGGCCGGGCGAGCGCCTGCCGCGGTTCTTACGGAATCCCGACAGCGATGATGGCGGTGTCGAGGAACATGTCGCCGCCGCGACCGCGCTGCTGACTGCTCATGATGTGACCGCGAGGCTGCCCTATTCGATGCTTGCCGAGGAGTTGATTCAGCCAGTTCGCGCCACGGGCGGACCTGAGGGTCCGCCCTACGCGCGTGTACTCGGCCGTCTCGCCCGGCTGCACGATGACGACGAGTACGTGCGTGCGGCGGTCGTTGTGCGGTCGAGCGATTATCGGGCCCAGGCCCACGCGATCCTTGAAGGCCTCGCGAGCACCGTCGAAGACCTCGAAGCGGCGGCGCTCATCGGCATCGCCACGGACGAGATCGCGCGTACGTCGTGATAAACTCGCGCTCCCATGCCAGTTGATCGTTCGAAGCTCATTCCCGCTCTTCAGAACATCGCGACGCGGCTCCGAATCGATTCTGCCCGTTCGACCTCCGAGGCCGGCAGCGGACATCCGACGAGCTGCTTCTCCGCCGCAGACACAGTCGCCGCACTGTTCTTTGCGGAGATGCGATTCGATCCGAAGAACCCGCACCACCCGGGCAGCGATCGCTTCATCCTCTCGAAGGGGCACGCCGCGCCCCTCCTGTATGCCGCCTGGGCCGAGGCAGGCGCCTTCGGCCGTTCCGAGCTGCTGAAGTTGCGCCGGATCGACTCCGACCTGGAAGGTCACCCGACGCCGCGGCTGCCGTTCGTCGACGTGGCGACAGGATCGCTGGGGCAGGGCATCTGCGCGGCGGTCGGCTGCGCGCTCAACGCGCGCCGCATCAAGTCCGACTATCGGACCTACTGCCTGCTTGGCGACGGCGAGTCCGCCGAAGGCTCCGTCTGGGAAGCGGCCGAGATCGCGTCGCACGACAAGCTCGATACGTTGTGCGGCATCACTGACGTGAACGCTCTCGGCCAGAGCCGTCCGACGATGTGGCAGCACAACCTGACGGAGCTGGGGAACCGCTGGCGCGCCTTCGGATGGCATGCGCTCGAGATCGACGGTCACGACCTGAACGCGATTCTCGACGCATTTGCCGAAGCCCGCCGGACGTCAGGCAAACCGACGATGATTCTCGCGCGGACCCTGAAGGGGAAAGGCGTCTCGTTCGTGGAAGGCAAGGACGGCTGGCACGGCAAGCCGTTCAAGAAGGGTGAGGAGCTCGATCGCGCGCTCGCAGAGCTGGACAAACAGATCACCCCCACCGCCGATCTCGACCTGGCGGCGCAGATCCCGAAGCCGTCGTCGACGCCGGCCGTGCCGCCGCCGCCGAAGCCGATCGCGCCGCCCGCATACAAGGCCGGAGAGCAGGTCGCCACCCGCGAGGCGTACGGCACGGCGCTCGCCAAGCTCGCCGACGCCGATCAGCGCGTCGTCGCGCTCGACGCCGACGTGAAGAACTCTACCTTCAGCGATCGCTTCGAGAAGGTTGCGCCGGAGCGCTTCTATCAGAACTTCATCGCCGAGCAGGTGATGGTCGGCGCGGCGATGGGCCTGGCGGCCCGCGGCGCCATTCCGTTTCCGTCGACGTTCGCCTGCTTCCTGACTCGTGCGGCCGATTTCGTCAGGATGGCTGCGATCAGCAACGTCAACGTCAAGCTGTCCGGGTCGCATGCGGGGGTGTCGATCGGCGAGGACGGCCCGTCGCAGATGGCACTGGAAGACCTCGCGATGTTCCGCGCGCAGCCGAACATCGCCGTTCTCTATCCATGCGACGGCGTCAGCGCTGAGCGCCTGGTGGCGCTTGCCGCCGAGCATCGCGGGCCGGTCTATATCCGCACCAGCCGTCCGAAGACGTCAATCCTCTACTCCGAACGCGACACCTTCACGATTGGCGGGTTGAAGGTCCTGCGAGAGAGCGCGAACGATACCGTCACGGTGGTCGCTGCCGGCGTGACGGTGTTCGAAGCACTCAAGGCGTACGACGAGTTGAAGGCGGCCGGTACGCTGGTCCGCGTCATCGATCTGTATTCGGTGCAGCCGATTGACGGCAAGGCGCTGATCTCAGCGGGCCGCGCCACCGGCGGGCAAATCGTGACCGTCGAAGATCACTATGCTGCCGGCGGGATCGGCGACGCCGTCTCCGAGGCGGTGGGAGAGTCTGGCATCCGCGTCCATCGGATGGCGGTCCGCGAAATCCCCCGAAGCGGCAAGCCGGAAGAACTGCTCGACCGCTTCGGGATCTCCGCGAAACAGATCGTTACCGCTGTGCGTTCGGTCGGGGCGGTCGCGAGCCGCTGAGCTCTTTGGCTTTCGCCTGCTGTTCCGGGGTGAGAATCTGGAACACGTCGGCGAAGATGCGCGCACGCGCCACCGCCATGTCGGCGTCGACGGCCGCCACTTCGGCCGCTTTCGCGCGGACCAGCCCCTCGTCGAACGACGGCGAAGTCGTCGCGGCGCGGAGCGCCTCGTGGGCGGCCATCGCCCGCTCGCCGATCGCGCGGGTTTCCTGCTGGCGTGAGTCGACGATCTGCCGCACTTGTTCACGCTGTGCGTCGGTCAAGTTCAGTTCGCGAAGCGGGAGCCCCGCCAGCGGCCCACCTGGGCCACCGCGTCCGCGGCCAGGTCCGCCGAACCCATCCGGTCCACCGTGCCTGCCCTGAGCAGAGTCGAAGGGCCTGCCCTGAGCAGCGTCGAAGGGCCTGCCCTGAGCAGCGTCGAAGGGCCTGCCTTGAGCAGCCGGGGCTTGATTCGGCTGCTGGCCGGCGACCGACAGCGCGGCCGATCCGAGACCAATCGTCAAGATGGCGGCACCGACTGCCGATCCGATCCGTGTCATGCTCTGTGTCATTGGGGGTGTGTCCTTTCTCTGCCCTGATTTGACCGGACGGATGTGACGCCCTGATGCACCAGTGGTGAAAAAAGAGTGGCAGCCACACGTCCTGGTGGTCGAGGACGAGGCCAACATCCGCGATCTCGTCTGCCTGCATCTGCGTCACGAAGGCTACCAGTGCGAGGGCCTTGGCGATGGGGCGACGGCGCTGACGCGCGCCGAAAGCGAGCGTTTCGATCTCATGGTGCTCGACGTCATGATTCCCGGGCTCGACGGGCTCTCGCTCTGCCGTGCCGTGCGCAATGGCCGGCTCAACCACGATGTGCCGATCCTGATGTTGACGGCGCGCCGCGACGAAGCGGACAAGGTGGTGGGTCTCGAGAGCGGCGCCGACGATTACTTGACCAAGCCGTTCGGTGTCCGCGAGCTCGTCGCGCGGGCCCGTGCGCTCCTTCGTCGCCCGCGGCAGTCCGCGGCCAGCGGCGACGCCGACGCGCCGTCGTCCGGCGACGGTGTCATTCGCGTGCGCGGGATGGCGATTGACGTTCCGAAACGCCGTGTCACCGTCGACAATCAGCTGGTCGAGCTGACCGATCAGGAGTTCCGGCTCCTGCAACTACTCGCCACCCATCCAGGGATCGTGTTCAGCCGCGAAGCCCTGCTTGCGAAAATCTGGCGCGGCGACACCTTCGTCACGGTCCGCAGCGTCGACACCCTGGTGAAGCGGTTGCGCCGCCGGATCGAGAAAGATCCCGCAGAACCACGCTTCCTCCTGACAGTGTGGGGAGTCGGCTACAAGTTCGCGGACGTCTGACGTTCAGTAGTGCGGGCCTTTAGGCCCGCCAGACGGGCGTCAGTCAAAGTCGGGCATCGGAGGGAGCTCGCGTTTGTGGTCGCTGGCGCGGGCCAGGCGTTCGACCTTCATGGCGAGCGCGGGCGCCGCGCCGGGAGGACCCTCGGCAAGGTACCGATCGAGCTCGGCGTAGGTGACGCCGATCTCCTCTTCGTCCTTCTGTCCCGCCCAGAGTCCGGCACTTGGCGGCCGGTCGATGATCGTTCGCGGCACGCCGAGCTCTTCGGCCATCGCCCACACCTGGCGCTTCGTCAGGCGCCCGAGGGGCAGCAGGTCGACGCCGCCGTCTCCCCATTTCGTGAAGTAGCCAATCGCCAGCTCTGAGCGGTTGCCGGTTCCCGCCACTAGATAGTTCAGCGTGTTGGCCAGGTAATACAGCGCGGTCATGCGCAGACGCGGCTTGATGTTGGCGAGCGGTACGCGGCCGCGCACGGGGTCGAGCGGCGGCTTCGTCCGCACGTAATCCGGATTGGCCATTACCGGCTGCAGGGCCGCGATCAGCGCATCGTACGGCTCGGTCAGATCGATGCGGATCGTCGTCAGCGCAAACTGGCGGGCGACGAGCGCCGCATCCTCGTCGTCCTGCGGATCGCTATGGCAAGGCAGCAGGACGGCAATCGCATTACCCGGCGCCGCCAGCTGCGAGAGCCTCGCGACCACCGCCGAATCGACGCCGCCGCTCAACCCGACGACGAACCCTGCGCCGCCGGACGCCTGAAGGCGTTGCCGCATCCAGCCGGCGATGCGTTCGGGCGTAGGCATAGTTGGGGGGATTCTACAGCGCCGTTCACACTTCTTGGTTCTCACTTCTCGGTTCGTGTTCAAGTTCGGTTCGAAGTTCGAAGTTCGAAGTTCGAAGTTCGAAGTTCGAACTCCGAACCCCGAACCCCGAACTACGAA
>Ga0310904_10000732_pt1 | contig 9596 bp, 8 predicted proteins | sample C48D1metaG_FD_203746 | JGI IMG/M metagenome (GOLD analysis project Ga0310904, IMG submission 203746) | Lab incubated soil microbial communities from West Virginia University Organic Research Farm, Morgantown, WV, United States - C48D1 | ecosystem: Environmental > Terrestrial > Soil > Agricultural... | reverse complement strand
CCCTGGCGACGATGGCGATGCCGAGCTGTTCCTCGCCTTCGAGCTTCAACGTCTGCAGCACCTTTGCGGCCCGCAGCAGCGCCACGCCGCCTCCCGCCACAATGCCTTCCTCGACCGCCGCCTTGGTCGCGTGCATGGCGTCTTCGACGCGGGCTTTCTTTTCCTTCATCTCTGTTTCGGTCGCTGCGCCTACTTTGATTATGGCCACGCCGCCCACCAGCTTCGCGAGCCGTTCCTGCAGCTTTTCCCGGTCGTAATCCGAGGTGCTGTCGTCGACCTGCATGCGCAGCTGTTTCACGCGGCCCTCGATCGCCGCCGGCGTCCCGGCGCCCTCGATGATCGTCGTGTTGTCCTTGTCGATGGTGATTCGCTTCGCCTGTCCAAGATCGGCCAGGCTGATGGACTCGAGCTTGATCCCCAGATCCTCGGTGACGGCCTTGCCGCCGCTCAGGATGGCGAGGTCCTCGAGCATCGCCTTGCGTCGGTCGCCAAAGCCGGGCGCCTTGACGGCGGCCACCTTGAGCGTCCCTCGCAGCTTGTTGACCACGAGCGTGGCGAGCGCGTCGCCTTCGAGGTCTTCGGCGACGATGAGCAGTGGACGGCCGGCGGCGACCACGAGCTCCAGCACCGGCAGCAGATCCTTCATCGAGCTGATCTTCTTCTCGTGAATGAGGATCAGCGGATTCTCGAGCATCACTTCCATGCGCTCGGGATCGGTGACGAAATAAGGAGAGAGGTAGCCGCGGTCGAACTGCATGCCTTCCACGATGTCGAGCGTCGTGTCGAGCGTCTTCGCTTCCTCGACGGTGATGACGCCGTCCTTGCCGACCTTGTCCATCGCCTCGGCGATGATGCGGCCGATGGTCTCGTCAAGATTCGCCGAGATCGTCCCGACCTGGGCGATCATCGGGCCGCTGACCGGCTTGGATTGTGTCTTGAGCGACGCCACCATGGCCTCAACGGCCTTGTCGATGCCGCGCTTGATCGCCATCGGGTTCGCGCCGGCGGTCACGTTCTTTGCGCCCTCGCGATAGATGGCCTGCGCCAGCACCGTTGCGGTGGTCGTGCCGTCTCCCGCGACGTCGGATGTCTTGCTGGCGACTTCCCTGACCATCTGCGCGCCCATGTTCTCGAGCGGATCCTTCAGATCGATTTCCTTCGCGACGGTGACACCGTCCTTGGTGATCGTGGGCGATCCGTACGCCTTCCCAATGATCACGTTGCGGCCTTTCGGCCCGAGCGTCACCTTGACCGCGTTCGCCAGAGCGTTGACGCCGCGCTGAATCGCCTGCCGCGACTGATCGCCGTATGTAATGTCTTTTGCCATGGTCTATTCCTTTTCGATCGCCGCGAGCACGTCGTCTTCTTTCATGATCAGGTAGTCGACGCCGTCAAGCTTGATCTCCTGGCCCGAGTACTTGCCGAACAGGATGATGTCGCCCTTCTTCACGTCGAGGGCGATACGCTTGCCGTCCTTGGCGGACTTGCCGTCACCCGCAGCGATGACGGTGCCGCGCTGTGGCTTCTCCTTCGCGGAGTCCGGAATGATGATTCCGCCGACGTTCTGTTCGCCTTCTTCGAGGCGCTGAACGAGGATTCGGTCGTGTAGTGGTCTGACCTGCATGGCTGATGACTCCCAACTGGCGTGAACGGGGTGGACCGCGGGCTGGCCGGCGACGAATGGACGCTCCGCCGGAAGGTGATCGCGGATGCGCTGAAGGACTAATTCAGTGTAGTTGATGCCGGCACGTATCCGGTGTGCCGAATTGCACGTGCCGCTAGCGCGATACCTTGATGCGCACGCGAATGCGGGGCGCGGGCTCGACGCGAGGGGCGTCGCTGATCCACGGGCTCGGCTCCAGCTCTTCCGTCGATTCAGTGGCGCTCTCGGCGGAATTCCCAAATCCGTGTGACATCACATCCGCGATGAACCGCCACGCGGTGGCGATCGCCGGCGGGAGCGTCAGCCCATCGAGGATGGAGCGGCGAGGCACCTCGTCCGCAACCTTGCTGACGATGGCGGGCTCGTCATCGGGAAACAGCCGGACGAACGCCTCAACCGCCTCGGCCACTGGCAGGCCGATCATCCCCACGTAATCGCGAAAGAAGGAGCGCCGGAAGAGACCCTTCGGCCAGCAGCGCAGGTCGCAGCGCTCGAGGGCGGCAAACACGGATGACGGAATCTTCGTCGTCTCCGCGATCTCAGCGAGCGTGATGCCTTTGCGCTCGCGCGCGGCTTTCAGCGCGTGACAAAAATCCTGGCAGGAGTTTGTGGGCAGGCTTTCGCTATGTGACGGCATCCGATCGAGTGTCCCTGGGGAGACGACTCGCGCAAAGCAATAGTGCTGCCAATGCGATGGCGACGGTTGCCCCGGCGCGACTTGCCCGCATCGATGATTTGCGCCGCACCGTGTAGGAATTTCTACACGGTCATGTTTGCTTACGCTACAGCGTGGTGTTATGTTCGCCGAGCGATGCGCATTCTGCTGTTGTCGATGCCCGATTCATTCGAGCACACGCCGACCATCGCCATCCGCATGCCGAATGGGGCGCTCGCCTCGCTGGCGGGCAACCTCGATCCGCATCACGACGTGGCCATTGCCGACCTCGTGCTCGTCCAAGGGTCCGTGCGCCAGACCGTCGAGGACCTGATGGTCCGGCATCGGCCGGATCTCGTCGGCCTGTCGGTGATGACCTTTCAACGCGCCACCGCGCGCCGCGTGATCGCGCTCATTCGTTCCCTCAATCCTGCTGTCCGTATCGTCGTCGGGGGCTACGATCCCAGCCTGGCGCCTGACGTCTGGGTCCATCCCGATCTCGGTGTCGACGCCATCGTGCGCGGTGAAGGCGACGTGACCTTCCGCGAGCTCGTCCGCGCATGGGAGAACGGACGGCCGCTCTGCGACATCCCTGGTCTCATGTTCCGCGACGGCGGCGAGTTCAAGGCGACACCGCACCGGGAAGCGGCGCGGCTCGATCGTGGTGACATCCGGCCGCCCAATCGCGCCGCTCGCGTGCTCTCCGGCTACACGCTGATGGGGCGGCGCATCGACGTCGTGGAAACATCGCGCGGCTGCACCTACGATTGCAGCTTCTGTTCGATCATCGAGATGCGGGGCCGCAACTTTTTCCGCTTCCCGCTCGAGCGCGTGATCGGCGATATTCGCGACGCGCAGGCCCGTGGCGCCCGCGCCATTTTCCTCGTCGACGACAACATCACGCTCGACATCGAGCGCTTCGAGTCGCTGTGCCACGCGATCATCGACGCCGGCCTCAACCGCCTGGACTATCTCGTCCAGGGGATGACCGCGCCGATCGCCGCGCGCGGGGCGACGCTGGCGCCGTTGATGCGGCGCGCCGGCTTTCGGTACGTGTTCCTCGGGATCGAAAATGTTCTCGACGACGATCTCGTGTTCCTGAAAGCGCGCGCGAAAAACAGCCGGGTCTCCGCCGCCGGCCGGAATAACACGTCCCTGGAAGCCGTCACGGTTCTTCGCCGTCACGGCCTACTGGTGGTGGGCGGCCTCATTGTCGGCAGTCCCAACGATCGGCGCGAATCGGTGGCCGCGAATCTCGAGTTCGCCAGGCGGCACGTCGACTGGCCCTACATACAGCATCCGACGCCGTACCCGGGCACGCCGATGACGCGCGATTTCGAGCGGCGCGGCCTGGTCGTGAATTCGCAGCCGGACGAATACGACGGCACCACCGCGGTGACCCGCGGCGAGCACCTCGATCCCGAAGAGGTCGAGTTCATGCGGTGGAAGGCGGAACGTTGGATGAAAGTGCGGCACATCCCGGCGGTCTTCCGCCACGATCCCGGGTTCGTGCTGCGAAACTGGTCTCGTATGTTGGCCCACACGTTCAGAGGGACGACATGGCGCTCGGTCGTCGGCCTCGAGAAAGATCGGGATGTGTTCCAGCGCTATCGCGCGATCCGCCGGCGCGAGCGTCAATACCTCGACTGGCCGGATCCTCTCGACATGAGCGCCGTTCCACAGCGCCGCACCGCTTAGGCTTCCGCGAACAACTCGAAGAGCGTGACCTCGCCCGCTGAGTTGGCGCTTCGGCGCCACTCGGTACAGACTGGCGGAATGGCCACCATCATCGTCGGCAAAGAGAACTCGACACCGATCAAGTTGTATTACGAGGACCATGGCTCCGGATCGCCGGTCGTGCTGATCCACGGCTGGCCGCTCAGCGGCGCGTCGTGGGAAAAGCAGACCGCCGCGCTGCTCGCAGCGGGACACCGCGTCATTACGTACGATCGCCGCGGCTTCGGCCGCTCGAGCAAGACCGGCACCGGCTACAACTACGACACGTTCGCGGCCGATCTCGACAAGCTGCTCAAGAAGCTCAATCTCAAGAAGGTCGCGCTGGTCGGATTCTCGATGGGATCGGGTGAGGTCACGCGATACATCGGCAAGTACGGGACCGCGCGCGTGCGCAAGGCCGTGCTGATCGGCACGCTCGGGCCGTATCTCGTCAAGGCGCAGGACAACCCGGAAGGTGTGGATCCATCGGTGTTCGACGGCATCAAGAAAGCGCTTCGCGCGGATCGCCCGGCATTCCTGATGGAGTTCCTCAAGAACTTCTACAACTACGACGTCACCGGCGGGAAGCTCGTGAGCGAGCGCGTGCTCGAAGACAACTGGAACGTCGGGGTGTTCGCCTCCGCCATCGGCAGCGTCGCGTGCGTGGATTGCTGGATCGAAGACTTCCGCAAAGATCTCAAGAAGAACACCGTGCCGACGCTGATCCTGCACGGCGACGCCGACCGCATCCTGCCGCCCGATGCCACGTCGAGGCGACAGGCGAAGATGATCAAGAACTGCAAGCTCGTCGAGCTGCCCGGCGGTCCGCACGGCGTGTTGTGGACGCATGCGGATCGGATCAATGCGGAGCTGATAAAGTTTCTCGCATAAGCATTCTCCTCGCGCTCCTCGTGCTGTTCGGCCAGAGCCCCGGCGGTAATGCGGCGATCTTCAACGCGCGCGCCGCGGAATTCGACGCGCGCGAGAAGACGCTCGAACTCGCCGTTGCGCGCGACGCCCAGGCCCTGGCCGCGCTCGAGTGGCTGCGCGCGTTGAAGGCGGTGCTCGAGGCGATTCCGTTCGAGCGCACCACCGGCCCCTATGAGTCATGGATCAAGGCCCATGAAAATCTGATCGTCTATGACGAACCGGGCGGACGGTGGCTGATCGGGAACGATCTGATCGAGACGATGCGCGATCGCTATCCGAACAGCCCGGTGTCGGAGGACATTGCGTGGCTCGCCGTGACGAACGGGCTTCCTGGTGAGTGCGAAGGCTATGTGCCGTGCTACGCCTCGAAGCTCAACATGCTCGACGGCGAGTATCTGCGGCGTCACCCGCGAGGCGCGCATCGCGCACAGGCGCTCGCAGACGTCGAAGAGGTGCTGGTGATCGTGCTGGACGACCTGTTGAAGCGGCCCGATCGCGCCGACTTTCTCTCGGTGCCGCGCGATTGCGATGACCTGCTTGACGGGATGCGTCCGCTGCGCGCGGCGGTCGCCGGCGCAAACGGCGCGAACACCTACGCGATAATCCTGATCGACCGATTGATTGCACAGTGTCCCGCTCGCTGACCCACCAATTGATGTCCCTGCGCTCGAAAGATCGTGGTGTCGATGTGTGCCGCTGCGGTTCTCGTCATCCTCAGATCCCTTCAAACAGATCGGTCTCGCGCGCGCGACCGCCGTTGACCGTGCTGAATGCGCGATAGAACCATTGCGATCCCCAAATCACTTGATGATGCTCGGGCGACCCGTCTGCCAGTCCTTTGTAGGCGGCGACCTGCGATTCGTGGCACGACACCGCCTGCCAGACCGTCGACCACACATGACGCGTGTCGATCGCGGTCGTGATCGACCAGTCGGGCCACGGCGTGGCCTGCCGCTCGACGCCGTCAACCACCGACACCAGCCGTCCGATCGTGGCCTGATACGCCGTCCATAGCGATGCCGGCCAGGCGTTGAAGTACAGCTTCGACACCGCGTGCGGACGTCCTGCAACCACGACGCCGTCGTGCGCAAACCCAGGGTCGGCGGCGGCAACCGTGGCCGCCGTCGTGAATTGGGAGATCGCCACGTGGTCCGGATGCCCGTACGCGCCATCCGGCCCGAACGTCAAGACGACGTCGGGCCGGATGCGTCTCATGTGACCGGCGATGCCGGCGATCGCCTCGCGCGGATTCGCACGATCGAGCTGCGAATCGGGATAGCCGAGCACGGTCGTCTCGCGCACGCCAAGCGCCGCGGCCGCGGCGCGGAGCTCCTTCTCTCGAATCTCCCCCAGTGCCGTCGTACCCGGATGCTCACTCGAACCGGGCCGATGCCCGCGGAATCGACCGGCATCACCCCGCGTGGCGGTCAGCAGAAAGACGTCGACCCCTTCTGCCGCATACTTCGCCAGCGTGCCGCCGAGGCCCAGGGACTCATCGTCCGGATGGGCGAGCACCGCGAGCAACCTCGCTGTCGGATTGTGGGTCATCGCGCGATTCTAGTCTCCGCGCGAGCGCGACGTCGTGTGTTACTTGCCCATCGCCTTGTTGATCGCGTCGACGGTGATCTTCGCGCGCAGCTCGACGATCTTCTTGCCCATCTCCAGCGTCTTGCTCATTGGCAACAGGCTGACGCCGTTGATCGTCGCGCGATTGGCCTTGGTTCGCTCGTCGATGCGGATCGACTTCGGATCGTAGAGCGCCATCAGCGCGTCGATGCCGTACTCTTCGTGGATCTTGTCCGACCCCTGGCTCGCCCCGATCTCGATCTGCTCGGGGATGCCGCTGCCCTGAATCAACTTCTGCACCGACGAGTAGTCGTAATACTCGGGAATGAAATAGAAGCGCGTGCCCGAAGCCTTGAACTTCTCGTCGAGCGTCGCCGCGACTTCTTTCATCGCGCCCTGGTTGCCGCCGCTGTCGCCCATCAGGATGACGCGGGTGAAGCCCATGCCCTTGAGGCTCATCGCCATGTCGGTGAGCACCGCGCGATAGGTCGCCGCGGACAACACGACGCTGCCGGGCGCGACGCGCTCGCCGTCGGGGCGTCCGGGCTCGAGCGTGAGAATCGGCGCGACCAGCGCGTTGCCAAGCTTGCGCGCGATCGCTTCGCCCATCACCTTGAGCACGAAGTTGTGCTTGCCGGTGGCGAGGTGCGGGCCGTTCGATTCGACGCCGCCGGTGAGGATGAGACCGGTGGTCTTGCCGCCCTTGATGGCATCGCGCACTTCCATCCAGGTCAGGTCTTCGGTCCACACGCTGTCGTACGCGGCGATCGGCCGCGGCGCGTTCATTTCGGCCTCGCGCCGCTTGGCGGCTTCGGCCTGCTGTTCCGGCGTCAGTTGCGGACGCTGCGGCCTCGCATCAGGCGTCTGCGCCGAAATGCCGACCGTGAACACGCCGCCAATAACCATCAATTGAATCAGTCGTTTCATAGCGGCCTATCTTACCCAAATACTCGCACTCGAATCTTGCTAGGATTGGCGCGGGCAGAAGAGGTGCCGATGACGAGATCCATGCGAGCCGTCGTGTTGTCGGGGCTGGTGATGGCGGGAGCCGTGGCGATCGCGACCACGCTGGGTGCTGCCGAGCCGGACGCATCGGGATGGGACGCGAAAGCGGCCGCGAAATACCTCGACAGCCGCGCCGAGTGGTGGTCCACCTGGCCGAATGCGGCGCGCGACAAAGGCACGTTCTGCATCTCGTGCCACACGACGCTGCCGTACGCGATCGCGCGGCCGGCGTTGCGGACGACGCTCGGCGAGAGCGGGCCTTCGCCTTCTGAAAGCAAGATCCTCAACAACCTGCTCACGCGCGCGCGCGACTGGCGCGACATCGAGCCGTTCTATCCCGATCAGACACGCGGCATTCCGAAGACGAGCGAATCGCGCGCGATCGAAAGCGTCATGAACGCCGTCGTGCTGGCGCGACGCGACGCGGGCGCCGGTCGCTTGAGCGACGACACGCGCACGGCGCTCGGCGTGATGTGGTCGCTGCAGATGAAGACGGGCCCGAACAACGGCGCGTGGACCTGGCTGAACTTCAACTACGACCCGTGGGAATCACCGAACTCGCCGTACTTCGGCGCATCGCTCGCCGCGCTTGCCGTGGGCTCGGCGCCTGAGGGCTATGCAGCCACGCCCGAGATCCAGAACAACCTGAAAGCGCTGCGAGGATATTTCGATCGCCAACACGGCACCGTGTCCGTGCTGAATCAGCTGATGGGCCTGTGGGCGTCCGCGCGCGTTCCGGGACTGCTCACCGATCAACAACGCCGTGCCACCATCGACGCGACGCTCGCGCTGCAACAGGTGGATGGCGGATGGAACGCCGCGTCGCTCGGCACATTCAAGCGCGTTGACAATACGGCGAACGATACGCGCAGCGACGGCTATGCGACGGCGCTGGCCGCGCTCGCGATGCAGGAGGCCGGTGTCCCGCGCACCGATCCCCGCATTGCCAAGGGGCTCGACTGGTTGCGCCGCAATCAGGACCGCGCGACGGGACGTTGGGTCGCGACCTCGCTGAACAAGGAACGCGATCCTGAATCGGATGCCGGGAAATTCATGAGCGACGCCGCGACCGCGTACGCGGTGCTCGCGTTGACGTATCAACCGCCTCCGGTCACGATCGCGCAAAAGCTCGATACGCCGCAGGTGCGTGTGTATACCGCGACGCTCCAACCGCATGCGCCGGTCGTCTCTAAGAACGGGCACGCCACGCATCGCGCGCTCATCTATATGGACGACGGCGTCATGACGATCAAGGACGGTGCCGACACAGCGACGATCAAGTTCAAACGCGGTGATGTGCGGTGGCGGCCGGCGGGCGGCCCGTACACCGCCGAAAACATCAGCGATCATCCGATTCGAATTCTCGAGATCGATCTGAAAGCTGCACCCGCGGGACCACTCCCCGTCACCAAGCTCGATCCCGTCGCCGTCGATCCGAAACACTACAAGGTCGAGTTCGAGAACGAGTTCGTGCGCGTGCTGCGCGTCCACTTCGGCCCGGGCGAGAAAGGCGCCACGCACGAACACATCCTGAATCGCGTCGTCTTTTACGTGAACGATCAGCCGAATGCGAAGGTGGACGACGTGCGGATGTCCGGCGCGGCGACTCACGCCGAAGCGAACGAATCGGCACAGCCTGCCGATCGGATCGCCGTGGAGATCAAGTAGCGATCACTAAGAGAGTTTGAAGATCCGGCCGTTCTCGCCGGCTCCCCAGGCGGCGCGGCCGCGCCTTGCGGCGGAGAAGGTGTGCAAGCCGGGGGCTGCCGTGATCGGCGCCCAGCTTTTCCCGTCATCGAACGAGAGATCCGCGCCCTGCGGGCCGACGGCAATCACCGTCGACGAACCCGGCAGATACGTGACGACCGATCGGAAGCCTGACAACCCCTTCAGCGCCGTCCACGTCCGGCCGCCATCGTTCGTGATCGCGGCATTATCGATCGCCTCGCTCTCCTTGCGATAGTCGCCGCCGACGACGATGCCGTGCTCGGTGTCGCGGAAGGCGATCGAGAAAATGCCGGCGGACGTTCCCGTGGCAAGCGGAGTCGATGCGGCAGCCCA
>Ga0310904_10000718_pt1 | contig 9729 bp, 7 predicted proteins | sample C48D1metaG_FD_203746 | JGI IMG/M metagenome (GOLD analysis project Ga0310904, IMG submission 203746) | Lab incubated soil microbial communities from West Virginia University Organic Research Farm, Morgantown, WV, United States - C48D1 | ecosystem: Environmental > Terrestrial > Soil > Agricultural... | reverse complement strand
CGCCGACACCATCCGGGAGATCCGGAAGCGGCAGCCCGCCGCCAGCATCGAGGTGCTGATTCCCGACTTCCAGGGCCAGGCCGACGCGCTGCATGCGGTGCTCGATGCAGGTCCCGACATTCTGAATCACAACACCGAAACCGTTCCGCGCCTCTATCGCCTTGCACGATCGGGCGGCCGCTACGATCGCACGCTCGAGCTGCTCGATCGGTCGCGCCAATACGCGCCGCATATCGCGACCAAGTCGGGCATCATGGTCGGCCTCGGCGAAGAGTGGGACGAGATTCTCGCGACGCTCGGCGATCTACGCAAGGCGGGCTGCGCGATTCTCACCATCGGCCAGTACCTTCGGCCGTCGCAGGCGCATCTCCCGATGACGCGTTTCTACCATCCCGACGAGTTCCGCCAGTTGAAGGACATTGCGCTCGACATGGGGTTCGCACACGTCGAGTCCGGGCCGCTCGTGCGCAGCTCATATCACGCGCACGAACAGGCGGACGCCTTTAAGAGGGCTCAGGGTTAAAGGGCTGAGGGCTTAGGGCTCAGGGCTGAGGGCTTGAAGGACTTGGGTTGGCGTTGCTGCGGCGCGAATCCGTGCGGAGGCGGCCGACGGGTGACGCCTGACGCGAGAAGCTCGAGGGCATCGAGCGAGGACGAAAGGCGAAGTGAAGTGTCCTCGCGTCAGCGACGGTGGCCAGGGATTGGGGATTAGGGATTAGCGCGGAGTAGCTTGGCGGTCTTGCTGAACACACCAGACATCATCTGAGCGGTGAGCTTTCCGGTGTTCGTGTTCTGCCGGCTTGGATGGTAGGACCCGATCACGACTGGCGATCCCTGAACCTTGCAGACCACACCGTGACCGAACACGGGTCGTGGTCTCGCCGCAATCCCCTTTTCTTGCATGACGCGCCACCAGACGTCGAACGCAATCTTTCCGAGCGCAACGACGACCTTGACGTTGGGCAGACATTCCAGCTCGGCGTGCAGGTGGGGCCTGCAGGCATGGATTTCCTCGGGAGTGGGCTTGTTGTCCGGTGGGGCGCATCTCACCGCCGCCGCGATGTAGGCATCCGTGAGTGTCAGCCCGTCGTGGATCGACTGAGAGGTGGGAATGCTCGCAAAGCCATTCCGATGCATGGCCGTCATCAGGAAATCGCCAGAGCCTCCGCCGCCGTCGCCGGTGAACACGCGGCCAGTACGATTCGCCCCGTGAGCGGCAGGCGCCAGGCCGAGTATCAGCACGCGGCCGTTGGGATCGCCGAATCCCGGAACAGGTTTCGCCCAGTAGGTGTCGCTGCGGAATGCGGCGCGCTTCACGCGCGCGATCTCTTTGCAGTAGGAGCGCAGGCGCTCGCATTTGTTACAGGTGACGATCTCTTGATGGACCTTGCTGAGCAACACTGGCAGGACTAATCCCTGGTTTTCTTGGGCTTGTAGACATGCGCGCTTTCCCCATAGAACACATCCGCGGCTTCCATCACCGTTTCCGAGAGTGTCGGATGCGGGTGAATCGTCAGCTTCAGGTCTGACGCGCGCGCGCCCATTTCGATCGCCAGCGTCCCTTCGGAAATCAGCTCTCCCGCGCCGACGCCCGCGATGCCGACACCGAGAATCCGCTCGGTTTCCGGATCGATGACGAGCTTCGTCAATCCATCCGGCCGGTCGAGCGTCGTCGCACGGCCCGATGCCGCCCAGGGGTACTTTGCAATCTCGACGGGGATGTTCTGCTTCTTCGCGTCGGTCTCGGTCAACCCGGTCCAGGCCAGCTCGGGATCGGTGAAGACCACGGCGGGAATGGCGCGGGGCTCGAAGACCACGTCCTTGCCGTGAATCACCTCGACCGCCACGCGCGCCTCGTGCGAGGCCTTGTGCGCGAGCATCGGATCGCCCGCCACATCGCCGATGGCGAAAATCGTCGGCTCGGCCGTCCGCCGCTGCGCGTCCACTTCGATAAAACCCCGCTGGTTCACCTTCACCTTTGTCTTGTCGAGGCCGGGAATCGCCGAGTTCGGCCGTCGCCCGACGGCGACCAGCACGCGATCGAAGATCTGCGCGCCACCCGGCGCGTTCTTCCCTTCGAACGTCACGCTCAGACCCTTCTTGTCGTCCTTCACGCCGGTGACCTTCGTCTCGAGCCAGATCGCCTCGGCGTAAGTCGCCATGCGCTTGGCCACCACCGCCGCGAGATCACGATCCGCACCAGGCAGCAAGCCATCGGTCATCTCGACCACGGTGACCTTCGACCCGAGCGCCGCGTACACCGTCCCGAGCTCGAGGCCGATGTATCCCCCGCCGACGACGAGGAGCCGGCCCGGAACATCAGGCAGATCGAGCGCCGTCGTCGAGTCGAGGACCTTCGGGCTGTCGATCGACACGTTCGGCACCGTCGTCGGACGCGATCCGGTCGCGATGATAATGTGGTCGGCCTCGACCTTCTGCTGCCCGCCCGAGGTCTCGACGCTCACCGTCCGCGCATCGACCAGCGAGGCGCGTCCCTGGATGAAGGTCACCTTACGCGATTTCGCGAGCAGTCCCAATCCTCCGGTCTGCTTCTTGACGACGGTGTCTTTCCAGGCGCGAAGCTTGGCGATGTCAATCGACGGCTTTCCGAACGACACGCCGAACGCGTCCGAGTGCCGGGCCTCGTCGATGACCCTGGCCGCGTGCAGCAGCGCCTTCGACGGGATACAGCCGCGGAACGTGCAGACGCCGCCGGGATTTGGATCGGCGTCGACGAGCGTGACCTGCATGCCGGCATCGGCGGCATGAAACGCCGCGACGTATCCGCCAGGACCGGCACCGATGACTGTGAGGCGTGTGCTCATAGGTGGTAGTTGGTAGGTTGTAGGTGGTAGCAGGTGGTGGGTGGCATTTCCTACTACCTACCACCTACTACCTACCACCTGATTAGGCATCCAGCCAGATCAGGGCCGGCTGTTCGATCGCCTCGACGATCCAGCGCAGAATGCGCACGCCGTCGGCACCGTCGATCACGCGATGGTCGTACGACAGTGTCAGCGGCATCATGAAGCGCGGCGCGAACTCTCCCTCGATGTAGACCGGCTCCATGCGCGCCCGTGCCACACCGAGGATCGCCACCTCCGGCCAGTTCACAATCGGCGTGAACGCTCCACCGCCCAGGCTGCCCAGATTGGAAATCGTGATCGAGGCGCCCTGCATGTCGTCGAGCGAGAGCTTGCGGTTCCGCGCTTTCTCGGCCGCGGCGGCAATCTCGTCGGCGATCTGGAAGAGGTCTTTCTGATCGACGTCGCGAACGACCGGCACCAGCAGGCCGCGATCGGTGTCGACGGCGACGCCAATGTGCGCGTACTGCTTGTAGACGATCTCGTCGCTCTGCATGTCGACCGACGAGTTCATCTGCGGGAATTTCTTCAGCGCGGCCGCCAGCGTCTTCATCAGGAACGCCGTGATGGTGACGGGCGCGCGCCCCTCGGCTTCGGCTTTCTTCGACAGCCGCTTGCGCAGCGCCTCGACACCGGTGATGTCGGCGCGATCGTGCTGGAAGACGTGCGGGATGGTGTTCCACGCGTGCGTCAGATGGTGCGCGGTCGTGCGTCGCACGCCACTCATCGGCTTGCGTTCGATCGCACCCCACTTGCTGAAATCGGGCAATGCCACTGGCGCGCCGGCCACCGCCCTGCCGGCGCCGGGCGCCGCGCCGGACAACAGCCGGCGGGCAAACGCCGTCACGTCGTCCATCGAGATGCGGCCACCATCACCAGAACCCTGGATGTCGGCGATGTTGACGCCGAGCTCGCGCGCGAGCCGGCGCGCGGACGGCGCCGCGGGAATGGAAGCAGGATCGGCCGCCGCCTTCGGCGCCGCGGCGGGTGCCGGTGCCGGCGCGGGCTGAGCCGGTTTGGACGGCTTCATCTCGACGACGTCGGCCTTGCGCTTCGGCGCGTCTGCCTTGGGCTCCGCCTTCGCCTCAGGAGCAGGCTTCGGCTGTTCTGCCTTGGGCTCTGCTGCCGGCTTCGACTCCGCTTTGGCAGCCGCGGCACCCGCGCCGTTCTCGTCGACGGTGAAAATCGTCTGGCCGACCTTCACCTTCTCGCCCGGCTTCACCTTGATTTCTTTGACGACCCCGTCCGCCGACGAAGGAACTTCGATCGTGGCCTTGTCGGTCTCGAGCTCGAGAACGGGCTGATCTTTCTTGATCGTATCGCCCGGTTTCACCATGACGCGGAGCACATCTCCGCCTTCAATGTTCTCGCCCAGCTCGGGCAACTTCATATCTGTGGACATAATCGCAGGTTCGTCAGGTTCGTCGGGTTCGTCAGGTTCGTGGGTTCGTTGAGTTCGTCAGTTCGTGGGTTCGACAGGTTCGATGGGAAACGGCGCGTTCAGAACCAATCCCGAATCACTAATCACGATACTGCTGGATTCTTTTTTTCGGGATCGATTCCGAGGTCCTTGATCGCTTTGTCCACCAGCTTGGCATCGATCTGTTTGTCGCGTGCCAGCGCCGACAGGGCGCCAACGGCCACAAACCGCGCGTCCACTTCGAAGAAGTCGCGCAGCGCCCTACGTCCTTCGCTGCGTCCGAATCCATCGGTGCCCAGCGAGACAATCGGACGCGACACCCAGCGATCGATCGCGTTGGGCAGGACCTTCAGATAGTCCGACGCCGCAACGATGACGCCTTCGGTCTTGTCGAGGCATTCGGCGACATACGGCACCCGCGCTTTCTGCGAGGGGTGCAGCATGTTCCATCGATCGCAGGCGTTGCCGTCGCGGTAGAGCTCGCCGTAGCTCGTCACGCTCCAGACATCGGCGGCCACACCGAACTGCTCGAGCAGAGCCGCGGCCTTGATGACCTCGGGGAGAATCGCGCCGCTGCCCAGGAGCTGCGCCTTCAGCTTCGCCGCGGTGTTCTTTGCCGTGCTGTAGCGATACAGCCCCTTCAGGATGCCGGCTTTGACATCGGCACCTTCGGGCATCGGCGGCATGGGGTACTGCTCGTTCATCACCGTCAGGTAGTAGAAGATGCTCTCCTGATCGACGTACATCCGCTTGATGCCGTCCTCGATGATGGCCGCCAGCTCGTAGGCGAACGCCGGATCGTAGGAAAGGCAGTTGGGCACCGGCAACGACAGCACGTGCGTCTGCCCGTCCTGGTGCTGCAGCCCTTCGCCGGCCAGCGTGGTGCGTCCCGCCGTGCCGCCAAGCAGGAAGCCACGGCTGCGCGAGTCGGCGGCGGCCCAGATGAGGTCGCCCACGCGCTGGAATCCGAACATTGAATAATAAATAAAGAACGGAATCGTGTTGACGCCGTGCGTCGAGTAGGCGGTGCCGGCGGCAATGAACGACGCCAGCGAGCCCGCCTCGTTGATGCCTTCCTCGAGGATCTGCCCGTCCGTCGACTCTTTGTAATAGAGGAGCGTGTCCATGTCGACCGGCTCGTACAGCTGTCCCACGTGCGAGTAGATGCCGACCTGACGGAAGAGGGATTCCATCCCGAAGGTTCGCGCCTCGTCGGGCACGATCGGCACCACGATCTTGCCGAGATCGGGGTCGCGCAGCAGCTTCGACAACAGACGCACGAACACCATCGTCGTCGAGGCGGGACGGCCGTCGGTGCCCTTGGCAAACTCTTCAAAGAGCTCCGGGTTGGGCGGCGCCGCGAGCGGCGTGGTTTTCGAATTGCGGAACGGCAGCGAGCCGCCGAGCGCCTTGCGGCGCTCCTTCAAATAGGTGACTTCCGGGCTCTTCTCGTCGGGACGATAGTACGGCGCCTCGCCGAGCTTCTCTTCGGCGACGGGAATACTGAAGCGCTCGCGCACCGCGCGCAGCTCGTCTTCGGAGAGCTTCTTCTGCTGATGGGTGATGTTCTTGCCTTCGGCCGCGTCGCCGAGACCGTACCCCTTGATGGTGCGAATCAGCAGGACGGTCGGCTGCCCTTTGTGCTCGACGGCCGCTTTGTAGGCGTTGTAGACCTTGACGGGATCGTGTCCGCCCAGCTTCAGCTTCTTCAGATCGTCGTCTGAAAGGTGCTTCACCATCTCCAGCAACTGGGGGTACTTGCCCCAGAAGTGCTTGCGGAGATACTCGCCGGACTCGACCGTGTATTTCTGGTACTCGCCGTCGACGATCTCGCCCATGCGCTTGGCGAGCAGTCCGTCTTTGTCTTTCGCGAGCAGCGGGTCCCAGTCCTTGCCCCACAGCACCTTGATGACGTTCCAGCCCGCGCCGCGGAAGACGGCCTCGAGCTCCTGGATGATCTGGCCGTTGCCGCGGACCGGTCCGTCGAGCCGCTGCAGGTTGCAGTTGACGACAAAGATGAGGTTGTCGATCTTCTCGCGCGCCGGCAGCGTGATGGCGCCGAGCGATTCGGGCTCGTCGGTCTCGCCGTCGCCGAGAAACGCCCACACCTTCGAGTTCGACGGAGACTTCAGCCCGCGATCTTCGAGGTAGCGGATGAACCGCGCCTGGTAGATCGCCATGATCGGGCCGAGGCCCATCGAGACGGTGGGATACTCCCAGAAATCGGGCATCAACCACGGATGCGGATACGACGACAGCCCGCCGCCCGGGGCGAGCTCGCGGCGGAAGTTGTCGAGCTGCTTTTCGGTGAGACGGCCTTCGAGGAACGCGCGCGCATACACGCCTGGCGCCGCGTGCCCCTGGTAGTAGACGACGTCGCGGTCGCCGGCATTACCCGACCGGAAAAAGTGATTGAACCCGACTTCGTACAGCGTGGCGGCCGACGCGAAGGTCGAGATGTGCCCGCCGATGCCGGGCTCGTGCTTGTTCGCGCGCAGCACCATGGCAATCGCGTTCCAGCGAATCAGGCTCTTGATGCGGCGCTCGATTTCCTGGCTGCCGGGGAACGGCACTTCCTGCTCGGACGACAGCGTGTTGACGTACGGCGTGTTGGCGCTGAACGGAAGCCTGATGCCGCGGCGGCGCGCATGTTCGCTGACCTGCAGCAGCAACTGTCCCGCCCGCGAGGGCCCGCTCGACTGCAGCACGTAGTCGAGTGAGTCGAGCCACTCGCTGGTTTCGATGGACTCGAGATCGGCGAGGTTCCCGGCGGCGATGTTCCTCATCAGTTAACGCGGTCCTTCAATCTTGATGGCCTTCAGAGCGCCGAGATCCGAAGACAGCTCGGTCGCTCCGGCCGGATACTTGTTGAGCTTCAACACATAGGCGGCGACGTCGCTCGTCTGCTTCTCCGTCAGGGTACCGGGCGAGTCGGCGGGCATCGTCGAGTGCACGCGGTCGAAGAAATCCGCCATGGTGAGATTCGTCCAGTTGCCGATGAACTCGAGGCCCACGAGCGCGGGTCCGGCCTCGCCGCCGGTCAAGTCGGGTCCGTGGCAGCTCGTGCACATTTTGGCCGCGACGGCTTCGCCGCGCTTTGCCTGCTCCTCGGTGTACACACCCGCCCACACGCTACCGCCGGCCGCATCCTGCGCCTGCACGCGTGCGGTCGACGTGAGGACAGTGCCGGCGACGAGCGCGAACAGGGCAGCCGCCGCCCCGACAATCTGCGTCCAATTTCTGCTTGCAGCTCTCATAGTGCCTCACTGGTAACAACAGAGAAGGTCATTATACAATTTTCATTGTTACCACATGAAAATGCCGCCCGTCTGGCTGCAACCGGACACTTGGTACTCACGCGTTCTTGTCGCGGCGTTTCTTGCCTTCTTTTTGTACGCGCCGCTCGGCGCGCACGATATTCCCGACGAGATTGTCGTACAGAGCTATGTCAAACCCCAGCAGACGACGCTCCAGGTGCTGCTGCGGGTGCCGCTGCTCGCGATTGCCGACGCCAGCCTTCCCAAAGACGGCACGGGCTACCTCGCCATGGCGTACCTGGATCCGGCGCTGCGCGAGGCCGCGAACCAGCTGGCCAACGGCATCGTGCTGCTCGAAGGCGACGAGCGGCTGACGCGCTACGAGCTGGTGAACGCACGCATCTCGCTGGCATCGGACCGATCGTTCGATACCTACGATGGGGCGATGGGGCGGGTGCGTGGAGCGAAGCTGCCCGACACGACGCAGATTTATTACAACCAGGGCTTCCTCGATCTCGAGTTGAACTTTCCGATTCAATCCCAGGACTCGTCCTTCTCGATGCGCGTCCTGTTCGGACGGGGACTGGCGAATCGCACGGCCACCTACATCAACTTCATCCGCCCGGACGGCGCCGTTCGCGCGTTCCGGATTCACGACGAGACGCCGCTCGTCCGGCTCGATCCACAAGTCCATCAGGCGGCCTGGGTCTTTCTTTCGGCGGGCTTCTACCGGTTCCTCGACGGCCTCGACCATTTGCTGTTCGTCATCGTGCTGGCGATTCCGTACCGCCGGGCGCGCGATCTGGTGAAGCCTTTTGTCGCGTTTGCGATCGCCCACTCGATCACGCTCACGTTCGCGGCGTTCGGCCTCGCGCCCATGGGCACGTGGTTCGCGCCGACGATTGGCGCACTCATCGCTCTGTCGCTCGTGTACGTCGCCATCGAGAACGGGATCGGCGAAACCAGAATGGCTCCGGGAGCCTTTTCCCACCGCTGGATCGTGGCGCTCGTGTTCGGGCTCTTCCATGGGCTCGGCTTCGCGGTCGCGCTCCAGGAAACCCTGCAGTTCGCCGGGTCGCATCACCTCGCGGCGCTCGCCGCCTACAACGTCGGGCTCGAGCTGGGGACGCTGATCATCCTGGCGATCGTCGTGCCGGCGGCCAATCTCCTGTTTACCCAAGTGGTTCCCGAGCGTGCCGGCATCATCGTCTCCTCGGTCCTCATCGGTCACGTGGGCTGGCACTGGATGACCGAGCGCTTCGCGACCGCTCAGCTCTCGGGATGGCCGTCGATGGATCTGCAGTTCCTGCTCACGCTCGTCCGCTGGCTGCTTGCGTTGACCGTCGTCGGCGGAGCCCTGTGGTTCCTTTCGGGCTTCCTGAAGCGAAAACCGGACGTCTCTGAAGTGCCCGAGAAATCCATCGTAGATAGTCGGTAGTCGACAGTCACAGTCGACAGTCACAGTCGACAGTCGAACGTCTGCGCGCAAGGAACGGAGCCCTCAACAATGAAACAGCTTTTGTTTTCGGCGGCGGTCATCGTCGCGCTCGCATCGTTCGCGCCGGCGCCGGCGCACGCCCAGCGCGGTCCGGCGGGCGCGGTAGACCAGGTGCGCGCGGCCGAGACCGCGTTCGCCAAGTCGATGGCCGACCGCAACGCCACTGCCTTTCGGTCGCTTATCGCCGAGGAAGCGGTGTTCTTCGGAGGCAAGACGGTGCAGCACGGAAAGCCGGAAGTGGTCGCGGCCTGGAAGCGGTTCTTCGACGGCCCGGCCGCGCCGTTTTCATGGGCGCCTGCCGAGGTGGAAGTGCTCGCGTCGGGCACGCTCGGCATGACGAGCGGGCCCGTCTACGATCCGAACGGACAGCGCATCGGCACGTTCAATTCCATCTGGCAGAAGCAGAAGGACGGCTCGTGGCAGATCATCTTCGACAAGGGCTGCCCGCCGTGTGAGTGCGGCACCAAATGAGTCGCAAGGCGAAAGTCGGAAGTCGTAAGGCGCAAGTCTAGTTGGAAGGCAAAGGTCAGTCCGGACAGATCTTGCCAACCTCTCTTGCCAACCTCCGATCTTGCCAACTTCCGACTTTCGACTAGACTTTCGCCTCCCGACTTCCGACTTGCGCCTTTCGACTTACCCACTCCCGGACCACCTCCACGGCGACGTCGGGACGGTCGGAGATGATGCCGT
>Ga0310904_10000716_pt1 | contig 9731 bp, 6 predicted proteins | sample C48D1metaG_FD_203746 | JGI IMG/M metagenome (GOLD analysis project Ga0310904, IMG submission 203746) | Lab incubated soil microbial communities from West Virginia University Organic Research Farm, Morgantown, WV, United States - C48D1 | ecosystem: Environmental > Terrestrial > Soil > Agricultural... | reverse complement strand
GAGACCGACGTGACTGTTCCAACCGTCAATGAAGTCGATGCGATCGGCGGCATCAGTGACCCGGTGCTCCGCAACCTCCGCATCACACAGTGTTACCACGAGCTCTCGGCCGCTGTTGCGGAGCGGGTCTCGCCTGGCGCGAACTGGTGCACGTTCGCCACGTGGGCGTCGCGTCAGGCAGGACAGACCATTCGCGGCGAGGACTTCGAACGCGCCGCCGACGACATCTTCGGCTCCCCCGAGATCGTTGAGCTCGTAGCCGGCGTCGCGCGCATCGCCGCACGCGAGATGGGTGGGACCGCGCACATCACGTTGCCGGCGGCGATCCGGCGCATCGTCGACCCCGAGGCCGCACTCCGCCGCGCGGCGGACGCCGTTGCCGTCGGGAACCGCAAGGTGTTCGTCGAGATCGGGCGCGAGTTCGCGCGGTGGCGAACGACCGCGGCGGCCACCGGCGCGCCCGACGCGGCTGCCACGGCGGCGTTCTGCGGCAGTCTCCGCCCGGGCGACCCACCGGGCGGGCAGCAGCGCCTCCGCGATGCGTTCGTCGCCTACGGCGAGGCGTGCGCCGCACCTAACGACCACGCGCGTGCCTCACTCCTCCTCTTCGGCAACCTGCTCATCGGCATGCACGAGCAGACCCGGCTGCAGCCCGAGATCCGCACGTCGCTCGATGCATCGCTGGACGCCGAGGGCGTCCGCGCGCAGATCGTCGCCCTCATGCTGCCCGCCGAGTGGCTTCGGGCTCGCATGCGGATCTCACGTCTCACCGGGCGACCGCTCCCGGCGGACATCGCCATTGCGGCGCTGGTCGCGGCGGTTCAGCGTCGTCTACGGCTCGTGGTCACCGATCTGCTCATGACGCTTCGCATGCCGAGCGCCGTGCTCCGGCTCGGAAGCGACGTCCCGGGCGAGTTTCCGCCGGAGCTTCGCACGCTCGAGCATCCGGGGCTCCGCGCTCTGCTCGCGAGCGTCGATCCGACGCCTGACACCACAGCGCGAAGCGGTGCGACGGACTGGGCTGACCTCCCGGAGCGCATGCACTACATCACCGATCTGTTCCGATGCTGGCATGCGCGCGCCGAGCTGTTCTCGCCTCCATTCACCGCCGCCGAGGTCGCGGCGATGCGCGAGGGCAGGCGCCCCTGAGGGAAATAGGGTCAGACTCGGATCACGGCGATCAAGAGGGTCAGAGCCCTTGATCGCTTTTGAATTCCTCTCCTAAGCTGTCAAGGAGAGATCACCATTCGTCCCGCGCGAATTCCGGCGCGGAGACCGAGATGTTTTTTTGTTGGCTCCGATGTCGAGAATCGGAAACCGGCTCCGACTCATGGACGAAGCCGCGAGATTCCCAACCGAAAACCGGAGCCGATCATGCCGACCGCGCCCACACCGTTCCTCTGGTTCGATACTCAGGCCGAAGAGGCCATGAACTTCTACGTATCGATCTTCCCGCGCTCGAAAACCGGTGCCGTCACCCGCGTCCAGGGACGAGTGATGACGGTCGAGTTCGAGCTCGATGGCCAGCGCTTCATGGGGCTGAACGCCGGACCCCAGTTCACCTTCAACGAGGCGGTCTCGTTCTTTGTCGGGTGCGACAGCCAGGAGGAGATCGATGACCTGTGGGCGAAGCTCACGGCAGACGGCGGCGAGCCGGGGCGCTGTGGCTGGCTCAAGGACAGGTTCGGGCTGTCGTGGCAGGTCGTCCCGAATGCGCTGGGGCGGTTCATGGGCGGTGGCGGGGATCCCGCGGCGTCGCAGCGGGTGATGGACGCGTTCTTCCAGATGAGCAAGTTCGAGATCGCCGAGCTTCAGGCAGCGTACGACGGGGCCTGAGCAGTCGGCTTTCATTCCGAGCGGAGGGCCGAAGGCCCGGAGGTGAGGAATCGCCGGGGCTTGTCATTCCGAGCGGAGCGCCGAAGGCGCGGAGGCGAGGAATCGCCATCCTCCCGGTAGAGGGACCAGCGCCCCGGTCGGGACGACGGCGATTCCTCGCCTGCGCCGCTGCGCGGCTCCGCTCGGAATGACAGCAGGCAGGCGTTGCGGCACGGGCATTCGGCCGCAAAGCTTCCGATCATATGTACGTTTTCGAGATCATCATCGCGCTGCTGCTGGCCGGTGCCGGCCTCACTGCGCTCTCGCGACGGATCGGAACGCCGTATCCGGCCATGGTCGCGCTCGCGGGCGCTGCACTCGCGCTCGTGCCTGGCACGCCCACGCTCGTGCTCGACCCGGAGCTGGCACTGACGCTGTTCGTCGCGCCGGTACTGCTCGACGCGGCATTCGATGCATCACCACGAGACCTGCGCGCGAACTGGCGCTCGGTGGCCGGCCTCGCGCTCGGCGCCGTTGCGCTCACCATCGTAGTCGTCGCGGTGGTGGTCCGGCTGCTCGTGCCCGACATGCCGTGGGCCGCCGCCATCGCGCTCGGGGCAATCGTCGCCCCGCCGGACGCCGCGGCGGCGACCGCCGTGCTGAAGCAGCTGCGGCCGCCGCACCGACTGCTCGTGATCCTCGAAGGCGAGAGCCTGTTCAACGATGCGAGCGCGCTCCTGGTCTATCGCCTTGCCGTGGGTGCGACCCTCGTTGGCGCGCTGTCGCCGGCCAGTGTGGTGCCGATGCTCCTCGTCGTCACGGTCGGGAGCGTGGTGCTCGGATTCGTGCTGTCACGCGCGATCCTGGCCGTGAACACGCGGATCCACGATGTCGCCACCGCCGTGGTCGTGCAGTTCTGCGGGACGTTCGGCGTGTGGATGCTCGCCGAGCGGTTGCACCTCTCCGGCATTCTCACCGTCGTCGTCTTCGCGATGGTGACGTCTCGCCGCGCGGGTACCATCCCCGCGCGCCTCCGGATTCCGTCGTTCGCCGTGTGGGAGTTCGCGGTGTTCGTGCTGAACGTGCTCGCGTTCATTCTCGTCGGCTTCCAGCTGAAAGGCATCCTCGGCCGCATCGATGCGAGGACGCTGGTCGAATACGCGGGCGTTGCAGTCGCTGTGTGCATCGCGACGATCCTGGCGCGTATTGCGTGGGTGTCGGGAGCCGCGGCGTTCAGCCGCTGGCGTTGTCGTCCGGCGCCCGATGGCACGCCGGGCCCTTACGACCACGTCGGTCTGTCGAGGCGAGCCGCGGCCGTGGTCGGGTGGTGTGGGATGCGCGGCATCGTGACGCTCGCCGCCGCGTTGGCGCTGCCGACGGGCGGTGCCGCAGGGACCGCATTTCCCTATCGCGACCTCATCCTGTTCACGGCGTTCTCGGTCGTGCTCGTAACGCTGGTGGTGCAGGGGATGACGCTCCGGCCTCTCATGAACGCACTGAAGCTCGAAGACGACGGCTCGGTGGACCGCGAAGTGAAGCTCGCGCGAGTCGAGACGCTTCGCGCCGCGCTCGCGGCCACCGCGGAGCTGCCGCCGCAGGAGATGTCGGGAATGCTGCGGGGACGGTACGAAGTGCTGCTGCGGCGCGCCGAGTCGGATCTGGCGAACGGCGACCGGTCGCCTAACGCCGAGCCGTCGGCGGACGATGGCGCCACCGCCGTGGATGCCGAGATCGTGCGGACGGCCACGTCGGCCGAACGGCGGCGTCTCATCGCCCTGCGGGCCGATGGGACGATCGGCGACGCCGCGTTCCAGCGCATCGAGCAGGAGCTCGACTGGGAGGAGCTGGACCTCCAACAGCTCATCGCGGACGATGATTCCGCGCCATAGGAGCAGACGCACCGAGCGCGCATCGTGATTCCGCTGTCGGTGCTGGATCTCGCCCCGATCGTCGAGGGCAGCGATGCGACCCAGTCGTTCCGGAACAGTCTCGACCTCGCGCAGCACGCGGAGCGGTGGGGCTACCGGCGGTTCTGGCTGGCGGAGCATCACAACATTCCGAGCGTCGCGAGTGCGGCGACGGCCGTGCTCATCGCGCACGTTGCCGGCGGGACGTCGACGATCCGCGTTGGCGCCGGCGGCATCATGCTGCCGAACCATCCGCCGCTCGTGATCGCCGAGCAGTTCGGCACACTCGCCTCGTTGTTCCCGGGGCGAATCGATCTCGGGCTCGGACGCGCGCCGGGGTCGGATCAGGTGACGGCGCGTGCGTTACGGCGCTCTCCGGCGGCAGGCGATGCGTTCCCGCAGGACGTGCTCGAGCTGATGGCGTACTTCCGGCCAGCGGAACCCGGCCAGGCGGTGCGCGCGGTGCCCGGCGCCGGGCTCGATGTGCCGATCTGGATTCTGGGCTCGAGTCTGTTCGGCGCGCAGCTCGCCGCCGCGTTAGGCCTGCCGTTTGCGTTCGCGTCGCACTTCGCGCCGGCGATGCTCGACCAGGCGCTCGAGATCTACCGCGCGCAGTTCCAGCCGTCGGAGCAGCTCGACCAGCCGTACGTGATGCTCGGCGTCAACGTGTTCGCCGCGGAGACGGAGGCCGAGGCGCGGCGGCTCTTCACGTCGCTGCAGCAGGCGTTCATCAACCTGCGTCGTGGGCGACCAGGCCCGCTGAAACCACCCGAGAACGGATTCGAGCAGACGCTCGCCCCGTTCGAGCGCGCGATGCTCGCGGACATGCTCTCGTACACGGTGATCGGAACAGGCGAGCAGGTCCGCGACGGCCTCGCTGCCATCGTCGCGCGCACGGGTGCGAACGAGCTCATGATCGCGGCGCAGATCTACGACCACGCGGCGCGGCTGGCGTCGTACGAGATCGCTGCAGGCGCGTGAGAGCATGTCATTCCTCGCCTGCGGCCTGCGGCCTCCGCTCGGAATGACGACCGCCGCGGATCGTCAGTTCGTGCGGATCACGAGCTCGAGTCCGGCGGCAAAGCGACGCCAGCTCTCGAGCTCCGCGTCGAGCGTGCGACGGCCGGCGGCGGTCAGTCGGTAGTACCGCGCGCGTCGATTGTTGTCGGTCGTTCCCCATTCGCTCGTGATGAGCCCTTCCTTCTCGAGGCGCTGCAGGGCGGGGTAGAGCGAGCCCTGGTTCACATCGAGCACGCCTTCCGAGATCTGCTGGATGCGCAGGCTGATGCCCCAGCCGTGCATCGGCGCGAGGGAGAGCGTCTTGAGAACGAGCAGGTCGAGCGAGCCCCGGAGGGCATCCGATTGCGAGCGTGCGGCCACGGCAGCTCCGTGAACGTGTTTCTGTAGCTGTCGAGGGAAGATGAGTGGTGTTCCTTTAGCTGTCAACAGGAAGGGCCGGGTATGACAGCCGCGTACCGTCTGAGGAGACGACGCGTCCTATCGCTCGAGAGTGGGAATCCCAACGGCTCAGCCGTAATTGCAGTGTGCTCCCCCCGCCTCTAGTGTTCCACGCGAGGCAACGCCAATGCACCCAGACAAATCCAGAACGTTTCCGTCCACGGCCGAAGTTGGGTCGGAGCCAGAGGCCGCGCACGGTTTCGTGACGCGTGCGGCCATCGTGGGCGATCTGGACGCGGCCTATTACCGCCTGCTCGTCGAAACCATTCGCGACTACGCCATCTTCATGCTGGACGCGACGGGCCACATCATCAGTTGGAATCCGGGCGCGGAGCACCTCAAGGGCTACACACGGTCCGAGATCCTCGGTCGTCATTTCTCGGTGTTCTACCCGCCTGCCGACATCGTCGCCGGCAAGCCGGCGTACGAGCTCGACGTGGCGACGCGTGATGGGCGCGTCGAGGATGAGGGATGGCGCGTTCGGAAGGACGGCACCACGTTCTGGGCGAACGTGATCATCACGGCCCTTCGCGACAACAGCGGCGCACTCGTCGGGTTCGCCAAGGTCACTCGCGACCTCACCGACCGGCGTCGCGCCGAGCAGACCGTGCGCGAGAGCGAGGAGCGGTTTCGTCTGATCGTCCAGAGCGTGAAGGACTACGCCATCTTCATGCTCGACCCGGATGGGCGGGTCATGAGCTGGAACGAAGGCGCGCAGCGGTTGAAGCTCTATCGACCTGACGAGATCATCGGCCGGCATTTCTCAACGTTCTATCCGGGGGCGGACGTCGCGTCAGGCAAGCCGGCGTGGGAGTTGGAGATCGCGAAGCGCGTCGGGCGATTCGAGGAAGAGGGTTGGCGCGTTCGGAAGGACGGCACCACGTTCTGGGCGAACGTGCTGATCGCCGCCATCCATGGGGCAGACGGGGCTCTCCTGGGCTTCGCGAAGGTGACGCGCGACCTCACGGAGCGGCAGGCCGCGCAGGAACGCGCGATTGCCGACGCGCGCCGCCTCGCAGAGGCGGAGGCCGCGAGCCGGACCAAGAGCGAGTTTCTGACGGCCATGTCGCACGAGCTGCGCACGCCCATCAACGGGACGATGGGCTACATCGACCTGCTCACGATGGGCATCGGGGGCACTGTCACCGCGCAGCAGAGTGAATACCTCAATCGGATCCGCTCCAGCCAGGAGCACCTCCTGCGGATCATCAACGATCTGCTGAACTACGGGCGGATCGAGGCCGGCCAGCTTCGCTATGAGATGGCCTCGGTTCGCGTGCACAGCATCGTCGATGCCGTGCTGCCCATGGTAGAGCCTCAAGCGGCGACGAAGGGCCTCCAGATCGTCCACGGGCCATGCGAGCACGACATCCTCGCATTCGTCGACCGCGGGAAGGCCGAGCAGATCGTGCTGAACCTGCTCTCGAACGCCGTGAAGTTCACGCCGTCGGGCGGCCGCATCGAGGTATCGTGTAAGGCGCAGGAGGGGCGGTCGGTCATCACCGTGGCGGATTCGGGCCCGGGTATTCCCGTGGAGCGGCAGGCCGACATCTTCGAGCCGTTCGTCCAGCTCGGGCGCACGCTCGCCAGCGGGCACGAGGGCGTGGGCCTCGGGCTCGCGATCAGCCGCGACCTCGCGCACGCGATGGGCGGTAACCTGCGGGTGAAGAGCGTGCCGGGGCAGGGAGCGACGTTCACGCTGGAGCTGCCCGTCCGGCCCGCGCCATGACGACACGCTAGGCGCTCGAACCACCGAATCAGAAGGACCAACACGACCATGCGTCTCCTTGCCCGTCCGATCGTCCTGGTGGTCGCCGTTGTCTCGACCACAGCCGCGCAGTCGCCCAGGCCCGCCGCCAACACGGCGCCGATGCTCAGTGCCCTGGATGCGGCGGCCACGCGTTATGCCGACGTGGCGAAGCAGATCTGGACGTTCGCCGAAGTCGGCTACATGGAAGAGAAGAGCTCGGCCCTGCTGCAGTCGGAGCTCACAGGCGCAGGGTTCCGGGTGAAGGCCGGTGTGGCCGGCGAGCCCACCGCGTTCGTCGCCGAGTTCGGGAGCGGCAAACCGGTGATCGCGATTCTCGGGGAGTTCGACGCGCTGCCGGGTCTCTCACAGGACGCGGTTCCAGAGCGAAAGCCGATACGTGCCGGCGCGGCAGGCCATGGCTGCGGGCACCACCTGTTCGGAACGGCCAGCGTCGCCGCGGCGATCGGGCTCAAGCGCTGGATGGAGACGAACAAGGTGCAGGGGACGCTGCGCATGATCGGTACTCCCGCGGAAGAAGGCGGTGCCGGAAAGGTCTACATGGTGCGCGATGGCGTATTCGACGACGTGGACGCGGTCGTAGCCTGGCACCCCGGTGACGAGAATTCCGTCACCGGTGAACGCTCGATGGCCAACATCTCGGGGAAGTTCCGGTTCCACGGCGTGAGCGCGCATGCCGCGGCCGCCCCCGAGCGAGGTCGCTCGGCGGTGGATGGCGTGGAAGCCATGGACGCGATGACGAACATGCTGCGCGAGCACGTCCCCGACGGGACGCGCATCCACTACGTGATCACGAATGGCGGCCGGGCGCCTAACGTCGTGCCCGACGAGGCCGAGGTGTACTACTACGTGCGGCATGTGGACATGGCGGTCGTGAAGGACGTCTGGGGCAGAGTCGTGAACGCGGCCAAGGGTGCGGCGATCGGTACCGGGACGACGTACGACCTGCAGCTCACGGCGTCGGTCTACTCGCTCCTGCCGAACGAAGTGCTGGCAAAGGTGCAGCAGCGCGCGCTCGAGCAGGTCGGTGGGTACACGTACACGGCCGCCGAGCGTGCCTTCGCCGAGCGCCTGCAGAAGAGCGACGCGTTCACGGCAGTGCCGCTCGAGACGGCGGCGACGGTGCAGCCGCTCCGCATCGGGCAGGCGGGAACGGCGTCCACGGATGTCGGCGACGTGAGCTGGGTGGTGCCGACGGTTCAGCTCTCCGCGGCCACGTGGGTTCCGGGAACCGCCGCGCACTCGTGGCAGGCGGTGGCGGCAGGCGGCATGAGCATCGGGTTCAAGGGGATGATGGTCGCCGCGAAGACGATGGCCCTGACCGGCGCGGAGCTCTTCAGCTCGCCCGCGACGATCACGGCGGCGAAGAGCGAGCTGGCGACCCGGCGCGGTCCCGGGTTCCGCTACGAGACGGCGTTAGGCACCCAGGCGCCGCAGCTGGATTACCGGAAGGGAAGCGTCCCGTGAACACGCGCCGGCAGTTCCTCATCCGTGCGCCGCTCAGTCTCGCGGCCGCCGCCGCCGCGTGCCGCGGCGAGAGCGACGGCGGCGCCACGCAGTCGCCGGCGGCCCAGCCGGCAACGCCCGGTGCACCGGTCGCGTTCAACACGGCCCCGCCGGTCGGCCCCGAGGTCACGGCGACGACGTTCGCCGAGGCGGAGAAGCTCGCGCAGGTCACCATGACGGACGCCGAGCGCGCGATGGCCGTGGGAAGCTGGCGTCGCGCGATGGCGCCGATGCTCGAGCGGCGCACGGGCCCGCGCAAGGTTCCGCTGGAGCCCGAGATCGCGCCGGCCACGCGCTGGGATCCGCTGCTGCCCGGCCTGACGGCGAGCGCGCAGCGCGACCGATTCGCTCGCAGCGCGGCCGATCCCGGCGCGCTGCCGTCGAACGACGACGAGATCGCATTCGCTCCGGTCACCCGCCTCTCGCGCTGGATCGAGCAGCGAACGCTGACGTCGGAGCGGCTCACCGGGATCTATCTCGCGCGGATCGCGCGTCACGATACCCGGATCCGGTCCATCATCACGCTTACCCGCGACCAGGCGCTCGCGCACGCGAAGAAGGCCGACGCCGAGATCGCGGCGGGCCGGTATCGCGGCCCGCTGCACGGCATCCCGTTCGGCGTGAAAGATCTGCTCGACACGGCGGGGATTCCCACGACGTATGGCGCCGAGCCGTTCCGGAACCGCGTGCCTAACGCCGACAGCGCCGTCGTCCGTCGCCTGTCCGATGCGGGCGCCGTGCTGGTCGCGAAGCTGAGCCTTGGCGCCCTGGCGCTGAACGACATCTGGTTCGGCGGGCAGACGATGAATCCGTGGCTGCTCGACGAGGGCGCGTCCGGCTCGAGCGCGGGTCCGGGCGCCGCAACGGCGGCCGGCCTGGTGGCGTTCTCGATCGGGAGCGAGACGGGCGGCAGCATCGTCGCGCCGGCGATGCGCTGCGGGGTCACCGGCCTGCGTCCGACGTACGGACGCGTGCCGCGCACTGGCGCGATGACGCTGTGCTGGTCGCTCGACAAGCTCGGCCCGATGACGCGCAGCGTCGAGGACGCGATGCTCGTCCTGCAGGCGATCACCGGTCCCGATGCCGGCGACGTCGCGAGCGTGCCCAGTCGTCTGGATTTCGACGCGACCGGCTCGGTGTCCGGCTTACGCATCGGCTATTTCCCGGCCTGGATGAACGAGGCGCCGTCCACCGACGTCGACCGCTCGGCGCTCGAGACGGTGAAGACGTTAGGCATGGTGCCCACGGCCGTGACGTTCCCGAACTGGCCCCAGAGC
>Ga0310904_10000709_pt1 | contig 9785 bp, 10 predicted proteins | sample C48D1metaG_FD_203746 | JGI IMG/M metagenome (GOLD analysis project Ga0310904, IMG submission 203746) | Lab incubated soil microbial communities from West Virginia University Organic Research Farm, Morgantown, WV, United States - C48D1 | ecosystem: Environmental > Terrestrial > Soil >... | reverse complement strand
CAATCAGCGCCCCACCGACGAACAGCTCTCCTTCTGGCGCGCAGGCGATTCGCAGCCAGCCCCAGAACGTCAGGGCCGGCGGTGCACAGAGCGGCGCCGCGATGTCCGCGCTGTAGTCGGTGATCTCCCCGAGCCCTCTCGTCAATCCGAACGCGCGCTGTGAGGTGACGTACCGATAGAGGATCGGCGCGAGCGGGAGGGCGGCGGCGATGAGCGAGGCGGCAACGGCGCCGACGTCACGCCAGCGCCCGCGCGCCGCCATGAACCAGGCGACCCACAGTCCAACCATGAACGAGAAGTAGACGAGGGCGTACCCGTTTGCGGCACCCTGCAGCACCCATGTCAGCGCGAACAGCAGAAGCCATGGCCATCGGCGCGACTCCAGATACGCGTGCAGGCCAAGGAGTGACAGCGGCATCCAGAACGAGACGAGGATCTGGATGTGCGGCAGGTGGCTCGTGCGAAACGGCATGAACGCGTAGGCGAGACCCGCAAGGAAAGACGCTCCCGCATTCCTGGTGAGCCGCCAGACGAGCAGATACATCGCCAGGCCGCTGAGCGGGTACGAGAGCAGGACGGTCAGGTTGTAGGCGGCAATTGGATTACCGGTCAGCCACTGAATCGGCGCGGCGATGGCGCTGACGCCAAGCAGATGCTCCGAGAACACCAGGACGTCACGAGTCGGCCAGAAGATCGGGAACTGATACCACGCGTCCGTCCACGGCACATGCGTCGCGTTCCACGACAGGATGGCCGTCGTCAGCAACGGGTCTCCTGGATCGCTGGCGATTGAGGTGCCGATCGCGGCAAGGACGTGGCGCCCGGTGATGGCGGTCAGCGCGACGTAGGCGAGCGCGCTGGCAACGAGTGGCCTTCTCAACAACTCTCCGCGACCTCGAGCCGGCCGCTGTCGAGATTGCTGATGAGCACGCCGATCATGGCCGAAGTGTAAATCGGTCTCAGCAATACCGTCGGTTTCCCTTGCGGCGGCACGTGTCTCTTTTTAGGATGATGCTCGCGCTCGCGAGCAACGCCCGCGGCGCAACCCAACAATACTGTGAACGGCCGAGACCCTTTCCACACGTCGTCCGTGCTCATCGTCGATGACGAGCTCGCGCACCGGGAGCAGATCCGCGCCTGGTCCGAAGCGCTCGGTTACCTCGCGCGCGAGGCGGCGAACGCTGACTGCGCGCTCGCAGCCCTCGACGATCAGGCCAGCGACATCGCCATCTGTGATGTGACGTTGCGCGGCGCCGGTCACAACGGCGTCTGGCTCGCGTCACAGATCCGCGATCGATTTCCGGAGACGGCGGTCATCATGGCCACGGCCGTTCACGAAGTCGAGATCGCCGTCGCCAGCTTGCGCAACCAGGTGGTGGACTATCTTCTCAAGCCGTTCGACGAGCGGCGGCTGGGCGAGGCGCTGGCCCTCGGCCGCGACTGGCACAACGCGGCGGCCGCCCAGGAAGGGCTGCATCACGCGATTCAGGATCGGCTGCGCGCACGGCGCGCGGCGGTGGCGGCGGCGCTCGCCGAAGCGCAGGACACGCCCGAGCAGGCGCTGGAAGGGCTGATGGCGATCTTGCAGCTGCACGAACGCGACGCACGCGGTCACGCGATGCGCGTGGCGCGGCTGGCCGTGGCAATCGGCGACGAGCTCGGGTTCAACGACCATGAGCTCGAGACGCTCGAGCAGGGCGGCCTGCTGCACGACATCGGCAAGCTGGATATGCCGGCGTCGATCCTGTCGAAGCCCGGACCGCTCGACGAGAACGAATGGCGCGTCATGCGGACGCATCCGCAGGTCGGCTATGATCTTCTGCGGAACCAGCCGCGGTTTGCGGACGCCGCGGAAATGGTGCTCGCCCACCACGAGGCGTACGACGGCAGCGGGTATCCGAGGCGACTCGAATCGACACGGATTCCGAAGGCCGCACGCGTGCTGGCGGTGGCCGACGCCTACGATTCGATGACCCATCCGCACACGCAGCGTCCGGCGATGCCGCCACGACTGGCGATCGAGGAAGTCGCGCGCTGCAGCGGAAGACAGTTCGATCCGCATTGCGCGGAAGCGCTGGGCTCGGTGCTCGCGCACGCGCTGGAGAGCGAAGCGCATGCCGCTGTTTGAGTTCGCCTGCAAGACGTGCGATCACCAGTTCGAGTGGCTGACCCGCGGGGCCGCCACGCCCGAGTGCCCCTCCTGCCACGGGACGTCGCTCGAAAAACGACAGTCCGTGTTCGCGGCGCGCAGCTCCGGCGCGGCCACCGGCGCGACACAGGTGCCTCTCGGCGCCTGCGGATCCTGCGGCGACCCGCGCGGCCCCGGCTCCTGCTCCATCAACTAGTCCCCCGCTGATTCAGCGTTTTTCAGCAACCGACCGGCATCTACGGCGGACACCCTGATATACATTGGGACGATGCGCCCCGTCGTACCGATCCTGCTGGCGATCGCGATCGCCGGCAGCTCCGCCTGCTCCATCAAGAAGATGGCGGCGAACACGATCGCCTCGACGCTGGCCGACACCGGCACGACGTTTACGGGTGACGAGGATGTACAGCTGGTCGGCGACGCGCTCCCGTTTGCCCTGAAGCTGTATGAGTCGACGCTCGCGTCCACCCCGAACCATCAGGCCCTGCTCCTGGCCACCTGCAGCGCCTTCACGCAGTATGCGTACGCCTACATCGAGACTGCCGCCGAAGCGTTGCCTTCGAGCCGGCGCGCGGAGATTCAGGCCGCTCGCGATCGGGCGTTGCGGTTGTACCTCCGGGCTCGCGGTTACTGCTTCCGCGGACTCGACGCGCGATTCGGCGCCAAGACGAGCGCCGCGCTGATCCAGGATCCTCAGAGCGTCGTGGCCAGGGCGCGAGCCGCTGACGTGCCGCTGCTCTACTGGACGGCGGCATCGTGGGGGTTGGCGATCTCGCTGGGAATCGACCAGCCGGAGCTGGCGGTCGACCTCCCGAACGTCCGGGTGCTGGCCGATCGCGCGCTGGCGCTGGATGAGAAGTGGAGCAAAGGAGCGATCCACGAGCTGTTCATCACGCTCGACAGCCTGCCGGAGGCGCTCGGGGGGAACCCGGCCAGGGCGAAGGAACACTTCGACAAAGCCGTCGAACTGCAACAGGGGCTGTCCCCTGGACCCTATGTGTCTCTGGCCACGGGAGTCGTGGTCTCCAGCCAGGACCGGGCCGAATTCGAGCGGTTGCTCAAGACGGCCCTGTCGATAGATCCTGAAAAGGATCCGCCGAACCGGCTGATCACGCTGGTCACCCAGCAGCGCGCGCGCGTGCTGCTCGACCGCATCGACGAACGGTTCTCGAACTAAGCTTCGGAGGTCTCATGTTCCGTCAGAGTGTGCTCTCGCTCGCCCTCGTCGCATTTGTCGCCTCAGGCGCGGCCGCGCAGACCACCATCAAGGTCGCCACCGTGGCGCCGGTCAACTCCTCGTATCACAAGGCGCTGCTCGACATGGGCGCCGAGTGGGAAGCCAAGACCTCGGGCCGCGTGAAGCTCACCGTCTACGCGGGCGGCACGCAGGGCAGCGAAGAGGCCACGCTCCGCATGATGCGCCCCGGTGTGGACCAGCTGCAGGGCAATCTGCTCACGTCCGGGCTTTCGTCGATTGACGATGCGTTCAGCGTGTTCGGGATTCCGTTCTTCTTTGCCTCCAATGCCGAAGGACAGCATGTGCTCGAGCGGTTGGCGCCGATGCTCGAGAAACGTCTCGAAGCCAGGGGATTCAAGCTGCTGGCCTGGGGCAGCGCCGGCTGGGTGCAGCTCTTCTCGAAAACACCGATCAGCACGCTTGCCGATGTGAAGGCCGCAAAGCTGTTCACCACACAGGGCGACGATCGCCTGGTGCAGTGGTACAAGAAGAACGGCTTCAACCCGGTGGCCCTGAACTCGAGCGACATTCCGGCCCAGATGCGGCTCAGCACCGGCATGATCGACGCGGCGCCGATGCCGCCGTATCTGGCGCTGCTGATGCAGGTGTTCCGGGACGCCAAGTACATGCTCGACGTCGATGTCGCGCCGCTCTTTGGCGCGCTCGTCCTGACCAATTCCGCCTGGAACAAGATCTCCCCCGCCGATCAGCAGGTGATGCTCGCCTCCGCAAAGGCCACCCAGGCACGCCTGCTGGGTGAGGCGGCCAAGCAGGATGAGACGTCGATCGCGGCGATGAAGGCGCGCGGCCTCACCGTGAACACGCCGGACGCCAAGACGATGGCCAGCTTCCGCGCCGAAGCGGACCGCCTCGTTGCCACGATCAAGGGGACGCTCGTGCCCGCGGACGTGTACGACCAGGCGCAGCGCGAGCGGGATGCCTACAGGAAGAGCAAGAAATAGTGGAGAACTCCCAATTCCCAACTCCCAACGCCCAAGACATCCAGCGTCGGCGCGTTCCTGGGAGTTGGCAGTTGGTAGTTGGGAGTTGACGTGAAGGCGCTCGTCAGGACACTCAATACAACAGAAAACGTCCTCGCCACGCTCGCCCTGGCGGGCATCATGCTGCTGCCGCTCGCCGAAATCGCGACGCGGCAGATATTTCAGCGCGGAATTCCCGGCGCCGGGCCGTTCACGCTCAACCTGACGTTGTGGGTCGGCCTGCTCGGCGCCGCAATCGGCGCCCGCGAAGGCAAGCTCCTCACGCTGGCCACCGGCGAGTTCCTGCCGAAGGGCACGATCAACCTCGCACACGTCATCTCAGGCTTCGCCGGCTCCGCGATTGCGATGCTGTTCGCCGTCGGCGGCCTGGCGCTCGTGCAGAGCGAACGCGAGGCGCGGACGATCGTCGCACTGGACCTTCCGGTCTGGGTGGCGGCATTGGCCTTCCCCATCGCCTTCACGCTGATCGCGGTGCGGCTGGCCTGGAAATCCTCGCCTCACTGGTGGGGCCGCGCCATCTCGGGGCTCGGTATCGTGGCCGGCGCCTATGCGGCGCGGCATTTCGAGCTCTTCGAGGGGGCGCCGCTCATTCCGTGGCTGATCGGCATCGTGATCGCTGGCGTGCTCGGCACGCCGATCTTCGCGCTGCTCGGCGGCATCGCGATGGTGGCGTTCTTCATCGACGGTACCCGCCCCATTGTTCCGCTCATCAAGGCGTATGAAGAGCTGACGTCACCCTCGGCGAATCTGGCGGCGATTCCGCTCTTCACGCTCACCGGCTTCCTTCTGGCCGAAGGACAATCGTCGACACGCCTGCTCCGCGCGCTGCGCGCCGTGTTCGGCTGGGCGCCGGGCGGAACGGCAGTGGCAGCCGCAACGCTGTGTGCGTTCTTCACGCTGTTCACCGGGGGATCGGGCGTCACGATTCTCGCGCTCGGCGGGCTCCTGCTGCCAGCGCTCCTCAAGGAGGGCTACCGCGAGCGCTTCGCAATCGGGCTGCTCACCGCGTCCGGTTCGCTCGGGCTGCTCTTTCCCCTCTCGGTTCCCCTGATCCTGTATGGCATCGTCGCCCAGAACGTCGCGATCGAAGACCTGTTCATCGGCGGGCTCGTGCCTGGCCTCCTCATGCTCGCGCTGCTGGCCGCCCTCGGCGTGCGCGAAGCGTACAAGTCGAACGCCGCGCGCACACCCTTCCGGTTCAGCGAGCTGCTCGGTGCCCTCTGGGATGCGAAATGGGAGATCGCGCTCCCGATCGTCGTGCTGTTTGCGCTCTTCGGCGGGTACGCCACGACGTCTGAGACGGCGGCGATTGCGGCGCTCTATGCCCTGATCATTCAACGGTTCGTGCATCACGACGTACCGACGTTCAAGGAGGTCGTGCGTGTCGCCGGCGAGTGCGTCGCGCTGGTCGGTGGGGTGCTCGTGATCCTCTCGATCGCCGTCGGGCTGACCAACTACCTGGTCAACGCGCAGGTGCCGACGCTGCTCATCGAGTGGACGCAGTCGCACATCCAGTCGAAGGCCGCGTTCCTGCTGGCGCTCAACGTCTTCCTGCTGCTCGTCGGCACCGTGATGGACATCTTCTCGGCCATCGTCGTCGTGGTGCCATTGCTGCTGCCTCTCGCCGATGCCTATCAGATCAATTACGTGCACCTGGGGGTCATCTTCATCGCCAACCTCGAGCTCGGGTACCTGCACCCGCCGCTCGGGCTCAACCTCCTGCTCGCGTCATACCGCTTCAAGAAGCCTGTGCTCGAGGTGACCTGGGCAACGCTGCCGATGCTGGGAATCCTGGCGATCGGCGTGCTGCTGATCACCTACGTGCCCTGGCTTACGCTCGGGTTGTTGCACCTGTTCGGGCGGCTCTAGGCTCTCTCGATCGCCACGTCATCACGACCCATCGTGAAGGCGACCTGACATGGTCGTGCGGGTGCTGCGCATCCCCGCAGAATCAAGCCTGTTTCAATCGCCAATACAAGGTGCGCTTCTTGCGCTCTCAATAACAGACGTCGAAGCGCCAGGTGGTGACCCCAGCACTTCGCGCGGCTGAAGTGCACCGCCCTTCCTTGCTCAGGAGGTTGTCATGAATCGTTCCTTCACCCGCGTTCCAGTGCTGGCACTAGCGCTCGCGCTGATGTCCGCGCCTGCGCTCGCGCAACACGTCGATACCGACTACGACAGGAGCACCAATTTCGGGGCGTTCAAGACCTTCGCCATCGGCACGATCAAGATGTCCGAGGACACGAGCCCGCTGATGATGCAGCGCATCGTGGGTGCGGTAGAGGGCAATATGAGGGTGCTCGGCCTCCGGAGAGTGGAGACGAACCCGGACATCGTCATCTCCATCCAGGGCGACACACGTGAAGAGCTCGTGTACACGGGCTGGGGCGACCCCTACTGGTGGGGCCCCGGACCGTACTGGGGCGGTGTCGCGTATCCGTACTATGGCGGGTACTACGGCTGGAACGCGTACCCCATCATCGTCGGAAGGCTCATCCTGGACGTCACCGATACCAAGACCGAGAAGGTGGTGTTCCGGGGAACGGCCCACGACGAACTCAGTTCCAAGGCGAGGAAGAACGAACGGAAGTCCTTTGAAGCCGTCGAAAAGATCTTCGAAAAATCCCCCTGGGGCAGGAAGTTCGATCGCGACTAGGCCGCGAGCATGCGGGAGGACGGACTATTTCCGCCCTTCCGCCTTCTCCCGTTCCGCTTCCTGTTCGGCGCGTGACTGAGGCCCGAAGCGCCTTCCGTCAGCGGTCGAGGCAGCCGTCACATAGCCACCTTCTGTTCCATCGCGAAGCGGTGCCACGAACACGGTGATCTTGTCGCCAACCTTGATCATTCCGTCGCGGTAGCCGGCACGATACATGTTGTTCGTGCTGTGGCCTTCGAAGGAGACCTCCCTGGTGCCCTTCGCGTCGGTCACCGAGAGGACCAGCCGCATGTGCGGATTGATCGGCTGGAACCGTTTGACCACGCCGGAGATTGACGCGTTCCTGGTGAAGTCGAACTGCTGCGCGGAATGATGCGCGCCCGCACCGGTGCTCCAGACGACCAGCAGCGCAGCGGCTGCAACGACAAACCCTAGCTTGCTCATGGCCTGAGTCTCCTCAGCAGCACCCTTGGGGATGCTCTATTTTTTCGAACGGGCCTTCTCTGCCAACTGTTCCAGGTGGATGTTCCAGGCTTCCTCAGCGCATTCGTACGGCAGCAGGTGCCCATTGGGAACCTCGGCCCACTTCTTCTCTGCCTTCACGGGCTGCGAATAGAACTCCGGATCGGTCATCGTCATCTCGGCGACGAGCACGCGCTCGCCCTTGGCGCCCTTCGTGAGCCGGTAGCGCTCGACGATGCGCGCCTTGTCGCTGTGGGCATAGCGCTGATCGGCCTGCTCGACGAGATTGGAAGTCTCGACAACGAGCGTGTCGCCCTCCCAGCGGCCGGTGGAGTGCCCGTTGCGGCCGGGCAGCCGATCGGCCTCGGGCACAACCCGGTCAGCGAGGTAGACGCGCCGCACTTCGTTATGCGCTTCGTAGACGATGGTGATCTGATTCGCCCGCTGGATGATTTCCATCGGGTAGCCACCCGACCCGAGCATCGAGCCGGGCATCCCCGTGCCGAGGCAGAAACCACCGGGCGTGTCGCCGGTGCCTTTGATCAACGCCTGGTAGGCCTGGACCTTCTGGCGCCCTTCCGCAGTCATCGGGAGGTCGGCGCCGCCGCCGCGTCCGCCGCCGGCTGTTGCCGCACCGCCCGCGCCTGCGCCGCGGCCCTGCGCCGGCTCCACGTAGTTGGTCCACACGCCGGTGAAGTCGGGCTGCTGTGCGCTGACGGGGACGAAGCCGACGCTGATGACGAGGCCAAGTGCCCCGAGGTACTGCGCCGGGTTACGCCATCTCTCCATGGAAGTGCCTCCGCGGGCGGATTATCTCAGTTCTGGCAGGTTCCGACTACCTTCAACGACATCACGGTCAGCAGCGTGTCGCGCTCATCACGATAGACCAGCCCGCGCGCGTCCACTCGCTGCCCGACCTGCGCGTCGGAACTGAACTGAGAGGCATTGAGCAGCACGACCCGGCCCGTTCCTGGCGCCGGTGTCGGGGCATTGTCCGCCGCCGCGACCGGCTCAGACGCGTTGGTCAGGACGAACCTGTTCGCGTCCCCTCGAGCAAGGCATCCCACGACCTGGACTCTGGCGAAGTTCTGCGCCCTGGGCTGCTCGCCCTGCGCCAGGATCTGAATCGCTTCCAGATCCTCGGCCGCCAGTTCCTTGTCGGCTGCCGGAAATCCGTTCGTCTGAAGAATGAACGTCACGACGTCCAGCTTGGTCTTGTCGTCGAGCGTGCTGGTCCCGAACGGCGGCATCGTGTCGCGTACCTTCTCGAACAGCCGGGTCACGCTTCCTCCGCCCCAGGTGGTCATGAAGCGCGCGCCCTTGAGCGCCGGGCCTCTGTCGCCGGACAGATCCGGATTGTGACACCGCGAACAGGTTGAGGCGTAGGTGGCGCGCCCGCGTTCAGCCTGCGCAGCGGTGTAGACGCCCTGCCAGATCCGCGGCTGCGGTGCCTGTGCGTTGTAGACGACAGTGCCAGCCACCACCGCAACGGCAATCAGAAGACCTGTTCGCACGACCGGACAGATTATGCAGCCAGGACGCCCAACCCGGAAGCGTGAACGGGAGGGTCAGAACATCGTGTACGACATCAGCCGCCCGGCGACGATCACGACGACCCAGACGCAGATCGATACCAGTCCCGCGGCGCGCGCCCCGCCGGGAGGCCTCGGGCTGGCATCCCAATCGGCGATCCGCCGTTCAGTCAAGCGGTGATAGAGGAACGCGTTGGCGGCCGCCAGCAGCATCGCCGCGATCTTGATGCGGAAATACACGTTGTCGTAGGCAGCGGTGGCGTAGGCAATGAAGAGCATGACGCCGGAGATGAACATCAGGGCAAAACCGGTGAACATCCACGGCATCAGCCGGCGGTAGATCATCGACGCCTGGTAGCCGGTCATGCTGACGCCCAGGAGCCGGAGGTCGAACCAGACGAGCGTTCCAACGGACAGCGTGATCGCCATGAGGTGCACCGCCACCGTGCCCTGGAATCCATACGCGGATTCGCGAATCATGAGACCGACGGACGTCGCTTCGAGCCATTCGAGCATCGCGTTACTCGAGCAGGATGAACGCGCAGCCGGCGAGAGCCAGACCGAGCCACAGCAGCAGCCCGACCGCTCCGGTTGCGCGGCGGGCGCCCGCGGCGGCTTCAGTCCTCGCCACGCGCTGGTGAATGGTCAGGTGAAACGCGACGGCCGTGGCGAGGAGCGCCATCTTGAGCTGGAAGATCCAGTTGGCGCTCGCGACCGTCGCGCGCGGGCCGAAGAGCAGCACGCCGGT
>Ga0310904_10000702_pt1 | contig 9840 bp, 7 predicted proteins | sample C48D1metaG_FD_203746 | JGI IMG/M metagenome (GOLD analysis project Ga0310904, IMG submission 203746) | Lab incubated soil microbial communities from West Virginia University Organic Research Farm, Morgantown, WV, United States - C48D1 | ecosystem: Environmental > Terrestrial > Soil > Agricultural... | reverse complement strand
GGTACTTTTCGTACCGAAACCACACCTCGAAGCCGAGTTCCTCGAAAATCCGGATGAGCAGCGGACCGTCGCCGCCGACCGTCTCGAGTTCCTCGCGTGTCTTGACAGCTGCCGGCTGCACGGCGCCTTTGAACGTGATGAAACTCTTGCCGCACTCCATTCGGATCCGCAGGATGGAACGCTTGCCGCGCAGCCGGCCATCAGGGGTGTCGAGCAGGCTGTCTTCCTGCAGGCGGCGGGCGCGGAATGGTGTCGCGCCGGCCGCGATGATCGCGGCCCGGGCATCGTCCGGAGTGGCGAACCGCAGCTTGATTTCGCGCTCCAGGGTGGTCGTCATGGCCCTCTATATACAGCGGTCCCAGTATTCGTGGCAATGGATCCCTGCATTTGATTGCGTAAAAAGACGTCTCCGGTGTTTACCGGAGACCGTTGAACCTCAGCGCTGCGCCGTTAGTAGAATCACTCTCGTCCGCACCGAGGCGGCCGTTTCATCTGAAGGCGATAGGAGCAGCAAGATGGCTGGCGTGATGACCATGCGGTCCGGTAATCCGGCACTGACCTCCGATACGTTTGCGAAGTACAGAGCGGTCGCCGGTGCAGAGCAAATGACCCTCGGCGGGACGGTCAATAAGACCGCCCTTTCGCTCGTCATCCTGCTGGTGGCGGCCAGCTACGTCTGGAATCGCGGGGCGGGTGATCCGAGTGTGGGAGCGTGGATCCTGGTTTCGGCGGTGGCCGGGCTGGTCGTCGCCCTGGTGACGATCTTCAAGCAGACCCTGGCCCCTTACACGACGCCGGTCTACGCCGTGCTGGAAGGCGTGGCGCTTGGCGGGATCTCGGTGGTGTTCGAGGCCAGGTATCCCGGGATCGTCAGCCAGGCGGTATTCCTCACGTTTGGGACCCTGGGCGCGCTGCTCGCCGCCTACCGCTCCGGCGTAGTCCGGGCGACCGAGAACTTCAAGCTGGGCGTCGTGGCGGCAACGGGCGGAATCGCGCTGGTCTACCTCCTGAGTTTCGTGCTCGGCTTCTTCGGAGTGAGCGTGCCGCTGATTCACTCCAGCGGGACGTTCGGGATTCTGTTCAGCGTGTTCGTGGTCGTGATCGCGGCCCTCAATCTCGTGCTGGACTTCGATTTCATCGAACAGGGAGTGGAACGCGGCGCCCCGAAGCACATGGAGTGGTACGGCGCATTCGGGCTGCTCGTCACCCTGGTGTGGCTGTACTTGGAAATCCTGAATCTGCTGACCAAACTCCAGTCTCGCGAACGCTAGCGATCCGATCTACTTCTCCAAGACCCAGGTCGTCATGCACCGCATGTCCTGCACGTTTGTGGTCTTGAGCGGGTCGGCGAGCGTGCCCCCCAGCCTCGACGTCCACGCCAGCAACGTCGACTGATCGACGACGAAGCGCTCCGAGCCGTCGGGCAGCCGCATGCGTCCGGTGCTGGATGAGAGGTGACGCTCGAGGCCGATACTCGTCGCTAATCGAGCGAAAAACAGGCCGCCTGGCGCCAGCACGCGCCACATTTCTTCGAGCATCGCGTCGAACTCACGCTGGTCACGTGCGAAGTGCAGAACGGCACTGCAGATGACCGCATCGGTCGAGCCGTCCTTCCACGGTAGGGAATCCAGCGGGCCGCAATGAATCTGGTCGGGCGGCAACGCCGGGTGCAAGGAGGCGGCGAGCTGGCGCACCGAGCGAATCGCAGCGGCGTCCGCGTCCACGGCCCGCACGTCGAAGCGGTGGCGCAGGAAGTACGGAAGATTGCGCCCGCCGCCGCAGCCAGCGTCCAACACGCGCCGGCGACGGTCGAATCGACCACGAAGCAGTTGGTCGAACAGGTAGATGTCGATCTCGCCGAACTCGGTTCGTAGTCCGGCGGACACGGCAGAGCCATTCCGCGCCATCATTTCTAATCCGGATATTCGGCGACTAATTGCAGTTTCGTCTCCTCGCCGTGTGCGACGCGAACAGCGGACCCGGCACTGACTGCCTTTCCACCGCGTTCCACCCACACCTGGTAGTCGCCGGGAGGCAGCACCAGTTCAAAGGGCCCCCATTGATCGGTGGTGGTGACAAAGCGGTTCGCCGCACTTGCGGCGAGCACTTGGAGCGGTTCAAACAGCGCCTGGAGTATTTCGCCGCTTGGTCCAGTTCGCCGCCGGAGCACCTCGCCGTGAACGATGCCCTGAGGGCGCGCCTCGGCATTGCGGAGATAAAGAAGATCCTGCTCCGCCTCCGACACGAGTCGCGTCCGCGAACATATGTCGGCCGTGACACCGCCGACTTCTTCGCGTCCATAGATCAACCACGTCTCGCCAGTCTTGAAGGGAAATAAGCCACCACAGCTATGGCCGTCGTGCACGACCGCGACTTGCACCGAAGAAGGGCCTTTAAAAACCTCCGCGATATCGAAGAGAAAGAACGTCGGTCCGGAGGCGTTGCCGGTGACCGTAACGGTCCCATCGGCGTTTTGGCGTGACTGCCAAGCCGGCTTTGGTCGATCAATCCGGGCGACCGTGCCGACGAACACGATTTCAGCACTCCGAGCGGCGGCCGCCGTCGACGGTCGGCCGCCGCAACTGCACGCCTCTGCAGATGCTGGTTCCCACAGCATGACGGCAGCAGCGGCGAGTACCAGGTGAACGCAACGAACGATCGTCATGGCATGCTCCATCGGTGGCCTGTTCTCGTTAGACACCGGTTCGTCTCGAAAAGCCCGTGTTCTGGGTGGAGTCCCTTTCGAGCGGTCGTGCCGCGCGATCGAAGCAGGTCGGTCACGGCTTCGCGGCAAGCGCCGGGTTGACGTACCCGGCAGTCAGCTTCTTCGAGGGATCGATCCGTGCGATGAAGTAGACCAGCGGCGTCTCGACCGGACCCCACTGATGCACCGTGCCTGGCGGGACGACGATGATGTCGCCGGGGCCGACGGCACGCGGCGTCCCGCCCTTGAATGGACCGCCGAGCGTCGGCGTATTGAAGACGACGCTGGAACCTTTCCACGCTGGCACGTCAACGGCGATCGGCTTTGCGCCGGCGATCGTTCCGCCCGTGATCAGCGTCGCCTTGCCCGAAAAGATGTAATAGATCTCGGTAATCTCCGAGTGGACGATGCCGGTCGCACTCACGGCGGCGCCGCCTTGCCGCGACTCGAGCCAGAAATCGATCACGTGTGCGCCTGCGTCGATCGATTTGACCCCGGCATTGAGCCCCGGATAGGCCGTCGCCATCTGCTGCATGTCGGCGGCAGTGAGCATCATCGCGTTGGACGGCGGCGGCGCCTGCCCGCTCAGCGTGGTGCCGGCCGCCATCGTCGCTGCAACGAAGCCCATCGTCAGGAAGCTTTTCATCGTGTCGTCTCCTTAGCACTTTCAGCGAAGCCGCAGCACCTTCAGCTCCGGCGGTCAGTTACGTCACGCGCATCCGATACGAGCAGCCGGCGAGTGCCGGACGGCCGACTCCTTTCCCCAAGATCAGGACCTTCATCGTGCTGCCCAGGCCGCCGGGCATCAGGAGCGTCTTCAAGGCGAGCCGCTCGCGGAAGCTGGGCGTATGGTCGCCCTGTGCGCCGAGCAGGCCCAGGATGAAATACGTCTGATCGAGAAAACCGATCGTCGTCAGTCCTTCCGCTTCGGCTGCGGCGCGGACGCTCGTGAAGTCGACGTGTGCCGTGATGTCCTGATCGCCGGCGTGTTCGAGCCACGGTGGGACAGAACGATCCGCTGACGGCACTCCGCTCGTGTGGCGCGTGAAGGTGGTCAGGGTGCCCGCCGAATGGGACGCCGAGTACAAATCATGCGCCTCGTGGCCGTAATCGATCAGGATGACGAAACCGCGACGCAGCCGCCGGGCGATGTCGCGAACCCACTCGACCGCGCGCAGGTTGATCTCGGCTCGCCACCCCGGCTCGAGGACGACGTGGAGGTGTTCAAGGTAATCGGCCAGCGCCGGCGTCGAGAGTGGGCCTTCAACGAGTGTTAGTTGGGAGGACGGCGGACCTAAGACGTTTGCCCGACGGAGGTCTGCCCTGCACGAGACGTAGACCTCTTTCAGCCCATCCTCGCGCATGACGACCTGGTGGACGGGAAACGCGTCGAGGAGTTCGTTCGCGAAGATGACGCCTTCGATCTTGTCCGGCGCCGACTCGGAGGACGCGAACGGGCGATCGAAGATCCCGCGAAGCGTCTCGGCCTGGGCCGCGCGCGCCGCAGGACTCGCTTCCACGAGCGACAAACTGACGCGTTCGGGAAGATCAGGATGACTCCGCGACATGGCGCGCAGGATGTCCGCGGCAAGCCGTCCACTGCCGGCGCCGACTTCGACCAAATCGAACGGTGAGGTGGGGGAGCGGGACTCGAGGAGGCGGGCCATCTCGGCGATTTGTTCTGCGAGCAGGTCGCCGAATAGCGGACCGACGTCGACGCTGGTAAAAAAATCGCCCGCGCGGCCGGAACGGCAGGCGGCGCGGGCGTAGTAGCCGAGCTCGGGATGGTAGAGCGCGAGGTCCATGAACGCGGCCACGGTGAGCGGGCCGCGTTCATGGACGAAGTCGGCGATCACTCTTTGCGGACGGTGACGAACACTTCGCCGTCGCCGCGCCAGAGCAGCAACCGCGCGTAGCGGCCGGCAGCCACCTGCTGCAGTTGGCGCGCCGCTTCGCTGGCGTTCGAGACGGTCTGGCCGTTGACCGACAGGATCACGTCGCCCGGACGCAGGACGCCGGCCGATGGACCGCCTGGATCGATGTCGGTCACGACCGCGCCGGACGTCCCGGTCGGCAGCTGCAGCTGCCGCGCGCGCTGCGGCGTCAGGTTCTGCAGCGTGACGCCGAAGCTGTCAGCGCCAGCATCCTGCGGCGGGGCGCCGCCGCGCGGGTTGTTGCGCGCCTGACGTCCCTGTTCGGCCTCGAGATCGAGTTCGTCGACGGTGACGTTCAGCGTCCGCTCGCGGCCCGAGCCTTTCTCGCTGCGCATCACCTTGACGGGAACGGTCGTGCCGGGCTTGGTGGCCGTCACCATCTTCACCAGTTCATTGGTGGTCGTGACCGGACGGCCGTTGTATTCGACGACGACGTCTCCCGGCTTGAGGCCGCCTTTGTCGGCGGCGCCGCCGGCTTCCACGCTGCTCACGACGGCGCCGCTGCGCGACTTGAGCCCGTAGTCCTGCTCCTCGCCGGGTTTCAGGCCGGTGATCTGCACGCCGATCCGGCCGCGAATTACCTTGCCGTTGTGCAGCTGCGGCAGCAGGTCGCGCACGGCATTGATTGGTACCGCGAAGCCGATGCCGATGTTGCCCTCCTGGCGGCCGTTGCTGATGATGGCGGTGTTCATGCCAATCACTTCGCCGCGGATGTTGAGCAGCGGGCCGCCGGAGTTCCCTGGGTTGATGGCGGCGTCGGTCTGGAGCATGTCGCTGAACCGAAGATCTGACACCGGGAAGGGGCGCTCGGTCGCGCTGATGACGCCGACTGTTACCGTGTGGCGGTAGCCAAACGGATTGCCGATGGCGATCACCCAGTCGCCCGCCGCCATCTGCGACGAATCGCCGAACTTGGCTTCGGGCAGCGCATGGTTCGGCTTCTCAACCAACTGGATGAGCGCGCTGTCGGTCAGCTGATCGCGGCCGATCAGCTTCGCCTGATAGGTCTGATCGTCCTCGTTGTAGAGCGAGACCTCAATCTTGTTCGCGCCCTCGACGACGTGGTTGTTGGTGAGGATGAGGCCATCCTTGCTGATGATGAAGCCGGTGCCGGCCGCATACACGGGCGTGTCGCGCTGCTGCCGGCCGCCGCGGCCGGGCGCCTGCTGTTCAGGGCCGTCGGGATCGCCAAAAAACCGGCGGAAGAGCTCGTCCGGCGATTGGCCGCCGCCTCCGCCGCCGAAAAACTCGGTCAGGTCCTGCTGGCGCCGGCGCGTTTCGGTCCGGATGTTCACGACGATCGGCGACACCGCCTTCGCGACGTTCCGGAATGTCTGGGCGTCGAGCGAGCCAGTCACCGGCGCGCTGTTCATCGGCGGCGCCGTGAACGTCTGCGCCTGCGAGGCTGGCGTCAGGTCGAGACGCGACGCAATCACCAGCCCGACGGCCATCGACGAAACGGCAATCAGCAGCGCATAAAACAACGTGGTCTTGCGCGTGGACATCATTCCTCCCTACAACAGCGCCAGCATCCTACAGCAGGGCAAGCATTTCGGTTTGCCGCGGTCCGGTGACCGTGGCGTCCTGGTCGCCGACGATCATGTTGATTTCCGATCGAATCCCGAAATCCGCGAAGTAGACGCCCGGCTCGATCGTAAAGCCGGTGCCGGGCAGCAGCCGCCGATCGTCGTGCGTTTCGTAATCGTCCATGTTGACGCCGTTGCCGTGCACCGACTCGCCGAGGCTGTGCCCGGTCCGATGCAGGATGGCGTCGCCGTACCCCGCGGCGCGCAGCACGGCCATCGACGCGCCGTCGACCTCGAAGCCGCGAATCTCTTCGCCGGCCCTCGTCCGCTGCTGCACCAGCTCGACCGCCGCGTCGCGCGCGCGCTTGACGGCGTTGAAGGCCTTGCCGATTCGGGCCGGCACCTCACGTCCGGTATACCCCACCCAGGTAATGTCCGCAAATACCGCGCCGGGGACGTCGAGCTTGCCCCAGAGATCGAGGAGAAGCACTTCCTCCCTGCCAATCGTCCGGGTTGTCTCAGCAGTCGGGAGGTAGTGCGGATCGCCCGCGTTCCTTTCCGCCGCGACAACCGGCGCCGAGTCGCTGATCAGCCCTTCCTCGACGAACCACGCGGCCATCAGCTGCTGGATGTCGAACTCGGTAACCTTCGCACCGTCCTTCAACCGGCGCGCCGCTTCCTCGAACGCCCGGTCCTTCACCCGGTATAGCTTTTCGGACGCTGCGGTGTGCGTCTTGATCTGTTCCGCGCGCCACACGGCTGAGAACTGCTGGATGAGGTCGCCCGACGAGACGACCTCGACGCCCGACTGCCGCACCAGCTCGATCGTGCCGGCGTCGACCCGCGAGACGTAGGGGATCGCGCACCCCGGCGAGTACTCCATCGCGATCCGACGCATTCCTCTGAGCAGTTGCTGCAGCCCTGATTCGAGCGCGGCGCGGCCGGAGTAGCGTTCGGTTGTTCCAGGCAAGTGCGCGAGCGCGTGCGACTCGATGGCGTGGACCAGGGCGCGCGGCTCGCCCGACGCCGGGATGAGGTAGTACCACCTCCGCGTCGTCAGGTGCCCGCCCTGCCGGCCGACGCCGGTGACGTCCACCGCGATGCCATTCATCCCGTGGAAGTCGTAGAGCAGCCACCCGTCGAGGCCTTGCTCGTGCAACGCGGCCTGGACCGCCAGGATGTCGAGCGCCGATGCCGTTGAGATCGCGTTGGCCGGAGACATTCACGTTACGGCGGGCCCAAAGGTCCGCGCTGCCTGCGGACCCAATCGGTCCGCCCTACGAGTATAACCGCTATAATCGGGGCTGATCGGCCTGCCAGCGCCGGGGTGCCTTCCATGATTCGACGAGTGTGCTTCACGGCGGCGGCGTTTGTGGCGCTTGCAGTCGCCGCCGGCGTCGGACAGCAACAGCCGCCGCCTTCGCTGCAGACCCCGACGTTCAAGGCCGAGGTCGAGTACGTCGAGGTCGACGCGCTCGTCACGGACAGCCAGGGCCAGTTCGTCCGCGACCTGAAGAAGGAAGATTTTCAGGTCTTCGAGGACAATCAGCGCCAGACGATCAGCACCTTCAGCTTGGTTGATATCCCGATCCAGAAGCTGGATCGCCCACTATTCGCCGCGGCACCGATCGAGCCCGACGTGAAGTCCAACGAGCGGCCGTTCGACGGGCGTGTCTACGTCGCCATCCTCGACGACCTGCACACCGACGTCCATCGCACGATCAACGTAAAAAACGCGATGCATCGGTTTATCGAGCGCAACCTTGGCGAAAACGATCTGATGGCGATCGTCGAGACCGGCGGCCGCACCGACGCCGCCCAGGAGTTCACGAACTCCAAGCGGCTGCTCCTCGCGGCGGTCGACAAGTTCATGGGCCGCAAGCTCGTCTCGGCGACCGTGGCGAGGAACGAACAGTACTTCCGCCAGGTGGGCATCATCGGCGGCAGGGTCTCCGATCCCTATGAGCAGGAGCGCGCCTCCAACGCCCAGTCGACGATGCGGTCGCTCAAGGAGATCGCCGAGTGGATGAGCGGCCTTCGCGGCCGGCGCAAGACGATCATCTACGTCAGCGAGGGGATCGATTACGACGTCAGTGACGTGATCCGCCAATACGACGCAGCGAGCAATCTCGCAGGGATGCTGATCGACGACATCCGCCAGACGATTAACGCCGCGGCGAGATCGAACGTCAGTATCTACGCCGTCGATCCGCGCGGGCTCACGACCGACCTCTCGATCGACGTCGCTGGGTTTGCCGACCAACAGGCCGGAGGCGGCGATCCGAATACCACACCGGACGCCACCGGCATCGGCACGCGCGGCGTGCACAACGAGGTGTTTTTCTCCCAGATGAACCTCCGGGCCCTTGCGGAGGAGACCAACGGCTATGCCGCCGTGAACTCCAACGACTTCGCTGGTGCCTTCGATCGCATCGTTCGCGACAACAGCTCCTATTACGTGCTCGCCTACTACCCGCCCCAGAGTAAACGGGACGGCAAGTTCCACAAGATTCAGGTCCGCGTCTCCCGGCCGGGCGTCACGGTGCGCGCACGCCGCGGCTATGTCGCACCGCGCGTGCGGTCGATCTCGACGAGGGCAACGCCGGGTGCCGGCTCCTCGGCGGCGGTGACCGAAGCCCTGAACAGTCCGATCGGCGTGAGCGACCTGGCGATGCGCGTGTTCGCCGCGCCATTCAAGGGCACGGCACCGAACGCTTCAGTGCTGTTCGGTATCGAAATGAGCGGGCACGACCTTTCGCTCGACAGTGGCGCGAAGGTCGAGATCGCCTACTTCGCCATCGACACCGCGGGGAAGACCAAGGCCGGGAAGACCGAGACCATCACGCTCAACCTGCGTCCCGAAAGCAAGGCGCGTGTCGCCGAAAATGGGCTGCGGTACATGAACCGCCTGGATCTGCCGCCGGGCCGTTACACGCTCCGGATCGCGACGCGCGACGTCAGCGGCGGCAAGGTGGGCTCGGTCAGCTACGACCTCGATGTGCCCGACTTCGCCAAGAACCAGTTGAGCATGAGCGGCGTCGCGATCACGTCGATGTTGGGGTCGGCGCTGATGACGGCGCGTCCCGACGAACAGATCAAGAATGTCCTCCCGGCGTTTCCGACCGCGCTTCGAACCTTCCCGCGGAACGACGAAATCGCGCTGTTCGCCGAGATTTACGATCGGCCCGGCCAGCCGCACGCGGTCGACATCACCTCCATCGTGCGTTCGGACGAAGGCACGGTCGTCTTCAAGAACGAGGAAGAGCGGCAGTCGAGCGAGCTGCAGGGGGCGAGCGGCGGCTATCTCTACCAGGCGCGCGTGCCACTAACCGATCTCAGGCCAGGCCTCTACGTGTTGACGCTGGAGGCACGGTCTCGCCTCGGCGAACATCCCGCCGTGACGCGGCAGATCCCGTTCAGGATTACATCGGAGACACTCCCGGTTGCACCCGAGGCACCTGGCGCACCCGGTGCACAAGGTTCACAAGGTTCACAAGGTTCACAAGGTTCACAAAGTGCACCAGGTGCTCAAGGTGCAGCGATGCGGCTGCTCGATCGCGGAGCTCATAGCAACATCGACGGCGCGCGGCAGGTCGTCGTCCGGGACGCGGCAGGCTGGGGCGCGCTGTGGAAACAGCACGCTGGCGACCGGCCGATGCCCGCCGTCGACTTCGCG
>Ga0310904_10000698_pt1 | contig 9851 bp, 7 predicted proteins | sample C48D1metaG_FD_203746 | JGI IMG/M metagenome (GOLD analysis project Ga0310904, IMG submission 203746) | Lab incubated soil microbial communities from West Virginia University Organic Research Farm, Morgantown, WV, United States - C48D1 | ecosystem: Environmental > Terrestrial > Soil > Agricultural... | reverse complement strand
GCGCGCCATGCCGTAAGAGCAGCGAAATGATTCGCCCATCGGCGCCCGCATACTGATTCACGATCTCCACGCGTCCGAGGGTCTGATTGTCGGCGAGGGGGATCGTCTGCCGCCGAAGCGGCGCCCGGTAGAAGCGCACGGCGCCGAGATCGGCCACGCCCAGCGCCCCGAACTCGAGCGTCTTGAACGTTTCCACCTCGATCGTGTTCGTTTTGGTCACTTCGCGCGCGGCGTTGATCTGCCCGTTCATGACGACCAGCGTGCCTTTGCCGACGGCTTCCGGCGAGATGGCCACGCGCACGGCGTTGAGCAGGTTCCTCGGTCCGTCGCTGTCGAAATAGGAGGCCGCGCGTTGCGCGCCGACGAGCACGACCGGTTTCGGGCTGGCGACGGTCAGGTCGAGGAAATAGGCCGTCTCTTCCAGCGTGTCGGTGCCGTGCGTAATGACGACGCCGCTGATGCCCTCGGTGGCGAGCAGCTCGTTGGTGCGCCTGGCCAGCCGCCTCCAGATGTCCGGCGTCATGTCGTAGCTGCCGATGTTGGCAATCTGCTCCACGTCGACGCTGGCGATGGTGTCGAGGCCGGGCACCGCGCTCACGAGCGCCGCACCGGTGACGGCCGGCGCGAGCGCGCCCACCGCCGGATCGAATTTGCTCGCAATCGTTCCGCCGGTGGCGAGCACCACCACTCGCGGCAGCGACGCCTGAGCCTGCGAGGCCGCAGGCTGAGCGTAAAGCCCGATGGCGAGAGCGATGACAAGTCCGCGCATCCCTTTTCTCTATTCCTTTTTACTTTTCACTTTTTACTTTTCACTCTCGTAGTACTTCTTATACATCCCCCTCCTGAAGATCCACCCGCCCAACGGCCCGAACCAGTTCAGGACGTGGTACATGTAACCGAGGTCCATCAGCTCGATCAGGTTACCGTCGAAGTCCTTGACGAAGAAGAACGAGTGCCCTCGCGGCGACCGCTCAGGCTGGCTGATGATCTCGACGCCTTTCGCCTTCAGGTAGTCGTGCCACTTGTGGAGGTTCTTCACGTTGAACGAAATGTGCGTGAGGCCCACGCCGTTCCACGGTACGGCGCGCGCGGGCTGCTGGGGCTGAAACTCGAAAATCTCGAGGACGCCGCCGCCAGGGACGCGAATCCAGCCGATCTTGCATGCCGGCCGATCGTGCGTCACGCCGAAGAAGGTGCGGACGCGCTCGGGCGGCGTGTCGGCGACGCCGACGAGCGGGCAGCCGAAGACGTCCCAGTAGAAACGCACCGCTTTGTTGAAATCCGACACCGTGATGCCGGCATGGCTGAACGAGCGTGCTCTCAACGTGATCTCCCGTGAGTTCGTATACCACGAAGAGAGGGAAACCACGAAGACGCAACCACGAAGGCACAACCACGAAGGCACGAAGACACGAAGGCACGAAGACACGAAGACACGAAGATCAACAGAAGATCAGGAGATCAGAAGATCGACGACATTCCTTGAAAGAAAAGAATTCTTCTGAGCTTCTGATCTGTTGTTTTCTTCGGCCTCAGCCGGACCTTGAGGCGCGCGGCTGTGCGCCTTGAATGACCGCGGCTCGCGCGAGCATCTTCTCGTCACGCGTGCCCGTTCGAAGCGCTCTCTTCGATGCGGCCGCCGCTTCGTCCAGGCGCCCTGCCTTGTAGTAGGCCCAGGCGAGCGCATCCTCCGTGAAGATATCGTGTCGCGTCCTGGCCACGATCTCGGCAATCTTCACAGCCTCGGGCACCTTTCGATCGCGCTCGGCCAGAAAGAGCGCGAGACTGGCCTCGGTCTGCGCCAGACCTGGACCGGCGAGATCTTCACCGAGTTGGTAATAGCGTTCGGCCTCGGCTCGATTACCGCCTTCGGCGTGCAGATCGCCGATGCGCGCGGCGAGGTCGAGGCTCGGCATGCGCGCGAACTGCTCCGAGAATACTGCCAGCGCCGCCGCGCGGTCGCCGCGCAGGGCCAGCACCTTGCCCTGACCGATTCGCGCGTACGGGTAGTTCGGAAAGATGTAGTCGGCACGCGCGAATTCGCGCTCGGCGTCGTCGAGATTGCCCATCCGTAGGTACAGCTCGCCGACATGCGCAACATACCAGGCCTGTGCTTCGGGGTCGTGAGCCGTGGTTGACTGGACCGCCATCTGCATCGCTTCCAGGGCTCCACGCACGTGACCTTTGAGCTCGCGCGCGTACGCGATGCGCGCGTAGGCCGCCCCGTTCGGACGCATGGTCATCATCGTGTCGAACGCCTCGAAGGCGTCCTCGTACTCGCCGAGCTCGATCGATGCATCGCCGATGACGCCGTAGTTCCATGCGTCGTCGGGACGCATATCGCGCGCGCGCCTGGCGATGTCGAGCGCTTCGCGGAACCGGTGCTGGGAGAGATGGACCGCGGAGAGCAGCCGCAGCGCGTCGTAGTGGCCTGGCGTCGTCCTGAGGACTGACGTCAGAAGATTTTCGGCACGGTTCGCCAGTCTGCCGTCTCCCATCACGCGCGCCTGACGCAGGAGCGCGTCGGACAACAGGAGGCTCGCGCCAACGTCGTCCGGCCGCTCCTTCAGCACACGCTCCGCCTCGGCGATCCGCTGCTTCAGTCCATCCGCCGACGTGGAAGGTGCACCCGGCATACCCACCGCTGGTGCCATCCGCTCAACCCCGGCCGCTTCGGGCGTGCCGCGCCGGCTCGCATAGTGAGCCAGCGCGGCCACCGCGCCGAGAACGACCACCAACCCAATTCGTAGAGCGGTCTTTTTCACTTTCTAATCCCTAATCCCCAATCCCTAGTGACCAGGGGCGTCAGTGGTGGCCATGCTCGTATCCCTGATGGGGCAGCGCGAGATATGGAAACTCAGCGGAGAAGGGCCGATCGTTGGCATCGACACCGTCGCCGAGCAGATTGTTGGGCGAGCGATTCGCATTGCCGTCACAGAAACCGAACGACTCGATGATCGGTCCGACGACGGTTCCGTACCCGCAGGCGAACGCGCGCAGGTCGATGTCGGTCACGTCGTCTTCGAGGCGACGGCCGTTGGGGAATCCGGCGAGGTCGCCGGCGAGCACGCCAAGCCGATTTCCAAGGCCGGCCGCGGCGCTGGGTGGTATCCCGGTATTGAGCCGCAGCAGATCTGCTTTCCTGTTGCCGGTGAAATTCAGGGTCGGCACGCCGGTCAGCAGTACCGCCACGAGATCGCCTCGTCCCGTCTCGGGTGCGTCGTTCAGCACGGGATACAGGAAGTTCTCGAGGCGGGTGACCTCTGGCGACGTGTATCTCCTCGCGAACTCCTCATCGTCTCGAGGATCCGACCTGTTCCAGCGATCCTTCTGGCCCAGCGGAATGACGACTTCGTTGATGAGGGGATTTCCCAGCCGGGAGACCCTCACGTATTTGTGGTCGTCGTCGTCCCAGTCGCCGCGATCCCAGTCGTCGTCGTCATCATCATCATCGTTGTCGTCAACCCAGAGGGCTCGACGACTCGCGCTCGCGTAGACACCAATAACCGCGTCCGGATCTGACGGTCCTGTGGGCAACTGCCCATCCTTGGTGAGTTGCGTGATAGGCACCTGAATGGCGATCGCGTGGGTGTTGAAGCCGCCGACGCCGTCCACGCCGGCCGCGGCCGGCAGCGGAAGGACGTGCAGCGTGTTGAACGGCCGCAGTCCTGCCAGATCGAAGACCGATCCGAGATCCACGAAGAACGGGTCGTCAACCTGACCGGCGAAGACCCTCACGCCGTTCGACAGCGTGTGGACGGCCGCGGCGTGCAACGTGTCATACGAAGGCGTCGATCGAGGGCCGATGTTGACGGGCGGCGTCGCGAGCCTTCTGCCCAGCGTGTCGTGTGACTTCCCGCGGACTTCGGTGACCGCGTAGGTCTGCGGCATGTTCCAGTCGAGATCGTCGAGGCTCGTAATCTGCCCCGTGTTGTAGAGGAAGGTGTTGCGATTGCGTACTTTCGTGCGGAAGCGGAACTGGTAGGTCACGTCGTCCTTTGCGTTGCCGTCGTTGTCGACGTGGATCTCGTACAGGACGTTCTCGTCGAAGCTGTGAAAGTTCGGACCGCCGGCCGGCTCTTCGAGCGGGATGTAGTTGGCGATGATGGTGACCGTGCCGGGCTGGTCGGGGCTGACGAATGCATAGACGTCGGTGTTGTCGGCGCGCGGATCTCCACTAATCAAGGGGGCTTCCCGATGGCTCGAGGCGCCGGTCGGCGTCATCAGCACGCCAGTCAGCGCAATTGCGAATAGAAGCGCGGTTAGTTTCTTCACCTACTACCTCCCGCCGCTTGCGGAAGCGGCACAAGCAGACACGTCACGTGTTCCTCACTGCTCTACGGCGGGGGCGTCGAAACGGATTTACGTTTTTGGCAGGCCGAGCTTCAGATCGACGGTCCGGATGTGGTCGGCGACGCGCAATGCCTGCGCGACGATCGTCAGGGCCGGGTTGACGGCCGCGGACGAGGGGAAGAACGACGCGTCGACCACAAACAGGTTCTCGACGTCGTGCGAGCGGCAGTAGGTGTCGAGGACCGACTCGCGGGGGTCGGTGCCGAACACGACCGTGCCGCACTGGTGGGTGGTGTTCTTGCTGCCATGTGAATGCGTCATCACAACCCAGAAGCCGAGCCGGCGCAGAATGCGCCTGGTCTCTTTCACGAGCGTGCGATGGGCCCGTAAGTTGTTGGGGCGGTAAATCATCTGAATGCGTCCGGACGCGTCGACGAGGATCCGGTTTCGCGCGTCGGGCAGATCTTCGGACATCGCCAGCCAATCGACGCCGCGCGCCACCCACCACTCGTACATCGACAACGGCACCTGGGGCACCACCGTCTGGGCCATGACGCCATGGGTTCGTCCCTGCGACTGAATCTGGCCGAGCGGATAGCGCGTGTGCGGTCCACGCAGGTAGAAATCGTTGATGGCGACCGTTTTCTGGAACACCGTCGGGTTTTTCCGGAACGGGTGGAAGCCCTGCATCATCGTCGCCAGGTGCGCCATGTAGCGGCGCCCGACGAGACCCGACGAGTTACCGAGACCGTTCGGGTGCCTGTCGCTCGCCGATCGAAGCAGGAGCGCCGCGGAGTTCACCGCCCCACACGACACCACCACGAGAGACGACTCGACGCGGATCGTCGTGCCGTTCCTCTCGACGTCCACGGCTTCCACCCGGGTTCCGTCGGCGTTTGTGATCAGCCGTTTCGCGAAGGTATTGGCCCAGAGCTCCACGTTCGGCCGCTCGAGGGCGGGCCGCACGCAGCAGACGTCGGCGTCGCTCTTCGCGTGCAGCTTGCACGGAAACGAGTTGCAGGTATCGCAGAGAATGCATCCGTCGCGGAGGCCCAGCGGCAGCGGCGACGGGTGCAGACCGAAGGATTGCAACTGCGCGACGATTGCGGCCATCAATTCGGCATGCGGAACCGGTGGATGTGGGAATGCGCCGCGCCGGGGCTCGGTGGGATCGGTCCCGGCCTCGCCATGCACGTCATACAGCCGCTCGGCACGCTCGTAGTACGGCTCGAGCGCGTCGTAGTCGATCGGCCACGCCGGCGAAACGCCGTCCATGTGCTCGAGGGCTTCGAAGTCTTCCCGCCGCAGCCGATACAGGACGGCGCCCCAGAACTTGGTGTTGCCCCCGATGTTGTAGTGCGTGTAGGGCCGGAATTCCTGCCCCTGGTCGTCGAGCCATCGCTCTCCGGTCTGATACCGCAGGTGCTTCCAGACCGCTTCAGGGCTCCAGTTCTCGGCTTCCTGTGGAACGAAGTCGCCACGCTCGAGGACGAGCACCCTCGCGGGCGTGTCCGCCAGCGCGTGTGCCATCGTGCCTCCGCCCGCGCCGCTTCCGATAATGACGACGTCGTAGCGTTCGTTCGGCATCAGGCCGTGCGCTGCACGCTCGAGTAGACGCCGTCCATCAGGCGCTGGTCCTCGCTCGCGCGCTCGAGGCTCATCTGAGGTGCGTGCCCGTTGGTGATGGCCTCATGGAAGTCACGATACATGGCCTGATAGCCCCGGATGTCTCGAAAACCCGGAAAGACGAGGCGTGGGACCCCGTTGCCGCGGGCCAGCACGAAGAGACCGTTCGATTCGAACGTGACGATCCCCTTGCGGCCGTATAGCTTCGACAGCCGCAGCCCCCTGAAGAGCGATGGGATCTCGCGGGAGTAGTACAGCGAGCCGACCGCATCGTTGTCATAGCGGAACGCCACCATCATGCTCTTCGCGCGCGTGTCGGGACCCTCTCGCGACACCGATGGGCGGTAGCCGTCGATCGAGACGATTCTGGGTCCCAGGCTGCCCGCGATGTGCAACCAGTGGATGCCTTCCTCGAAGAAGGCATCTCCACCGGCCATGCTCTCGTCGTTGCGCCAGTCGTCGGCGCGTTTCAGCCTCTTGGCGATCGTGGTGAAGTGGGCGAAGACCATGTCGCCGATGGCGCCTTCGGCGACGAGCTTTCTGAGCACGACGGCGAGCGGCTTGTAGTGATCGTTTTCGCCGACGAGCACCACCCGCTTTGCCTGGTTGCGCGCTTCGATAACGGCGCGGTAGTCCTCCATGCGCGGAAAGGCGGGCTTCTCGACGAGCACGTGCTTGCCGGCCGCCAGCGCGCGCAGCGTCAGCTCGACGTGAAAACGAGGGGGAACCGCCACGACCACGGCGTCGATGCGCGGGTCGTCGATGGCCGCCCCGTAGTCGGCAAAGCTGGCCGTCCCCTGGAAGCGCCGGCAGTACTCCTCGGCCTTCGCACGATCGCGGCTGGCGTAACTGCACGTGATGTGCGGACGGAACCCCTTCAGGTGCCGGCTGTGCACCTGGGTAATGAAACCGCAGCCGAGGAAGGCCAGGCGCAACGGTTCGCGCGTCAGCACGAGACACCCTTCACGCGCAAAAATGTACCATGATCGGATGCAGTAGAATCCCTCTTTATGTCCCGCGTCGGTCCCCCTCGCGTCCTCAACATCAGCGACCTTCGCAGGCTGGCCAAGCGGCGGCTGCCTCGAGTTGTCTTCGATTACATCGACGGCGGCGCCGATGCGGAGGTGACGCTTCGCGACAACGTGAAGGCGTACGAAGAGCTCACGTTCCGCCCGCGCGGCGCGATCGCGATTCCTTCGATCAGCTTGAAAACGAGCGTTCTTGGCGTGCCGCTCGAGCTGCCCTTCATCCTTGCGCCCGTTGGCAGCAGCCGTATGTTCTACCCGAACGGCGAAGTGCTCGCCGCGCGCGCGGCGGGGAAGGCAGGCACCGCGTATGTCCTGTCGACGCTGTCGGGCACGCCGATGGAACAGGTTCGCGCCGCGACGAACGGACCGGCCTGGTATCAAGTGTATCTGTGCGGTGGGCGCGAAGCGTCGGTCAACATGTTGAAGCGCGCGAAAGCCGCGGGCTTCACGGCGCTCGTCGTGACGATCGACACCGGCGTGCCGGGCCTGCGCGAGCGCGACGTTCGCAACGGCATCAAGGAGCTGCTTGGATTCAGCGTCTCGGGCATTCCGTACCTGGGACAGATGATCGTGCGGCCGGGCTGGGTGGCCGGAATGCTCATGGACGGCGGGCTCATGGCATTTCCCAACGTGCTTCTGCCAACCGGGCCGATGCCGTATGCCGATGTCGGCAAGACGCTCGAACAGTCGGTCGTCTCCTGGGACGATCTCAGGTGGATCCGCGAGCTCTGGAACGGCAAGATCGTCGTCAAGGGTGTGCACACGGCGGAAGACGCGCGACGCGTGGTCGATGAAGGCGCCGATGCGCTGGTCGTCTCGAATCACGGCGGCCGCCAGCTCGACGGCGTGCCCGGCAGCATCCGCTCGTTGCCGGAAGTCGTGGCGGCTGTCGGCGATCAAATCGAAGTGCTGGTCGACGGCGGCATCCGCAACGGCGGCGACATCGTGAAGGCGCTCTCGCTCGGCGCCCGCGCCGTGCTCATCGGCCGGGCCTACGCGTACGGCCTCGCCGCGGGAGGGGAGGCCGGCGTCGATCGCGCCATAGACATTCTCCGCACGGGCATCGTCCGGACGATGAAGCTGTTGGGCGTGTCGTCGCTCCGCGAGCTCAACCGCTCGTACCTGGATGTGCCGGTTGGTTGGCCTCCAGGCGGAGGGAAACTGGAAACTAAAATCTAAAATTTAGAGTCTGGAACCTGAACGGTCGAAAAGGAGTATTAGATTCTAGTTTCTAGTTTCACCATCACCACCGAGGTGCTATGGCCGAGATGCATGAGATTGACTACAAAATTTTCGGCGACGACATGCAGTTTGTCGAAGTCGAGCTCGATCCGAACGAGGCCACCGTTGCTGAAGCCGGCGGCATGATGTACATGGACGATGGGATCGAGATGGAGACGATATTCGGCGACGGCTCGCAACAGCAGAGCGGGTTCATGGGCGCCCTGATGGGCGCGGGCAAGCGGCTGCTGACGGGTGAGTCGTTGTTCATGACGGTGTTCCACAACCGGAGCTCGCAGAAGAAAAAGGTGGCGTTCGGCGCGCCGTACCCTGGAAAAATCATCGCGATCCACCTCACTGAAGTCGGTGGCGAGCTCGTGGCACAGAAGGATTCGTTTCTCGCGGCAGCCAAGGGCGTCAGCATCGGCATCGCGTTCCAGCGGAAGCTCGGCGTGGGACTCTTCGGCGGTGAAGGCTTCATCATGCAGCGCCTGCAAGGCGACGGGTGGGCGTTCGTGCACGCGGGTGGCACGCTGCAGGAACGGACGCTGGCGCCCGGGGAGCTGGTGCGGGTCGACACCGGCTGCATCGTGGCGCTCCAACCATCGGTGAACTACGACATTCAGTACGTCGGCAAGATCAAGTCGGCCCTCTTCGGCGGCGAGGGATTGTTTTTCGCCACCCTGCGCGGACCGGGCAGGATCTGGCTGCAGTCCCTTCCGCTCAGTCGGTTGGCGAATCGCATCGTGGCGGCCGTTCCCCGCGTCGGGCGCGGCGGCAGGGAAGAAGGGTCGATCTTGGGCGCGATCGGCGGCATACTCGACGGAGACAATAGTTAGGCTTGTCCGCCGTAGCGATTGGGGAGAGAGCGCGAAGGCGGATGCGTTGGGTGCGATAGGCAACGGGTGCGTTAGGTGCGACGGGTGCATTCGACTAATCATGCGACTACAACGAGCACTTCTCGTGGTCTGGGCGCTGGGCCTCTGTTGGCCGGCATCTGCCTTGGCGCAAAGCGATCTCGAACGGGCACGCGCGTTTTATAACGAAGGGCACTTCGACGAGTCCATCGCGGCCGCGACCGCGGCCTTGATGAAGCCGGCGGCAGCGCCGTCGGCGACGCTCATAGCTGCGCGGGCGCGTCTCGAACGTTTCCGTCTCACGAAGGATCCGCAAGACCTCACTGCCGCGCGGTCCGATCTCGTATCGCTGAACCCCCTCAAGCTGGTGCCGCAGGAGGCCATCGAATGGCAGATCGGCCTCGGCGCGGCGCTCTTTCTCGACGATCAACCGGGCCCCGCGTCGGAAATGTTCATGAACGTCATCTCAACGGCCCGTGGGCGCATGCCGGCTCAGGAATTTGAGAAGCTCCTCGAGTGGTGGGCGGCGACCTTGTCGCGCGTCGCCGAAGCGCTGAGCGGACCGGCGCGCAAGGACGCCTATTCGGCCATGCAGACCGCCGTGCGCGAGGAGCTCGATCGCGACCCCTTGTCGCGTCCCGCCACCTACTGGTCGGTTGTCGCCAGGCGCGGGGCGGGCGATCTGGACGGTGCCTGGAACGCCGCGGTGGCCGGCTGGATCCGCTCCGGCGCTCAGCAGGACGCCAGGAATTTTCGCGCCGACCTCGATCGATTCGTCACGCAGACGCTCATTCCGGAGCGCGCACAGATGCGGACGGGTCAGCGG
>Ga0310904_10000691_pt1 | contig 9904 bp, 3 predicted proteins | sample C48D1metaG_FD_203746 | JGI IMG/M metagenome (GOLD analysis project Ga0310904, IMG submission 203746) | Lab incubated soil microbial communities from West Virginia University Organic Research Farm, Morgantown, WV, United States - C48D1 | ecosystem: Environmental > Terrestrial > Soil > Agricultural... | reverse complement strand
TTCGTGGTTTCGAATCCCATGAACATGATCGTGGCCTCGTCGGCGGGGTTGAACTTCAACGCCTACGCCGCGCAGATGGTGCCGATATCGATCGCGGGTTGGATCATCGCGTTTGTGATTCTGTGGGCGTTGTTCGGCTCGACGCTGTCAGCGATCAAGGCCCCACCCGTTGAGACCCGGCGAGTCCGGCCGAATGCGGCGCAATCCTGGACGATTGCACTGTTGGTTGCGGTCCTCGGCAGTTACCCGCTGGTCGCATCGATCGATCCGACGGCGATTTGGATGGTGTCAACGCTCGGCGCGCTTGCTGCCGTGGTGATCGCGTGCCGTCAACCGCACGTGCGAGCGGTCGAACTCATCACCCGCGGCGTGGCGTGGGAAATACTGGTCTTCCTGCTTGCCGTGTTCGTAATTGCGATCGGCCTTCGTAATGTCGGCCTGGTCGGCTACCTCTCGACGTTGTATCAGGGCGCAAGCCTGGCGCTCGTTGGCACCATCGCGGCGGTCGGATCGGCGTTGCTCAACAACCACCCGATGGCGATCATGAACCTGCTGGCGCTCAACGCCACGCCCGGCAGCGGTCAGCCCGAGATTCTCGCCGCGCTCATCGGTGGGGATCTCGGACCACGCCTCCTGCCGATCGGGTCGTTGGCCGGCCTGCTGTGGCTCGAGTGCTGCCGCCGTTTAGGTGTGCAGGTGTCGCTCCGGCAGTTTGTCGTGGTGGGTCTGGCGGTGACGCTGCCGACGCTGGCGACGTCGTTGACGATCCTCGCGCTGCGATAACCCCGGTTGCCGGTTGGGTCGCGGCGAGCCGCGCGCCCGGAAGGTCGAACAGCGGCCGCTGTTTCTCGATCGCATCCCGCACCGACGCTCCCGACGAAATCCGTCCGTGGTAGCGCAACGCAAACAGTTTCAGTTGCGGCAGCTCGTTCTGTGTGGAGTTCACCCAGATTGGCTCGAGGTAAAGCAGATCGCCCTTGACGGGCAGCACGACGAGATGCCCGCGCACGACTTCCGAAGCGTGACGAATCCACATCGTGACCTGCTGGTGCACCGGCCGATCGTTGTCGATGTACGACTCGATCTGTTCGGGCCCCGGCACGAACTCACCTTGCGGAATGCGCAGGCTCACCAGCTTGCCGTAATTCTCCGGATCCTGAAACGCGACGATCAGCGACCGCAGATTGCGCTGCCCCTCGGGCGTGAACGGCCACACCATGGCGTACTCGAGACGTCCCGGCGTCCCGATGTCGACACCGGCGGGAAGGTCAGCCGGGTCAATCAGCATCGGGTGACCTTCGTACGAGAACGTCGATTGGTCGGTTGATCCGAATCCTTTCAAGCCGCGCCCCAGTGAGCCGAGCACTTCGTCGGCGTCGTCCCAGATGTCCTCGACGTTGTAGAACTGAATCGGATCGGTCTGGTGATAGCGCTTGTAGATATCGTCGAACTGGACGTGCAGCCACTGTAACGGGTAGGTCAGCTGCGTGCGGATCGCTTCAGGCATCGCGGAGGCGGGGCGGAACAGATCGGGATAGACCCTGGCCCACGTGCTCACGATCGGATCGTCGGTCATCTTGTAGAACGTGATCTGTCCCGAATACGCGTCCATCACGACCTTGACCGAGTCTTCACCGTAATTGATGGTGCGCTCCGGAAACGGAGTCACCGCGCGCTCGTCGGCCTTGTCGCCCAGCACCTCGCGAAACGCGTAGGGATACAGATCGCTCGTCGTCAGCGCGTTCACCATCCACTGCACATGCCGGTCGGCGATAAACGCATGGTTGTTGGACTCGAGGAACAGGAATGGCGCGATGCTTTGCGCGCGCAGCATCGGAGTGCGCCGGATATGAACGCGGGTTTGCTGGTGATCGATGTACGTGGAGAACAGAAACGCGGTGAGATCTTTCGTGTGGAACGCAAACATGATGCGCTTCCAGATCGAATCCACCGGAATGCCGGCCGCGAGTTCCGGCGGCATCGCGAAATCCATCCAGTCCTGATCGGTCACGTGGTCGAATTCCTTCAAACCACGGACATTGGTCAGGACGTAGTCGTCTTTCGCACCCTCGCCGAAGTAAATGCGCGGCTCGTGTTCGAACGACGCGTCGCTGACGGCGGGCGGAATGTTCGACGACACATAACGCGGGCTGCCGACTTCGTCCACTTCGTTGACCGGACTCATCACCATGCCGTAGCCGTGCGTGAACATCAGCGCGGCGCTGCCCCAATAGCGCAGCCATTCCTTGGGCCCCAGAAATGCCAGCGACGGCAGCTCGCGCACCGCGCTGACGAACATCTTCTTTTCGCCGTTGACGGTGTAGCGCACACCATCGACGTTGGTGAACTTGTAGTAGGGCCGTAAGCCTTGCTGCTGATTGAAGATCTGCAGCATCGGGCCATAGACCTGTGTCGAATCGCTCAGATTGAGGCGCTCGAGGTGCTGCACGTCTGGTGGTTGTTCGAGGCTGGCTACCCACGACGGCAGGACCGGTGCGTTCTGCAGCGTCTTGCTCGCGAGCAACTGTTCTGCAGTGAGCGGCTCCTTTGGCAGGTTCCAGTCAACCGCCTTGACCTGTTCAAGTCGATAACCGGCGAGCGTCGCCTGCATGTGCCGCTCGATAAACGGTATCTGGATCCACGGCTCATTTGGCTTGACGAACACGTGGTCGCGGATGACGACGGCGGCGAAAAACAGGAAATCGACGGCGAGCAACGCCACCGCCGCTTGCGCCAGCAGCGCCATCCGCCAGTGGTGCACCCGCGGCGGCGCGGTGGCCACCGCCGACTCGCGCAGTATCCAGCCGTGCTGATCGTCCACCCGCTTCATCCACATGCTCAAGAGACAACAGAGCAGAAGTTCGACGACGACGCTGACGTGGATGTAATTCAGGGTTGAAAAGAAGCCCACCACGTCGACGAATTGCGCGCCAATGCGCACGCCCGCCTGCTCGTTGTCTTTGAGCAGGAGCGAATAGCGCCAGGTGAAGAGCACGCCGGCAACCACCAACCCCTCCGCGTCCCAGATGCGGCGCATCCAGGGCGGGAAGAACAGCCCGATGCGGGCGGACCAGCCGAAGTCCTCGCGCGCGAACACGCCGACCCGGCGCATGTGGTCGTAGCGCATCACGATGGTCGAAGCGGTGCTGAGCACGAAGGTCCAGAGCAGTCCGCTGAGTGTCACGCGAATGATCGGCAGCCAGTAAACATAGAAGCCGACGTCGTTCCCGAAGACCGGATCGATCGTGTTGAACGGCACGCCGTAGAACGCCAGCAGAAACTCCTGATAATGCGACGCGGCGCGCCAGCCCGCATAGATCGCGATCCAGGCGCCGACGTGATACGTCGTGTTGCGCAACCCGGCGCTGACGCCGTAGCGCCTGGCCGGCAGCGCGATTAACGCGAAGGTCAGACCGCCGTAGACCGCCGCCAGCAGCGCCTGCGTTCCGAGATTCGTGAAGAACACCGTGTGGAAGCCCAAGCTGGAGTTGAACCAGTACTGCACGAAGTAATCCGGGATGGCGGCCAGAATCAGGAGCGCGACCGCCGTCCAGGTCCAGCCGCGCACCGGCCGCCACAGCGTCGTCGGCGCCGGGATCGCCGGCATCGACTCGGCCGCGTGGTCCCACGGGTGTTGTGTATCCATGAGCTCTTTACTCTCTTCCCATCAGGCCGTCGCAGAGGCCGCTGCTTGATGCCGTTCATCCGACTGCCGGAAGAACTGATGCCACACTTCCAGAATGCTCGGGCAACGCGCAAGCCACAGCGACAGCACGAAGCACACCAACGTCATCACGTTGATCAACAGACCGGACAACAACGCGACCGTGGTGCCGCTGAGGAAACCTTCGTCGAACACGCGGAACATCATCACCAGCACCAGCTCGACGATGCCGAAGCTCGCAAAGGTGTACGGGATGACGCGCGCCAGTGCTGCCACCGACACCGCGATCGTGAACGGGACAAACGCCAGGCCCTTCATCAGGATGTAGTCGTCCATCGGCGACGAGAAAGCTTGCTTGATATTCCAGAACGCGTAGACCTCGAGCCCGAAAGCCACGATCGACAGCAACAACAAGCTGACGAAGAGTCCGGGCGACTTCAGCAGCTCGCGCGTTGCCCGGATCAGCGTGTCGCCGCGGAAGGCCCGCCACACATTGGCGATGAACTTCAATGGGCCGGTGACATCGCTGCCGCGGCCGAGCGGACGCGTCAGCGACACCACACCGGCGATCAGCACCGCGGTCCAGATCAGCGGCTCCACGGCTCCACCCCACCCGAGATAAGCGAAACCCACGAGCAGGAACACAGTGATCGCGAGGATCTCAAACACGCGACTGAAGAACACCGCCGCGGTGGCCGGCTGAAGTGGCGCTCCGTTTTCGGCGAGCGTTTGAATCGTTCCGTATTCGCCAGGGCCAAACGGAAAGAACAGATTGATGCCGCGGCCAAAGAAAAATGCCGCGAGTTGCCCTTTGACGGACGAGGGCACGCCAGCCTCGCGGTTCAGGATTCTCAATCGCAGCGCCCGGGCAAACAAGCAGAGCGCCGCGCTCAGCAGCGCCATGCAAAACGGCGCCGTCCCAAATCGCCGATTCGAGACCGCAATCTGCTCGAGATCGACGTTGAGCCAGCCCTCGCCGACGTCCGCAACCTTGACGATGCTGAGATCGGCCAGCTCGTCGAGGATGCGGAAGTTCGCGATCATCTCGATCATGCCTTTGCGGAACGCCACCGGATCCCACGGTGACGGACCCTCGGCATCGGGCACCAGGATGGTGAGGATGAACACGATCAGCAGCAGCGCGAAGCCGTACCCCCAGACCACGGAGATCCCGAGGTATCCGGGCGGAACGATCGTGCTTGCGCCGTTACTGCGCGGTGCGGCGGCCATCTGGCGTCCTCTCTTTCGGTGGGTCGAACCACGGCAACTCGTGATCGCGCTGCTCGATGGATTCGTCGCGATCGAGGTACTGAATGGCCGCGTCGAGACTGGTGCCGAGCACCGCGCGTCCCTTGTATACGACCGAGAACATCTTGATTTCCGGCAGCTGGTTCTGAATCGACGAGATCCAGAGCGGCTCGACGTACATCACGTCGCCTTTGACGGGCACGACAATGGTGTGACCGCGAATCACCTCCGAGGCGTGGCGCACCCACAGGGCGATCTGCTGATTGACCTGCGAGTCGGTGTCGATGATGGTGTCGGCCTGTTCCGGCCCCGGCAGGAAGACGCCCTGCGGGACGCGCAAATCGATCAGCCTGCCGTACGAGTCCGGGTCCTGCAGCACCACGATGAGCGATCGCAGATTGGCCTGTCCTTCGGGCGTGAAGGGCATCAACATCGCATATTGCAGGTCGCCCGGCCGCCCGAGATTGGCGGCCGGCAGGTCTGCAGGGTCGACGAGCGCATTGAAGCCTTCGTACGAAAACGTCATCTCGTCGCGCGTGCCGTACTCGAGCAGCCCGCGGCCCAGCGATCCGAGCACTTCGTCGGCATCGTCCCAGAGATCCTGGACGTTGTAGAACTCGAGCGGTTGGCGCATGTGATAGCGCTTGTAGATGTCGTCGAACTGAATGTGGAACCACTGCAGCGGGTAATTGAGCTGCGCCCGGACCGGTTGCGGCATCGCATCGGCACGCTCGAACAGCCCCGGGTAGGCCGCCTCCCAGGCGTTGATGATCGGATCGTTCGCAATCTTGTAGAAGTGCACCGCGCCATCGAACGCGTTCATGGTGATCTTGACGGAGTCTTCGCCGTAATTAATGACGCGTTCCGGATAGGCTTCGACCGCACGCTCGTCGGCCTTGTCGCCGAGTACTTCGCGAAATGAATACGGATACATGTTCGTGGTCGTGAGTGCGTTGACGAGCCACTCGATCCGGGTGTCGGCGACGAACGCGAGATTGTTGGTCTCGACGAACAGGAACGGCGCCAGCCGCGAGACGCGCCGCATCGGCGTGCGATACAGGTGCACGCGCGTGCGGCTGTGATCGATAAAGGACGAAAACAGAAAGGCGGTGAGGTCTTTGGTATGAATCGCAAAGACCAATCGCTTCCACACACTGTCGACCGGTATGCCGGCACGCACGTCACTCGGGAACTCGCCGGTTTCGCGGAAGGTTGCGCTGGGGTAGTCAAGTTCCTGCAAATGCCGGACGTTGGTGAGGATGTAATCGTCCTTGGCGCCCTCGCCGTAGTAGATGCGCGGTTCCGCGACCGTGAACTGCGGGTGGTCCGACTTCGGGGGAATGTCGGAGACCGCATAAATCGGGCGCCCCTCGTCGTCGACGTGATTCGCCGGCGCCATCACGAGTCCGAAGCCGTGCGTGTACATCAACGCGGCGCTGCCCCAATAGCGCAGCCACTCCTTGGGGCCCAGGAATGCCAGCGACGGCAGCTCACGCACCGCGCTCACAAACATGCGCCTGACACCATCGACGGTGTAGCGCACGCCGTCGACGTTGATGAAGTCGTAATACGGCCGGAGCGCCTGTTCCTGCCGGAAGATGTCGAGGGTCGGCCCATACACGACCAGTGATTCCGACAACTCGATGCGGCGGAGATGCTGCACGTCCGGCGGTTCCTCCATCTTGCTCACCCACGACGGCAGGATCGGCGTGTTCTGGACGGTCGCACTGGCACCGATTTCGGCCGCGGTTAGGCGCTGCTCCGGCGGACGCCAATCAACGCTTTCGACATGGTCGAGGCGGTATCCCTTGCGAGTCGCGTCGATGTGGCGCTGGATGTAGGCGAGCTGAATGTTGGGTTCGTTGGGGCTGACGAAAATGTGCTGCTTGACCACAACCGCGACGAAGAACATCAGATCGAAGGCGAGCAATGCCGCAGCAAGGCGCACCGGCCGGCCGATTGCTGCCGGCTGGTGCGGCGTTTCATGTCCACCCTCGAACGCCTCCACCAGTACGCCGTACTTTCGTGAGATGAGGTGGAGCGCGTAGCCGAGCGACAGCATCACGCCGAATTCCACGAACACCGACACGTTGATCAGATTGAACGTCGACAACACGCCATCGAGATCGAGATAGGCGGCGCCGGTGCGCACGCCCGACTGCTCGTTGTCTTTGAACAGCAAGTAGTAGCGCGCGATGTAGGTCTGGCCCACGAGCGCGAGGCCCATCAAGGTAAGCGCGAAATTCAGGCCCGGCGTGATCATCATGCCGGCTTTGTCCCAGAGCGTGACGTCGAGGCGACTGAAGTGGCCGTTGGCGCGCAGTTGATCGTAGCGGCCGAGCAAGAACGCGAATGCCATGTCGAAGCCCGCCGCCGCCAGCAGGCTGAGCAGCGCTGCCAGCGCCGGCAGCGTGAACACGTAGAAACCAATGTCGTAGCCAAATACCGGATCCGCCTGGTTGAACGGTTGCCGGTGCTGCCACAGCAGCAACGTCATCCAGTGTTGCGAGACGACCCAGCCCGCGAACAGTCCCGACCAGCTGCCGAGATGAATGGCGGCGTTGCGCAACGTCGGGCTGACCGCGTACTGCCGAATCGGCAAGTAGTCGCTGAGCGCGAACGCGATCAATGTGATCACGAACAGCGCGAGCTGGGCGTTGAAGTTCGTCCAGAAGATGCCGGTCTTGCCCAGACTCGCGAAGAACCAGTAGTCCACAATCAAGTCGGGGATGGCCGCGAGCAAGACGATCGCGAAGCCGGTCCAGATCCAGAACTTGAGCGAACGCCAGAGCGCTCCCGGCGGAGGAATGACCGGAAACGCGTCGAGCTTGCCGTGGTCGAACGCAGCGAGGTGGGCGCGCATCATGACGCCGTTATCGCGTTGCAATGGCCGGCATCACCGTGAGGTTGCCGCCGCTGGTTTGAGTGACTGTGATTGCGAAGGCCGCCCCCTCCGCTTTCACGACCACACTGCCGTGAAAATCATTCGTGTCCGCCTTCGCAAACAGCGCATCGAGCGCCTGTGACGATCCGCCGTTGGCGGGCAACTGGACCTGCGCCCGCCCGGCCGCGACTTCGGTGCCGCGGGCATCGTAGAGGATCAACGTCACGGTGGCGGCGGCATCGTCGGCCGCCAGGGTGATGTTGGTGTTCACCGCGGACGCGCGGTTGCGGTTGACGGGAATCATGAAACTGTTACCGACATCACTGGCTGTGGCGCGCAGCCGACCGGCCGTTGCGGACGCCAGCTGCGCCACGCCGTTGACGACGCCTTCCTTGGCGATCGCGCGTGCCGTGCCCGGCCGGAGCGCTCCGGTGGCCGACGCTGTGAACGTCGCGCTCCCGAGTGGTGAAAGATCGAATGCGATGGAGGTGGCGGCCGCCTGGCCGTTGACGGCGATGGCGCGCGGTTGACCGGCTGGATCAAAGAACGCGAGGGTGCCGCGGGCGGGCGCGACCGACGACGGGTTGATCAAGGTGATCGCGGACTGATAGTCGCCGCCGACCGGAAACGACGCAAAGTGCGCGGTCGGAGCGGACGCCTGCGGCGCCACCGGAATGACGGCGAACGGCGTCACGTTGCCGCTCTTCAGGTCGCGGTGCAGGCCGGTGCCCGCAAGCGGACCACCTTCATCCGGACGATCGATGCCACCCTCGACGGTCATCGTGCCTTCGAACTCATCGCCCAGAAATCCAAACAGCTGGCTGACAAAGGCAATGCGGTGACCATTAGCCGGCACCGCAACCTCCTGCGCGCCATCGTTGGCGGTCGAGACCTCTTCGCCACTCGTGCGGCGGAGCGTGAACTTGACGTTGCTGGCGACGGCGCTGCCGAACACCGCGACGCCGGTGTCGGTTCCGTTGGCCTTCGATCGCGAGACCGGCACGATGAAGCTCTCCAGCAGGCGTGCTTCATTGGCGCGCAGCGCACCCAGGTCAGGGAGCGCACTGTCGATCATTCCCGCGAGCGGCCGGTCGGCAAAAACCAGCGCGCTGCCGCGCGCCGCTTGTGCCGGCCCCGACGCGTCGAACTTGACGCGTCCGAGCGCCGGCACGCTGAAGGCATGGCTCGCCTGGGCCGCTCCGGCCGCAACTTGCTGATTGAGCGCCGCGCCCTCGCTGTCGAAAAACACGATGCGGGCGTTGGTCGCAGACGACGCCGGATTGATGAACTCGAACGACGCAGGGTTTGCCGCAGTGCTGCCGACGTGCGTGAACAATTGCGAGTACTGGATCTGTTCAACCGATAAGACGCGATAGCTGCCGCCACTCGCGGGATCAACGAGATCACGCGCGGGGTCCGCGGCGCTCGCGGCGCCGACGTAGGGGAATCCGTTCAGGATCAGGGTGTCGTTGCCTGCGCCGCCGTCGATCAATTCGACGTCGCCGGATGTAACATGACCCGCGCTCACCACGAACAAATCGTTGTCGGCATCGCCGCGAAGGATGTCCGCACCGAGCCCGCCGATCAGGAGATCGTCACCCAGACCGCCGCTCACTACATCGCGACCGCTGCCGGCGATGAGCGTGTCATTGTCGTCACCGCCGTCGAGACTGTCGTCGCCACGGCTGCCGAGCAGCACGTCGTTGCCGGCTTCGCCAATGAGGACGTCGCGTCCGGATTCACCCTGCAACCTGTCATTGCCGGCGCCGCCGCGCAACACATCATCGTCTTCGCCGCCGTCGAGCCGATCATCACCCGCGTCGCCGTTGAGGGCATCGCGCCCGTCGCCGCCTTCGATCACGTCGTTGCCGGCGCCCCCTGACAGCCGGTCATCATTGTCGCGGCCGAAGATGCGATCAACACCGTCACCGCCATTGATCACATCGTTACCATCGCCGCCCGCGAGCGCGTCGTCTCCCGGGCCGCCGGTGACAAGGTCGTCGCCGTCACCGCCATCGAGATCGTCATTCCCCGCACCGCCGTCGATGCCGTCGTCGTCTTCTCCACCGTCGATGAAGTCGTTGTCGTCGCCGCCGTTGATGGTGTCG
>Ga0310904_10000690_pt1 | contig 9905 bp, 8 predicted proteins | sample C48D1metaG_FD_203746 | JGI IMG/M metagenome (GOLD analysis project Ga0310904, IMG submission 203746) | Lab incubated soil microbial communities from West Virginia University Organic Research Farm, Morgantown, WV, United States - C48D1 | ecosystem: Environmental > Terrestrial > Soil > Agricultural... | reverse complement strand
GGAATTACCGGCGGGCCGATACAACCTCATGGCGTCGAAGGGCGGATTCGTCCAGGGCAACTACGGCCAACGGCGTGCGGGCGAGCCGGGCACACCGATCGATCTCAGCGACGGGCAGACTGCCGATAAAGTGAACTTCGTGTTGTCGCGCGGCAGCGTCATCTCGGGAAGAATAGTTGACGACGGCGGTGAGCCGGTGTCGGGAACGCAGGTCGCGGCGGTGCGGTACCAGTTCATTTCCGGATCGCGGCGCCTCGTTCCAGGCGGCGGCGAAGGCAGCACCGATCGCACCGACGATCAGGGCGCCTTCCGTCTCTTCGGCCTGCCTCCGGGCGACTACTACCTCAGCGCCAACAACCGCAGCAACATGATGTTGATGCCGGGCGTCAACAACACGGAGTCCGAGGGGTTCGCGCCGACCTATTTCCCAGGCACGCCGAACATCGCGGAAGCGACGCGCGTGACAGTGAGGGCGGGACAGGAAATGACCGGCGCCAACTTCGCGCTGATCGTCGCGCGCATGGCGCGCGTGCGTGGACGGGCGATGAACTCACGCGGCGAACCGGTGGCGAGCGCGATGCTGATGCTGACGCCCGACGAGCCAATGGTCATGTCGATGAACTTCAACAACGCGATGGTGGGCGGCGACGGCTCGTTCCAGTTCGCCAACGTACCGCCGGGCCGCTACAACCTCCAGGTCCGGCCAAACGGGATGCAAAGCGCGAGCAGCGAATTCGCGACGCTGAAGGTCACTGTCGGCAACGACGACATCGACAACCTGATCGTGACGACATCAGCCGGCGCAACGGCGCGGGGCGTCGTCATGACCGATGACGGCTCGGTGCCGACGTTCCGCGCCGATCAGGTGTCGATTTTTCCGCAGCCGGCCGAGCCCGTCAGCATGATGTTCGGTCCCGGACAAAACCGCATCAACGACGACTACACGTTCGAGCTGACGAGCCTCTCTGATCGCCGACTGATTCGCGCCAACGTCGGGGGTCAGATCCTGACTTGGTTCCTGAAGGCCGTCATGCTCGATGGAGAGGACGTTACCGACAGCGGCATCGAGTTCACGCCGGGGCGGTCCTACGATGGACTGCAAATCATTTTTTCGCGACAGACGACGGATCTATCGGGCCTCGTCAGCGACGACCGCGGCAAGCCCGTGCTCGACGCCACGGTCGTGATCTTCCCCGCCAACAAGGATCTGTGGACATTTTCATCGCGATACGTGCGAACGGCCCGTCCTGATACGAATGGCAAATACAGCATCAAGTCGCTGCCGCCATCGGAGGATTACCTGATCATCGCGGTGCAGAATCTCGAGCAAGGCCAGGGCAGCGATCCTGATTTCCTGACGCGCGCCATCGAAGAGGCGAAGAGGCTGTCGCTGAATGAAGGCGAGACGAAAGCGTTCGACATCAGGCTTTCGACATTGGTTCCATAGTTCCACGGTTCCACGGTTCCAAAGGTTTCACAGGTGCCACGAGTGCCAGAGGTTAGACTCAAAACGTGAAGCGATCCCTCATCGTCGTCATGATGCTGGCGATCAGCGCAGCGGCGTTCGCGCAAGGGGCAGGCGGCGGGCAGCAGCAGCCTCAGGGCGCGGCGGGACGCGGGCAGCGGCCAATGCGCGCGATGCCGCAGCCTGCCGATGCGCCGCGGGGCACGTCGATCATCCGCGGGCAGGTCGTGGCGGCCGACAATGGATCGCCGATCCGCCGCGCGCAGGTGCGCGTCAATGCCCCTGACGTGCGTGAGTCACGCGTCGCCACCACCGATCAACAAGGTCGATTCGAGATCAAGGAGCTGCCGGCCGGGCGCTACACCATGACCGCCAGCAAGGGCGGCTTCGTGTCGTTGCAGTACGGCCAGCGCCGTCCATCCGAATCGGGTACGCCGATCGAGCTCGGCGAGGGACAGACGCTCGAGAAGATCGCGATCGCGCTGCCACGCGGCAGCGTGCTTGGCGGCCGCATCACCGATGAATTCGGCGAACCGGTTGCGAATGCGAGCGTCACCGCGTTGCGCTACGGCTATGCCGGCGGCGCGCGCCGCATGATGCCGGCCGGACAGAATTCGCGCGACACCACCGACGACCAGGGACAATTCCGGCTGTTCGGATTGCCTCCCGGTGATTACTACGTCAGCGCGACGCTGCGGACCGGCGGTGCCGAAGTCACCGATCCGATGGGTGAGCTGTCCGGATACGCAGCGACCTATTATCCCGGCACGACCAACGTAGCGGAGGCAGCGCGCATCACGCTCGCCGTGTCGCAGGAGAACACCGGCGTCAGTTTTGGATTGATCGCCACGAAGCTGGTTCGAGTCAGTGGCCAGGTGTTGACGTCGTCGGGATCGCCGGCAACCAACGGGATGGTCCTGCTCGTGCCGGCCGGCGCGAATGGCCGGCCTGGACTGGCGGCGCAACAGGGCGGCGCCGGGAACCGAATCGATCAAACCGGATTCTTTCGTCTTCCGAATGTGGCGCCTGGCCGGTATCAGATGCAGGCGCGGTCCGGCGGGCGCGACTTCGAAATCGCCCGCATGGATCTGACCGTCGGCGCGGAAGATGTCGAAGGCCTCACGCTGGTGACGGCGCCAGGCGCGACCGTCAACGGCGCAATCGTCAGCGACACCGGGGAGCCGTTTGACTTCAAGCCGGCGCAGCTGCAGGTCGCGGCCCGGCCGGGCTCGCCGGATCCGCCGGGCGTGGGCCAGGGGCTCGGTGGCTCGCGCGTCGGCGACGACTGGTCGTTCTCGCTTCGCACTATGACGGATTCCGTGCTGATTCGCGCCCAGGCGCCGCAGGGTTGGGCGATGAAGTCGGTCGTCATCAACGGCCAGGACATCACGGATACGCCGATGGAATTTCCGGCGGGACAAACCGTCCCCGGGATGCAGATCGTGCTGACGAAGAAGGTCACGTCACTGGCCGGGCAGATCACGGACTCACGCGGTAATCCGGTCCTCGATGCGACCATCGTCGTGTTTCCAAGCGACGAGAAGCTCTGGACCTACCAGTCGCGATTCATCAAGGCGGCGCGGCCGGATCAGGACGGCAAGTTCCAGGTGACGGGCCTTCCCGGCGCGGAACACTACCTGGCGGTGGCCCTGCAAGGCCTCGAGGACGGGCAGGCGGGAGATCCCGAGTTTCTCGCGACGATCAAGGATCTGGGCACGAGAGTCGAACTGGGCGAGGGCGAATCGAAGTCGGTTGACGTTAAACTCTCTACACCGAAATGAAGGTGAGGCGCCTCCTATGATGAATTGCAAGCAGTGCGGTGAGTCGTTCCCGAGGAACCAGCCATTCGACCTCTTCGAGCTGCGGCGTCACAAGCTGCTGCCGGCCGACGCGGACGGCATGACGCATACCGCCGTGCTGGAAGACGGCGGCATGTTCTGTTCGCGCAAGTGCGTGACTGACTTCCTCAGCTCCCGCGACAAGTCGGGCGTCTTCGACCTCGCGGGAATCAGGAAGAAGATGGAAGACCTTCAGAAATAGTCCGCGTGCCAGTACACCACTTCCGCCGCGGCGAGCGGCGGCAGTGGCAGGATGCGATCGCGGAGCGGGCGAATCATCATCACTTCCTGCGTCGGCGTCGCGGCCGCGACTTTGATCTGCGGCGGCACCAGCGCCTTCGGCCACCAGCACTTGATCTCGGGGAGGCGCTCGCTAGGGTACCGCGCCAGCATCACCTGAAGCATCGCGCCGAGCCGCGCTCCTGACGGATCGCGATCGCCGGCCTCCTCGATCATCCAGCGCCCGTCCTGCTCGGTGCTCACGAGATAGGCGACGGCCTGGTACCCTTCCTCGACGACCAGGAATTCCGTGTTGCGATAACCAGACGGCGCCAACCCCGACTGGATGCGCTTCTTCGTCACCATGAAGCGAATCAGATCCTCGCTGCGATCGAGCGCCAGCCGCGCGTCCTTCGATCGCGCGGCGCTCATTTCGGCGATGGAGTGAAGATCCTTCTCATCGCCGCTCCGCACCAGCATCGCCGGAGCGCCGCCGCGTTTGCGATCGACTTCGAGGGTCGATTCGATGAGCGGCACCGGCACGAAATCGAGCCGCTCGTAGAACGCCGGCGCAATTTCGGAGAAGAGCATCGCGAATTCCTGCCCCTCCGTGACGGCTGTGTCGAGCATGCGCGTCAGCAGCTCGCGCGCGCAGCCACGGCCGCGGTGCGCTGCTGCCGTGAACACCGCGCCAATCCCAAGCACGCGCCGGATGCGTCCATCGATGCGCAGCGACAGGTCATAGCGCTTGGCACTCGAAAGGACGTGCGGACCGTCGACGAGCGCGACGCGATCGAGGTGGTGCTGCCCCCACGGCGTCTTGAGCTGGGCAGTCCAGGCTTTCGCGTAATGTTCGCGCGACAGGCCGTCGCTCCATATTGGATATGTGTCGGTCAGGACCTGTTCGAGGACGGGACCCGTGGCAGGAACGACGTGAAATGGCATCCGCCTACGCTCGTTGACCGTATGGAGCTACGGCGCGACTGGTTTTTAACGTTTGTCGGGACATGAGGGTCGAATAGGCATCCCCCTTCGCCAAGGCTACGGGGGACAAGGAAGATTACCGTATGACTCGACCGTTTACTCTCGCTTTCCTTCTTTGGCTGGCCGCCAGCGCCGGCGCTCCGCGCGTCCTGGCCGCCGCGGCGGATGACGCGGCGATCCTCCACGCACTCAACCGCCTGACGTACGGCCCGCGTCCCGGCGATGTCGACCGGGTCAAAGCAATGGGCCTGCAGAAATGGATCGACCTCCAGCTGACGCCGGGGCGCATCGACAACGGCGCGCTCGACGCAAGACTCCAGCGGCTTGAGACACTGAGGCTCGATTCACAGACTATTCAGCGCGATTATGCGGCGCCCGCAATGATGGAGCGCCGCCAACGCAAGCTCGCGCAAAATGGCGACGGGAACCGGGAACCGGGAACGGGGAACCGGGAAATGGAAACCGGGTCCCGTCTCCCGGATCCCGGCTCCCGACAAGCGAGCGCGGCCATCATGCGTGACCGTCAGGTAATCGCTGACCTTGAGGAAGCGAAGCTCCTGCGAGCCATTTACAGCGAGCGCCAGCTCGAAGAAGTGCTCGTGGATTTCTGGTTCAACCACTTCAACGTTTTTGCCGGCAAGGGCGCGACGCGCATCTACATCACCGAATACGAGCGGGATGCGATTCGACCCTACGTGCTTGGGAATTTCAGAGAGCTGCTCGGGGCAACTGCGAAGAGCCCTGCAATGCTTTTCTATTTGGATAACTGGCTCTCTAGTGCTCAAGGTGCGCAACGTGCACAGGGTGCACAACGTGCACCGACTGGGCTTGTTCGCCGTTCTACCGGCCTCAACGAAAACTACGCGCGCGAGTTGCTGGAGCTGCACACGCTCGGTGTTGACGGCGGCTACACGCAGGAAGACATCGTCAACGTCGCGAAGGCGTTTACCGGTTGGACGATGCAGCCGCGGCAGGGGTCGGGATTCATGTTCGCGCCCGGCCGCCACGATCGCAGCGAGAAGATCGTGCTCGGCAAGACGATTGGATCCGGAGCCGTCGACGAAGGCGAGCGCGTGCTCGACATCGTCGCCGCGCATCCTGCGACTGCCCGACACATAGCGACGAAGCTCGCGATTCGCTTCGTCAGCGACAACCCGCCTGCGGCGCTCGTCGATCGCGCCGCCGCGACGTTCACGGCAACCAATGGCGATCTCCGCCAGGTGCTCAGGGAGATTCTCAGCTCACCGCAATTTGCCTCTCCCGATATGTATCGCGCGAAGGTGAAGACCCCGCTCGAGTTCGTGGCGAGCGCGTTGCGCGCGACCGGCGCCGAGGTCAGAAGCGGCCTGCCGCTGGTCAAGACGCTCCGCGACATGGGCATGCCGCCCTATTTCTGCCAACCGCCGACCGGCTACGACGAGACGGCGACAACCTGGGTATCGGCTGGCGCGCTCGTGAGCCGGATGAATTTTGCGGTCGATCTGTCGAAGAACGCGCTACGCGGAGTGCGCGTGCCGCTCAGCGAGGAGCAGACGCTGGCGATGAAGATCGGCGCGCCCGATTTCCAGCGGCAATAAGGCCACCGAATTCACGATCGACCGATTTTGATCCACCGATTTCAACAGGATCCACCGATTTTGTTTTCACGGAGCCCTGAGCAGGCGGTCAACATGACTCGAAACGCTTTACCTCATGTCCATGCCATCGAACCGGAGTGCGCCTCACGACGTGTGTTCCTCCGGAACGGCGCTTTGGCGCTCCTGAGTCTCGGATTCGCGCCGTCATTTGTGTCCCGTATCGCGGCGGAATCGGCGGAACGGCGAAGACTCCTTGTCGTCGTCTTCCAGCGTGGCGCGGTTGACGGCCTCAATATGGTCGTGCCGTTTGGCGACGCGGATTACTACCGTGCACGCCCGTCGATCGCGATCGCGAAACCCGGCGCGACGGGCGGCGCCATCAATCTCGATGGGCACTTCGGCCTGCATCCGCGGATGGCGGCGCTCAAGCCACTCTGGGATCGCGGCGAGCTGGCAATTGTCCATGCCGCGGGATCGCCCGACACCACGAGGTCGCACTTCGACGCGCAGGACTACATGGAATCGGCCACGCCCGGCGTCAAGAGCACGCGGGATGGATGGCTCAACAGATACTTGGCGGGAACCGGGAGCCGGGAGCCGGGAGCCGGCGGCAATCCTCTCCGAGGCATTGCGCTCACGAGGCAGATGCCGCGATCGCTGCAAGGCCCGGCGCCTGCGCTCGCGATCGGCAGCACGGAGGACTTCACCGTCGCCGACATGAGCGCGCGGACGTCGTTCGAAGAAATATACGCCGCCGCTCGACAAGACCAGGCGCTTCGCGGCGTCGCCGGCGAGGCATTCGACGCGATGAAGACGCTCGCGAAGAAAACCTCCGGCGTGTATCGGCCGGCTGACGGCGCGCTCTATCCACGCACCCCCTTCGGCCAGGCGATGCAGGAGATCGCGCGACTCGCGAAATCGGACGTCGGCCTCGAGATCGCCTTCGCCGAAAGCACGCAGTGGGATCATCACGTCAACGAAGGCGCCGCGACCGGCCAGATCGCCAATCGCCTCGACGATTTTTCACGCGGCATCGCCGCTCTCGCCCACGACCTTGGCGATCGAATGGCCGACACCATCATCCTGACGATGTCGGAGTTCGGCCGGGCAGTGGCGGAGAACGGGAGCCGCGGAACCGATCACGGGCATGGCAACGCCATGTTCGTGATCGGCGGCACGGTCAAAGGCGGCTCGGTGCACGGCAAATGGCCCGGCCTTGCGGTCAACGATCGTTTCGAGGGCCGGGATCTCGCGGTGACGACGGATTTTCGCGACGTGTTTGGCGAGATCGTGACGAGGCACCTGGGCGCAAATGCGTCGACGACGGCGAAGGTGTTTCCCGGTTACGCGGTCGATTCCCGAAAGTTCCGCGGTGTCCTGCGCGGCTAGTGCGGAAGCGAGTACAGCGACACGAGCTTCAAGCGCTCCATGCGCTCGAAGTCCTTGTCGAGCGACCAGACCAGGCCGCCGATTTCTTCGGCCAGCGATGCGATCAGCAAGTCGCAGATTGTGAAAGTCTCGCCGACGTCCTTGGCCTTTTCAATCCACGCCGGAAGCACGCGCCATGTGTCTTCTGTGGGATGGAGTTGCGGAAGGGCACCATAAGTGCGTAGGAATGCCCTGCGATCTTGACGTGCAACCCCAGTCCACAACTCGAGCCGAACAGGAAGCGCGAGGGTCACCTCGTCGGCTTCGATGAGCTGGCCAAGCGCATCGGCCACGACCTTTTGCCGTGGGGCTGCGATCCAAACGCTGGTGTCAACGACGATCAAGCTCGCGCCGTTCCTTCTTCCGGAGCTCCGTCGGATCGAAATCGAACCGGATCTTGGTGATGAAGTCCTTCAATTCGTCTTTGCGCTTGCGGCGCACGACCTCCTGCAGGGCAAACACCACGGTATCCGTCTTCGACTTGAAGCCGATGGCTTCGCGAGCCTCCTCGACCAGGCCGTCGGGCAGATCCAGAGTCGTTCGCATACGAATTAGCCTAATTTATATGCTTGGGAAATGCAATATAGAACGCATTTCGTATGCATTTCTGGCCGCGCTTTCCACCCACGCGTATAATTCGCCCCTCAGAGGTGCATATGCGGTGGGTGCCAGTCATGAAGATTTCGGTGGTGGCCGTGGCGGCAGCGGCGACGTTCGCGCTGGTGTCGAGTCCGCGCGTCGAAGGTCAGGCTCGCGTTGCAAGCGTTCCGCGCCTGAACGGCAAGCCCGATCTGAACGGCCTGTGGCAGGCGGTCAATAGCGCCAACTACGACATCCAGGCGCACACGGCGAAGGCGGCGCTGCAAATGCGGCCCGGGCCGATCGTCCCGATCCCCGCGAAGGAAGTGCTCGCGCTCGGCGCGGTCGGATCCGTCCCTTCGGGTACGGGCGTGGTCGACGGCGACGAGCTCCCCTACACCGCCGAGGGCCTCAAGAAGAAGCAGGAGAACCAGGACAACTGGCTGGCGCGCGATCCCGAGATCAAGTGCTATCTCCCCGGCGTGCCGCGCGCCACCTACATGCCGTTTCCGTTTCAAATCATCCAGAGCAGCGCGGCGACGTTCATCGCGTATGAATACGCGGGCGCGGCGCGTCACATCTATCCGAAGGATCCCGGGCCGGCACAGATCGACAGCTGGATGGGCATGTCGTACAGCACGTGGGAAGCCGACACGTTCGTCGTCCACACCTCGGGCTTCAACGATCAGACGTGGTTCGATCGCGCCGGCAACCATCACTCGGACAAGCTGAAGGTGACCGAGCGCTTCACGATGACCGACGCCGACCACATCAATTACGAAGCGACCATCGACGACCCGGCGACGTTCACGCGGCCGTGGAAGATGAGCATGCCCCTCTATCGCCGCGTCGAGAAGAACGCGCAGCTCGGCCAGTTCAAGTGCGTCGAATTCGTGACTGAGCTAATGTACGGGCATCTGCGGAAGGAGCCGACCAAATGAGAACTCTTGGCATAACACTCACCGCCGCCGTGCTCGGAATTGCAGCGGTTGGCGCGCAGGCTCCGTCACCACAAAAGCCCACCTCTGCTCCGCGAACCACCGCAGCTACGGTGGGTAAACCGACCAACGCGATTCCGCGCACGGCGGACGGGCATCCCGATCTGCAGGGCAACTGGACCAACGCGACGATCACGCCGCTCGAGCGGATGCGGCCGAACACGCCGCTCGTGATCACCGAAGAGGAAGCACGTCTCGACGAAAGCAAGACTGCCGCGGCGCTCGAAGCGCGCGAAGCGCCGAGCGATCCGAACCGCGGCGCGCCGCCGGTCGGTGGCGAGGTCCGCAAGAGCCCGAACGCGGAACCGACCTACCTCGAGCTGCTCTGGCGTGCCGGCGGCGGCACTGTGGGCGGCTACAACTCGTTCTGGGTCGATCCGGGCGATCGCGTGCTGCGCGTCGACGGCCAGCCGCGCAGCTCGATCATCATCGATCCGCCTAACGGCCGCGTGCCGGGTTATACCGACGCCGCCCGCGCCCGGCTCGCGAAGGCAGCGGAGATCCGCAAGACGCAGGGCAGCGAGTTCGATCAACCGGAGCTTCGCCCGCTGGGCGAGCGATGCATCACGTCGTTCGGCAATAACGCCGGGCCGCCGATGCTGCCGAACTACTTTTACAACAACAGCTACACGATCGTGCAGTCGAAGGACACGGTGATGATCCTCACCGAGATGGTTCATGACGCGCGCCTCGTCCGCATGAACGGCACACACCCGCCCGCCGGCATGCGCAAGTGGTTCGGCGATTCGATCGGGCGCTGGGAGGGCGACACGCTGGTCATCGAGACCACCAACTTCCATCCGATGCACGGCTTCCG
>Ga0310904_10000689_pt1 | contig 9906 bp, 8 predicted proteins | sample C48D1metaG_FD_203746 | JGI IMG/M metagenome (GOLD analysis project Ga0310904, IMG submission 203746) | Lab incubated soil microbial communities from West Virginia University Organic Research Farm, Morgantown, WV, United States - C48D1 | ecosystem: Environmental > Terrestrial > Soil > Agricultural... | reverse complement strand
GCGGCGCCCGGCTCAGCCCGTCGTGGGCTCGCGCTTCGGCTCCGTGCCGTAGAAGCCGCGCTCGAACACCGCGCGAGCGCGACGCGTGACCTGGAGGTACTCGTGTTCGAGTCGGGTCGCCGAACCCGGCGGGTAGCCCATGATCCGGGCGACACCCTCGAGCTGGGAGCGCTCGACCGGCAGCACATCGGTCGTGCGGTCGAGCCACAGGGTGAGCGCCGACCGCGCTCGGGAGGCGAACACCCAGGCGGCGCGGAGGGTACGCGCGTCGCCGGCCGTGATGAGGCCATGCTCCACGGCCGCCGCCAGCGCGTCGAGCGTCGACGGCGTGCGCAGTGACGGCTCCTCGGCACCGTGCTCGAGCTGCACCAGCTGCACGAACCACTCGACGTCGGAGAGGGACCCGCGGCCCAGCTTGAGGTGCCGGGTCGGGTCGGCCCCCTGCGGCAGGCGCTCGTTCTCGACGCGCGCCTTGATGCGCTTGACCTCGCGGATGTCCTGCTCGGAGATCGCCTGGGGGTAGCGCACGGCGTCCGCCAGCTCGATGAAGTCGCGGATCAGGGCTTCGTCGCCCGCGACGCCGCGGGCGCGGAGCAGCGCCTGCGCCTCCCACGTGAGCGACCAGCGCGCGTAGTAGGCGCGGTAGGCGTCGAGCGACCGCGCGACGACGCCGTTCCGTCCCTCGGGGCGCAGGTCGGCGTCGAGCTCGAACGGCAGCCGTGCGTCCTCGGTGAGCCGGACGAGGTCGGCCACGATGCGCAGCGCGCGGGCCTGCGCCGCCTCGGGCTCGGCGCCCGCCGGCCGGAACACGTAGACGATGTCGGCGTCCGATCCGATGCCGAGCTCGCGCCCGCCGAACCGGCCCATGCCGATGACGGCGAACTCGACGCCGTCGGGCTCCTCGCCGCGGATCGCCTCGACGATCGCGGCGATGTGGCTCTGCGTGACGTCGGAGAGGCCGTGTCCGAGCTCCTCGACCGTGCAGACGTCGAGGATCGCCGACAGCGCGAGGCGCAGCACCTCGCGGCGGCGGATGGCGCGGAACACCTTCACCGCGGCATCCGCGTCGCCGTGCCGGCCGAGCACCGCCCGCTTCTCGTCGTCGAGCGCGGCGAGCGAGCGGGGGCGGAGCTCGTCGACGTCCTCGAGCCAGGCCACGGCCTCGGGGATGCGCTCGAGGAGCTCGCCCGCGAAGCGCGATCCCGAGAGCACGCGCGTGAGGCGCAGCGCGGCATCGGACGAGTCGCGCAGCAGTCGCAGGTACCAGTGCGTGGTGCCGAGCGTGTCGCTCACGCGGCGGAACGCGAGCAGTCCGTAGTCGGGGTCGGCTCCGTCGGCGAACCAGGAGATGAGCACCGGCATGAGGTGCCGCTGGATGGTCGCGCGGCGCGAGACGCCCGCGGTGAGCGCGCCGATGTGCGCGAGCGCGCCGCGCGGGTCGCGGAAGCCGATGGCACGCAGGCGCGCTTCGGCCTGCTCGCTCGTGAGCCCGAGGCCCTCCGCCGGCAGCGCGGCCACCGCCGAGAGCAGCGGGCGGTAGAAGAGGCGCTCGTGCAGGCCGCGGACGCGCTGCCGGGTCGCCTGCCACCTGGCCGTGAGGTCGTCGGCGCTGCGCCCGAGGCCCGAAGACCGCGCGAGGGCGCGCAACTCGGCGGCACCGCGGGGCATCAGGTGCGTGCGGCGCAGTCGGGCGAGCTGCAGCCGGTGCTCGAGCACGCGCAGGATGCGGTAGTCGCGGGAGAACTCCGCCGCCTCCTCGCGACCGACGTAGCCGTGCTCGGCGAGGGCCGACAGCGCGGGCAGCGTGCCGGGCTGGCGGATCGCGGCATCCGTCGCCCCGTGCACGAGCTGCAGCAGCTGCACGGTGAACTCGATGTCGCGCAGGCCGCCCGGACCGAGCTTCAGCTGCACGTCGACTTCATCGGCCGGGATGTGCTGGGTGACCCGCTCACGCATGCGCTGCACCGACTCGACGAAGCCCTCGCGGCTGGAGCTCGCCCACACCTTGGGCGCGACGCCGGCGGCGTACCGCTCCCCCAGCTCCCGATCGCCGGCGAGCGGACGGGCCTTCAGGAGCGCCTGGAACTCCCAGCTCTTCGCCCAGCGGTCGTAGTACTGCAGGTGCGACTCGAGCGTGCGCACGAGCGCGCCGTCCTTGCCCTCGGGGCGGAGGTTGGGATCGACCTCCCAGAGCGGGGGCTCGATGCCGGGCTCCGAGATGACCCGCATGGCCACCATGGCGAGACGCGTGGCGATGTCGAGGGCGCGTGGCGTCGCGACGACGTCCTCGTCGGCGGACTCCGCCACGAAGATCACGTCGACGTCGCTCACGTAGTTGAGCTCGCGCGCTCCGGCCTTGCCCATGCCGATGATCGCGAGGCGGGTCGCCTCCACCTCGGCGGCGGGGTACCTCCCCGGAGCGGCGGCCTCGCCCTCCGCCCGCGCGGTCGCCCGGCGCGCGGCGACGACGGCGACATCGAGCGCCGCGCCGGCGAGGTCGGCGAGGCCCGACGCGACCGTGTCGACTGCCTCGATCGCGTCGGCGCGGGTCAGGTCGTAGACGGCGATCGCCGCGAGCAGCCGCCGGTAGCGCACCCGGATCGCGGCCGCGGCCGCCTCGAGGTACCGCCCGGCCGGCACGTCGACCTCGTCGAGGGCCTGCAGCAGCACCGCCCGCGCCTCGTCGGTGCCGAGTGGCGCCATCGGCACCTGCTGCAGCACGGCGAGCTCGCGCGGATGCCGCGCCAGCACGTCGGCGAAGCCACGTGACGCGCCGAGCAGCCGCGCCATGCGCTCCGCGGACGCGTCGTGCGCGAGCACGGCCGCCACCTCGTCGGGCGCTCGTTCCTGCAGTCGCAGGGTGGCGTTCAGCGCCTCGTCGGGGTCGCCTGCGTGCGCGAACGCCTCGAGCAGCGCCTCGTCGTCGAGGCCCGTCGCCGAGGCGAGCGCCTCGAGGCCGGCCGCGGCGGGGTCGAGGTCGTCGAAGCCCGCGCGTGCGAGCCGGCCGAGGGTCGGGGCCTGGCGTGACATCCGGTGCGTGTCAGAGGATCTCGAGGTTGCGCTGCAGCTCGAACGTCGTCACCTGCGAACGGTAGTCGCGCCATTCGGCGCGCTTGTTCGCCAGCACGTAGTTGAAGACCTGCTCGCCGAGCGTCTCGGCGACGAGCTCCGACTCCTCCATGTACTCGATCGCGTGGTCGAGGCTCGCGGGCAGCGGGTGGTAGCCCAGCGCGCGACGCTCGCTGTCGGTGAGCGCCCACACGTCGTCCTCGGCCTCCGGCGGCAGTTCGTAGCCCTCCTCGATGCCCTTCATGCCCGCGGCCAGGAGCAGCGAGAACGCGAGGTACGGGTTGGCGGCCGAGTCGATCGCGCGGTACTCGACGCGCGCGCTCTGGCCCTTGTTGGGCTTGTAGAGCGGCACGCGCACGAGCGCCGACCGGTTGTTGTGGCCCCAGCAGATGAAGCTCGGCGCCTCGTCGCCGCCCCACAGGCGCTTGTACGAGTTGACGAACTGGTTGGTCACCGCCGAGATCTCGTTCGCGTGCCGCAGCAGGCCTGCGATGAACTGCCGGCCGATCTTCGACAGCTGGTACTGCGAACCGGCCTCGTAGAACGCGTTCGCATCGCCCTCGAAGAGGGAGAGGTGCGTGTGCATGCCGCTGCCGGGATACTGCGAGAACGGCTTCGGCATGAACGTGGCGTAGACGCCCTGCTCGATCGCCACCTCCTTGATCACCGTGCGGAACGTCATGATGTTGTCGGCCGTGGTGAGCGCGTCGGCGTACCGCAGGTCGATCTCGTTCTGGCCGGGCCCGGCCTCGTGGTGGCTGAACTCCACCGAGATGCCCAGGTCTTCGAGCATCCGCACGCTGCGACGGCGGAAGTCGTGCGCGGTGCCGCCGGGCACGTTGTCGAAGTAGCCGGCGGAGTCGACGGGCACGGGGCCCTCCTCGCCGTACTTCGACGAGCGCAGCAGGTAGAACTCGATCTCGGGGTGCGTGTAGAACGTGAACCCGCGGTCGGCGGCGCGTGCGAGCGTGCGCTTGAGGACATTGCGCGGGTCGGCGACGGCGGGCTCGCCGTCGGGCGTCGTGATGTCGCAGAACATGCGCGCGGTGGGATCGATGTCACCGCGCCACGGGAGCGTCTGGAAGGTCGTCGGGTCGGGGAAGGCCAGCAGGTCGGACTCGAAGGTGCGGCTGAGGCCCTCGATCGCGGACCCGTCGAACCCGATGCCCTCGGTGAACGCCCCCTCGACCTCCGCGGGTGCGATCGCCACCGATTTCAGGGTGCCGACCACGTCGGTGAACCAGAGCCGTACGAACTTGACTCCTCGTTCCTCGATGGTCCGGAGAACGAAGTCGCGCTGCTTATCCATCCACACCCTCTCTCGCACCTCTCAGGGTAGCGGCTCGGGGCCGGGCGAGAAGCCGGGCACGGATGCCGCGTGTGCCAGACTGGCGGCATGTCAGAGCAGCCCGTTGACGACGCAGCATCCGCGACTCACCCCGCGGCGGAGACGAACCCGTACGGGGGCGCCGCGACATCCGGAGGACCGAAGCGCGTGCGCACTCGGCACTTCCAGAACGCGAAGCGCGAGGGCATCAAGATCACCGGCCTCACGAGCTACGACATGCTCACCGCGCGCATCTTCGACGAGGCGGGCATCGACTTCCTGCTGGTCGGCGACTCGGCCGGCAACAACGTGCTCGGCTACGACACGACGCTGCGCGTCACGGTCGACGACCTCATCCCGCTGACGCGGGCGGTCGCGGGCGCCGTGAAGCGTGCGTTCGTCGTGGCCGACATGCCGTTCGGCTCCTACGAGAACGGCCCCGAGGACGCGCTGCACACCGCGGTGCGGTTCATGAAGGAGACGGGCGCCCACGCCGTGAAGCTCGAGGGCGGGGAACGCAGCCACAAGCAGATCCGCCGCATCGTGCAGGCGGGCATCCCGGTCATGGCCCATATCGGCTACACGCCGCAGAGCGAGCACGGCCTGGGCGGACACGTCATCCAGGGGCGTGGCGAGGGCGTGCAGCAGCTGCTCGCCGACGCGAAGTCGGTGCAGGACGCCGGCGCGTTCGCCGTCGTGCTCGAGATGGTGCCGGCCGACGCGGCGCGCCAGGTGACGGAGCTCCTCGAGATCCCCACCATCAGCGTCGGCGCCGGCCCGCACACCGACGGGCAGCTCCTCGTCTGGACCGACTGGGCCGGCCTCACGGTCGGGCGCGTGCCGAAGTTCGTCAAGCAGTACGCCGACCTGTCGGGCACCCTCGCCCAGGCCGCACGCGAGTGGCGCGCCGACGTCGAGGCGGGCAGTTACCCGAACGCCGAGCACAGCTACGAGTGACCGTCGGGGCGGTGTGACGGTCGCGATTGACGAGGGTGCCGCGGCCGCCTAGTCCTCGGCGGCCTCCTCCTCGGCCCACTTCGCGCTGTTCGCACGCAGGATCTCCAGCGCGCGCTCGGCCTCGGCGCGGGTCTCGAAGGGCCCGACACGGTCGGGGGCGGGCGACTGGAAGCCCTGCTCCACCTCGCCGGTCTTCATGTTGTACCAGTACTGGTGCTCCACATCCTGCGCCATAGGGTGATCCTATGCCCAAGGATGCCGCCGGCCACCTCATCCCCGGACGCCTGTCGCCGCCGCGCCGGGTCCCCGCCGGCATCCCCCGACCCGAGTACGTGGGGCGCCCCGCCCCCGCGCCGAACACGGCCGGCGACCGCTACTCGCCCGACGAGGTGGAGCGCATCCGCGCCGCCGGACGGATCGCCGCGCAGGCGATCGAGGCGGCGGCATCCGCCATCGCGCCCGGCGTCACGACCGACGAGCTCGACCGCATCGCGCACGACCACGTCGTCGCCCAGGGCGCCTACCCCTCGACGCTCGGCTACCGCGGCTACCCGAAGTCCTCGTGCACGTCGGTGAACGAGGTGATCTGCCACGGCATCCCCGACGACACCGTGCTCGAGGACGGCGACCTCGTGAACCTCGACGTCACCGCCTACCTCGACGGCCACCACGGCGACCTCAACCGCACGTTCCTCGTCGGCGAGGCGAGCGAAGAGGCGTCACTGCTCGTGGAGCGGACCGAGCAGGCGCTCGCCCGCGGCATCCGCGCGGTGGCCCCCGGTCGTCAGGTGAACGTCATCGGCCGTGCGATCGAGGCGTACGCGAGGCGGTTCGGGTACGGAGTCGTGCGCGACTACACGGGCCACGGGGTGGGTCGCGCGTTCCACACGGGCCTCGTGATCCCGCACTACGACGCGCCCGAGTTCGACACCGTCATGGAGCCCGGGATGGTGTTCACCATCGAGCCGATGCTGACGCTCGGCACCATCGAATGGGACGTCTGGGACGACGACTGGACGGTCGTCACGCGCGATCGCGCGCTCACCGCGCAGTTCGAGCACACCCTCGTCGTGACCGAGCGCGGCGCGGAGATCCTGACGCTCCCCTGAAGCACCGCCAGGGCCGCGCCGGTATCCGGCGATGGTCGCGCGATAGTGTGGCGCCATGGCGACTGACCACGCGATCGGCATCGACATCGGCGGCACGGGCATCAAGGGGGCGGTCGTCGACCTCGGCACCGGCGAACTCGTCAGCGAGCGGCTCAAGGTGAAGACCCCCGAGGGCGGACGCCCGAAGGACATGCTCAAGGCCACCGAGGAGCTCGTCGACCAGATCGACGCGCAGCTGTCGGGCAGCGAGAAGCTCCCGCTCGGCGTGTGCTTCCCCGCGATCGTGAAGCGCGGCTACACGCTGTCGGCCGCGAACATCTCCGACGAGTGGATCGGCCTGCAGGCCGAGGACCTCTTCGAGCAGGCGCTCGGCCGCGAGATCCACTTCATCAACGACGCGGATGCCGCGGGCTTCGCCGAGGTCCGCTACGGCGCGGCCGCCGGGGTCGACGGGCTCGTGATCCTCACCACGCTCGGCACCGGCATCGGGTCGGCGCTCATCTACGACGGCGTGCTGGTGCCGAACACCGAGCTCGGGCACCTCGAGATCGACGGGCACGACGCCGAGAAGAAGGCGGCGTACGCCGCGATGGAGCGCGAGTCGCTGAGCTGGGAGAAGTGGGCGAAGCGGCTGCAGCGGTACTACTCGTTCGTCGAGTTCCTGTTCACGCCCGACCTGTTCATCGTCGGCGGCGGCGTGTCGAAGCACAGCGAGGAGTTCCTGCCGCTGCTCGACCTGAAGACGAAGATCGTGCCCGCCGTGCACCGGAACAACGCCGGCATCCTGGGCGCCGCGGCCCTCGCCACTCGCTGACGGGCGTCACGCCGGCCGAGTGGTGCGAGCGGGCCGGCTGATACGCCGGGTTCTGTTCACCGGGCGCTTGCGCGACACCGGCTGGACGGCCATCTCTCTCGGAGCTGCGTCGCCGCAGCCCTCCAGCGGCCTACCCGGGAACGGGACGGGCAGCCCCATCGTTCCCTGTCTGGCCTTGCTCCGGACGAGGTTTACCGAGCCGACCGCGTCACCGCGGCCGCTGGTGGGCTCTTACCCCACCGTTTCACCCTTACCCCGGACTCGCGTCCGAGGCGGTCTGCTTTCTGTGGCACTGTCTCGCGGGTTGCCCCGGGTGGGTGTTACCCACCGTCCTGCCCTGCGGAGCCCGGACGTTCCTCGGCATCCGATCGCTCGGATGACGCGACCGTCTTGCCGACCCGCTCGCCCTCCAAGGCTACAGGGCGGAGCTGTGCCCGGGCTCGACGCTCCGGCTCGACCGCCGCGGGCCGAGTCGTCCGGCGCGGCTCAGAGCCCCGACTCGTCGGTGCGCACGAGGATGCGGTCGCACTCGGGGCACTGCAGCACGTCGTCGGGCGCAGCACGCCGCACCTGCTCGAGGTCGGAGCCGGTGAGCGTGATCGTGCAGCCGCTGCAGGTGCGCTGGCGCAGCAGGGCGGCACCGACTCCCCCGCCGCGGAGGCGACGCTGCTCGTAGAAGGTGAGGAGCTCGGCCGGCACGCCGCCCGCGACGACGGCCCGGTCGCGCTCGGCGGCGTCGCGCTCGGTGCCGAGCCCGGATGCCGCCTCGTCGCGCTCGGCTTCGAGGGCCGCGGCCTCCGCGGCGATGGTCGCGCGCTCGGCGTCGATGCCGGCGACGGCCGCCTCGGCGGTCTCGACCTTCTCCATGACGGCGAGCTCCTGGTCCTCGAGGTCGGAGAGCCGTCGGGCGAGCGAGGCGAGCTCCGCCTCGAGCGCGGCGACGTCCTTCGTCGACGAGGTGTGCTGCAGGCGGTCGCCGTCGCGCGCGATGCGCGCCTCGACCACGGCCACGTCGGACTCCAGCCGCGTCAGCTCGGCGCGCGCGTCCTCGAGTCCGCCCACGGCCTCGGCGCGGGTGCCGCGCACGGCGGTGTCGCGCTTGGCGAGCTCGGCGAGCGGGGCGGCCTGCGGCAGGGCGCCGAGTCGGTGCGCGAGCTGCTGCAGTCGGGTGTCGAGGGACTGCAGCCTGAGCAGTTCCTGCTGGTCGGCGGGGCTGGCCTTCACGTGGTGCTCCTCGTGGGGGACGGTGCGGGAGTGGTCATCATTGCACGACCTGGAAGTCCCAGGGGTCGGTGCGGAGCTCGCTCACGCGGACGTCGAGCTCGGCGTGGGCGTCGCGGAGCTCCGCGGCGGCGGCATCGAGCCAGAGCCACTCGCTCGCCCAGTGGGACACGTCGATGAGGGCCGGTCCCCCGCCCAGGAGCGCCTGCTCGCGCGCCTCGGAGGCCGGGTGGTGCCGGAGGTCGGCCGTGATGTAGACGTCGGCGCCGCGAACGAGCGGGTCGCCGAGCAGCGAGTCGCCGGCGCCGCCGCAGAGCGCGACGACCTCGACCGGGTCGTCGAAACCGCCCGCGGCACGAACGCCCGTGGCGGTCGGCGGCAGGATCTCCGCGAGGACGCGCGCCAGCCGGCCGAGGCTCATCGGCTCGGGCAGCCGGCCGATACGGCCGAGCCCGAGCGCGGCGTCTGCGCCGGGCACGATCGGCCGCACGTCGACGAGCCCGAGCCGGGACGCGAGCACGGCCGAGGTGCCCTGGTCGACCACGTCGGCGTTCGTGTGGGCGGCGACGAGCGCGCAGCCGGCGCGGATGAGTCGGGCCAGGAGGGCGCCCTTGTAGCGGTCCTCGGCGATCGACGTGACGCCGCGCAGCAGCAGCGGGTGGTGCGCGATGAGCAGGTCCGCGCCGAGCTCCACCGCCTCGTCGACCGTGCCCGCGACGGCGTCGACGGTGAAGAGCACCCGCTCGATCGCGGCGGCGGGATCGCCCGTGACGAGGCCCGGGGCATCCCACGGCTCGGCGCCCTCGAGCGGCCAGAGCCGATCGATCGTGGTCAAGACCTCGGCGAGAACGACTGGCACGCGCCCCAGCCTAGCGGCGCGGCTCGGCGGCACGGCCGGTGCAGCGGCCCGCGGCATCCGACGGTGGGCCCTGCCGGGCTCGAACCGACGACATCCACGGTGTAAACGTGGCGCTCTACCAACTGAGCTAAAGGCCCCCTGCCAACGCGACGGGCTCGCGCCCACGCCGCGCGGCGCACGCCCATGCTATCGGAGCGTCCATAGACTCACGCCCATGGAGGTCGTGGCGCAGCATCCGAGTCGCACGGCCCAGCCCGAGTACCGGTGGCCGGCCGTCGTCGCGCTGGTGTCGGCGCTGGCGCTCTACGCGTTCCTGCCGAACGAGATCTTCGGAAGCCAGCGATTCGTCCTCGTGGCGGCCGGCCTCGCCTTCCTCGTGACGCTGAGCTTCCTCAACCCGCACCGGCTGCGCAAGCAGACGCGGTGGTACCGCATGGTGTCGGTCGCCTTCGTCGCGCTGCTCGTGCTCATCAACCAGGTCGCGCTCGTGATCCTCGTGTACAAGCTCGTCGAGGGCCACCACAACGCACCCGGTCTGCTGCTCGCCGCG
>Ga0310904_10000677_pt1 | contig 10017 bp, 9 predicted proteins | sample C48D1metaG_FD_203746 | JGI IMG/M metagenome (GOLD analysis project Ga0310904, IMG submission 203746) | Lab incubated soil microbial communities from West Virginia University Organic Research Farm, Morgantown, WV, United States - C48D1 | ecosystem: Environmental > Terrestrial > Soil >... | reverse complement strand
TGCAGCTTTCAGCGCTCTCTGTGGGCTGGTCATGATTATCGCGGCGCTGTGGCTCTTGTGGGAGCTCTGGGACGCCGTCGCACCCAAGCCGATCACCGATGATTTCCTCCGGCTGTTGAGCGATTCGTTCGCGAGGAACTGGCGCGATCCCAGGACGTGGCCGTGGTCGCGCGTGGGCTGGGCCTACGGATTCACCGTCATCGGCTTCGTCATCACCGCGGCCACTGCGAGCGCGGCATGGACGCTGCTGTCGAACTCCCGTCCGGTTAAGATACCTACCGGCACGGTCGAGACGTCGCAGGAATTCAAAGTGAGGCAATGACACGATCGTGATAGCATCCGCCCTCACTTTCCTGGAGGGGCTATGTCAGCACACCTCGCCGCCGACCTGGCAGTCACGCTCGACAGCGATCGACCCGGCGCGCTCGCCAAGGCCCTCGGATGCGTCAGCGACGCCGGCATCAACATCGACGGCTACAGCGAAATGAACGGCATCGTCCACATCCTCGCGACCGATCTGCCCGCGACGAGAGAATGTCTGCACAAGGCCGGCTTCCGTGAGCTGCAGCGACAGGAAGTGGTCGTGGTTCCCGTCGAGGATGAACCCGGCGCTGCCGCGGGTGTGTTCCAACGCATCGCGGAGGCGCACATCAACGTCCGCTACACGTATCTGGCGACCGGCAATCGACTCGTGATCGCCGCCGGCGATCCGCACGCGGTGATCAAAGCGCTCGCGCACTGACGAACTGTTATCTCGCGAAACAGTAGAACCGGCCGGCGCCGCCGCGCGGTGCCGTGTCCGCGCAGTTCTGGTTGGCGTGCGCCGAGTTCCATGATGCAAGCGGCGGCACCGTGCTCTGGTTTGGTCCCATGCCGTCGGCATGTCCCACCTGACCGACGTCCGACGACGAGCCCGACGTCCAGTCGGCGCATGTGAATCCGCGCATCAATGTGCCGTCGGCGTTCGATCCGGTCAGGATGTCGTGCTGGACTGGCGCTGGTGATCCCGTCCACTGGCCGTTAATCCGCCGTCCGCGCTCATCCACGAATAACGACGCGTCCCCCGTCCGCGCATGCAACTCGGCCAGGTTGTTTGCGACCAGCACGCCGGCGGCGTTATGCCAGGGACCTATGCCGATTCGATCGCGCGCGTTGGTCGGTTGATCATTATTGGCGGCATCGCGCTCGACGCTGAGATAGGCGCGCCAGAAGCGATTGCCCGCGCCGACACTTTCGGCGAGGCGCTGACAGGTTGCATCGGCGCCCGATAGACCGTTCAGGTTGCCGGTGATTGATGTCTGGCTGGTGACGAAGAACGACAGCGGCTGGGCTGTCGGCGCCGACGGTGTGGAGTCCTTGGAGCAACCACTCACGACGACGAGGACCACCAAAAGGAGTCTGTGCATAACTCGACCTTTCTTGTGGCCCGCGGCGCGCGGGAACGAAACATCTTAGCGCGATTCAGAACGCGCCGCCCGGATGTGACCCGAGCGGCGCGCCTCGATTACTTCTTGCGGCGGATGTAGGTCACGTGCGTGACGCCCGTGATCTTGCCATCCTTGTCCATGCGGATGTACTCGTTGCTGATGGTGTTGTTGTCGTCCGACAACGTGTTGATCACCACCTGGTTCAGGACGCCGTTGCGCTTGTTGTAGATGCGGATGCTCTTCGGGTTGATGATCTCGACAGCCGTCTCGGCGCCTTCCTGGCCCTGGACGGGACGAAACACGCCGTCGAACAGGGTCACGTAGCTCCAATCCGATTTCGGATCGCTGGGATTACTGACGGTGAGCTTGCTGCCGTCCTTCTCGTAGCCCTCATAGGTCATGACGTTGTTGGGATTGGTCGAGTTGTCCCACACGCCGAACCGCGCGGTCCGCGGGTTCGTTCCATCATCCTTTGCCGCGGGCCGCTGCGCCCAGGCGGAGCCGGCTGACAACAGCGCGACGGTGAAAACAGCAGTGACAGTGAACAGGATTCGCGAACGCATCGAGTAGCTCCTCTTCGAGTGTTTCAACGGCCAACCGAACCGCGCCAGCATACCACCTGAGTCGGCAGCCGCGCAGCCCTGACGCTAGAAGCGGTTGTCATCCGCCGAGGGCCCGAAAATCGCCGGGACCTTCGCGCCCATCAGCCTGAGATAGACCGTCATCTGGCCGCGATGGTGGGACAAATGATTGAAGGTGTCCTGGATCATCGCCGCGCGCGAGTCTTCGAGGACCACGGCGCCGCGCGCCTTCAGCTTCCAGTTCGTGGCCAGGTGCTCGTCCGTGGTCTTACTGAGCGCTTGATCCGCCTCGGCCGCCGCGTCGTCGAGGGCCTTGAGATAATCCGCGCGCGTGACTTTCGGAGTCCGCTTGACGTTGGACTTCTCGAGCGGCGCCACGTCGAGCTCGTCCTTCGTCACCTGCATCGCCACCCACGTCGGAATGATCGCGACCAGCTCGGCGAGATATGCGAACTTCATCGACTTGTCGTGCGGCTTCCACTCGCCCTTGCCTTCCGGCATCTGCTCGAGCGCCTTGCGCGATCGATCGACCTCGCGCTTCAGCTCGCTCAGCAGGAAATCCCTGATAGTCGTCGCCATAGGTTCCTCAGGATCCAATCTACTTCGGGATCGCTGAAAACCTAGCTCCGCCAAAGTGTCTTGCTGCAACTGGTCGTCACCTAATGGCCGAGTTGTGCAAGGCTAACAAGGCATGCTGCCGCTCGTCCTCGCGATACTCCTGACCGCCGGTGCGCAGTCTCCCACAGTCGATCGCGCCCGCGCCGAGGATCTCGCCCGCACCGGACACACGGCTGAAGCTATCGATCTCTTCGAGCGGATTGTGAAGAGCAATCCCGGCGACATCGAGGCTCGATTGTGGCTGGCGCGGCTCTTCCTGCGTGCCGGCAGGACCGCTGACGCGGAAGCCGCGTTCCGCGCCGTAACTCTGTCTCACCCCGCCGACATCGACGCGCGGATTGGTCTCGCCATGGCGCTGACGCGGCGTGGCGCGTGGGAAGATGCCCTCACCATCCTGCGCGAAGTCGAGCCTGCCGCCGGCGCGAACTCCGACCTCTTCGGCGCGCTCGCCCGCGCGTATCGACGCGGCGGCGACGATCAGAACGCCCTTGAATATTTTCAACGGGCGCGGGCGTTGGCGCCCAACGATCCCGATCTCGTCATGGGATACGAAGCGGTGGCCCGCACGTACGGCCACTGGGTCGCGGTCGAGGGCTTCGGCCAGACCGGCGGCCCAGACACTACGGTGACGTCGGGATCGATCGTGGCGAACGCGCGGGTGTGGCGCCGACTGCATCTCGAAGCCACGGGTCGCGTCCAGCAAGGCCCGGATTACTCGGACGCGATCGGCGGCGGCGGCTTCAGGTGGCGCATGGCGCGGCCCACCACCATCGCGTTCCAGGCCCTCGGCGGTCCCGACAACATCGCCCTCGCGACGGCCGACCTCGCAGTCGAGGTGATTCGCTATGCCGGCCTGTTCGAGATCGGAGCCGGCGTGAGGCGCCTGACTTTCGCAGGCGCCAATGTCCGCGCCGCATCACCGATATTCGCCTGGACGCCCGTCGACGCCTGGCGTGTCGACGGGCGCTATACCTATTCCCGATCCGCGTTCGACGAGACCGGGACATCGGTCGGCAATCACTCGGTGATGCTGCGAGCGACGTGGCAAGGCTGGCGCCGCATCGCCGCGCTTGGCACGTACGCCTACGGCATCGAGAGTTTCGAAGATCTGACCGCCGACCGCATCGGTTCCCTGGGCGCCACAACGGTCGCGGGAGGTGTGCGCATCGATTTCCGTTCCCTGACGCGCGTCAACACGACATGGGAGCATCAGTGGCGGTCGAACTCGACCACCATCGATCGGCTCACCGTGAGCGTCATCCAGGCGATCCCATGAACCATGTCGCATCCACGTTCGAGAGTAACGCGCTGCTGCTCGTCGGCGTGGCGCTGGCGTTCGCCGTGGCCATGATCCTTGCCGTGGTCATCGAACGTTTCGCCGTCGCGGGTCACGAAGCGTGGTTGCGGCGCACGACCAGGCATTACACGCCGCTCGTTCGCCTTGCCCTGGCCGGTGATCCCGGCGCGCGCGCGGCGCTGCGCCGGAGTCCCACATGGCATCGCATCACGATCGCGCGGATGATCCTGATTCCGTTGATCACAGATCGCGACCCGGCGCGGATCGCCGATGCGCGCGAACTGATCGATGCGCTTCCGCTGATGCCGTTCGCGGCACAGTTGCTCCGCAGCCCGTGGTGGTGGCGGCGGGCGATGGCGTTGCGCGCCCTCGGAGCGATGCAGGCCGACGGTTACACGGGTCCGATCGTCGCGGCGCTCGATGATTCGAACGACGACGTCCGGAACACGGCGCTCGACGCGCTCGCCGACATGCATGATCCCGCGTCGCTGCCGGCCATCGTCGTGCGCCTGCACGATGCCTCGTTGCATCGGGCGCGGCGCGGGGCGGCGCTGGCGGCGTTCGGATCGGCATGCGAACCGTTCCTGCTGGATCTCGCTGCCGTGGATACCGAACACCGCCTCAACTACGCGATGGCGCTGGGGATCTGTGGCACGACCGCGGCTCGTCCGATCCTCTGCGAGTGGAGCGGCGATGCCCGCGCGCCGGTGCGCGCCGCCGCGATGGCAGCGCTATCGCGCATCGGCGTCGATCGGGCGTCAGTGCCGTTCGCGATCGCCGCGCTCGAGGACGGTGACGCGGCGGTGAGGGCGATGGCGGCAGCGGCGCTGCACGGCTACGCCGATCGTGACACCGCTGCCAGTCTCGCGGGTCATCTCGACGATACATGGGCCGTGGCGGTGCGGGCGGCACGCTCGCTCCAAACCATGGAGGCCGCGGGCCGTGCCGAGCTCGAGGCCCGCGCCACCGGCGCGGGCCTTCCCGCGCTGCTGGCGCGGCAAATGCTGTGGGAAGCCAAGGCGTCGCGATGAGCCTCACGACGGGGCTCGTCGCGTTCACCGTGGTGGTGGCCACCTATTTCGTGGCCTATAACCTGTCGCAGTTTGCGATGGCGGGCGTGGCTGGACGCTTTCTCTGGCGATACCGTCGGCGCCGCAACCCCCGCAATCTTGCGCTCGTCGCCCGGCTCGCGGCGCCGCCGTTTGTCTCGATCGTCGTGCCGGCGCATAACGAGGCGCTCACTATTGTCGACAGCATTCGCGCGCTGCTCGCGCTCGAATACGAGGCGCGCGAGATCGTGGTCGTCAACGACGGCTCGAAAGACGACACGCTGGCGATCCTGACGCAGGCCTTCGAGCTCGTCGAAGCACCGGTCGCGTTCGAGCAGCCGTTGAAGTCGGCGCCGCTGCGTGGCGTCTATCGCTCGCTCGTCGAACCGGCGCTCATCGTCATCGACAAGGCCAACGGTGGATCCAAGTCCGACGCCGTCAACGCCGGCATCAATGCGGCATCCGGCCGGCTGATCCTGGCGATTGACGCCGACACCATGCTCGAGCCCGATGCGCTGAGCCGCGCCGCGATGCCGTTCCTCGAACATCCGGACACCGTGGCGGTCGGCGGCTACGTCGCGATTGCGAACGGATGCCGGATTGAACAGGGCCGAGTCACCGATGTGGCGATGCCGCGCAGCTGGCTGGCGCGCTTCCAGATTGTCGAGTACATGCGGAACTTCCTGCTCTTCAGGGTGACGTGCGCGTCGGGAAATGGAGTGACGCTGATCTCCGGCGCCTTCGGATTGTTCCTGCGCGACGCCTTGATTGACGTCGGCGGCTACGACGGCACGGCGATCGGTGAAGACATGGATCTGACACTGCGCCTGCAGGCGTACTATCGCCAGCGCAAGCGGCCGATCCGCATCGCGCACGTGCCGCTCCCGGTGTGCTGGACCCAGGCGCCCGAGGACTGGCAGTCGATGCGCGCGCAACGCTGCCGCTGGCGCCGCGGCCTCCTGCAAGTGTTATGGCGGCAGCGCCGTATGATCGGCAATCCTCGATACGGGATCATCGGCATGGGCGTGCTGCCGTACATCGCGATCTTCGAAGGCCTGGGCCCATTGATCGAGTTGCTGGGTTACATCGTAACGACGGTGGCGTTCTTCCTTGGCCTGCTCGACTGGCAGCATTGGCGCGTGATGCTCGCGGCGTCGATTCTATTCGGTGCCGCCACCACGCTGGTGTCCGTCTTCCTCAGCGACATCTCGACTCGCAAATACCTGCACCCGAGGGATCTCGCGCTGCTCGTCACGTCCGCCATTCTCGAGAATGCCGGCTATCGCCAGTTGAATACGTGGTGGGGATGCGTCGGCACGTTGCAAGCGATGACGGGCAAAACTGGATGGGGCCCGATGAAGAGGAAGGCGTTCTAACACTTTGCGTACTACGTGAACGAAATTCGTAATGGCCGAGTGCACGTCGCCGACAGGGCTCTCGTAATCCAGACGGACATCCGATAAGAAGTCTGGAGAACTGGCTATGGCAAGCGAAATCAAGAGCATGCAATCGACACGCAGGTACGTTCGCGTGCGCGGTCCATTTGACGGTGACCACCTGGACGCGCCCAGGACGCCGGTCCTGATTTACGACTTGAACCTCGGTGGCGGCTTTGTCAACTTCGGTGAAAGGAAGATGACGGGCGCAACGCTGACACTGAGGATCGACCTACCTCGCGAAGGTCCAATCATGGTCAACGCCGAGGCGGTGTATCGCGACACCACTGGCGTCGCCGTTCGTTTCGTCAATCTGGACCGCGACACAGCAGCTCGACTGTCACGGACGATCGACGCATTAGTTGAGCACAGCCTATAGACCCGAGCGAAGGCTGGGCTGTTGCTCTGCGCCTTGCACAGGCACATAATCCGAGACCTCTTCACAGGACGCTCGTCCGGAGGTCAGGATGCGGTGGGTGCTATGGACGCTGTTCTTGTTGTCGGCGCCGCCGGTGGGCGCCCAGACAACAGCGGTGTTACAGGGCAATGTCAACGATTCGTCGGGCGCAGCGGTCTCGGGCGCCTCGATCACCGTCCACGATCCCGCGACCGGATTCCACAGCTCAGTCCTAAGTGATGCAGACGGCCGCTACCGCGTCGCGGCCATTCCTCCGGGAACCTATCAGGTCACGATCGCGCGGGCCGGGTTCCGCACGGTGCGGCTCGAGGCCGCGGCTCTCGACGTCGGCCGGACGCTGGTCCGCGATGTGCAGCTCGCCATCGATACGCAGCGCGAAGAGGTGGTCGTGCAAGCGGCGCTGCCGCTGCTCGATCGCGCCACCAGCACCGTCGGTCACGTCGTGTCCGCACAGACCGTCCAGAACATTCCGCTCAACGGCCGCCACTTCGTCGATCTCGGACCGCTCGTGCCCTTGTCTGTCGCGCCATCGCAGACCGGCTTCTCTACCACGCCGATCCGCGGCACCGGCGCGCTCGCGTTCAATACCGCCGGCAACCGCGAGGAAGCCGTCGGCTACATCGTCAACGGCGTCACCACCAACAACCTGACCTTCGGATCGATCGGCTTCCCGCCGCCGGTGGCGAGCATCCAGGAATTCAAGATCGACAACTCGACGTTCAGCGCAGAGTACGGGCATGTCTCCGGTGCGGTGGTCAACCTCGTGACACGCGCGGGCACCGATCAGTATCGTGGCGAAGCGTACGAATTCTTTCGAGACGAAGCCCTCGACGCGCGCAACTTCTTCGAGTTCAACACCGAAGAGCCGCATCCGTTCGAGCGCAACCAGTTCGGCGGTACGGCGGGCGGTCCGATCCTTCGCAGCCGCACGCACTTCTTCGCCACGTATGAAGGCCTGCGCCAGCGCCAGGGCATCGACATGAATGCGGTGGTGCTGAGCGATGCGCAGCGGACTGCGGCCACGGACCCGGTCGTCGGCCGGCTGATCCCGCTGATCCCGCGCGCCAACTATTTCGATGCCGACGGCACGCCGCGCTTTATCGGCGCGGCCAATGCGCAGGTCGATGAGGACACCTGGACCGCCGACGTGCGCCACCACGCCGGCACGCGCGATCGCGTTCTCGTCTATTTCGGGCGCCAGCGGATTACCGGCGTCGAGCCGACCTCGCTCGGCAACAACGTTCCGGGATTCGGACAGCGCCGCGCGATTACCAAGGGCACGTTGACGATCAACGAAACCCACATGTTCGGGCCGAGCCTGATCAACGAAGCGCGCTTCGGACGCACCATGCAGGACGGCGGCACCTTCCCTGCCACCGCGCTCAACCCGGTGGATTTCGGCATCGCCAACGGCGTCACGCGCCCGATCGGCCTGCCGCAAATCATCGTCGCCGGCGCGGTCAACTTCGGCGGGCCGGCCAATTTTCCGGCGGGACGCGACGATGCGCTCTACGTGTTCAACGACACGGTCACGTCGATTGCCGGCCGTCACGCGATGAAGGCCGGCGGGGAGTTCCGCCGCTTTCACAACAACAATTTCGCGGAAGGCACCGGCCAGTTCAACTTCCCCAGCGTGGCCGCGTTCCTGTCCGGTACCGCCAACGCTTTCAGCATCACCGTTGGCGAGCGCCGCAGCCGCATCGTCCAGGATGCGCTCTCGTTCTTCGCACAGGACGCCATCACTCTCGGATCGTCGCTCACCATCGATCTCGGGTTGCGCTACGAATGGCACATGACGCCGACCGAGCGTGACAACCAGTTCGTGGTGTTCGATGCGGCCACCGCGTCGCTCGTGCGAGTCGGCGTCGACGTCGAGAAGATCTATCGCGAGAACAACCGGAACTTCCAACCGCGGCTCGGGCTGGCCTGGACGGTCACCGGCGATGGCAAGACCGTGCTGCGTGCCGCGTACGGTCACGCCGTCGATCAACCGGGCACCACCACCGTCAATGGCACCGCGGGCAACCCGCCGTTCGCGACGCCGCTGACGGCCACCGGCGCCATTCCCCTGGGCGCCGCGGTGAGCCTCACGCAGCCGATCGGCCTGGCGCCGTCGACCGTCGATCCCAACTACCGCAATGCCTCACTACGGTCGTGGAACGCCAACGTGCAGCGCGAGCTCGCCCGCGATCTCGCCGCTACCATTGCCTACTTCGGCGCCCGCGGACGCGACCTGCGCATCGCGCGCAACATCAACCAGCCGGTGAATGGCGTCCGCCCATTTCCCGCGCTCTCCGCGTCGAGCCCGATCCGTCCCGGCGCCACGCTTGGCACGATCACGCAAATGGAGAGCTCGGGATTCTCGAGTTACGACGCGTTCTCGCTCATCGTCACAAAACGCCTGTCGCGCGGATTGCAATTCGACACGTCCTATACCTGGTCCAAGTCGCTGGACACCAATTCGCTGAACTCCTCGAATTTCAACGTCCAGGACGGCTACGACATCCCGAACCAATACGGCCTGTCCGACTTCGACGCGCGCCACCGGCTGGTATGGAGCGGTACGTATCTGCTGCCGTTCAAGGGCAGCGCGTGGACTCGGGACTGGCAGATCTCTGCGATCGTCCAATCGCAAAGCGGCAACCCGGTTAACATCGTCACCAGCAATGCCACGCTCAACGGCGTACCCAACACGGTGCGGCCTGATCTCATCGCGCCGATTCGCATCGTCGGCGAAGTCGATCAGTGGTTCGATCCGGCGTCCTTCGCCGCGGTCAATGGCTTCGGCAACCTCGGCCGCAACGTCGTGATCGGTCCGGCATTTCACAACACCGATCTGTCGATCAGCAAATCGCTGACGATCGCCGATCGTTACCGCGTCCAGCTGCGCGCCGACGCGTTCGACCTGTTCAACCATCCCAACTTCGGCCCGCCTGGAAACGTCGTGGGCAGTCCGACCTTCGGCAAGATCTCGCGCACGCGGCTGCCGACGGGCGAGGCCGGCTCGTCGCGCCAGATCCAGCTTGTCGCCAAGCTGTCGTTCTGATGCGCCTCCCTCGCCGATGCGCGTTGTTCCTGGCCGCGGCCGTCCTGGCCTTCCATGCACAGACGGCTGTGCGCGCACAGCCTGTGACCAAGCACGTGCTGATCATTCATGGCGGTCCAGAGCTCTTTCCCGGCAACCCTGTCTT
>Ga0310904_10000676_pt1 | contig 10021 bp, 8 predicted proteins | sample C48D1metaG_FD_203746 | JGI IMG/M metagenome (GOLD analysis project Ga0310904, IMG submission 203746) | Lab incubated soil microbial communities from West Virginia University Organic Research Farm, Morgantown, WV, United States - C48D1 | ecosystem: Environmental > Terrestrial > Soil >... | reverse complement strand
ACCGACCGGGACTCGCTCGTCGTGTTCATGCGCACGGCGATGCCTGCCAACATCATCACCGAGCACCGCGTCACCCACCCCGAGATCACCGTGACCGGTGACGAAGCGACGGGCACCTGGTATCTGCAGGACCGCGTCATCGTGCCGGACTTCAACTTCATGTTGATCGGCGCCGCTTTCTACCACGACCAGTACCGGAAGACCGGCGACGGTTGGAGGATCAGCAAGACCGGCTATGACCGTACCTACGACGCGACCATGTCGACGGAGAACCTCAACTTCAAACTGAAAACCGGTCGCGCCCTTAATATCTGACGGCTACTGGGTGACGGCGATCAGTGCGCCCGGCTGCAGCCACCGCATGATCTCCACCAGCGTGCCGTCGTCCAGCGCGACGCATCCGGCAGTGGGTCCGCCGTCGGTGGTGTGCATGAAGAACGCACCGCCGTTGCCCGGCACCCTGGCCTTGTTGACGCCCATCACGACGGCGTGCTTGTACTGCGGGATGTCGAGGTTCTCGGTGCCGCTGTCCGGGGCCGTGTCGAACGGGCACTGCGCCTTCTTGCACACCTGCATGGTGTTGTAGGTCGGGCTCTTCATGTCGCCGTCCCACCAGTGGTCGGGGCCGACCTGGACGTACTGCAGTCCGCCGCCGGGATTCGGCGCGGTGCCGAACGCGAAGTCCAGGCTGTAGATGCCCAGCGGAGTCTTCATGTTCCCGTCGTGCGTCTCGGCGGCAAACCCGTTCGCCCCGACGTGAGCGCTGGAAGACGTCGATCTTGGCCGACGAACCACCGGCTCCCACAACGGAAATTACCTGGGTGGCGTCGCCGACCTGCGGGGCAAACCACGGCGTGTACTCGGCGTGCGCCATCGGAGCGGCGGTCAGACACACAGCTGCTGCACACAGCGCTCCCAGCAGTCGACGCACCGATCCATCGTCGGCGGTGCCGAACTGCCGGGTCAAGTAAAGGTTCAGACACGATTGAAGATCGCCGCATCGGGCTACGTTGACGGCATGGAATTGCGGCCCTTACGTGGGCGCCGGCGCGGCATCCGGCAGATTGGCCAAGGCCTGGGCACCCTGGACAGCGAGGTGTTCGAGGCGATTGCGGAGTCGCCCAGCCCGCTGCTCGACGCCACGATGCCGCGGCTGAGCCGGTTCGCGGACCACTCGAAACTGTGGATGGCCATCGCAGCGGCGATCGTCGTGATCGGGGGTCCGTCGGCGCAGCGCGGTGCGACGCGCGGGCTGGTCTCCCTCGGGGTGACCAGCCTGGTCACCAATCAGGTGGCCAAGCGGGTGTGGCGCAGGCCGAGACCGAACTGGCATCTGGTGCCACTGGCGCGCCGGGGTCACCGCACGCCGACCTCGAACTCGCTGCCGTCCGGTCACTCGGCGAGCGCGGCGGCGTTCGCGGTCGGCGTCGGTCTGGAGAGCCCGCCGCTGGGCCTCGGGCTGGCGTTGCTGGCGGGCTTGGTGGGCCTATCCAGGGTCGCGACGGGGGCGCACTATCCCGGTGACGTGTTCGCGGGGTTCGGTATCGGCGCGGGGATCGCCGTGCTGGGCGCGCGGGTGGTGCCGCCGATCGTGGTGACCAAGATTCCGGCAGCGGACCCGCTGCGGGTGGACACCCGAGAGCGCCCCGACGGTGCAGGCGTGGTGTTGGTGGTCAACCCTGCATCAGGTGGCGGATCAGGCGCGCGCGTCATCGATGAAGTGCGAGAGTCCTTGCCGCGGACCGAGATTGTCGAACTGGGCGACGACGACGATGTCGAAGAGGCCCTTCGTAAGGCGGTCAGCCAGGCGGAAGTGCTCGCCGTCGCAGGCGGCGACGGGACGGTGTCATGCGCGGCGGGCGTGGCGGTGGAAGCGGGTGTCCCACTGGCGGTCTTTCCCGGTGGCACGTTCAACCATTTCGCGAAGGACATCGGCTGCGACAGCGTGGGCAAGACGGTCGATGCCGTCCGGAAGGGCAGCGTCGCCTGCGTCGACCTCGTGTGTCTCAACGAGCGTCACTTGGTGATCAACACTGCGAGCATCGGCGCATATCCGGCGTTCGTGCAGACCCGCGAGAAGCTCGAGCACAAGATCGGCAAGCCGCTGGCGGGCCTGTACTCGATGCTGCACACGCTCCGCCGCGACGAGCCCGTGCGCATCGCCTACGACAACAAGACGCTGCAGACCTCGCTGTTCTTTGTCGGCAATTCGACGTATCTGCCATCGGGGTTCGCGCCGTCGCGGCGGACCCGAATGGATGACGGCCTGCTCGACGTCCGGATTCTGGAGACGGGCCGACGGTTCAGCACGGTGCGGATTCTGGCCTCGCTTGCGCTCGGCCGCCTGGAGCGCAGCCCCCTGTATCACGAGATGCGAGTGCCCGAGTTCACCTTGAAGTCGGTCGACGGACCGACGACGCTCGCGCATGACGGTGAGGTCGGAACAGAGGTAACGGAGGCCACGTTCAGCGTGCGGTACCGAGCGCTGCCGGTGTTTCGTCCGATACCGTGACGGGCTGCTTCGGCGGGACCATCAGCAGACACGCGACGAAATACGCGTAGCCGAACGCCCATCCGGCGACGACATCCGATGGGTAGTGCACGTTTAGCACGACGCGACCGACCCCGATCAGGATGACGACCACAGCGCCCAGGGCGACGAGCCAACCCCGCAGCCGACGGCGCACGACCGGAAGGATGACGGTCAGCAGTGCCAGCACGCCGACCATCACGCCGAGAGCGTGTCCGGATGGGAACGACGTCGACGGCGCGGAGACCAAAGCCGTCGCGGGGCGTGGACGGTTGGCCGCGTACTTGGCGATCTCGGTGATGATTCCGGACAGCTCGACGCTGATCACCAGAAAGAGCGCGACGCGTAGGTTGCGGCGCACCAGCGCGAAGATGATCACGATCAGCGCCATCAAGCGGAAGGCGGTCGGTCCGAGCACGGTGCAGAACACGTTCCACGCCGCCACCCGACCCGGGTGCGCGACGCTATAGCGATGCCCGATGTCGAGCCAGAACGAGTCAATAGTCGTCAGCCAGTTCCAATTTGACGCGTAGCCGATCCACATCAGCGCGTACACCGCAACGGCCAGTGCCGCCGACACGATTAGCCAGGTCTTGCGCGGTGTCACCTCTCCAGCTGTACCACCTGTAGTGGCTTCGAAGCTGCGGGCTGCCGTTAGGGTTACTGCACATGGCTGTCTTTCTGCGAAAGCTGCTGGGGATCGGCAAGCTGCCTGACGAGATGCGCGCAGAGGTCGAGGCCGAGGGAATCATTCACCTCACCGAATACGTGTCGGTCACGCGCCGGTTCAGCGGTCGGGTCCCCGGAAATCGGTCGGCAGGCAGCATCGCGAGTTACGTCGGCTCGGTCGTGCTGACCAATCAGCGGGTGCTGGCCACGCTGTCGTCGGTGCCGAAGTTGGCGGGCCGCACTATCGATCAGCGCTGGGATGCGCCGCAGGCGGGCGCCGTCAAGGCCGAGCTCTCCGCGACCGGCCTTGTGCTCGACGTGAACGTCGCCTTGGTCGACGAGCGTTGCACAGGCCATCTGTCGCTGCACTACAAAGACCCGCTGCCCGAGGACATCTTGATGCGGATACCGCGTCGGTCGCTGGCCTTCGATGTGCCTCCCGAGTATGTGTTCCGCGCGGTTGGGGTGCCGTACCACCCCTAGCTCTGCGGAAAGTCTTCGAGGACAACGCCTTCGGCTAAGGGTCCTCATCGTCTCGATCAACCAGGTACTTCTCGGGATGATGAAAGTCGTTGACTCGTGGCTGTCCGGTGTCGAGGTGTGGTGGTGGTAGCCATTCGGTGCGGCCGTCGTTGCGTTTGCGGGTGGTCCAGCCGCCGTCTTCGACGAGGCGGTTGTCGGGGCCGCAGGCCAGGGTGAGGTCGTTGATGTTCGTCTCGCCGTTGTCGGCGACCCAGTCATCGACGTGGTGGACCTGACACCAGTAGGCCGGTGCGGTGCAGCCCGGCCGGGTGCAGCCCCGCTCGAGTGCGTGCAGCACGATGCGCTGCCCGGGGGTGGCGAAGCGTTTGGCGCGGCCGCAGTAGAGCGGTTGGCGGGTGTGTTTGTCATAGATCACCAGGTAGTGGTGCGACTGGGACGCCAACCGGATGACGTCGCGCATCGGCAGCAGGCTGCCGCCGCCGGTGGCCGCCACCCCGGCGCCGGACTGCAGGTCCTGCAGCGTGGCGGTGACGATGATGGTGGCCGGCAGGCCGTTGTGGCGGCCCAGTTCGCCCGACGCCAGCACCGCGCGGCCCATGGCTTTCAGCGCATCGTGATTGCGCTGCCCCGGGCTGCGCGCATCACCCTGTACCGCGGCGTCGGTCGGCTCGCCGTCCACGCACGGTGCTTCGTCGTCAGGGTTGCACATGCCCGGCGCGGCCAGCTTGGCCAACACCGCATCGAGGGTGGCGCGGGCTTCCGGGTCGAGCAGGCCGTGGAAGCGGCTCATCCCGCCAGCGTCCTGCTTATCAATGGTCAAATAGCGCCGCCGGGCCCGATCGGCCTCATCGGGCAGATCGCCGTCCTGGTTGAGCAGCAGCGCCAACCGATCGGCGGCGGCGCGGAATTGCGTGGGCCCCAACCCGGTGGCGATCCTGGCCAGGTCGGCCTCGGCCTGGTCCCGGGTTTGGGCGTCGATGCGGCTGGGCAGCTCGTTGAAGAACTTCTCGATGGTCCGCACATGCTCGGACCCGATCTGACCGCGCGCCTGCGCGGCGGCCACATTCGGCAGCGTCGGGGGCAACGGTTCTCCGGTCATGGCGGTGCGCGGCCCCAACAGCTCGGCCTGCTTGATCCGCCGCTTGGCCTCGTCTGTGGAGATCCGCAGCGCTTCGGAGAGCACCTTTGGCCACGAGTTGGCGCCCAGCTCGGCCGGTGTGGCCTGCGCGGTGAGCTGATGGATCAGCTGGTGATCGACCGCCGGCTGGGCGCGGTAGCCGTGTTCGAGCCGCTTTTGGATCGCCAGCACCTCCGCTGCGGTCAACCCCGCGAAACACAGCCCGGCCATATCGGCCTGGGCCTGCTCCCACCGCGCGACAACCGCCAAAATCTCCGCGTTCATACTTCGAACACTAGTTCGATTTAGTGACTAAACGGCCCGCCGCAAGCACAACCTGTGGATGAATTCGAGTTTGTGGATAAGTTGCTCTGCGTGAGCCAAAGGGTTGCCGGATACCCATAGGCACTGTTCGGTGTAGCGACGGGAGAAAGGACGGTCTATGACGGCGCGACGAGACAACGTGCTGCTCGTGCATTGGCACGACCTCGGCCGGTATCTCGGCGCCTACGGCCACAGCGACGTCTCCAGCCCGCGGCTCGATCGACTCGCCGCAGAGGGCATTGTCTTCACCCGTGCGCACGCAACCGCGCCGCTGTGCTCCCCGTCGCGAGGCTCCTTGTTCACCGGTCGCTACCCGCAGAGCAACGGCCTCGTCGGACTGGCCCATCACGGCTGGGAATACCGCGCCGACGTTCGCACGCTTCCCCACCTTCTGTCGGAATCCGGCTGGTACACAGCACTATTCGGAATGCAGCACGAGACATCGTACCCGCCGAAGCTTGGCTTCCACGAATTCGACGTGTCGAACTCCTACTGCGAATACGTCGTCGAGCACGCCACCCGCTGGCTCACCGATCCGCCCGAGCAGCCGTTCCTGCTCACCGCCGGTTTCTTCGAAACGCACCGGCCATTTCCACGCGATCGCTATGACCCCGCCGAGGCCGACGACGTCGTGGTGCCCGACTATCTGCCCGATACCGCCGACATCCGGGAGGATCTCGCCGACTTCTACGGATCGATCTCGGCCGCGGACGCCGCGGTCGGCAGGCTCCTCGACACGCTTGACCAAACGGGCCTCGACGAATCGACCTGGGTGGTCTTCATGACCGACCACGGTCCTGCGCTACCGCGGGCCAAGTCGACGCTGTACGACGCAGGCACCGGAATCGCGCTGATCGTGCGCCCGCCGCGGAACACCGGCATCGAGCCGCAGATCTACGACGAGCTGTTCAGCGGTGTCGACCTGCTGCCGACGCTCCTCGAACTGCTCGACCTCGACATCCCCGACGACATCGACGGCATATCGCATGCGGACAACCTGGGCACGCCGCCTCAGCACATCAAGCCGGTACGCACCGAGGTCTACACCACGAAGACGTACCACGACTCCTTCGACCCGATCCGCGCGATCCGGACGAAGGAGTACAGCTACATCGAGAACTACGCATCGCGGCCGCCGCTGCTCGATCTGCCGTGGGACGTCGCCGAAAGCACGCCGGGCCGCGTCATGGAGCCGCTCGTACACGCGCCGCGGCCTGCGCGCGAACTGTACGACCTCATCGAAGATCCGGCGGAGTCCCGCAACCTGTTGGGGCCCGACGCCACCGACAAGGCGGAGGCGATCGCCAACGACCTCGCAATGCTCCTCGACGACTGGCGTCACAAGACCAACGACGTTATACCGTCCGACTTCGCGGGCACCCGAATTGCAGAACGCTACACCGAAACCTACTTGCAAGTTCACGGACCACGGGTTACCAGCCGGTCTGCAATCGCCTCGGAACGAGGCATCGACGACGACCATAGTCCCGCCCGATAGTTTTATTCACGGTGATTGCAATGTTCGCCAGTGCCAAGCGATTTGATTGCAGTTAGGCTCACGCCCATGCCACACCCGACGGCCTATCTGGTGCTTGCCTCGCAACGCAGTGGCAGCACGCTGCTCGTCGAATCGCTTCGCGCTACGGGTGTGGCAGGCGAGCCCGGTGAGTTCTTTCAGTACCTGCCGGAGACGAGCCAATCGCCGCAGCCGAGACAGTGGTTCGAAGGTGTTGAGGACGAGTCGATCATTCAACTGCTGGATCCGCTCGACGCGGGCAAGCCGGATCTGGCCCCACCCGAGATCTGGCGGGACTACATCCGCACCGTTGGCCGCACCCCCAACGGCATCTGGGGCGGCAAGCTGATGTGGAACCAGACACCGCTGCTGCTGCAACGTGCCGCAGGCCTGCCCGACCGCTCCGGAGCGGGTCTGCTCTCGGCCATCCGTGATGTCATCGGCAGCGATCCCGTTCTGGTGCATGTCTACCGGCCAGACGTTGTGTCGCAAGCGGTTTCGTTCTGGCGTGCGGTACAGACCCGGGTTTGGCGCGGTAGGCCGGATCCGGTTCGCGACTCCCGTGCCGAGTATCACCCAACAGCGATCGCGCATGTCGTCACGATGCTGCGTGAACAGGAGAAGGGCTGGCGCGCCTGGTTCGACGAGGAAGGGATCGAGCCGATCGATATCTCGTACCCCGTTCTCTGGCGCAACCTCACCCAGATCGTCGGCACCGTCCTCGAGAAGCTCGGACAGGATCCGCGGCTCGCACCGGCGCCTGTGCTGGAACGCCAGGCCGATCAACGCTCCGACGAATGGGTGGACCGCTACCGGGCCGACGCGCAAAGGGAGGGGCTCCCGACATGACGACAGCAGACACCAGCTTCGACACGGTGCACGTCGACGAACTTCGACTGCTCGAGGCCGAGGCCGTGCACATCATCCGCGAAGTGGTCGCCGAACTGGAACGGCCGGTGTTGCTGTTCTCGGCAGGCAAGGACTCAATCGTGTTGTTGCGGCTGGCGGAGAAGGCTTTTCGGCCCAGCCCGCTGCCATTTCCGGTCATGCACGTCGACACCGGACACAACTTCCCCGAGGTCATCGAGTTTCGTGACCGGCGGGTCACCGGGCACGGCCACAAACTGATCGTCGCGTCGGTGCAGGAATCCATCGACAGCGGCCGGGTACCGGATCCAGGTCATGGCGAGTCCCGCAATCGTCAGCAGACCCGCACGCTGCTCGACGCGTTGGAGGCGGGTGGCTTCGACGCCGCGTTCGGTGGCGCACGCCGTGACGAGGAACGCGCTCGCGCCAAGGAACGCATCCTGAGCTTCCGCGACGAGTTCGGCCAGTGGGACCCCCGCGCACAGCGACCCGAGCCGTGGTCGCTCTACAACGGCAGGATCAAGAAGGGCGAACAGGTCAGGGTCTTCCCGTTGAGCAACTGGACCGAGCTCGACGTCTGGCGCTATATCGAGCTGGAAAACCTTGAGCTGCCATCGATCTACTACGCGCACGAACGTGAGGTGTTCGAGCGCGACGGCATACTGCTTGCGGTATCGGAGTTCGCCAGGCCGGTCAACGGGGAAACCGCGGCGATCGAGTGGGTGCGCTACCGGACCGTCGGGGATCTGACCATCACCGGCGCAGTCCGGTCGACCGCCACCGACATCGAGAGGGTCATCGCCGAGATCTCCGCGGCGACCGTCTCCGAGCGCGGCGAGACCCGCGCTGACGACCGAACGTCGGCCGCCGCGATGGAGGACCGCAAGCGCGAGGGGTACTTCTGATGACCGCGACGCGCCAACTGCTGCGGATCACCACCGCAGGATCCGTCGATGACGGCAAGAGCACACTGATCGGCCGGCTGCTGCACGACACCGACAGTCTGCCGCTCGACCATCTCGAGGCGGTCACCGACGAGGAAGGGATCGCCGACCTCGCCGCTCTTTCCGATGGCCTGCGTGCCGAGCGGGAGCAAGGCATAACCATCGACGTCGCGTACCGGTTCTTCTCGACCGATGCCCGCAGCTACATCCTGGCGGACACGCCCGGCCATGAGCGGTACACACGCAACATGTTCACCGGCGCTTCCAACGCCCACGTCGCCGTCCTGCTGGTCGATGCCCGCGCCGGTGTGCTGCGCCAAACCAACCGGCACGCGCGCATCGCGAAGCTCCTCGGCATCAAGCACTTTGTCGCCACGATCAACAAGATCGACCTGGTCGGCTTCGACCAGACACGGTTCACCGAGGTCGACAAGGAGTTGCGCCAGGTGGCCGCGCGCCTCGGTGGTGTAGACATCACCGTGATCCCGATCGCGGCCAAGCACGGCGACAACGTGGTGCACCGGTCCGACCGCACCCCTTGGTATCAGGGGCCGACGCTGCTCGAGTACCTGGAGAACGTCGAACTCTCGGCGCCGCAACCGGAACCGACCAAGCTGCGGGTGCCAGTGCAATGGGTGTCGCGGCCGACGGCCAATCTGCGCCGCCGCTACACCGGTCGGCTCTCGGCGGGCACGCTGAACGTCGGCGACCAGATCGTGAGCCTGCCCGCGGGCACCCGCTCGACGGTCACCGTCGTCGACACCCTGGACGATGACCGCACGACAGCCGTTGCCCCGCTGTCGGTTTCGATCGAGCTGTCGGATGACATCGACGTCGGCCGTGGCGACGTGTTCGTAAGCGCCGCCGACGACGCTACGCTCCCGGTGCTGGCTCGCGAACTCGACGCGACGGTGTGTTGGTTCATCGACAGCCCGCTGCGCGCCGGTGACCGCCTCGCGCTCAAGCAGGGCACCCGAACCGTGCGCACCACGGTGCAGGCCCTGCACAGCAGGCTGGATCCCGAGACACTCGACGAGTTGGACAACCCTGTCGAGTTGATCCTCAACGACATCGGGTCGGTGACGTTGCGAACCAGTTCGATCGTCGTCGCCGACGCCTACACCGACAACCGGGACAGCGGCGCGTTCATCCTGATCGACGAGACCACCAACGACACCGTCGGCGCGGGGACCATCATAGAACCGCGCGAGGTCAAGCCGGGTGTCCACGCACGCAACGACATCCGCTGGCACGCTTCATCGTTGGATCGCGACTACCGTTGGGCGGCCGCCGGGCAGCGCGGAGCGACGATCTGGTTCACCGGACTCCCTGCGTCGGGTAAGTCGACGATCGCGGTGGCGGTGGAGCGCGCACTCGTCGAGTCCGGTCAGGTCGCCTATCTGCTCGACGGTGACAACATCCGCCACGGCTTGTCCGACGACCTCGGCTTCTCTGCCGGGGATCGGGCCGAAAACATCCGTCGCGTAGGGCATCTCACCCGGCTGTTCGCCGATGCCGGGGTAGTGGCATTGGCCTCATTGGTGTCGCCGCTGAAATCCGACCGAGAGATC
>Ga0310904_10000659_pt1 | contig 10116 bp, 7 predicted proteins | sample C48D1metaG_FD_203746 | JGI IMG/M metagenome (GOLD analysis project Ga0310904, IMG submission 203746) | Lab incubated soil microbial communities from West Virginia University Organic Research Farm, Morgantown, WV, United States - C48D1 | ecosystem: Environmental > Terrestrial > Soil >... | reverse complement strand
GATACGCGCCGAGGATGTGAGTGGCGCGCTGAAGATCACGCGTATCAGCGTTCCGCCTGTCACCGGTAAGGCACCGTCCTCAGCGAAGAAGACTCAGGAGGTGGTGATTCAGATGGGAAAGAGGCAATTCTCGGGGCGCCTGGATGGAGACGGAGTAGATAGCTACGTGATCACGCTGCGGCGGGGCAGCGTGGTTCAGGCGCGCATCGAACAGTTTCCTGGCAGGAGCGCGGCCCTTCACGTCGTCGAGCAGAAGACCGGCAGGTCGCTGGATCGCCCGGCGCTGAAGACGTCGGACGGGCAGGCGCCAGCCCCTCGCATCTGGTCGGACACCATCCGCGAGCCGGGTGACTACCGGTTCGATGTCGTGCGCCTGGCGCCGTACTGTGCGCCGTCGTTCACCTACCTCCTGACGATCACCGTCAATTGATCGGCGTCAATCGGCTCGTCGGGCGGCTCACTTGCTGCTCATGACGACCTTCACGGTCCCGCGCATCGTCATACTCGTGGCGTTGGGCGCAGCCCCGGCCGGCATATTCATCCTGCCGCTGAAGGTGCTGGTCGCGATGTTTGATCTCGGCAGGCCCTTGTTCAGGTCGATGATCGTCGTGCCATCGCCGATCATCGTGATGTCGAACTTCAGCTGGCCCTTTCCGTCGGGTGACGGGATCGCGCTGTCCATCCTGCCGTTGACTGTGGAGTCGAACCTGGCGGTACGCCCCTGAGCGTCCTTGTCGATCGAGACCAGCTTCAGGATTGTCTCGCCGGTCATCTGCATCGGGGCGCCGGGAACGGGCAGCGGCAGTGGCACCGGGATATCCAGCGGACCTGTCGTCGTCTCGCCAACACCGAGCGCTGTCACGGGCAGGTTGCCGTAAAACGAGCCGAGCATCTGCTTGAACGTCTCGTCAGTGAGGCCAGACGCCGCAGGCAGCCCTTTGACGCCGATGACCTCGCCGTTCGCGTTATAGGTCACGACGACAGGCTTGCCGACAAGCCCGGTGTCCACATCGGACGCCGGCATTTGCTGGCCGTTCATGGAAAGCTCGATTGCGATCTGGTCGTAGGTCAGTTCGGCGTCAACCGAACCGTCCGCCTTCAAGGGGCCAGTCTTCTGTGTCAGCGCCATCGTTGACCGCATGACCATCTTCATTGAATTGCCACCCGGCAAAGGGGCGCCGTCCATCGACATGTCGAAGTCCATGTCCTGGGTCACCGTCATCTGGACGGTCTGGCCCGGCCGCGGCGCCATGCGGAGGCTGATCTTTTCCGACTGCGCGCGGGCCTCAGGAGCCGAGAGGCAGACGATGACGGCGGCAGCGATGACATGAGCCTGAGTGAGTCGTTTCACAGCAGCTTCCTCGCTTTTCTGAACACGTCCACCATCATCCGTGCGGTCAGCTTGCCGGTATTCGTGTTCTGGCGGCTCGGATGATAGCAGCCCACCAGGGTTGGTAGTCGGTAGTTCGTCGTTGGTCGTTGGTGTTCAAAGTTCACGACCACGCCGTGGCCGAACTGTGGCCGCCTGTACGACGGGTCCCGCTGAAGTCGTCCCCTGATCAGTTGCAGCCACGCGTCGAACGCGATCTTGCCAAGCGCGACGACGACGCGGACGTTTGGCAGCGCGCTGACCTCCAGCTCCAGGTGGTCGAGGCATCGCGTGATCTCCTCCGGCAGCGGCTTGTTGTCCGGCGGGGCACATCGCACGGCCGCCGCGATGTACGCATCCGTAAGTGTCAGGCCGTCGTCTGGATGCGACGATGTTGTCAGGTTGGAGAATCCGGTTCGATGCAGGGCCGACATCAGGAAGTCGCCCGAGCCGCCAGTGCCATCGCCGGTGAAGACGCGGCCCGTTCGGTTGGCGCCGTGCGCTGCCGGGGCGAGGCCGAGCAGCAGAAGACGCGCTGACGGATCGCCAAAGCCCGGCACGGGACGGCCCCAGTACGTGTCCTCGCGGTACGCGCGCTTCTTCTCGACGGCGACTCGCTGGCAGTACGAGCGCAAGCGCGGACAACGCTCGCATGACACGATTGCATGATGAGCATCAGCCAGCTGCCGAGCAGAGCCGAGCCGCAGATTCGCCACGGAAATGGGTTTCATCCAGAGAGAGCCGCAGTCTAGAATAAGGGGTTGCTATTTGAAGATTCTGTAATCACCGATCGGCGCGTGCTGCCGTAGAGGACTCATGCGCAATACAGCCCCTAAAGACGCCGCGGAGATTGACGCCCTCGAAACCAGAGAGTGGCTCGAATCTCTCGACTACGTGCTTCAATCCGGCGGCCCCGCGCGAGTCAGCCGCCTCCTTCGCGAGCTCAGCGATCACGCCCGGCGCCACGGGGTTCGACAGCCCTTCACGGCGAACACCCCTTACATCAATACCATCCCCGCACAGGAGCAGCCGCCGTTTCCCGGCAGCCGTGAGATCGAGCGCCGCATCAAGAGCCTCGTGCGCTGGAACGCGCTGGCGATGGTGGTCAAGGCGAACAAGCTCGAAGAAGGGATCGGCGGGCACATCTCGACGTTTGCGTCGGCGGCCACATTGTACGAGGTCGGGTTCAACCACTTCTTCCGCGGCAAGGGCGAGCGCAACGACGGCGACATCATCTATTTCCAGGGCCATGCCGCGCCCGGCATCTACGCGCGTGCGTTCATCGAGAGCCGGCTGACGGCGGACAAGCTCGCCAACTTCCGCCGCGAGCTGGCCGATGGCGGCGGCCTGTCGTCGTATCCGCATCCCTGGCTGATGCCGGAGTTCTGGGAGTTCCCGACGGTCTCGATGGGGCTTGGTCCGATCTGCTCGATCTACCAGGCGCGATTCATGCGCTACCTGGAAGACCGCGGGCTGAAGAATCGCTCGAACGCCAAGGTCTGGGCGTTCATCGGCGACGGCGAGACCGACGAGCCCGAGACGCTCGGCGCGATCACGCTGGCGTCGCGCGAGAAGCTCGACAACCTGATCTTCGTCATCAACTGCAATCTCCAGCGCCTCGACGGCCCGGTGCGCGGCAACGGTCAGATCATCCAGGAGCTCGAAGCGATCTTCCGCGGTGCCGGCTGGAACGTCATCAAGGTGATCTGGGGCAGCGAGTGGGACGCGCTGCTCGAGAAGGATCACGATGGTCTGCTCGTGAAGCGCATGGGCGAGGTCGTCGATGGCGAGTATCAGAAGTACGCCGTCGAATCAGGCGAGTACGTCCGGAAGCACTTCTGGGGCGCCCATCCGAAGCTGCTCGAGATGGTCGCGCACCTGTCCGACGAGCAGCTGAAGAAGCTGACGCTCGGCGGCCACGACCCGATCAAGGTCTACACGGCATACAAAGCCGCCGTCGAGCACACCGGTCAACCGACCGTGATTCTGGCCCGGACGATCAAGGGTTACGGGATCGGCGAAGCAGGCGAAGGCAAGAACATCACGCATCAGCAGAAGAAGCTGAACGAAGACGAGTTGAAAGCCTTCCGCACCCGCTTCGGCATTCCGATCGCCGACGATGAAGTCGTCAAAGCCCCGTTCTATCGCCCCTCCGACAACAGCCCAGAAATCCAGTATCTCGTCGAGCGCCGCAAGCAGCTTGGCGGGTTCGTGCCGTCGCGGCGCGTGCAGGTCGAGCCGATCAAGGGCGAGAGCCTGCCGGAGCTCTTCTCCGAGTTCCACAAGGGCAGCGAAGGCCGCAAGGCGTCGACGACGATGGCCTTCGTCCGGATGCTGGCGAAGATGCTCAAGGACAAGGAAATTGGCGAGCTCGTCGTGCCGATCGTGCCTGACGAGGCGCGGACCTTCGGCATGGAAGCGCTCTTCAGGCAGGTCGGCATCTACTCGCATGTCGGTCAGCTCTACGAGCCGGTCGACATGGACGTGCTCCTGTACTACAAGGAAGCGAAGGAAGGGCAGATCCTCGAAGAGGGGATTACCGAAGCCGGGTCACTGTCCTCGTTCATCGCGGCCGGCAGCGCCTACGCGACCCACGGGATCAACACGATCCCGTTCTTCATCTACTACTCGATGTTCGGCATGCAGCGCGTGGGCGACCTGGTCTGGGCGGCTGCCGACACGCGCACGCGCGGGTTCCTCCTTGGCGGCACCGCCGGACGCACGACGCTGGCCGGTGAAGGCCTGCAGCACCAGGACGGTCACTCGCATCTCCTGTCATTGGCGGTGCCGAACCTGATCTCCTACGACCCGGCCTACGCCTACGAGATAGCCGTGATCATCGAAGACGGCATCCGCCGGATGTACAAGGACGGCGAGAGCGTCTTCTACTACCTCACGCTGATGAACGAGAACTATGAGATGCCGGCGATGCCCGAAGGCGCGCGCGAGGGCATTCTCAAGGGGCTGTATCGTCTGCGTGCGTCCGGCAAGAAGAAGGCGAAGGCGCGGGCCCAGCTGCTCGGCAGCGGGGCGATTCTCAACGAGGTCGTGGCGGCGCAGCAGATCCTCGAGGAGAAGTACGACGTCGCGGCCGACGTCTGGAGCGTCACGAGCTACCAGGAGCTCTATCGCGATGGTCACGCGGTGGATCGCTGGAACCGGATGCACCCGGGGAGCACGCCTCGAGTGCCGTATGTGACGCAGTGTCTGGGGAGCACGGACGGTGTGCTGGTGGCCGCGTCCGATTATGTGAAGGTGCTGCCGGATGCGATCGACCGCTGGCTGCCTCGCCGCTTGACCTCCCTTGGCACCGACGGTTTCGGCCGCAGCGAAGGGCGTTCGGCGCTGCGCGACTTCTTCGAAGTAGATGCGAAGCACATCGTTGCGGCCACGCTGAACGACCTGGCTCGCGACGGAGCGCTCGACGTGAAAGTAGTGCAGCAGGCCATCAAGGATCTGGGCATAAACGCGGAGAAGCCAAATCCCGCGATCTCGTAGGCGCGACCCGTGACTGAATTCAAAGTCCCCGAGCTTGGCGAAAACGTCGCCGGCGGCGACGTGATGCGTGTGATGGTGAACGTGGGCGACACCGTGGCCCGCGATCAGCCCGTCCTGGAACTCGAAACCGACAAGGCGACGATCGAGGTGCCGTCCACCGTCGCCGGCACCGTCAAGGAAGTCCGCGTCAAGAAGGGCGACAAGGTCCAGGTGGGCGCGGTGGTGCTCACCGTTGACGACAGCGCGGTGGCCGGCAACGGAAAGGGCGCGGCGAAGGCCGATGAAAAGCCGGCCGCTCAGCCCGAGCAGAAGGCCGCGGCGCCGCCGGAGGCCAAGCCGGCCGAGAGCCGTCCTGATTCCAAGATTCTGTCGATGCCGCCTCGCGTGGCGGCGGAGCCAGCCGCCGCTGCGGTTACCCCCGCCTTCGCGCCGGGCGCTCCGGCGGACAAGCCGCCCGCACGCGCTGACGGTAACGGCGATCGCGGTCCGGTTGCTGCCGCGTCACCTGCGGTCCGCCGTCTGGCCCGCGAGATCGGCGTGAACGTCGACGAAGTGCAAGGCTCCGGTCCGGGCGGACGTATCTCGCAGGAGGACGTCAAGGAACACGCGCGCCGGATCCTCAGCAGCGTGCCTTCGGCGATCGGAGGCGGTGCGGCTCCGGGCGCTGCCCGTCCGGCGCGTGCGCTGCCTGACTTCCAGAAGTGGGGAGACGTCGAGCGCCAGGCATGGTCCAACATCCGGCGGGCGACGTCAGAGCATCTCAGCTACGCGTGGAACACGATTCCGCACGTCACGCAGTTCGACAAGGCGGACGTCGGCGCGCTCGAGGATCTGCGCAAGCGGTTCAAGGAACAGATCGCCCAGGCCGGCGGCAACCTCACGGTGACGGCGATGCTCGTGAAGATCGTCGCCACGGCCGTCAGGAAGTTCCCGCAGTTCAACGCCTCGATTGACCCCGAGCGTGGCGAGATCATCTACAAGAAGTACGTGAACGTCGGCGTGGCCGTCGACACCGACCGCGGCCTGCTCGTGCCGGTGGTGCGCGATGCCGATCGCAAGAACTTCGGCGAAATTTCGATCGAGATCAACCAGCTGGCGGCCAAAGCGCGCGAGCGGAAGCTCACGCTCGACGAGATGAGCGGAGGCGGCATCAGCATCTCGAATCTGGGCGGGATCGGCGGTACCTACTTCACGCCGATCGTGAACTGGCCGGAAGTGGCGATTCTCGGCGTCTCGCGCACGATTACGGAACCGGTCTGGAAGGACAACGGGTTCCAGCCGCGGCAGATGCTGCCGCTCTCGCTGTCGTACGACCATCGCGTCATTGACGGCGCCGACGCGATGCGATTCCTGCGCTGGGTTGTCGAGGCGATCGAGCAGCCCTTCCTTCTTTCACTGCTGGGGTAATGTTTCCGTGTACGACACACCGAGACACCGAGGTCACCGAGACAATGCATTGCTTACGCGTCTCAGTGCCTCCGTGCCTCGACGTGTCTGATCGACGACTCATACACACTGAATGGCAGACTCAACTCAACTCGTAGTACTCGGTGCCGGGCCGGGTGGTTATGCCGCTGCGTTCTACGCGGCGGATCTCGGCATGCAGGTCGTCCTGGTGGACGAGGAAAAGAATCCCGGCGGCGTGTGTCTCTACCGGGGCTGCATCCCGTCCAAGGCGCTGCTGCACGTCGCCAAGGTCATCGACGAAGCGAAGCACGCCGACAACTGGGGCGTGACCTTCAGCGAGCCGAAGGTGGACGTCGACAAGCTGCGCAACTTCAAGCGTGGCGTCGTCGAGAAGCTGACGGCCGGCGTTGGCGGCGTCGCGAAGATGCGGAAGGTCAGGTTCGTTCAGGGACGGGCGACGCTGACCGGCCCGCAATCGATGTCCGTGGCTGGTCCGGGCGGAACCACCGAGCTCCAGTTCGAACATCTGATCCTCGCCACCGGATCGCATCCGACGAAGATCCCGTCGCTCTCGCTCGACAGCCCGCGCATGATGGATTCGACCTCCGGGCTCGAGCTGCCGGACGTCCCGAAATCGCTGCTGGTGATCGGCGGCGGCTACATCGGACTCGAGCTGGGCACCGTCTACGCGACCCTCGGCAGCAAGGTATCCGTCGTCGAAATGACGCCCGGCCTGCTGCCCGGCGCGGATCGCGATCTCGTCGCCGTGCTCGAGAAGCGGCTCAAAGGGCTGTTCGCCTCGATCATGCTGAACACGAAGGTCGTCAAGGTTGCCCTCGCCGATGAAGGCGCCCGCATCCGCGTGACGTTCGAAGCGGCCGCAGAGGGTAGCGGCGGACCTTCAGGCCAGCCGACCGAGGAACTCTTCGATCGCGTGCTGGTCGCCGTCGGACGGCGGCCCAATTCAAAGATTCCCGGACTCGAGACGACGAAGGTCAAGGTGGCGGCGAACGGATTCATCGAGACCGACGGGCAGCGGCGTACCGCTGAACCGACCATCTTCGCCATTGGCGATGTCGCCGGCGAGCCGATGCTCGCGCACAAGGCGTCGCACGAGGCCCGCGTCGCTGTTGAAGCGATTGCCGGCCACAAGGCCGTCTTCGAGCCGCAGGCGATTCCAGCCGTGGTGTTCACCGACCCTGAAATCGCCTGGTGCGGGATGACCGAGGCGCAGGCCCAGGCGTCTGGAGTCGAGTTCGAGGTCGCGAAGTTTCCGTGGGCCGCGCTCGGCCGCGCGATCACGATCGATCGGCCGGATGGCCTGACCAAGCTGATCCTGGAGAAGAAGACGGGCCGCATCCTCGGCGTCGGAATTGCCGGGTCGGGAGCCGGGGAGCTGATTGCGGAAGGCGTGCTGGCCATCGAGATGGGAGCGACCGCCGAGGATCTGAAGCTGGTGATTCACCCCCACCCGACGCTGTCCGAAACGCTGATGGAGAGTGCCGAAGTGTTCTTCGGCCAGAGCACACACGTGTACAAGCCAAAGAGGAAATAGCGATGTTCACTCTTCCCGGTTCTCGGTGCTCGGTTCGGGTTCTGGGTTCGGTTCTGGCTTCGGGGTTCGGGGTTCTGGGTTCGGTGTTCGCGCAGGGGCTGCCGACAGGGCCTGTGCCGACGACGGCGCCGGCTGGTGTGTCGGCGGACGCGTTCGCGCATGTTGAAGCGGCGCGCGCTGCCGCCGGAACCGACTGGCAGGGCGTGTTCGAGACCACGTGCAACGGCGCGTTGTCGCTGGCGAATCCGCCGGCACCTCGTGGAGGCGGCGCTCCGCGCGGCGCGGGGGCCGGTGGTGGGCGGGGCCGTGCCGGTGGGGCGCCTGCATCGCCGCCGCGCGAGAGCTGGTACGCGGAGCCACAGAAGGTGTTCGACAACCTGTACTTCCTCGGCATGACCGAATACTCGGTCTGGGCGATCACGACGTCGCAGGGCATCATCCTGCTCGACGCGATCTACGACTATTCGATCGAAGCCGAAGTCGATGAGGGGCTGCGCAAGCTCGGGCTGAACCCCGCGGACGTCAAGTACGTCATCGTCAGCCACGGCCATCTCGATCACGCGGGTGGTGCCAAGTTCCTTCAGGACAAGTACAACGCACGGCTCATCATGTCGGCTGCGGACTACGACCTGCTGGACCAGCAGAATCCGTCCTGGAAGCCGAAGCGGGATATGGTCGCCACCGATGGGATGAGGCTCACCCTCGGTGATTTCACGATGACCCTGCATCTCACGCCCGGCCATACCGAAGGGACGATCTCGACGACTTTTCCGGTGCGCGATGGCAACGCGAAGCACGTCGTGGCGACCTGGGGCGGCACGGCGTTCAACTTCGGGCCGAACCGGCCACGGCTGATCTCGTACGCGCAGCAGGCCACGCGTTTCAGGGATATCGCGACGAAGGCTGGAGCGGACGTCCTGTTGTCGAATCACACGAACTTCGATGGCAGCAAGGTGAAGCTGCCGGCAGTGAAGGCACGGAAGCCGGGTCAGCCGAACCCGTACGTCATCGGCGGCGATGCCGTCCGGCGGTACCTGACAACCGTTGGTGAGTGCGCGCAGGCGGCCGTGGCAATCGTCCCGGCACAATAGATCGTTCGAATCGTTTCGAATCGTTCGAACCGTTCGAGTCGTTCGGAGGAAATTGTCATGGAGGCCGTACCGGTCAAGATCGTTCCACGCGACTGGGGCGAAACAGAGCGCCAGGACGCGTGGTGGATCGAAGCAATCCTTGTCGTCGTCGTGTTCTCGTCGTTCCTCGGATACGGCACCTGGGCGGCGATGCAGAACGAGCATTTCGAGTTCGGGCCGTATCTCTCGCCCTTCTATTCGCCGCTCTTGTGGGGAACGTCGCACCACGCGTGGCTCGGGCCCAGGCCGGACTGGTTTCCGCTCCCGCTGTTCTATCCCGCGCTGTTGATCCTGCCGTTCCCCGGCCTGTTCCGCTTCACCTGCTATTACTACCGCGGTGCCTACTACAAGGCCTTCTGGCAGGACCCTGTGTCGTGTGCCGTGGGTGAACCGCGCGGCACGAGTTACTGGGGTGAGCGCTGGCTGCCGCTCGTGCTCCAGAACGTGCATCGGTACTTTGCCTATGCGGCGGTCATCTTCATCGTCATCCTCTCCTACGACGTCTGGCTCGCCCTGTGGTGGACGAACGAGGCCACAGGCCAGACGCGGTTCGGGATTGGTGTGGGGACGCTGGTGATGCTCGTCAACGTCCTTCTCATCGCCAGCTACACCTTCGGCTGCCACTCGCTCAGGCACCTGTTCGGCGGCCGGCGCGACGAGGTGTCGAAGGCGCCGATCAGTGAAGCCTGCTATCGCTGCTCCAGCTCGTTGAACAAGCGGCACATGCTGTTTGCCTGGATGAGCCTGTTCTCCGTCGGCCTCACCGACGCCTACATCCGCCTGTGCTCGATGGGCGTCCTCACCGACTACAGGATCCTCTGATGGCTGCGCACGCCACTTACACCTACGATGTTCTCGTCATCGGGGCTGGCGGTGCCGGTCTGCGGGCCGCCATCGAGGCCGCCAATGCCGGCGTGTCCGTCGGACTGATCTGCAAGTCGCTTCTCGGCAAGGCGCACACCGTGATGGCCGAAGGCGGCATGGCCGCCGCGATGGCGCACAACGACGACCGCGACAGCTGGCGGGTGCATTTCGCCGACACGATGCGCGGCGGGCAGTACGTGAACAACTGGCGGATGGCCGAACTGCACGCGAAGGAAGCTCCCGATCGCGTGCGCGAGCTGGAAGGCTGGGGTGCCGTCTTCGATCGCACGCCA
>Ga0310904_10000652_pt1 | contig 10156 bp, 9 predicted proteins | sample C48D1metaG_FD_203746 | JGI IMG/M metagenome (GOLD analysis project Ga0310904, IMG submission 203746) | Lab incubated soil microbial communities from West Virginia University Organic Research Farm, Morgantown, WV, United States - C48D1 | ecosystem: Environmental > Terrestrial > Soil >... | reverse complement strand
ATTCTCAACGAAGCGTCGCACGGCGCGACCCCCAACCCGGACTCGCTCCATCTGACGTAAATGCGCCCCATGGTGTATCTCATCGGTACCGGCCCGGGCGACCCAGGGCTCATCAGCGTACGCGGCCTGCGCCGGCTGACTGACGCCGACGTCGTGCTCTACGACCGCCTCGTGCACCCGCGGCTGCTCCGTTATCCGCGACAGGACGCTGAGAAGATCGACGTCGGGCTGGCCGCGCCTCAGCCGCTCGATCAGGAAGCCATCAACTACCTGCTGGTCGAAAAGGCGCGCGAAGGAAAGATCGTCGCGCGGCTGAAGTGGGGCGACCCCTTCGTCTTCGATCGAGGCGGACAGGAGGCCTTGTTCCTGCACGAGCACGGCATCCCGTTCGAAGTGGTCCCCGGGATTCCGGCAGCCATCGGCACGGCCACCTATGCCGGCGTTCCGCTGACCTATCCGGGCGGTGGCGACAGCGTGACGTTCGTCCGCGGCCACGAGGATGAAAGCAGCACGCCGCCCAACGTCGACTGGGCGAGCCTCGCGCGGCTGGGCGGTACGCTCGTCTGCTATGCCGGCCCCAGACAGCTGCCGGAAATCCTGAAAGCGCTGCTCGCGAACGGCTTCAACGAAGACGAATCGGCGGCGATCATCTACGAGGGCACGCTTCCAACCCAGCGCACGACCGACGGCACGCTGCGCGAGCTCGCGGAGATGAAGAACATGCGGACGATGCCCGCGATTCTCGTCGTCGGGCGCGTCGTGGGACTGCGGCAGCACCTGCGCTGGTTCGACGAGCGCCCGCTTTTCGGCAAGCGCATCGTGATTACGCGCTCGCGCGAACAGTCCGGCGAGCTGGTCGAGCTGCTCGAATCGCTGGGCGCGGAGCCGATCGAAGCACCGATGATCCGGGTCGCGCCGCCCGACGACTACGGGCCGCTGGACCAGGCGGTCGCGAACGCGGGCACCCACGACTGGATTGTCTTCACCAGCGCCAATGCCGTCGATTTCTTCATGCGGCGGCTCGCCGCGGGCGAGGGGGACATCCGCGATCTGAAGGGCGTCAAGCTTGTCGCAATTGGTCCGGCCACCGCGGAACGTCTTTCACGGCAGGGCCTGCGGGTGGATCTTCAGCCGGCCGAGTCGCGCGCCGAGGCGATCGTCCAGTCGCTGCGGGAACGCGGCGAGATCAAGGGTCAGCGCTTTCTCCTGCCGCGCGCCGACATCGCCCGCGAAGTGTTGCCCGAGGAGCTCCGTAAAGCCGGCGCAGACGTGACCGAGGTCACCGCCTACCGCACGGTGCTCGCGGAAATCGAGCGCGAAGGCGACCCTGATATCTATCGCATGCTGCTCGAGAAGCGGGTGGACGTCGTCACGTTCACGAGCGCGTCCACGGTGAAGAACTTCGTCCAGATCTTCGGCGCCGAGCAGGCCCCCGATCTGCTCAACGCGACGAAGGTCGCGGCCATCGGGCCGGTGACGGCGGAGGCGGCCGAGCAATACGGCATCCACACGTCCATCATGCCGAAGGAGTACACGATTCCGGCACTGGTGGAGGCGATCGTCGAGCATTTTCGCCAACCTGCAGAAGTGACGGCCAGACAGCCCTGAAGGGCACCGGGCTTTAGCCCTGTCCGTCGTAAACTACCCTCATGAATCCCGTTAAGACCGCGCACACGCTCGACCTGGTTCGCCGTGCCCGGCGCCTGCGCCGGACGGGCGGCATACGCGGCTATGTGCGCGAAACACGCCTCTCCGCCGAGCAGTTTCTCTATCCGCTCTTCGTGACGCCCGGAACGGGTGTGCGCCGGGAAGTGCCGTCGATGCCGGGCGTGTTTCAGTTGTCGGTTGACGAGGCGGTGCGCGAGACGGACGCCGCCCGCGCAGAAGGCGTGCCCGGCGTGCTGCTGTTCGGGCTGCCCGCGGAGAAGGACGACATCGGCTCGGCCGCCTACGACGCCGACGCCCCGGTGCAAAGCGCGGTGCGCGCGATCAAGCGCGCGGCGCCGGATACGGTCGTCGTGACCGACGTGTGCCTGTGCGAATACACGTCGCACGGCCACTGCGGCATCCTCGAAGGCCACGACGTGGTGAACGACGCCACGGTCGATCAGTTGGTCCGCACGGCCGTGTCGCACGCCATCGCGGGCGCCGATATCGTGGCACCGTCGGACATGATGGACGGACGCGTCGGCGCGATCAGAAAGGCGCTCGACGAGCGCGGGTTCGAGAACGTGGCGATCATGTCGTACGCCGCGAAGTACTGTTCAGGCTTCTACGGCCCGTTCCGCGAGGCCGCCGACTCTGCCCCGCAGTTCGGCGACCGCCGGACGCATCAGATGGATCCCGCAAACTCCGACGAAGCGCTGCGCGAAGTCCAGCAGGACATCGACGAAGGCGCGGACATCGTCCTGGTGAAGCCGGCGATGCCGTATCTGGACGTCGTGCACCGCGTGAAGGAAACGTTCGGCTATCCGACGGCCGCCTATCAGGTGAGCGGCGAATATTCGATGCTCAAGGCGGCAGCCGCGCGCGGATGGCTCGACGAGCCGCGCGTCATGATGGAGTCGCTGACGTCGATCGCTCGCGCCGGCGCCGACATCATCATCACCTACTACGCGCGGGAGGCGGCGCGAGCGTTGTCGCGGGCGACGGATGGTCGCTAGGCACTCGCCCTCGACCAGCGCGAAGCTGTTCGCGCGCGCCCAAACCGTCATTCCCGGCGGCGTCGACAGTCCCGTACGCGCCTTCAAGGCCGTCGGGGGCACGCCGCTCTTCATCCGCGGCGCCTCGGGATCGCGCATCACGGACGCGGACGGCCGCTCGTACATCGACTACGTGATGTCCTGGGGTCCGCTCGTCCACGGCCACGCGCCTGGCAGCCTCGTCAGAGAGCTTGCGGCGGCGGCGCGAAAAGGTACGAGCTTCGGCGCGCCGACCGAGCTGGAAGTGAGGCTCGCAGAGGTCGTGCGCGGCTACATGCCGTCGCTCGAAATGGTCCGCTTCGTCAGTTCGGGCACCGAGGCGACGATGAGCGCCGTGCGCGTCGCCAGGGCACACACGCGACGCGAGAAAATCATCAAGTTCGAGGGGTGCTACCACGGACACGCCGACGGCTTTCTCGTGCAGGCCGGATCCGGCCTCACCACGCTGGGCGTGCCGACCAGTCCGGGCGTGACGCGTGCGACGGCTGCAGACACGCTCCTCGCCGCGTACAACGATCTCGCCTCGGTCGAGCGGCTCTGCGAAGGCTTTCCCGATCAGATTGCCGCGCTTATTGTCGAACCGATCGCGGGCAACATGGGCGTCGTGCTGCCCGAACCGCGGTTTCTTGCGGGCCTCCGTGAAATCTGCTCGCGTTACCGGGTTCTGCTCGTCTTCGACGAAGTGATTTCAGGATTCCGCATCGGCACCGGCGGCGCGCAGGCGTGGAGCCGCGTCACGCCGGACCTGACGTGCCTGGGCAAGATCATTGGCGGCGGTCTGCCGGTGGGCGCCTATGGCGGCCGGGCCGAACTGATGCGGCTGGTTGCACCAGCCGGACCGGTCTATCAGGCAGGCACGCTGTCGGGAAATCCGTTAGCGATGACAGCCGGGTTGTGGAGTCTCAAGCGGCTGTCGAAGGGTCTCTACAAACACCTGAGCGATCTCGGTGCGCAGCTCGCCGACGGCCTGGCCGACGCGGCCCGGCGCGCCAAGGTCGAGCTGCAGGTGAATGGGATTGGTTCCGCGTTGACGCCGTTTTTCACCACGACGCCGGTGAAGAACTATCAAACCGCGCTGCGAGCCGACACCGCGAAGTACGGCATGTTCTTCAGAGGCATGCTCGCCCGCGGCGTCTACCCGCCGCCATCGCAGTTCGAGGCCTGGTTTCTGTCGGGGGCGCACACCAGGCGCGATGTCGAAACGACGATCAAGGCGGCACGCGAGGCGATGAAGGAGATCTGATGCCGCCATGACGGCGTCAGTGAGCCGTTGCCATGACGGGCATCACTCCGAGACGTCGAGCGGGGCGTCGAGCCTGACCCTCAGCACCGTTCCCGGCGCGAGGTCCACTTCGTTCCCTTCCGTCGCGGCGATCGTGCCGCCGCCACCGATGAGGATGCCGGTGAGCGCACCGCGCATACCTCCCAGAATGCCGCCGATGATGGCGCCGACACCCGCACCGGCCGCCACTCGTCCCGTGTCGCCCTCGCCCTGCAGCGCCTGCATCACGGTGGCTCGGATTGAATACGTCCGCCCTTCAATGGTGAATCGATCGAAGACGAGCGTCAGCTCTCCCTTGCGGTTGATTCCACGGCTCGCGGGCGTCACCGAGCTCACCACGCCGCGCATCACCGAGCCCGCGGGCACGAGCGTGCGTCCGTTGCGTTCGTACGGCACGATGGTGGTCGCATCAAATCGATCCTCGACGCGCGCGGTTCCCGAGTTGAGGCGCGACTGAAGCCGGACGTCGAACTCGGTACCAACTGGAACCTCTGTGGCGCTGAGCCGCACATCGGACGCGGGCGGCCGGGTCGAGGCCGTCGCGGGGGCCGGCTCGCCGCGCGCGTCGCTGCGCAGCCGATCGATCCGATCCCGCACGGCCGAATATTCCGAGCGAGCCACGCTGGACTCCTTGCGCAGCTTCACCTTGAGATAGATCACCTCTTCGCGCAGTTCGTCGAGCTCGCGCTGCAGCGACTCGGCCAGCTTCGGATCGCGATCGCGCAGACGCGAGACGTCGCCGCCGGCGTCGTACACGGCGTCCTGCAGCCGCTGAATGTCGGCCGCTGTCAGTTGTCCCTGAGCCCCGAGAGACACCACCGATACGCAGACAGCCGCTGCCGCGAGAATCCATGCCCTCATCACCATGTCTCCTTCTGATGTCATGATCCGGGCGCACCCGGACACTGCCGATGACACGATCCGTGCGATCGGGGGAGAACGATTCGACTATCTGGCGTTGGCTTGCACTAATTGCGCCAAGGCATCAGACGTTCGATGATGGGGATGCGTGTGAGGTCGTTGTAGATGACGGTGACCATCAGCATCAGCAGAACGGCAAATCCCGCGAGGAACATTTTTTCCTTCACGCGGATGCTGAAGTCGCGGCGCGCGAGGCCTTCGAGGCCCATGATGAAGATATGGCCGCCGTCGAGGACTGGAATCGGCAGCAGGTTGAGGAGGCCAAGGTTGAGGCTGATCGACGCCATCAACGCGAAGAGCGGTACCCAGCCCTGCTGCGCCGACTCGCCCGACAACTGCGCAATCGCGAGCGGCCCCATGAGCTGGCGTGTCGAGGTCTCCCGCGTAATCAGCTGACCGATCGTCCTGAAAATGAGGCCGGCCGATTCGTAATTGCGCTTGAAGCTGAGCGCGAGCGCATCGACCGGGCCCGGCTTGATGCGCGTGACATCTTCGCCGATGGTGATGCCGATGCAACCGGCGCCCGCCGGAAGCGATGGACAGCCTCCCGTGTTGGCCTCGGGGACCAGCGTCAACTGCTGCATCACGCCGGCACGCTCGATGTCGACTTTGACCGGCGTCTTCGGCTTCTTGGAAATCGCCTCGATGAAATCGCGCGTGAAGGTCGTGGTGGCGCCATCAACCCGGAAAATGACGTCGGAAGCCTTGAGGCCATCGCGTTCTGCCGGCGAGCCCGGCCGAACCGAGGCCACGTGCGGATGCGAATCGGGAAGGACGCCGATGTCGCCAACCTCAAAACGCGTCTGCGGCGTCGGCGTCACCGGCACGGTGAATTGCTTGCCGGCGCGCAGAACCGTGACTTCGGTTGCGGTACCGGCACGCGTGCCGACGCCGATGAAGAAGTCCTCCCATGTGTGGACATCTCGGCCGCCCACGCTAAGAATGAGATCGCCCACGCGGAGGCCGGCTCTCTCTGCCGGCGATCCGGGCATGACCTGCCCGATGACGGGCGGCTTGGACTGAAACGCCGGAATCTCGGCGCCGTTCATCAGGACCCCGGCCGTCACGACCACGGCCAGGATGAGGTTCATCAACGGCCCCATGATGAGAATCTGGAACCGCTCCCACTTGCTCTTCGACAGGAACTCATCGTCGCGGCCCGAGCGGGGGTCGTCGGGATTCTCGCCGGCCATCTTTACGTAGCCGCCGAGCGGGATGGCACTGACCACGTATTCGGTGTCCCCGCGCTTGAAACCGACGAGGCGCGGGCCGAAGCCCAGTGAAAATTTGAGAACCCTTACGCCAACACGGCGAGCCATGACGAAATGGCCCAGCTCGTGGACGAAAATGAGGACGCCCAGGACAAAGAGAAACGCCAGTAGTGTGGTCAAAACGACAACCTCAGACCTTCAATTCTAACTCCCTGGCGGCGTTCTGGGAATAGCGGCGGGCCCAGCGATCCACCTCGCGCACTTCCTCGAGCGTGGCCACTTGCTGAGCCGCGTGCGCGTCCATGGTCTGTTCGATGACCCTCGCAATCGAGACAAACGAAATCTTCTCTTCGAGATAAGACGCGACAGCCACTTCGTTGGCCGCATTCAGCACGACGGCAGAGCTGGGTCCAGCCTCGAGGGCACGATACGCGAGCCGCAAGCACGGGAATCGATCGAGATCCGGCTCGTGAAAATCGAGCCGGCCGATGGCGGTCAGATCCAACCGGGGCACGGGCGCTTCCCAGCGATCGGGGTAAGAGCATGCATACTGTATCGGCAGTTTCATGTCCGCACCCCCAAGCTGGGCGATGATCGACCCGTCGCGCAACTCGACCATGGAATGGACAATCGACTGCGGATGAATGACCACGTCGATCTGACCGGCCGGCAGGTCGAACAGCCAATGCGCCTCGATCACCTCGAGGCCCTTGTTCATCAACGTCGCGGAATCGATGGTGATCTTCCTGCCCATCCGCCACGTCGGATGGCGCAGCGCCGCTTCCGGCTTCACGTCCGCCATCGCGGCCGCGGGCATTTCGCGAAACGGCCCGCCAGAGGCCGTGAGAATAATCCGGCGAATCTCTTCGCGGCGCCGGCCGTGCAGGCACTGGTGAATCGCGTTGTGCTCGCTGTCGACCGGCAGAATGGCGACGCCGCGGGCACGAGCCGCAGATGTCACGAGCGAGCCCGCCATCACCAGCACTTCCTTGTTGGCCAGCGCGATCGTCTTGCCGGCCTCAATCGCGGCCAGCACCGCCTCGAGCGCCGCGGTGCCCGATGACGCGCAGAGCACGATGTCGACGTCGGGATGTGTCGCGACGGCGATGAGACCAGCCGTGCCCGTTTCCGAACCCAGCGCGGTGACGTGCACGCCAAAGGCCACGGCCTGCTCGCGCAGGCGCTCGGCGTTCGACCCGGCGGCAAGGGCCACGACCTTCAGCTTATCGGCATGCACGCGCACGACGTCCAGTGCGCTCTGCCCGATCGATCCGGTGGAACCCAGAATCGCGAGTCGTTTCATGCTAGAAGCTGTACCTCACAAACACGTAAAAGACGGGAGCCGCAAACAGCAGCGCGTCGATACGATCGAGGACGCCGCCGTGGCCGGGGATGATCGACGATGCATCCTTCATGTTCACGCTGCGTTTGAGCAGCGACTCGAAGAGATCGCCGACGATGCCGACCACCGCAACCGCCAATCCCAGGGCCATCCGCGCGGGCAGGCTCATCTGTGGCAGCCACCAGATGCCGATGACCGAAAGCGCCAGCACCGCGCCAACCAGCCCGCCGATCGCCCCTTCCACCGTTTTCTTGGGGCTGACGACGGGCGCGAGCAGGCGGCGGCCGAACATGCGGCCGCTGTAGTACTGGAACGTATCACTGACCGCGACGGTCAGGATGAGCAGGAGCGCCGCCTCGCGGCCGAGCGTCCAGCGGGTGGCCGCCAGCAGGCCGAGCGGCAGCCCGATATAGAGCGGCGCAAAGGCCGCAATCGCCGCGGCCGGTAACGCGCCGGCGTCGCCGCCCGGCCTCTCGTTCGTCAACGATTGGGCCAGCGCGAGCGTGGACAGACCGAGCGTCGTGCCCGAGAGCACCGCGTCGACCGGCATGCCCGGGATGGCGACCGCCACGCATGCGAGCGCCACCGCCGCGGCTCCTGCCGGCTTCGACACCAGGACGCCCGCCCGTGCGGCGATGTCGAGGTACTCACGAAAGGCGAGCAGCGCGACGATGAGCGCGACGCCGACGAGATAGATCGGAGCCAGGAACCATAGCGCGCCGATGACACCGACGAGGAGTACGGCTCCGCTGATGACTCTGGCGGGCACTAGCGTGAGAGCGCGGGCGTGGGATTGATGCCGCCGTATCGGCGATCTCTTTTCTGGTACGCGAGCACGGCCTCGAGAAGATGGCGGCGACGGAAGTCGGGCCAGAGAGTATCGGTCACCCAGATTTCGGCGTACGCGATCTGCCACAGAAGAAAATTGCTGACGCGCATCTCGCCGCTGGTGCGAATCAGCAGATCCGGATCCGGCTGGCCCGCGGTATACAGAAACTCGGAGAACTTCCGCTCGTCGAGGTCCTCGGGACGCACACCGGATTGAATCGCGCGGCGGGCGGCGTCCACGATTTCCGCGCGGCCGCCGTAGTTCAGCGCGATGTTGAAGAGCAGGCCGGTATTGCGCGACGTCGCTTCCTGTCCGGCGGCCAGCTCCGCGAGCACATCCGGCGACAGCTCTTCGTTGCGGCCGATGACCTGGAACCGGATGTTGTTGCGATTCAGCGTGTCGAGCTCGAGGCGCAGATACCGCTTGAGCAGCGTCATCAACGCGGTGACTTCGGTGACCGGGCGCTTCCAGTTCTCGACCGAGAACGCATACAACGTCAACGCGCCGATGCCGAGGCGCGCCGACGTCTCGACCGCTTCGCGCACCGCCTCGATGCCCGCGCGATGACCTTCGACGCGAGGGAGATGGCGCTGCGCCGCCCAGCGGCCGTTGCCGTCCATGATGATGGCGATGTGTGATGGAAGGGCCTCGAAATTGACCTCGCGGGCGAGGCCTTCGTCGGGAGACCCACGTGGAATCTTTTCCAGGAGCTGTTCGAGCGACATCGTTCTTCGGCGCGGGGCCCCAATGCCCGCTTCCCCCTTTTGCGTGCAGAGCCCCATCGCTCCGCGGCGCCCGCGGCGTCAGGTGAAGGATACCGGACCGGCCGCATCGTAATCAACGCGAACGAGATACAGGCCCGTCGGCGGCGCAGTTGGGCCCGCGGCTGCGCGTCTTTTCGCACCAAGCAGCGCACGCATCGAGTCGGCCGTCCGGTGTCCGTCGCCCACCTCGACCAGCGTGCCGACGATGGTGCGAACCATGTATTTCAGGAAGCCCGTCCCGGCAATCTCATACGTAAGGAGACGTCCGCCGCCGGCCAGCGGTTCCTCGACCCAGTCTGACTGCGTCATCGTACGGATGCTGGTCTTCGCGGCACTACCCAGCGCGTGAAACGAGCCGAAGTCGTGCTGGCCCACAAACTCGCGCGCGGCGCGTCGCATGGCGTCGAGATCGAGCGACCGCGAAATGTGCCACGCGTACCGGCGCTGGAACGGGCTCAGCACACGGGTGTTGGAGATCCGGTACCGGTAAATCTTCGATCGCGCGTGGAACCGCGCGTTGAACCCGGGCGCCGCTTCCTCGGCGGAGAGCACGCGAACGTCCCCGGGCAGCTTGGCGTTGAGGGCCCGGCGCAGATCGTCGGCGCCAATCGAATTGGACAACTTGAAGCTGGCCACCTGTCCCAGCGCATGCACGCCCGCATCCGTTCGGCCGGCGCCATGGACCACGACACGGGTACCTTCCACTTCCGCGAGCGCCGCCTCGAGCTCGGCCTGCACCGAGCGCGCATTCGACTGGCTTTGGAAGCCGGAGAAATCACTGCCGTCGTAACTCAGAATCACCTTGAATGTGCGCATCGGAATACAGTTTGTTCGTGAGGTTCGTCAAGTTCGTGAGGTTCGTGGGTTCGTGCGGTTCGGAGTTCATCGGTGCAAACGCATGGAAGAACTTAGGCGAAGTGGCGAACCTACGGAAGTGGCGAACCTACGAACGTTACGAACCGACGAACCCACGAACCACGGATGTCAGGTTGGTCTCGACCCCGGCTTCACCACCGGCACGCCCTGCGCGCACAGCGGGCAGTTGTCCGCCTCGTAGGTCGGCACCTCGAGGCGCACAAGCACATGCGACGGGACGCCGAAATCA
>Ga0310904_10000650_pt1 | contig 10176 bp, 11 predicted proteins | sample C48D1metaG_FD_203746 | JGI IMG/M metagenome (GOLD analysis project Ga0310904, IMG submission 203746) | Lab incubated soil microbial communities from West Virginia University Organic Research Farm, Morgantown, WV, United States - C48D1 | ecosystem: Environmental > Terrestrial > Soil >... | reverse complement strand
GGAAGCGCCCAAGCGCGGCTGGACTTCGCCGATCGCCGCCGGTCTCCTCGCACTCTGCCTCATCACCGCGGTGATTTTCGTCGTTCGCGTTCTGCGATCGCCGAACCCGCTGGTGAACCTGGGAACTTTTCGCGACAGGAATTTTTCGATCGGCTGCCTGTTCAGCTTCGTGCTCGGTACAGGTCTCTTTGGATCGATCTACCTGATGCCGGTCTTTCTCGCCTATGTCAGGGCGCATAATGCGCTTGAGATCGGCGAGATCATGCTGGTGACCGGCGTTGCCCAGCTGATCGCCGCGCCGGTTGCAGCTTTTCTGGTGCGGCGAGTCGACGAGCGTCTCCTGACTGCGTTCGGCTTCCTCCTTTTCGCCATTGGACTGGGGCTGAGCACGGTGCAAACCAAGGCCACCGACTTCGACGAAATGTTCTGGCCTCAACTGGTCCGTGGCACCGCCATCATGTTTTGCATTCTGCCCCCCACTCAGCTTGCTCTCGGCCATCTGGCAAAATCCGCCATTGATGATGCGAGCGGCCTGTTCAACCTGATGCGCAATCTCGGCGGCGCCATTGGAATTGCGCTGATCGACACGGTTATCTACACGCGTGCGCCAGAATATGCGCAGCGCATCATCAATCGCTTGATGGCCGGTGATCTCGATACCGCCAAGGCGGTCGGCATACCGCCTGAGGCCCTGGCGACAGCGCCTCTCGATCCCGAGAAGCAGGCGCTTTTGGCATCGCTGGTCAACAGAGTCGCGTTTGTCGATGCGATCAACGACGCATGGGCTCTGGTCGCCGTGATGACATTTGTCGCGCTCTTTTTCCTGCCGCTTGCACGACGCGTGCCGACGCCGCCCGGCGCGGCGCCGCATTGATGCGTGGCGCGTCGCGCGAATTTTTTATACGATTGTTTTCGTAGCCGCTGGTCCCCACGGCGAGTCACGCGTTGTTCGCCGTTTGTGGGGCGCGGATCGGGGGCGGATATGGCTGACGCTTTTCGCCACACCTACATCCCACGATCCTGGAAGGAGATAGTTGATGGCGCGCGCGCCATTTGGAGCGTGGTACGCGGCTACATCCCCCGCTCCTGGAGCGATGTGGTCGATTTTTCCCTCATCCTCTGGGTTATTCGCGTTCCGGTCTGTGCACTTGCCGTCGGCTTTACGCTGCTCTGTTTCGTGCCGCAGGCCCAGGATCTGCTGGTCGAACTGATCGAGTATTCGTGGCACGTCGTGTTCTTCCTCGCACTGGTCTTTTTCATTTGGGCATCGACCACTCACTATACGGCGCGATTGTTGCTCGATACCGATGAGCGGTTTCGCGTGCGCGTTGCCGAACGCAGCAGCGATTTCATCGAGAATTGGGAAATCTTTCTCCCGCGCCTCCTCGGCGCGCTGACCTTTGTCGCCGTCCTTCTTTCGGCCGAACGTTCGATCGAAAACCTGCCGGTGATCGATGACCCTTACGTCGTTCCCTATGTGAGCCGAATGCTGCGTTGGTTTCAGCTGGTGACGCTCGCCACACTGGGAATTTTCATTTGGTACATCCTCAGCCGCAAGACACTCAGTGCGCTTCAACCCGTCCGCACACTTGAATCGAAGACCGGATTCGTCACGCGCTTCCTGCGACGGATCGGGATCGAGCCCAGGCTCAATTCCAACAATCTGGGTCCGTTGATGCTGTTCGTCGTATTTCTGGTCTGCGCCGGCATCCTTTTATTCAGTCCTGTTTGGATCGCGCGCTGGTTTCCGCGCAGCCTGTCGGTCCCTCTCCTGCTTGGAGCCTGGGTGCCGTTCCTGTCGCTGCTCTCAGGCATCGGCCGACATTACCGCGCGCCCGTGATTGCGGGTATCGCATTTGCGGTCGCGGTATTGTCGTTCCTGTTCGGCGACAATCATTCCGTGCGTCGCGTTGACGCCGCGCAGATTCTCGGCCGGCAGCCGGACAGCGCGCAAATGTCGCTCAATCGCGCCGTCGATCTGTGGATGAGCGCGAACAGTTGCAAGGAGGATCCGGCCAAATGTCCAAGGCCGATCATCATTGCGGCCGCGGGCGGGGCGAGCCGCGCCGGTTTCTTCACCGCCAGTATCATCGGTTATCTGCTCGACACGGCGAAGGAGAAGGACTCGCGACTTGACGCTGCGGCGATGACAAAGCGTCTGTTCGCGATCTCCGGGGTATCCGGCGGTTCCGTCGGAGCGGCGATGGTGGCCGCGGCCATCGCGCGCACGAAAACGGGCGAGCAACCTTGTGTCGAGCGCCAGCCAAGCCTTTGGTATGGCGACAAGATCGGCAACTGGCGCGATTGCCTGGAGGCTTTGACGGCCGGCGATTTCCTCACCCCCGTTTCGATCGGCCTCGTCTTTCGTGATGTTGTGCGTTTCGGCTGGTGGGAAGATCGCGCCACGGCGCTCGAAAGATCGTGGGAAGAGCGTTTCTCGTTGCTGGCGGGCACAAATATCGACAAATGGCCGGATCAGTGTCCGGGCGACCTGCGCTGTCCGTTCATGACGGTGCGTCCACAAGACAGCCATTGGATCCCTCTGCTGGTGCTCAATGGTGTCTCGTCGGCAACGGGCCGGCGGATCCTCAGCACCGTGCTCGCCGCCGACTATCAGCCGAGAAACACGTGCCCGGTTGCTGGCGCCATGAAAAGCGACGCGGATATAAAGTCCAACGCGGCGCCGACTGCGAAATCCGCTGTCAGCGGCCCTATCATGACCTGCGCCATCTTTCTGGAAAGCGCCCGCTTCCATGATTTGCTGGCGAACGATAACCCGCCCAACATGCTTGCACGCATCCAGCGACTCGGGGTCTGGGATTACGTGCGCAACCAGCTGCCGTTCTTCACGCGGCGCGAACTCGACGACATACGCCTGAGCACGGCGGCGCATAATTCCGCGCGTTTCCCGATCATTTCTCCGGCCGGCGAAATCCGCAATCGCCAGCACCAGATCGTCGATCGCATTGTCGACGGCGGGTATTTCGAGAATTACGGCGCGCTCGGTGCCATGGAACTGGCGCAGGCCATTCGCGCCATTGAGCCGAAGCTCGCCCCGTTCGTGCTCGTGATATCGAACGATCCCGACGAGGATCCCGATTTGACGAAGGTCGATGTTGCCGACGATCGGGTGCTGGCAGACATTTCAGTTCCCATTGCGGCTGTCGCCAATACGCGGACCTCACGCGGCCGCCTCGCCGTCGGCCAGCTCGAGGCCGCGATGGACAGCGTGGCGGGGCGCGATTGTGGTGGCGGCACCGCGCACGTTCGCGTGTGGCCGCGATTTGAGCAGAAGGCGAACGGAGAACTTGAAAACGTCTCCCGCCCTGTTTCGATGAGCTGGTGGCTATCCCGCCCGATCCAGATTCTGCTGCACCAGCAGACCGAGGAGTACAAGAACCAGAACAAGAACCCCGATCAACTCGAGCGCGTGTGGCGCGCAATCACATCGAAATCGGACTGCACCAGGTAACGGCCCGGCTGGCGGCTACTTCTTGGTGTTCGGATCGGGCTTGGCCTTCAGCTGGGCCAGTTCGTCCGTCAGCTTCGTGACGGCTGATTTAAGGGTGACGATCTCGGCGCGCGCTGCGGCAAGATCGCGGTTGGCGGCGCTGATCTTCTCCTGGGTCTCACGCGCCAGCTTGGCCAGCGATTGCTGCAGAAAGTCGGTATTGGATTGGAGGCACCCCGTACGCCGCTCCATCTGTTTTTCGGCGGTGCAGACCTCAAGCCCCCGAATATCCTGCGCGGCCGCAGGGGACAGCTGCGCAGCGAAAAGGATTCCTCCAACAAGCAAAAATTGCGTCGCTACAGGCCATGTGCGCCGCCAGGACCGTTGTCGTTCCGATGTCATGAGCGAGACCCTACACGATAATGGGCTGGCGCGAGCCCTTCCAATGAGGCCGTGTGAGCCGGTACGATGCCCTGTCCTGAGCTTCGGGGGAAGTGAATGAATATTCGGGTTCGTGTTTCAGCTTTCGCACTCGCCATCGTTTCGCTGCTGGCCCTTGCGGCCACGCCGGCCGCCGCGCAACTCCTCAAGACCGTCAAAGACCGCGGAACGCTCAACTGCGGCGTCAGCGAGGGCCTCTACGGTTTCTCCGCGCGCGACAATAACGGCACATGGAGCGGCTTCGACGTCGACCTCTGCCGCGCGGTCGCGGCGGCAATTTTCAACGATGCGAGCAAGGTCAACTACGTCCCGCTCGACGCTACCAAGCGGTTCGAAGCACTCCAGTCGGGCAGCATCGACGTCTTGTCGCGCATCACCACCTGGACAATGTCGCGCGAGGTCGACCTCGGCCTCCTCTTCACAGCGACGAACTATTTTGATGGCCAGGGGTTCCTCGTGCGCCGAGACCTTAAGCAAGACACTGCTCTGGAGCTCAATGGAGCGAAAATCTGTGTGCAGAGCGGGACAACAACCGAGCTGAACCTCGCCGATTATTTTGCCGCCAACAACATGCGTTACGAACTGGTCGCTTCGACCACCGCCGAGAATGCGGTCAAAGGTTATGATTCCGGGCAATGCGTCGCCCTCACGGCAGATGTGTCGCAGCTTTTTGCCATCCGGCTATTGCTCTCAAAACCCGACGATCACGTCATTCTGCCGGACGTCATCTCCAAGGAGCCGCTTGGTCCCGTCGTGCGCCAGGATGATGTGCAGTGGTTCAATGTCGTCAAATGGGTGCAATTCGCCATGGTCAATGCCGAGGAACTCGGCGTGACATCGAAAAACATCGACGAAGCGCTCAGGTCCGAAAAGCCGGATGTCAGGCGCCTCGTCGGCACGGAGGGAAATTACGGCGAGCGGATGGGGCTCACCAAGGACTGGGCAGCCCGCGTGATTAGGCTCGTCGGGAACTATGGCGAAGTCTATGAGCGCACCGTCGGCACCGGTTCCGCGCTCGGCATTCCGCGCGGGATCAACCAGCTGTGGAGCAAAGGCGGCATACTCTATGCTCCGCCGATCCGCTGATCGGAGGGCCTCCGCTGGTGCGTCCACATATACAGATGCTAAGTTGCAACCAAGAATAAACGCAGACTGAACAAATGGCTGACTACTATCCTTTGATTGCCCGCGCGGTCGGGACCCTTAACCCCAACACCCCCGAGCAAAGGCGTGCGCTCTACGATCGGGCCCGCAGGACGCTGGTCGATCAGCTTCGGATCAAGGATCCCACGCTGACGCAAACCGACGTGAAGGCAGAGAGTGCCGCGCTCGATGCCGCGATCCAGCGCGTCGAACGAGATTTTGCCCGGCCCGCCGCGCCACCATCCCCTCGCCCGAGGCCGCGACCCGGTCCGCCGCCGGCCCATGCGGCGCCCGATGAACCTCCCGCGTATGGTGACCTGTCGCCGCTTGCGGATACCGGAAAGCGTTGGCGGCTTCTCATCGGCGCGGGCGTTGCCGCGCTTCTGATCATCGGCGGCGTGGTGGCCTATTCATATCTGCCGCGCAATCTTTCCGCCGTGCGTTCCGATATGCACACGATGGCCAACGCCCAGAAAAGCGCAGCCGTTGCCGCGGCCGAAACGCCCGAGGATAAATCGAACTACGTGCGCATGCGCCAGCTCGTCTACTACCGCACGAACCAGCCGGTCGGAACGCTCGTCGTCGACAAAAACCAGACGTTCCTTTACGTGGTGCGACCGAACGTATCGGCACTTCGTTACAACATCGGTGTCGGCCCCGAATGCACCACGCTCTCCGGCCTCTTCCACGTCGTGCGCAAGGAAGAGCCCAAGCAATCGGGCGACGCGCTCGGCGCGCGCGTGCTCTACCTCGACAAGGATTATCGCATACACGGATCGAGCGCGGCGATTCCGTCCGGGAAACTCGCCGGCTGCATCCGCCTGGTCGATGACGACGTAATCTATCTCTACGATCGGACGCCGCTCGAAAGTCGCGTGGTCGTGGCGAACTGAGCGCTTCAGAAACTCTGGAAAATTGCCACAGCGACTTTGTCGACGGCGCTGAGATATTTGCCGTCCATGATCAGGATGTCGAAGCTGGCCGCAAAGGCCAGCGTGGCCAATATGCGCAGCAACATGTGCGAAGCGTAATCCCCGACGATTTAAGATGTGCTCGCCTGAAACTCGACGAATTAAATCGACTTGGACGCAATGGCTCGATGTAGCGATGAGGTCAGGCTTTTTGCCGATCGTTATCGATCGGAATCACCTGTCCCGATATTGATTTCGCGGCATCGGAAGCGAGGAACACCGCAAGCTGCGCGATGTCCTTGGGGTCGATCATGGCCTTGATCGAGGCCGCCGCCAGCGCATCAGCTTTTACATCATCCAGTGACCTGCCGCTGATCTGGGCGCGACCCTGAAAGACACGGACAATCCGCTCGCCCTCGACCGCACCCGGCGCAATTGCATTGGCACGGATCCCCCACTCGCCGAGCTCCATCGCCAGCGTCTTGGTCAGCCCGATCACTCCCCACTTGGTCGCGGCGTAAGGGCTGCGATTGGCAAATCCGTATCGCCCGGCAATCGACGACATGTTGATGATGCAACCCGCCTTCGATTTTTTCAGGTGGGGAATTGCGAGGCGCGACACGTCGAACATGCCAGTCAGGTTGACGGCAACGACCTTGTCCCAGTCGTCCGGCGGATAGTCCGCGATCGGCAGGGTCAGGCCGGCGATACCGGCGTTGTTGATCAGCACATCGAGGCCGCCCAGGGCCGCAACCGCCTCGGGCACCATGCGCTCGATCTCGGCGCGGCTCGCCATATCGCAACGCCTGGCGATCAGGCCGGGGATTTCCTTGGCAATGGCGGCGAGCGCCTTGTCGTCTATATCGCAGACGAAGACTTTCGCGCCGTTCGCCGTGAAGGCGCGCGCAAACTCTCGACCGATACCCGCGGCGCCGGCCGTTATCAGGACACGCTGCGACATGATTCCGGAACCGATCAGACCATACCGTTGAAGGCCCGACAACCGGCCCCACTGCGGGCCTTGCCGGTTGGCCGGCAGCGCTTTCACACATCAAACGCGCGAATCGGCTAAGGTTTTGCGAGGCGATTCGGGCTTGCCGATATTCTGCCAGGGTGGTTTGGCCGCCCGGGCTGGTTTGTGTTGAAAAGGCGTGTTGGTGCGAGACTGAGGTGCAGTGGCGTGCGTTAGCCACACCATCCAAGGAGCTCCACGACATGGCGAAGAAGCGAACGACAGCCAAGAAACGGGTCACTCGCAAGCCGCCCGCAACGCGGCGGCGCGAGAATCCCGACGCCACCATCAATACGCTGGTCATCCTGGTGGTGATCGTGATGGTGCTCGGCGGATTGTTCTTCTACGCGCAGAACAACAAGAAGCAGGCCGCGCAGTGGCAGGCCATCTTGCAGTCGATTGCAGCCCTTCCTGCGCCCGCGCCGACGGCGCTGCCCGATGAGTCACAAGCCATCGAGTCCACGGGAAGCATAGATGCCCCCAAGGATGCGCTTAAGCCGGCAGCAGCAATGGCCGTCCGATCGCCGTCATCTAACGAATAGTCCCTTGCAGGGGTCGTTAAGAAACTGAGGTTCCTGCCAACCATTCCGTAACCGATCGGCGTCTAGCCTTCGGGTTATGGGCACAATCCATCAACTGCGCTGGGATCCCCCGCGCACGCGGCCCGCCGCTGATATCCAGCCACGACGCGCCCTGCGCCCGGCTGATCTGCTTTTATTGTTCGGCATCCTGTTTATTGCCGCCGCGATTGGCGCGAAGGCCTTCTGGCGTGAAGGCGCCCCGCCCCGTGTGGCCTTGAGTGTCCAGGTTATCGACGGTGACTCATTGCGCAACGGCAGCGAACAAATCCGCCTGGTCGGCATTGATGCGCCGGAGCTGCGACAGACCTGCCGCGACCTGCAAGGCCGTGAATGGTCATGCGGGCGAGCGGCGAAAGCGCGCCTGGCGGAATTCGTCGCACAACGTGACGTCGCATGCTCGCCGCGCGGGCGTGACCGCTACGGCCGCACGCTCGCCGTCTGTTCTGCGCGCAATATCCCGGATCTTGGCGAAGTGATGGTGCGTGAAGGTTACGCGGTCAACTACGCGATCGACTATGGCGGTTATCCTGCCGCGGAGCGCGAAGCTCAATCGGCGCGCAGCGGCGTCTGGCAAGGTGACTTCGAACGCCCGAAGGATTGGCGCAAGCGCCACCCCCGCACCGGATAGAAAGCTTGGATGTTCAGGCTGCGCCGTTGTCGGTCAGCTGCGCGATGCGTTTGCGCAAAACCGCTTTCTCAGCTTCGCTCTGTCGCAGACGCCTCGCCAAATCCAGCGATACGGGCATCTCATTATTGTATTCGCCGAGGAATGTGACGCCGGCCTCATCCACGCTGCGCCACACCATGCGGGCACGAAAAGAGCGTTCCTTGCGCGCGATCGTCAGATCGAACTGATCCGGAATAACCGCCGTATTGGTGAGATGGACCCGCGCACCGGTCGATGAAAAATCCCGCACGCGGCAATCCATGGTGGAGTTGCGCTTGTTGAACGCAATCATGCCGCCAAAAAAAGTACGCGCCCTGTCAGACTTACGCCGTTCAGCCATGAGCAAGCCCCGTTTCCGGTTTGCACAGCAGAATACCTCCCGGCTGACGGCCGACAAACAGCCGCAGCCCGGAAAGCTCGCGTTAGTCTTAAATCGGAAGGTTACCGGCCGGAGTCTTAACGCCTATTCTTCCTTTTCCGTCGTGAAATAGAGCGGATATCCCTTGGAGCGGCCCATTTCCGTCGCTTCTTTCGCCTTCGTCTCGGCAACGTCGCGCGTATAGACCGCAATCACGCAGGCGCCCCGCTGATGCGCCGTCATCATCACCTTGTAGGCATGGCTTTCGTTCATCCGGAAAATTGCCTTGAGCACCAGAACGACGAATTCGCGCGGCGTAAAGTCATCGTTGAGCAGGATCACCTTCCATAGAGGCGGTCGCTGCGTCTTCGGTTTGGTCTTTGTGCGCGGCTTCTCGAGGGTTTTCTGGTTCACGGTGAGCCCCGATCGCATTGGTGCTCTGTGAAAGGTTAGCCCTACCGATTATAGACGCCCCGCAGCTGCGGATCGAGGCACGCCGCCGCACCGCCTATGCATGACGGCTATTTGTCCTTGCCAGGCTCGACAGTCGTCTTCGAAGACCCTTCGGGTGCGGCCTGCGTGCCGGGAGGAGTTTCACCTTGCGGGCTCGAGGCCGGCGCGCCACCGACACCCGTGGTGGTCGGGCCAGTCCATCCTTGCGGCTGCATTTCACCTTTTGTCTCAGGTGTCTGCGTCCGGCCTGTTCCATACTCTGGCTTGTCCGCCGGTTGGTCTGCGGCGTGAATGGATGCCATCGGGCCCGCGAGGGCGGATGCCAGTACAGTAATGAAGAGAGTTGGGCGCATGTTTGTGCCTCTGATGACGACGTAGCGTAACTGTCGGGACAAGTGCCGAGTTCCACAACAAACGGGACTGCGACGCTCTATCTCGCTGTAAACGCGCTGTTGTCAGGCGCCACCGTCGCGGTTGTGTCCGAGTTTGCAGGGAAATCACCGAACTCCGCGCACTCGATCCGGCGCACTCTTCGGGTGTGGCATGATACCAGCGACATTGAACGGCGATGGACGCAACCAAGGTTGTCGCACGTTCTGCCAGTTGGTGGAGATGCTGCGCCACGGAATCGGATTTTGGTCAACACTTGCGGCCTGTTGCATGCTGACTTTGATCCTTTATCTCGCAACGATCTGGACTCTCGGAAAGTCTGAAACAACGCTGTGACACTGTGATGCAGTGCAAAATGTTTTGAGAAGTCGCTGAGAAAAATTAGCGCCGATCTCAATTTTTCTGCCGCAAAAAGTTCACGAGTGACGCGTACACGTTACGTCAGCGCTACTGCTTTACTCGCGCGACCCGTTCAATAATGTCAAAAAAGACGATGGGAACGGGGCCCGCGTCGGATCGGGAGGTCCCCATGGAAGTGTCTCGCGACATCGCAAGATTTGCGCGCTCGCGTCCGGTGATTGAGTGCGCACAATGCGGCGAGCGAATTTACATTCCCGAATGGTCTGAATGTGTGGACGGGTGCCGGGTTCGGCACCTGTGGCGGTGTGACGCCTGCGGTACGTCGTTCGAAACATCGGTTCGTTTTGAGATGGCATAATCGTATTTGCGAGCGTCACTAAAATTTCATCTTTCACGCGATTTTGCGGGG
>Ga0310904_10000647_pt1 | contig 10184 bp, 8 predicted proteins | sample C48D1metaG_FD_203746 | JGI IMG/M metagenome (GOLD analysis project Ga0310904, IMG submission 203746) | Lab incubated soil microbial communities from West Virginia University Organic Research Farm, Morgantown, WV, United States - C48D1 | ecosystem: Environmental > Terrestrial > Soil >... | reverse complement strand
AGCGCGCCCACGCGCTCGGCTACCGCGCGCTCGCGCTGACCGACGAATGCTCGTTCGCCGGCGCGGTGCGCGCCCACCAGGCGGCGAAAGCGTGCGGGTTGCCGCTGATCCTTGGGAGCGAAATTACCTTAGAGGATTGCAAACTCGTGCTGCTCGCGACCGGCCGCCGCTCGTACGGCGCGATCTCGAGCCTGATCACCACCGGCCGGCGCCGCAGCAAGAAAGGCCGCTATTCCCTGAACCGGGCGGATGTAGGGGCGCTCTACGGCAGCGGGGCCCTCGCGTTGTGGATTGAGGGCGCGGAGCCGGGCTGGCTCGGCGAGTGCTTCCGTGGCAGTGCTTGGATCGCCGCCGAATTGCACTGCGGGCCGAACGATCGCGCGCGCTTGAATGACTTGAAAGCGATGTCGAAGCAGTTCGGCTTGCCGCTGGTGGCCGCCGGCGATGTGCACATGCACGTGCGCTCGCGCCGCCGCCTGCAGGACGTGCTCACCGCGATCCGGCTGGGAAAGCCGGTGGCGCAGTGCGGACACGCGCTGTTTCCGAACGCGGAGCGCAGCCTGCGGCTGCGCATGCGCCTTGCGCAGCTCTATCCGCCGGAATTGCTCGCCGAGACGGTGGCGATCGCCGAGCGCTGTCATTTCTCGCTGGAGACGTTGCGCTACGAATACCCGCATGAATTGGTTCCTGAAAACGAAACCCCTGCGAGCTGGCTGAGGAAGCTGACCGAGGACGGCCTGCGCTGGCGCTTCCCCGCCGGCGTGCCGCAAAAGGTCGCCGCTCTGGTCGAGCACGAGCTGCGGCTGATCGCCGAGCTCGGCTACGAGCCCTTTTTCCTCACGGTGCACGACGTGGTGAGCTACGCGCGCAGCCAGGGGATCCTGTGCCAGGGGAGGGGATCGGCGGCGAACTCGGTGGTGTGCTATGCGCTGCGCATCACCGAAGTCGATCCCGACCGGATGAATACCCTGTTCGAGCGCTTCGTCTCGCGCGAGCGCAACGAGCCGCCCGACATCGACGTCGACTTCGAGCACGAGCGGCGCGAGGAAGTGATCCAGTACGTCTACCGCAAGTACAGCCGCGAGCGCGCCGCGCTGGCGGCGACGGTGATCTGCTACCGCACCAAGAGCGCGCTGCGCGACGCCGGCAAGGCCCTCGGCATGCCGCTCGAGGAGGTCGACGCGCTCGCCAAGAGCTTCACCTTCTGGGACCAGAAGCTGGAACCGTCCAGCGCATTGTTCGAGCTCGCCGGCACGCTGCGCGGCTTCCCGCGCCATCTGTCGCAGCACGTCGGCGGTTTCGTCATCTCGCGCGGCCCGCTCGCCGAACTGGTGCCGATCGAGAACGCGGCGATGCCGGGGCGCAGCGTGATCCAGTGGGACAAGGACGACCTCGAGGCGCTCGGCCTGCTCAAGGTCGATGTGCTCGCCCTGGGCATGCTGACGGCGATTCGCCGGGCGCTGGATTTCCTGGGAATGAAGATGGAGCAAGTCCCGCCAGAGGACCCGGCGGTGTACGCCATGATCCAGAAGGCCGACACCATCGGCGTGTTCCAGATCGAATCGCGCGCGCAGATGAGCATGCTGCCGCGGCTGCGGCCGGCCTGCTTCTACGACCTGGTGATCGAGGTGGCGATCGTGCGACCCGGCCCGATCCAGGGCGGCATGGTGCATCCCTACCTGCGGCGGCGGCGCGGCGAGGAACCGGTCGACTACCCGAGCGCGGGGGTAAAACGGGTTTTGGAGCGCACCCTGGGCGTGCCCATCTTCCAGGAGCAGGTGATGGAGCTCGCCATGGTGGCCGCCGGCTTCACGCCGGGCGAGGCCGACCGCCTGCGGCGCTCGATGGCGGCGTGGAAGCGCAGCGGCGGGCTGGAGCCGTTCGAGCAGCGGCTGAAGAGCGGGATGAAGGCCAACGGCTACCGCGCCGAATTCGCCGACGCGATCTACCGCCAGATCCTCGGCTTCGGCGAATACGGCTTCCCGGAGTCGCATTCGGCGAGCTTCGCGCTGCTGGTCTACGTCTCCTCCTGGCTCAAGTGCCACCACCCGGCCGCGTTCTGCGCGGCGCTGCTCAACAGCCAGCCGATGGGCTTCTACGCGCCGGCGCAGCTGGTGCAGGACGCGCGGCGCCACGGCGTCGAGGCGCGGCCGCCGGACGTCCAGGCGAGCGACTGGGACTGCACCCTGGAGCACGGCGCGTTGCGGCTGGGGCTGCGGATGGTGAGCGGCCTCGGCGAGAAGGAGGGGCGGCGCATCGCCGCCGGGCGCCCGCACGCGAGCGTCGCCGCCCTCGGGCTCGGCCGCAAGGATCTGCGCGCGCTGGCCGCCGCCGGCGCGCTGCAATCGCTGGCCGGTCATCGCCGCCAGGCGCATTGGGCGGCCGCCGGCGCCGCGCGCCGCGCGCCGCTCGATGCGCCGGCCGCGGAGCGCCCGCCGGCGCTGGCCGGGCCGAAAGAGGGAGAGGAGATCGTCGCGGACTATGCCAGCCTCGGCCTCACGCTCGGTCGCCATCCGCTGGCGCTGCTCCGAAAGCGCCTGGACGAATTGCGGCTTCTGAAAGCCGAGGAGCTGAAATCACGCCCCCACGGCACCCGGGCCCGCGCGGCGGGGCTGGTGACCTGCCGGCAGCGCCCCGATACCGCGAGCGGCGTGGTGTTCGTCACCCTCGAAGACGAGACCGGCTGCATGAACATCGTGGTCTGGCGTCACCTGGTCGAGACGCAGCGCCGCGAGCTGCTCGGCGCGCGCCTGCTCGGCGTGGAGGGCGTGGTCGAGCGCGACGGCGAGGTCGTGCACCTGGTGGCCAGGCGCCTTGTGGACTACAGCGCACTGCTCGGTCCGCTCACAGCCCCTTCGCGCGATTTCCACTAAGATGGGCCATTGGTCGAGATTCTTCGGTTGATCGGCAGCTACCGCGCGCGGCGGGCGATCCACGGATCGCCCTTCCTCGACGAACTGTTCCGTCGCCTGGCGCGCTGTGCGCGCATCGAGGCCGAAGCCACCGAGGAGCGCATCTGGGACGTCTGGATGCACCACCCGCATCGCGCGGCCGCGCATGCGCTCGATCTCGCCACGCGCGATGTCGCCGCCCGGCGCTACGACATCGCCGAAACCCGTCTCACCCTGCTGCTGCGCAGTGCTCCGGATTTCGCCGAGGCCTGGCACAAGCGCGCTGTGCTTTATTACCTGCTCGGCAGGGACGAGGAGTGCCTGCACGACCTGCGCCGCACCCTGGAGCTCGAGCCGCGGCATTTCGGGGCGATGCTGCACTTCGTGGAAATTCTGCGCGCGGCCCGCGCCGCGGACGAAGCCGGCTTCGCGCTGCGCGCCGCGCGTTCGATCCATCCGCATCTGTCAATTCCTGACAGCCGGGCATAGGCCGGGACGGCGGATGGAGAGGCGGCCCAACTATAATTCGGGCCAATGAACGAGAACGACTGCAAGGTCATCGTCCAGAAGGACCTCGAAGACCTGATCCCGGTGTTCATGCGCAACCGCCACAAGGAGCTCGACGCCTTGCGCGTCGCGCTCGCGGCGGCGGATTTCGAGCAGCTGCGCCAGCTCGGCCACCGCATGAAAGGCGTGGGCAATTCCTACGGCTTCACCCACATCTCCACGCTCGGAAAATACATCGAGGACGGCGCGCGCAGCGGCGATCGCGCTTCCCTGGGCGCGCGCATCAGCGAGTACGAGGAGTACCTGTCCAAGGTCCAGATCACCTATGAGTGACGCGTAGCCGTGCGCGTCCTGCTGATCGACGACGACGAGGACCTGCGCAACCTGCTGTCGCGCTACATCCGCGCGCAGTGGGCCGATGCCCAGATCGAGGCCTACGATCCCCTCGAGCGCGACCTGCCGGCGGCCGACTTTCCGCTCAGCTCGTACGACGTGCTGGTGCTGGACTACATGCTGGGGCGAGGCGACGGCCTGGAGTGGCTGAAGGTCCTCAAGCAGCGTTCCGACTGCCCGAAGGTGCTGTTCCTCACCGGCGCCGGAAACGAGATCATCGCGGTGCGCGCGATGAAGGCGGGCGCCGACGACTACCAGCGCAAGCAGGAGCTGACGCGCGAAAGGCTGATCACCTCGTTGCGCGAGCTCACCGCCAACCCGGTGGAGCGCACGGTGGCGCCCGACCTGGCCTCGCGCATGGAGGGCCACGCGCTCGGCGACCGGGTGCGCATCCCCGGCATCAAGATCCTGCACCTGATCGGCGAGGGCGGCACCGCGCGCGTGTATCTCGCCTCGCGCGAGGACGACGACGAGCCGCTGGTGGTCAAGATCCTGCGCCACGAGATCGTGACCAACCAGAAAGCGCTCGAGCGCTTCATGGAGGAATACTCGCTGGTCGAGCGCATCCAGAGCCGCCACGTGGCGCGCATCGTCGGCCACGGCAACTACGACAGCTACGCCTACCTGGTGATGGAATTCTTCGAGGGCGGCGACCTGAACAAGCGCCTCGCCGGCCAGTCAGTGAAGCCCAACGAGGCTTTGCGCTTCTTTCGCGAGCTGATGTTCGCCCTCGGCGACATCCACGAGAAGGGCATCCTGCACCGCGACCTCAAGCCGCAGAACCTGATGTTCCGGCGCGACGGCAGCCTGGCGATCGTCGACTTCGGCATCGCCAAGAATATCGCGGCGGCCGATCGCACCAACGCCGGCGAGGTGCTGGGCACGCCGCGCTACATGAGCCCGGAGCAGGTGCAGGGCCGGGCGCTCGACCTGCGCACCGACATCTACAGCGCCGGCGTGCTGCTCTACCAGATGCTCACCGGCGAGCACATGTTCGACGGCCAGACCGCGATGGAGGTGGCGATGCACCACCTCAACACCGAGCCGCCGATGTTGCCGGAGCACCTGCAGCAGTATCAGCGGCTGATGGACAAGCTGGTCGAAAAGGACCGCGACGCGCGCTTCCGCAACGCGGACGAAGTGATCGGATTTCTCTCGCGCAACTTCGAGCAGGACACGTCCGGGCCGGTCGACCGGACACAACGCCTGCAATAGCTCAGGGCAGCTTCGCCCAGATCGCCCGCAGCTGGTCGGGCAGATCGCGCGGCGAGAACGGCTTGGAAATGGTGCCGGCGGCGCCGAGCTCTTTCAGCTCGTCCAGATCGCGCTGCGACGCGCGCGCGGTGATGAACACTACCGGCAGGGCGCTGGTCTCCGGGCGCAGCTTCATCTGCTTGAACAGCGCCGGCCCGTCCAGTACCGGCATCATCCAGTCGAGCATCACCAGGTCGGGACGGAACTCGGCGAACGCCTGCAGCGCCTGCGTCGGGTCGCTCACCACCGCCACGGTCATCTTGCCGACGCGCTCGAGCGACATGCGCACGATGCGCTGGATGTCCTCGTCGTCCTCGACGTAGCAGATGCGGGTGAGCGGGCGGTCAGGCATGGCCGTTCGCCATTCTAGGCCGCGGCCTGCCGCGGCAGCTCGAACCAGAACGTGGCGCCGCCGCCGGCGCGGTTCTCGAAGCCGATGCGGCCCTGCATCAGCTCGATCAGGCGCTTGCAGATCGCGAGGCCGAGGCCGCTGCCGCCCTTCTGGCGCGTGGCGGTCGAATCGGCCTGGGTAAAGCGGCCGAAGATGCGGCCGCGGAAGGCCTCCGGGATACCGGGCCCGCGGTCGTGCACCGCGACGCGCACGCTGGCGCCCGAGTCCTCGGTGCTGATCTCGACCACGCCGCCCTCGGGAGAGAACTTGGCGGCGTTGGACAGCAGGTTGGTCATGACCTGCTGCAGGCGCTTGCGGTCGGCGAGCACCAGGCGTCCGGGCAGCTCGCCGCGCGCCTCGAAGCGCACGCTGAAGCGCTCGCCGAACGCCTTGTTCAGCACCATCGCCTCGCGCACCAGGTCGTCGAGCGCGATCAGCTCCGGCGCCAGCGTCAGCTTGCCCGACTCGATCTTTTCGATGTCGAGCAGGTCGTTGATCAGGTCGAGCAGGCGCTGGCCGTTGCGCTCGGCGACCGTGGTGAGCTCGGCGACCTCCTTGTCGACGTCGCCCATCACGCCGCTGTTGATCAGCTGCAGCGAGCCGATGATCGAGGTGAGCGGCGTGCGCAGCTCGTGGCTCAGGGTGGACGTGAACTCCTGCTTCATGCGCTCGGCCTCGAGCTGCGCGGTGACATCGCGGCCCTGCGCGATGACCGCGATCACCTCGTGGCGGAAGTTGACCAGCGGGGTGACGGTCCACTCGCAGATCAGGTCGATGCCGTCGCGCCGCGGGTTGCGGATCTTCAGCCCCGCCATCGACTCGCGCTTCGCCAGCAGCTCCCGCCAGGTCTGGTCGAACTCGCCGTGGAATTCGGCCCGCACCAGTTTTTTCACGCTGCTGCCGACCAGCTCGGCCGCGGCGTAGCCGAACAGCATCTCGGCGGCATGGTTCACCTCGCTCACGATGCCGTCGGGCTGCAGCTCGAGCACCGCGATCGGCGCGCGCTCCGCGAACAGCGCGAGCTTGCGGCCGCTCGCCTCCACCTGGCGGCGGGCTTCCTCCAGGTCCACCAGCTGGAGCTCGAGGCGCTGGTTGAGCGTGCGATGGTCCTGCGTGAGCTTGCCGTAGGCGTGGCGCAACCGGTAGCCGGAGAGGAAAACCTGCGTCAGCCGGTAGGCGATCGCCACGTTCAGCGCGTAGAACAGCGGCACCAGCAGCGCGATCTCGACGAACAGCCGGTTGCCGAAGGTGAGCAGCACGTAGCAGAACGGGCCGAGGATGCCCGCCGCGTAGAGCGCGAAGATCGGCCAGGACGCCGCGTACACGGGCACGCCGACCGACGCCATGCCGGCGAAGAGAAAGCCGAGGAACACCTGGTGCTCGTCGGACAGCGAGCGGAAGAACACGCCGCCGGCGAGGCCCCAGCTCGCGCCGTTGCCGAGCGCCGCGATGCCGAGCCAGCGCAGCCAGTCGGGCGCGCTCGAGAGCTTGTCCGGGCTGCGGTAGTAGGCGTAGAGCAGCAGGCTCGCGGTCGCGCTGAAGGTCACCACGATCGCCCACCAGATCAGGACCAGCTCCTGGAGGAAGCGCCCCTGCAGCTCGTAGGTGGCGATCGCGCCGGCGACGAAGGTCGCGCCGATCGCGATCGGCATCTGGCGGTAAAGGTGGGCTACGCGGTCGGCAAGGACCTGGCGCGGATCGGCCCGGTCGCGGATCTCGGCCTCGACCGCCTTGGTCGAGACCTCCAGGCTACGGCTGGTGCCGTTCGCAGTGGTGGAGTGATTCATTCGGCGCAGGACGAAGCCTGCGCCATTCTAGGGCAAACCCCCGGGAGTTATCCCGGCGTCTTGTGCAAGAAACTAAAAACTTTTCGCGTTGCGAATCACGCCGACCGCGATGCCCTCGATGACCAGCGTGTCGCGGCGCAGATCGACCTCGATCGGCGCGAACTCCGGGTTCTCGGCCTCGAGCGCGACCATACTGCCGCGACGGCGCAGGCGCTTGACGGTGACCTCGTCGGCGAGGCGGGCGACCACGATCTGCCCGGTGCGCGCTTCCTGGGTCTTGTGCACCGCAAGCAGGTCGCCTTCGAGGATGCCGACGTCGCGCATCGACATGCCGCGTACGCGCAGCAGGTAGTCGGCGCGCGGCGTGAACAGGTTCGGGTCCACCTGATAGCGGCCCTGGACATGTTCTTCGGCGAGGATCGGACTGCCGGCGGCGACGCGCCCGATGACCGGCAGCTCGAGCAGCCGGCCGGCCCGGCTGGAAGGCTTGGCATCGTGCACGCGGATGCCGCGCGAGGCGCCCGCTTCGATGTCGATCGCGCCCTTCTTCTCGAGGGCACGCAGATGCTGCTCGGCCGCGTTCACCGAGCGGAAGCCCATGCGCTCGGCGATTTCCGCCCGGGTCGGCGGGTAGCCCGACACCTCGGTCAGCTCGCGGATCAGGCGCAGGATTTCGGCTTGGCGATCTGTAAGCGCATCCATTAGTGGCAATATATACAGTATATGCGCCGCATTGTCCACCTGGACATGGACGCCTTCTATGCCTCGGTCGAGCAGCGCGATGACCCGGCGCTGCGCGGCAAGCCGGTCGCGGTCGGCGGCCGGCCGGAAACGCGCGGCGTAGTGGCCGCGGCGAGCTACGAGGCGCGCACGTTCGGTGTGCGCTCCGCCATGCCGATGGCGCGCGCGGTGCGGCTCTGTCCGCAGCTCGTCATCGTGCATCCCGACTTCGAGCGCTACCGGCAGGTGTCGCGCCAGGTGATGGATCTGCTGCGCGCGTGCACGCCGCTGGTCGAGCCGCTGTCGCTCGACGAGGCCTACCTCGACGTGACCGAGAACAACTGGCACGAGCCGCTGGCCACCAACGTGGCGAAGCGCCTGAAGCGCGAGATTCTCGAGGCTACGCAGCTCACGGCGTCGGCGGGGGTGGCGCCCAACAAGTTCCTCGCCAAGATCGCTTCGGGCTACCGCAAGCCCGACGGCCTCACCGTCATCCCGCCCGAGCGCGTCGAGAGCTTCCTGCAGGACCTGCCGGTCGAGGCGCTGTGGGGCGTCGGGCCGGTGACCGCGCGCAAGCTGCGCGCCGCCGGGATCGAGAAGCTGGTGCAGATCCGCAGCGTCGACCTCGAGCGGCTGCGTCAGACCGTCGGCAGCCTGGCCGACTGGCTGCTGCAGCTCTCGCACGGCGACGACCCGCGGCCGGTAGTGCCGGATCGCGCGTCGAAATCGTCCAGCACCGAGAACACGTATGCAGAGGACCTGGTCGACATCGGCAAGATCCGCGACGAGCTGGATCGCATGGCGCGCGAGAACGCCGACTGGCTGGTGCGCCGCAAGCTCGAGGCGCGCACCGTCACGATCAAGGTGCGCTACGCCGATTTCACTACGGTCACGCGCAGCCACACCCTTTCGCGCGCGACCTCGGACGCCGACGTGATCGCGTCGTGGGCCAAGGACCTGATCGAGCGCACCAGCGCTGGCCAGCGGCCGGTGCGCCTGCTCGGCGTGCGCGTCGCCGGGCTAGTCGAACAGGGTGCGGGGTAGCTCGACCGGCTCAAGCAGACGCGGCGAGTCGTTCGCCGCCTGATTCACCGCCATGCCCACAGGATGCACGCGCAGCATGTCGTCCGGCGCCGGGCCGAGCAGGTCTTCGGCGCCGGCGAACCAGTCCTGGTAGTTCTCCGGCGCAACGATTACCGGCATGCGATCGTGGATGTTGCGCATCTTCGCGTTGGGTTGCGTAGTGATCAGCGTAAATGTTCCATTCTCAAAGAGCGCCGCCAGCGCGAGGAGGGAACCGTCCGCAGGGGAGAAGTAGTACGGTTGCTTGCGCTTGCCTTCCGATTTCCACTCGTAAAAGCCGCTCGCGGGCACGAGCGCACGGCCGTCACGGTAAGGGCCGGGGAATTTCTGCGCCAGCGTTTCGGCGCGCAGGTTGGCGAACTTGCGCCGCAGGCCCCAGTGCGCGAGCGACGCGCGATGGCCGCGCACCAGCGGCACGCTGGCCGCGGGCGCGATGTTGTAGCGCGGCTGGAATTCAGGCACCTCGTCGAGGCCGAATTGCAGCGCGATCACGTCGGGATTGGCGTGCAGTGCGTAGCGGCCGCACATACGCCGGAGGGTACAATGCCCCCGGCATGATCATCCAGTCGCTGCTCGACACCGACCTGTACAAGTTCACCATGATGCAGGTGGTGCTGCACCACTTCCCGGGCGCGCAGGCCGAGTACCGCTTCAAGTGCCGCACCGAAGGCGTCGATCTGCGCCCCGACCTGGAAACGATCAACCGCGAGCTGGTCGAGATGTGCCGGCTGCGCTTCCGCGAAGACGAGCTCGCCTACCTGCGCGGCCTGCGCTTCATGAAGTCGGACTTCGTCGACTTCCTCGGCCTGTTCCAGTTCAACGAGAAATACGTGCAGACCGGCTTCGGCGAAAAGCCGGGCGAGATCGACATCACGGTGCGCGGGCCGTGGCTGCACACCATCATGTACGAGATCCCGCTGCTTGCCATCGTGTCGGAAGCCTATTTCCGCCGCACGCAGCCCAAGCCAGACTTTGCCGAGGGGCGGCGGCGCCTGCAGGCCAAGATCGTCCAGGCGCGCGCGGTCGAGCCCGAGCTCGGCTTCAAGATCTCCGATTACGGCACGCGGCGGCGCTTCTCGCGCGACTGGCAGGAGGAAGTCCTGCAGACCTTCAAGCGCGAGATCCCGCAATATTTCGCCGGCACCTCGAACGTGTGGT
>Ga0310904_10000646_pt1 | contig 10188 bp, 7 predicted proteins | sample C48D1metaG_FD_203746 | JGI IMG/M metagenome (GOLD analysis project Ga0310904, IMG submission 203746) | Lab incubated soil microbial communities from West Virginia University Organic Research Farm, Morgantown, WV, United States - C48D1 | ecosystem: Environmental > Terrestrial > Soil >... | reverse complement strand
TCGCGCTCACCATCTATTCGCGCTACCGGCTCGGGCCGACCCTGCGCTGGCACCTGCACCTGCTCGGCCAGCTGCTGGGCGAGTTCTACGTCGCCAAGCTGGGCGAGGAAAAGCTGCGCCAGTCGAGCTATCTGCAGGCGGTGCACGAGACCGGCGCGCGCATGACGCACGACATCAAGAACCTGCTGCAGTCGCTGTCGGTGCTCACCTCGGTGGCGGCGCGCGACCAGGGCGGCGACCGGGAGCGCAGTTCTCCCGAGCTGCAGGCGCTGCTGCGCCGCCAGCTGCCGCTGATCGAGCGCCGCCTGGCCGAGACGCTGGACAAGCTGCAGCGGCCGCAGGAGAGCGGCGAGATCTACGTCGCGGCGCGCCTGTGGTGGGACTCGCTCGCCCGCCAGTACCGCGGCGAGGGCGTCGAGTTCGAGTCGGCCGCGCCGCCGCCGGGCGTGCGCCTGCCGCGCTCGCTGTTCGACAGCGTGGCCGACAACCTGATCCGCAACGCGCTCGCCAAGCGCGCCGACGACGAGGGCCTGCGCGTGCGCGTGGCGTTCGAGTGCGGCGAGCGCCTCGCGCTGCGCGTCTGCGACAGCGGCTCGGCGGTGCCGGCCGGAATCGCGGCGAACGTGCTGCGCGCGCCGGTCAGCTCGCGCAGCGGCCTGGGCATCGGCCTGTACCAGGCGGCGCGCCAGGCCGAGGCGAGCGGCTATCGCCTGGTCCTGGAATCCAATCTCGACGGGGAAGTCTGCTTCGTCCTGAGCGGGGCGGCGGCTTAGGGAAGGACGCCGGCCGCGATCATGCGGCCGTAGAACTGCCCGGCCGGGATCCACAGCAGCAGGTCGTCGTACTCGCCGCCGGTGGCGCCCTGCGGGCGCGGGTCGTGCCAGACGAAGGTCGGATTGTTGTTGAGCGGCGCCGGCAGGCGCTGCTTGTTGTTGACCTGCTCGTCGACGTTGCCCGCCGGCATCGTCGCCCAGTTCTTGCCCTGCGACCACACCACGGCCGCGACCACCGTCTGGTTGGTGACGATATTGGCCGCGGTGCCGCAGGTCGGCGTCGCCGCGTTGAACCCCGCCGCGGTGGACCCGGCGCAGATCAGCAGATCGGTCGGCGTGGTGGTGATGCCGTTGGTCTTCAGGTTCGCCGCATTGGTGAAGTGGTTGGGCTGCGCGCCCGAGCTGGTCTGCGCCACCGCGTAGCGGATGCGATTGTTCCAGGCATCGAGCGCGTAGCCGGCGGAATCGACCGGCTGGAAGCCGAGCGTGCGCCCCGGCAGATAGCCGGCGTAGCCGTCGGTGCACGCGCCGCCGCCCGCCGGCTGCTCGTCGCCGCCGTCGACGCACGCGGGCGCGCTGGAGCAGCGCGCCGGGCACGGCAGGCGCCCGTTGACGATCGCGAAGCTGAGCAGCAGCTCCTTCGACTGCTCCAGCCGCCGCAGCGTCTCGTCGCGGTTGCGACCCTCGGTCTGCGCCGACAGCGTCCACATCAGGCTCGACAGCAGGATCGCGACGATGGTGAGCACCACCGCGAGCTCGGTGAGCGTGAATCCCGCCTGACGCCTGGGGAATGGGTCGCTCATGGATCGATCACGGCGATACGGTCGTTGAAGGTGCGGCGCACCATCAAGGCCGGGTCGCGCACCGCGTAACTCACATCGCCGTTGTTGTTCGTGGCTTCGAGCCAGTCGGCCGCGGTGGTGGCGGCGTCCGGCCAGTTGCGGCCGGTCAGGTTGCGGCCCGCGATGACCAGCAGGCCGCGCTGGTTCGCGCCCGGATTACGGAAGCCGACCGTGAGGCAATTCGCGCCGCACGCGCGCGCACCGCTCGGCGCAATGTCCGGCGCCACCGCGTAGTAAGAGACCTGGTGCCAGTTGTTGCGGAAGAACCAGTTGTAGTTCGCGTCGCCGGAATCGAGGACCGGATGGTCGGCGAGCAGGCGGATCGGCACCACGATCGTTTCCTGCTTGCACAGCAGACCCAGCAGCAGGCCGCAAAGACTGTCGCCAAGGACGCCGCCGAAGCCCAGGCCGCCGCTCGCGGCCGCCTCGCCGTTGAACGTGATGGTTGCGGATCCGTCGTTGTTCAGCACGCCGCTCGAGCTGCGCGGCGCGGCGTTGACATTGGTCATCGCGGCCGCATCGTTGAGCGTGCGCAGCGCCATGCCGACGTTCGCGGCGCTCGCCGTCAGGGTGAACGGCACGTCGGCGGCGGCGCAGAAAATCACCAGAACCGGCGTGCAGCGGCGGTAGAAATCGCAGGTGATGTCGGTCGCGGTGGTGGTGCAGCTACCCGAGTTGACCGACGCGCCGCCAATGGCAGCCCCGGTCCAGGCGACGAAGGTCGGATCGCAGCGTGCACCGGCGGTGCCCGGGTCGCAGGCAACGCCCGAGCCCGGGCTGGTTTCGGAATAGGTGATCGGCAGCAGGCCGCCGAACGTCGCGGCGGCGCCCTTGAACGTGGCGCTGGCCGGATTGGCGAAGGTGGCGGCGAAGGGCAGCGCCGGGTTCGCCGGCCACGAGCCGGTGGAGTACGCGGTGCGGATCTGCGGCGCGAACTGGCGCTCGAAGCGAGTGGCGACCGCGGCTTCGATCCCCGGCAGCATCTCGGCGCCGCTCACCGCGAGCACCTGATCGTTGAACGAGTCGGCGGGGCCGGTGCTGACGAACGCGGCATTGACCGGCGAGGAAGCGTTCTCGCATTCGAGGTAATCGCGGAAATCGATCGCCGGCGAAGGCGTGGTGCGGCGCTGCACGCGCGCGGTACAGCCGGCGGAGGCGCTGATCTGCAGCGTGCGGCCGGGCGCGATGATCAGCGCCACCACGTCGGCGCCGCCGTCGAGCGTCAGGTTGCCGAGCGTGCTCGAGTTGATCACGGTGTTGGTGGCCGCGTTCGGCTTCGCCCAGCCCGGCGAGACCACGTACCAGAGCGGCTCGCCGGCGATGTCGCGCCACTTGTCGAGACCGAGCGTGCGCCAGGGCAGGCGGCCAATGGCCGGCAGCGTGCAGTTGCCGGCGGCCACGCCTTCGTTCGCGGTGCCGATGTTGCCGGCGGCTTCGGGACACGGCAGGCGCCCGGGGTCGTTCTCCGTGGTCATCGCGGCGCGGTGCGCGACGTAACCGATCAGGGCGCTTTTCGCCTCTTGCAGGATGCGCGCGTTATGGACGCGCTCGGAGGCGGTGCGATCGACCGGCGTGCTGAGCGCGGTCACCGCCCACCACGCGGCGCCGAGGATCAGCACCGCGAGCATGACCATCAGCGCTGCACCGTCTTGTCGTGCGCGCGTGTTCACTTGCCACCTTGCACCCGGCCGCCTTCGCCGAGCACGTCGCGCACCCGCCCGGTGTCGCGGTCGAGCGTTTCGCCGGGGCGCAGCTCGACGCGCTGGCCGCCCTCGCCGGAGGTCACCGGCACGCGGCCGCCGCGGCGCTCGGGGTCGACCACTGGCGCGTCCGCGGTGCCCTCGAGCACCGCGTCGCCGTTGACGAACACCGTGGAGCGGCCGCCCTGGCGCTTGACGTAGCCGTCCAGCCGGGTGGTGGGCGAAACCGTGGTGATCACGTTCGGCCGGTCGGGAACGCGCGCCTTGCGGCGCGCGTCGAGCGCCGCGCGCTGATCGGGCGTGAAGAACAGGCGGCCGAGATCTTCCGCGTGCCCCACACTCGGGGATCCTAGAAAAACCAAAACCATGAGGAGGCGCTTCATCCCTTGGCCGCCCGGTCGATGATGGTGATGAGATCGATCTCGCACTCGCCGCGCAGGCGCGGCGAGATCTGGACGCCGGCCGGCGGCTGCCCGGTGCGCGTGAGCGAGCAGCGGCGCACCGCGTAGTACGCGTTGCCGGAGTCGCGCAGGTCGCCGAGGAAGCGCAGCAGGTCTTCCTCGTGCAGCAGCGCGAGCTGCACGCGCATCGTGCTGGCGAAGAAGTCGACGTTGGCCGGCTTGCCCGGCACCGAGGCGAGCAGGCGCTGGCGGTCGACGCGATAGGACAGGTCGAGCAGCTCGCGCTGGGTGCGGATGCGGGTGATGGCGTCAGCCCATTCCAGGCGCCGCTCCTCGCCGAGGATGTTGAGTGTCTTCAGGCGCTTGTAGACGTCGAGCTTCTCGATCACCTCGCGCTCCTCCTCGGAGATGCGCGCCAGGCGCTCGGTCGCCTGGCGGCGCTCGGCCTGCGCGGCCGCGGCCCGCTGGTTGGCGGCGTGCAGCGTGGCGTCGGCGCCCCAGATCAGGCCGCCGCCGGCCGCGAGCAGCACCACCGCGATCAGCGCCGGCAGCCCGAGCTGGCGAAGCTCTTCCGGCGTGAACTTCACGGCAGCCTCCGGCTCAAGGTAATCGTGAAGCGCGGCGCTTCGGTCGACTCGGCGGCGCCGATGTCGCCGGTGAGCGTGCCCTCGGAGGTGATGTCGAACGGCAGCTGGGTGCGCTCGAGCTCGTAGCCGCCGCTCGCGAGCGCCTCGGCGAAACGCTGCACCTGCGCGGTGATGCCGCGGTAGTCGTTGCGCTGGGTCGCGTTGACACGGCCGGAGAGGGCGAACTGGACGATGGCGTCGCCCTGGGTCGGCGCTTTTGCTTCAGCGGGAACGGCTTTGCCGCCGCGCGGCTCGCCGGGCTTGCCGACGCTCCAGTTGATCGCCTCGAGCTCCATCTGCGGGAAGCGGTCCAGCACGCGCGCCGCATGGACGAACGCCGCTTCGGGCGCGGCGCTGCGCTCGGCGATGCGGCGGAACTCGACCACCGCGACGCGCAGGTTCTCGGTGCTGGTCTGCGTGACCGGGAAAGTGGCGGTGATGCGCTCGTACTGCTGCGTGGCGATGCGCGCCTCGCGCGTCTGGATCTCGGCCCGCTCGCTGGCACCCATGGCCTCGATCCAGCGCGCGCCGCTGAACAGCACGCAGGCGGCGAATCCCGCCACCCCGGCGGTGACCAGGCCGCGCTGCAGCTGCCACAGGAAGTAGCTGCGCCGGTCCGCGCGGGTCGCGAACTGCTCGCGCGGCGGCTTGCGCGCGGCGAGCTGCAGGTAGAGCGCCTCGCCGCCGGTGCCTTCGGGCGCCGAACGCAGCCGCACCGCGTGCCGCGCGTCGGCGCCATCGATCGTGTGGAAGGCGACGCGTGGGTCGGAAACCAGCGCCTGCTCGAACAGCGCGCGCTCGCCGGGCGGCGCCACGACCACGGCGTGCAGCGGCGCGCCGTCGCGCGGCAGCGCGCGCAGGGTGATCAGGTACTGGATGAGGCGCAGCGTCTCGGAGCGCACGAACGCGGCCAGCGCCTGCGGCACCATGTCGACCGTGCGCTCGAGCCGCGCGAAGCGCAGCTTGCCGTTCTCGACGAAGCACTGGCGCAGCCCGGCGCGGTCGGCGGTGACCACCAGGGCGCGCGCGCCGCGCGCGCCGAGGCGCGCGGCGAGCGCTGGCGCGAGCAGCGGCACCGAGTACACGCCGGCGAGCCGCGCCCCGGCTTCCTCGAGCGCGTCGAGCCAGGGCGCGAACTGCTGGGTGTTGGTGAACGAGGTCAGCAGCACGCGCTCGTTGCGCCGCTGCCCGGTATGGACCTTGCCGAGCGAAAGCGCGGCCGCCAGGCGTGTGTCGCGGTAGCGTTGCGCGAGCCGCCGCTGGATCACGCCTTCGCGATCCGCGCCGCGCAGCACCGGGACCTGGTCCTCGTGGAAGTCTTCGCCCGCGAGATCGGCGAGCACCGCGAACAGCGTGCCCTGGCGCCCGCGCAGAAACTCGCGAAACGCGCCCACGCCGAGATCGTCGCCGGAGAATTTCGCCACCAGCTCGAGCTTGCCGTGCGCCGCCGTGTAGAGGTAGTGGTCCTCGGCGGTGAAGTAGAGGAGATGTCGCGCCGGCATGTCAGAACTTCATCTTCGAGATGGCGTCGTACACCGGCCCGAGCACCGAGAGCATCACCCAGCCGAGGATCGCGCCCAGCACCACGGTGAGCAGCGGCTCGATCATCGCCTGCACCTTGGCGATCGACTCGCGCACCTCGCGGTTGTAGAAGTAGCTGACGTTGAGCAGCGCGGTGTCGAGCTTGCCGGTGCCTTCGCCGATGCGCATCATGCGGATCACCAGCGGCGGGAACAGCGACAGGTCCTGGAACGCCGCGGTCAGGTTCTTGCCCTCGGCGATCTGCTGGCCGGCCTGGTGCAGCGCGCGCTCGAGCGGCCGGTTGCCGACGATCTCCTCGCAGCTGCGGATCGCGTCGAGCACGGTGATGCCGGAGGAATACATCATCGCGAAGCTCGAGGCGAAGCGCGACAGGATGATCTTGCGCAGGATCGGGCCGACCAGCGGCATCGAGATCTTGTAGTGGTCGACCGCGTACTCGACCGCGGGGTTGGACTTGATCGCGATCCGCAGGCCGATCCACAGCACGAACGGCGCGGCCAGGATCGCCCACCAGTAGGAGACGAAGAACGCCGACACCGCGATCAGGATGCGGGTCTGCAGCGGGATGTCCTGGCCCATGTTGCGGATGAAGCCGGTCATCTGCGGCACCAGGTAGATCATCAGGAAGAAGGTGACGATCAGCACGATGCCGCCGACGAACGCCGGGTACATGGCGAGCTTCTTGGTCTGCGCCGCGAGCTCGTCCTCCCACTTGAGCGACTCCGACAGGCTCTTCAGCACCTCGGCCAGCTTGCCGGTCGCCTCGCCCGAGCGCACCAGGCTGACGAACACCCGGCCGAACACGTTCGGGTAGTCGGCGAGCGCCTGCGACAGGCTCTGGCCGCCCTGGATCGACTCGATCAGGCCCGACACCACCTCGCGAAAGCGCGGGTTCTCCAGGCTGTCGCGCAGGTCGGACAGGCCCTCGACCAGCGGCACGCCCGCGGTGGCGAGCTGCTCGAGGTGGAAGCAGAAGTTGATCAGGTCCTGGCGCGTGACCTTGCCGCCGCCGAACAGGCGCGCCATGTCGCTCGCCGGCGCGCCGCCGACCAGATCGAGCTCCATGCGCTGCAGGCGCTGCTCGAGGTCGAACAGGTTGATCGCCTCCAGCCGGCCGACCACGCTCTTGCCCGTCGCGTCGATGGCCTTGTAGCTGAAGAGCGGCATGTCTACGCCATGCGGTCGGTCAGGTCGACCACACGCATGACCTCATCCAGCGACGTTGCGCCGGCGCGCACCAGGCGCACGCCATCGTCCGCGAGCGTCTTGAAGCCGTTGGCGCGCGCGGCGGTGAGGATCTCGCGGGCCGTCGCGCGCCGCGCGACCAGCTCGTCGATGCCGGCGTCGATCTTGAGCAGCTCGAGAATGCTCTGGCGGCCGTTGTAGCCCTGGTAGTCGCACTTCTCGCAGCCGACCGCGCGGTAGGTCTGCGCGCTGTCGCCGGCCCCGAGGCCGAGCAGGCGCCGCTCCTTGACGTCCGGGTCGTACGCCTGGCGGCAGGTGCGGCACAGGCGCCGCACCAGGCGCTGGCCGAGGATGCCGATGATGTTGCCGGCCAGGATGTCGGGCACGATGCCGATGTCGAGCAGGCGCGGGAAGGCGCCGACCGCGGAGTTGGTGTGCAGCGTCGAGTACACCTGGTGGCCGGTCATCGCCGCGCGGAACGCCATCTCGGCGGTATCGCTGTCGCGGATCTCGCCCACCAGGATGACGTCCGGGTCCTGGCGCATCATCGCGCGGATGCCGTTGGCGAAGTCGAGCTTGGCCGCTTCCGACACCGAGGTCTGGCGGATGAGCGTCATCGGGTACTCGACCGGGTCCTCCAGCGTCATCACGTTCACGCCGTCGGAATTGATGTGGTTGAGAATGGAGTAGAGGGTGGTGGTCTTGCCGCTGCCGGTCGGGCCGGTCACCAGGATGATGCCTTCCGGGCGCGCGATCATGCGCTTGAGCAGATCGAGCTGCAGCTCCTCCAGCCCCAGCTTGTCGAGCGGCACGATGCCCTTCTGCCGGTCGAGAATGCGCAGCACCAGGTTCTCGCCGTGGGTCGTGGGCAGGCTCGCGACCCTGAAGTCGACGCCGCGTCCGGCCATCGTGGCGCTGATGCGGCCGTCCTGCGGCGCGCGCGTCTCCGCGATGTTCATCTTCGCCATCACCTTCAGGCGCACCGCCATCGCCGGCCAGTAGGTCTTGTGCAGCGAGCGGATCTGGCGCAGCACGCCGTCGATCCGGTAGCGGATGCGCAGGAAATTCTGCTCCGGCTCGAAGTGGATGTCGGAGGCCGAGCGGTCGACCGCGTCGGCGAGCAGCGCCGAGATCAGGCGCACCACCGGCTGCGAGTACTCGTCGCCCTCGGCGACGCTGGTGTAGTCGATCTCGCCGGTCTCGATCTCCTTCAGGATGCCGTCGATCGAGAACTCGTGGCCGTAGTAATGCTCGATCGCGCGCTCGATCTCCGACTCGCCCGCCAGGCGCAGCTCGATCTCGAACTCGCCCTTGAGCAGCGCGCGCAGCTGGTCGATCGCGACCAGGTTGTTGGTGTCGGAGAGCGCGACGATGAACTTCTTCTGCTGGCGGTCGAGCGCCACCGGGAACATGCGGTTGCGCCGCGCCATGTCGCGCGGCAGCAGCTTGAGCGCCGCCGGGTCGACGATGATGCGCGCGAGGTCGACCGACTGCAGGCCGAGCTTCTCGGACAGCGCGTCGCGCAGCGTCGCTTCCGAGACGAAGCCGAGCTGCACCAGCAGCTTGCCGACCGGCACGTGCTGCTTGGTCTGCTCGAGCAGCGCGATGCGCAGCTGGTCCTCGGTCAGAATCCCCATGTCGATCAGGATCTGGCCGAGGTGGCGCTTCGCCTGCGGCGGCGCGGGCTGGTTCATCCGCAGATGATAAGGGCGGGGTTCATGGGGTCGGTGTCAACTAGTGCCAAGCGCTTTGTCAGAGTCTTTCAACGACTTAGCTGCGCGACGCGGCCTTCCGCGGCGGCGATGTCGAAGCGCGCGCCGCGCGCCTTGGCAAGCGCGATCGCGCGCTGGTAGTACTCGAGCGCGAGCTTCGGCTGGCGCAGGTGGTCGAGGCTGATCGCCAGGTTGTACGCAAAGTCGGCATTGTCGGGCTCGGCGCTGAAGGCCTTGAAGTATTCCTGCTGCGCTTCCGCCCAGCGGCCCTGCTGCGCGAGCTCGTTGCCGAGCGTGAAGTTGAGCACGTGCGAGCCGGGGTTGTCGGCGAGCATCGTCTTCACGCGGCTCTCGGCGCTGATCGCGCCGCCGCGCCCGGCGCGCAGCGCGATCAGCGCGGCGGCCGCATGCGAGTCGCGCGGGTCGGCCTGCAGCAGGCGCAGGTAGGTGGCCTCGGCGGTCTCGAAGCGCCCGGCGCGCACGTCGAGCGCCGCCAGGCCGAGCAGTGCATCGCGGTTGGACGGCTCTTCCTTCAGCGCCCGCTCGTATTCGGTGCGCGCGGCGGCCAGGTCGCCGGCGATGTAGGCCGCGTAGCCGGTGGCGATGTTCGGGTGCACCTGCGGCGCCTGCCGCGTGGCGGTGATCTCGGTCTGCGCCGCACGCGGCGGCGGCGCCTGCAGGCGCGGCGTTTCCGGCGCGCGCAGGACGGGAGCGGGCTGAACGACCTGCGGCTGCGGCGCCGGCTGGACGGCGGGCCTGGCCGGCGCCGCCACTGCCGGCGTGCTGGCCGGCAACCCGGGAATCGCGGCGGCAGGAGCCGCGGGCGCGACCACCGTCGGCGCCGGCTTCAGGTCCGCGGCGGCGATCTGCGTCTCGTTGCTCGGGCGCGGCGGATTGGCGTTTACCAGCGCCGGGGCCGGGCGCAGCTGGAGCCAGAAATAGACCACGGTGCCGACGGCGAACACGCCGAGCGCGCCCATCGTGATGAAGAACGGCAGGCGCGGATTCGGCTCCTTGAACTTGGCCTCGAACACCTTGCGCGCCGAGCTTCTCTGCGCCTCGCGCTCGGTCGCCGGCGCGGCGGGCTTGGGCTCGGGCCGGCGCTGCGGCTGCGCGCCGCTCGCCGGTTTGGCGGGGGGCAGGTCTTCCTCGAGCGCGAGCGGCTGGCGCGCGTCCGGCAGCTGATCGCGCGTGATGACCGGCTCCGGCGCGGGCTCGACGCTCGGGGGCGGTGGCGGCGCGGGCTCGGCCGGCGGCGCGCTTTCGGCGCGCTCGCGCCGCTGCGCTTCCTCCTTGGCTTTTTCCGCCTTCTTGAGGGCCTCGAGCAGCAGGCTCATGTTCAGTCCGCCGACGGCGTCGGGCGCGGCCTGCTGGGATTGGGCTTGCTGAAGAAATCCGCTCCGGGGA
>Ga0310904_10000645_pt1 | contig 10189 bp, 8 predicted proteins | sample C48D1metaG_FD_203746 | JGI IMG/M metagenome (GOLD analysis project Ga0310904, IMG submission 203746) | Lab incubated soil microbial communities from West Virginia University Organic Research Farm, Morgantown, WV, United States - C48D1 | ecosystem: Environmental > Terrestrial > Soil >... | reverse complement strand
CGCCCGGCGATCGACGCCGGGGGGAGCGCGCTGATGGCGGAGATCGAGGCTTTGATCGGGCGTTACGCACCATTCTCCGACCAGCGCGAACAGTTCGCTCTCGCGCTGTATGGGACCAGCGAGACGGTGAAGATCGATGGCGAGGGGCGTGTGGTGCTGAGCGAGAACCTGAAGCGTCATGCGGGCATTACCGAGACGGTGGCGTTCGTCGGTCTCGGTCACAAGTTTCAGATCTGGGAACCCGGCCGTTTCCAAAACGAGCTCGCGGAGGCCACCCAAAAGGTGCGCGCGCTCAAGGGCGAACTGGGTTCCCGATCGGCGGCGCGCGATGCGCCCGGAGTGCGGGAATGATGGCGGGCGGCGGCGGCTCTGCTGTCGCTGGCGGACCAGCCCTCCACATTCCCGTGCTCGGCCGCTCGGCGGTCGAGTTGCTCCAGCCCAGGCAAGGCGGCGTTTACATCGATGGCACGTTCGGCGCGGGGGGCTATACCCGCGCGATCCTCGCCGCGGCCGATTGCAGCGTGATCGGCATCGATCGCGACCAGACCGCCATCGCGCTCGGCGCCGATCTGGTCGATCAAGCCGGAGGCCGCCTGACGCTGATCGAAGACAGATTTTCAAATCTCGATGCGATTACGCGCGATGCCGGTTTTGCGGCGGTCGATGGCGTTGCGCTCGATCTTGGCGTTTCGTCGATGCAACTCGACACCGCCCGCCGCGGATTCTCATTCCGCCTTGATGGCCCGCTCGACATGCGCATGGGAGGCGAGGGCCCGAGCGCTGCCGATGTCGTCAACAAGGCGAGTGAGTGCGATCTCGCCAATATCATTTTCATCCTCGGGGAGGAGCGTCACTCGCGCTCCGTCGCGCGCGCCATCGTCAAAGCGCGCGGGGATGCTCCATTTGAAACCACGCGCGCGCTCGCGGACACCGTTGCGTCGGTCGTACGCTCGCGTCCGAACGACATCCATCCGGCGACGCGCACGTTCCAAGCGCTGCGCATCTTCGTCAACGACGAGCTTGGCGAATTGGCGACGGCACTTCATGCGGCCGAACGCGTCATCAAACCAGGCGGGCGACTGGTGGTCGTTTCGTTTCATTCACTCGAAGACCGCATCGTCAAAACTTTTCTCGTCGATCGCAGCGGAAGCCGCGGCGGCTCACGTCACGCGCCCGAGCTTGATCGGCCCGCCCCGACGTTCCGCACGCTGACGAAGCGACCGATCACGGCCGATGACGAGGAGATTGCACAAAATCCGCGCGCGCGCTCCGCCAAGTTGCGCGCCGCCGAGCGGACGGATGTAGCCGCGCGCGCTGAGATGCCGTCGAACCTGTTGCCCGACCTGCCATCCCTCGCCGACGTTGCAGGGGGGCGCTGACGATGCGCCTGGTCAATATTCTCGTCATCGCCGCGCTGATCCTGGCGGCGTCTTTTGTCTACAAAATCAAGTTCGATTCGACCCTGCAGGCCGAACGCGTCGCCAATTTGCGCGGCGAGCTACGCCGCGAACGCAACGCAATTGCCGTCCTTCGTGCCGAATGGGCGAGGCTCGACACGCCCGGCCGCATTCAGGGGCTTGCCGACCGCCACCTGGCGCTGCAGCCCGTCAAGTCGGCTCAATTCGACAAACTGGAACGTCTGCCCGAAAGACCACCCGCCGCTGAACCGCCAGCCGGCAAGGATCCGATCGGCGCGATGCTTTCGCCCGCCCCCGACACAACCGGCAGCGTGCTGCCACCCCCACGGCGGTGACATCGTGGAGGGATCGAGCAAACTCACCGAAAATCGCTGGCAGCGCGTTCTACGCTCGCTCCTTTACGGACACGGTGTCGATCGCAACGTGAAGGCAAAGGCCCGGCTTGGCCTTGCCATCGTTGCTTTCGCCGGCATCTTCGCGGTGATCGCCGTGCGCCTCGTTATGTTTGCAACGGTGACCGAGGGTCACGGGGGCCGGCGCAGCATGACGCAGGATGCGGTCGCTACCGCGCGTCCCGACATCCTCGACCGCAACGGCGAAATTCTCGCGACCGACCTGAAGACGCCCTCGCTGTTCGCCGAACCGCGCAAGATCATCGATGTCGACGAGGCGGTCGAACTGCTGACCGCAGTTCTGCCGGATCTCGACGCCAGCGAAGTGCGCGAGCGCCTGTCATCGAAACGCGGGTTTGTCTGGCTCAAGCGCGAAATTACGCCCAGCCAGCAACAGGAGATCCACCGTCTCGGTATTCCCAGCGTGGGCTTTCTGACCGAAAACAAGCGTGTCTATCCCAACGGACGGGTGGTCTCACATGAAATCGGCCATGTGAACATCGACAACCAGGGCATCGCCGGCATCGAGAAGTGGCTGGATGGCCAGGGCCTTGCCGCGTTGCATATGGCAGGACTTGCGACGGATCAGCTGCAGCGGCCGGTCAATCTTGCCGTCGATCTGCGCGTGCAATATGCGCTGCGCGATGAACTGATGGTGGCGCGTGAAAAGTACAAGGCGAAGGCATCAGCCGGAATAATTACCGACGTCAACACCGGCGAAATCATCGCGATGGCCTCCGTGCCGGATTTCGACCCGAACAACCCGCGCGAAGCAAACGATCCAAACCGGCTCAATCGACTGACGACCGGTGTCTACGAGATGGGCTCGACCTTCAAGGCCCTCACGCTGGCAATGGCGCTCGACAGCGGTCGCATTTCCCTGTCGTCAACTTTCGACGCACGATTGCCGTTGCGTTACGGCAAATTCGAAATCAACGACTTTCACGCGCAGAAGCGCGTGCTGTCCGTCCCTGAAATCTTCACGTACTCGTCCAATATCGGCACCGCGCGCATGGCGCTCTCGCTTGGCGTCGACTACCACAAGGCCTTCCTGAAGAAATTGGGACAGCTCGATCGATTGCGCACGGAGCTGCCTGAAAGTGCCGAGCCGTTGGTTCCCAAGCATTGGGGTGAGCTCAACACCGTGACGATCGCATTCGGACACGGTCTGTCGGTTGCTCCGCTGCAGGCGGTGATGGGCATTTCGGCGCTGGTCAACGGCGGCAAGATGATTCCGCCGACGTTCCTCAAGCGCAGTGCGGCCGAAGCCGACAGCCTCGCGAAGCGCGTCATCAAGCCGGAAACGGCCGATAAAATGCGTTATCTGATGCGCATCAATGTGGAAAAAGGCACCGCGACGCGGGCCAATGTCCCGGGTTACTATGTCGGCGGTAAAACGGGCACTTCGGAGAAAGTGGTCGGGGGGCGTTATTCGAAGACCAAAGTCTTGACCAGTTTCACCGCCATATTGCCAGCCGACAAGCCGCGCTATCTGTTGTTGATCATGCTTGACGAACCGCAGGGTCTGCCGGAGACCCATGGCTTCAGTACTTCGGGTTGGAACGCCGTGCCTGTCGGCGCGCGCGTGATCGAGCGTGTCGCGCCGCTACTCGACATGCCGCCGCGCTTCGATTTGCCCAAGGCCGATCAAATGCTGCTGGTGAGCGCGAAGGAAACGCGGTGAAGCTGCGCGATCTTCTGCCGGAGGCAGCGCCCGATTCACGGATCGACGGAATCGAGGTTGCCGGTGTCACCTCCGACAGCCGCAAGGTAAAGCCGGGCTTCCTGTTCGTCGCGATCGCAGGCAACAAAACCGACGGCGCGCGTTTCGTAAAACAGGCCGCAAGCGATGGCGCCGTCGCCCTTGCCGCCGAGCAACGCCCGGACACGCTGCCTGATGCCATGGCGTTTATTCGCGCTGCCAACCCGCGACGTCTGCTTGCTCTCGCTGCGGCGAAAATCTTTCCGCGGCAGCCGGCGACAATTGCCGCGGTCACGGGCACCAGCGGGAAAACATCGGTTGCCGCTTTCACGCGTCAGATATGGAGCGAACTCGGATATCGCGCCGCGAGCATCGGCACGGTCGGCGTGGTTTCGCCGCAGGGCGAACGCTACGGATCCCTGACCACACCCGATCCGGTCGAGCTCCATCGGACGCTCGATCAACTGGCGAAAGAAGGTGTCACGCATCTCGCGCTCGAAGCGTCTTCGCACGGTCTCGATCAGCATCGCCTCGACGGGGTGCGCATTGCCGCCGGCGGGTTTACAAACCTGTCGCGCGATCATCTCGACTATCACCCGAGCATCGAAGCTTATCTCGCCGCCAAGCTCCGTTTGTTCGAGGACCTGCTTCCGGCGGGCGGCGCGGCCGTGATCGGCGTCGACGATTGCTATGCGCATCAGGTCGTTGAGGTGGCGAAGAAACGTGGTCTGAAAATGATCGCCGTCGGAGAGCAGGGCGCCGATATCAAGTTCGCCGGGGCGACGATCGATGGCTTCAATCAGATCGTCACGATTGTGCACGAAGGGCGCATATACAAAGTGCGCTTGCCGCTTGTCGGCGCGTTCCAGGTGCAGAATGCCGGAATTGCGGCGGGGTTGGCGATCGCAACCGGTGCTGAGCCCTCGCGTGCGTTTGCGGCCATGGAAAAACTAGTGGGCGCCAAGGGCAGGCTAGAGCTTGCCGGTACGCACAATGGCGCACCGATATTTATCGACTATGCGCACAAACCCGACGCGCTCAAGAAAGCGCTTGAAAGCTTGCGTCCCTACGCGCGCGGGAAACTGGTCGTCGTCTTCGGCGCCGGCGGGGACCGTGACACCGGAAAGCGCCCGATCATGGGACGGATCGCATCGGAGAACGCCGACCGGGTTATCGTAACCGACGACAATCCGCGCAGCGAAAGTCCGGCGGCAATCCGGGCTGCCATTCTCGCGCAAGCGCCCGGCGCTGTCGAAATCGGCGACCGCGCCGAGGCCATCCAGAAATCCATCGCGGCACTTGCGAGCGGTGACGTGCTGCTGATCGCAGGAAAGGGTCACGAAGTTGGGCAGATCATCGGCGATCGTGTCGTGCCGTTTTCGGATCACGAAGCGGTGACGTCGGCGCTCAAGGGCAAAGTGGCATGAGCGCGCTCTGGTCTCTCGATGCCATGGCGACCGCGATGCATGCCGCACGCGCGGGCTCCTTGCCCTCGCATGTTTCGGGGATTTCAATCGACAGCCGCACGCTCGCGAAAGGCGATGCGTTCTTCGCCATCCAGGGCGAGAACCGCGATGGACACGAATTCGTCGACGGCGCACTGAAGGCGGGCGCCGGCCTTGCCGTAGTGGCGCGCGGACAGGAGCAGCGCTTTCCCGGTGCGCCGCTTCTCGTGGTTCCTGATGTGCTCGAAGGCCTGCGCGATCTCGCGGGTGCCGCTCGGGCTCGGTTACACGCCCGCGTCATTGCTGTGACCGGCTCGGTCGGCAAGACTAGCACCAAAGATGCGCTCCGCCTGGCGCTTTCGGCGAACGGCGAAACGCACGCCTCTGTTTCGTCGTACAACAATCATTGGGGCGTTCCGCTCTCACTAGCGCGTTGCTCGGAGAGCGTAAAGTACGCGGTGTTTGAAATTGGGATGAATCACGCGGGCGAAATCACTCCGCTGACAAGGCTCGTGCGCCCGCAGGTCGCCATCGTTACAACCATTGAACCGGTCCACCTCGAATATTTCGGCTCACTGGAAAAGATTGCCGACGCCAAAGCTGAAATCTTCGCGGGCGTCGAGGCAGGCGGAGCCGCCGTTCTCAATCGCGACAACGGTCAGTATGACCGGCTGGCTGCAGCGGCGAAGGCGGCTGGCGTAGGGCGGATCGTTTCCTTCGGCGCGCACGACGGTGCCGATGCGAAATTGCTCCGCGTATCGCTGCAGTCCGATTCTTCGACGATAGAAGCTCGCGTACTGGGGCAGGTAATCACCTACAAGTTGGGCGTGCCGGGGCGACATCTTGTGCTCAATTCTCTCGCTGTGCTGGCCGCCGCATCGCTTGTCGGAGCCGATCTCGCGCTAGCAGCGCTTGCTCTCAACAATCTCAAACCCGCGAGCGGACGTGGAGCGCGAACCCTGCTCACGGTGCCCGGCGGGACCGTCCTGCTGATTGATGAAAGCTACAATGCCAACCCCGCCTCGATGCGCGCCGCGATTGCTCTGCTCGGTCAGGCAGAAGTGGGAAACCGCGGTCGGCGTATTGCAGTACTCGGTGACATGCTGGAACTTGGACCCACCGGTGCCCAGTTGCACGGTGCAATTGCAGAGTCGGTCGAGGCCGCCGGTATTGATCTTGTCTTTTGTTCTGGACCACACATGCGAGCCTTGTGGGAGGCTCTTCCCTCGCGGGTCAGGGGCGGCTATGCCGAGACTGCGGCGGGGCTTGAGACAACCGTGCTGGATGCCATCCGGGCCGGCGACGCGGTCATGGTGAAAGGCTCCCTCGGTTCGAAAATGGGGCCAATTGTTCGGGCGTTGGAGCGGAAGTTTCCCAGGCAGGCTGCGCACGCTTAGGCGCCGGCGCAGGGCGAATACTGAGGGTTCGACTCAATGTTCTACTGGCTGACCGAACTGTCCGATAAAATCTCTTTCTTCAACGTATTTCGCTACATCACGTTTCGCACCGGTGGCGCGATCGTCACGGCGCTTGTCTTCGTATTCCTGTTTGGCGGCCCGATCATCGACCTGCTGCGGCTCAAGCAGGGCAAGGGCCAGCCGATTCGCACCGACGGCCCGCAGTCACATCTGGTCACCAAGAAGGGCACGCCCACGATGGGTGGCCTGATGATCCTCTCCGGGTTGCTGGTGTCGACTTTGCTCTGGGCGAATCCGAAAAATCCCTACGTGTGGGTGGTGCTGGGCGTAACGCTCTCTTTCGGGATGATTGGCTTCTACGACGACTATCTCAAGATCATCAGGCAGACGCACGCGGGATTCGCCGGTCGAACGCGGTTGATCATCGAAACGATCATCGCGGTCGCGGCGTGTACGGCATTGGCCCAACTCGGTCGCGGAACGATCGCGACCTCGCTCGTATTTCCATTCTTCAAAGAGCTCGTATTCAACCTCGGATGGGCGTTCGTGCTGCTTGGCGCGTTCGTGATCGTCGCCGCGGGCAACGCGGTCAATCTCACCGATGGTCTCGATGGCCTTGCGATCGTGCCCGTGATGATCGCGGCGGCGAGCTTCGGGTTCATTTCGTACCTCGCGGGAAACGCCGTGTTCGCGGAGTATCTGCAGATCCACTATGTCGCCGGCACCGGTGAACTGGCGGTGCTGTGCGGGGCCGTGATCGGCGCCAGTCTTGGGTTTCTCTGGTTCAACGCGCCCCCGGCATCGGTCTTCATGGGCGACACCGGCTCGCTGGCGCTAGGCGGTTTGCTCGGCGCGGTCGCCGTCGCGATCAAGCACGAGATCGTGCTGGCAATCGTCGGCGGCCTGTTCGTGCTCGAAGCGATTTCGGTCATCGTCCAGGTTGTCTCCTTCAAGGTGTTCGGCAAGCGTGTGTTCAAGATGGCGCCGATCCACCACCACTATGAGCAGCTTGGTTGGACCGAGTCGCAGATCGTGATCCGCTTCTGGATTGTCGCCGTAGTGCTGGCGCTGGCTGGCCTTGCGACACTCAAGTTGAGATGAGCCTTGATTCCGGTCACCACGTTTGCTGGCAAGCGGGTCGCGGTTTTCGGCCTTGGCAGTTCGGGGCTCCTCGCGGCGCGCGCAATGAAAGAAGGCGGCGCTGACGTTGTCGCGTTCGATGACGACCGGAAAAAGATTGCCGACGCGCAGGCAGCCGGGCTGAAGACACAGGATCTTCACGAGATCGACTGGTCGGGTGTTGCTGCTCTGGTGCTGGCACCAGGCGTGCCTCTGACCCATCCGGAACCCCATTGGACGGTGAGCCTTGCCCGCAAGGCCAATGTGGAGGTCATCGGCGACATCGAATTGTTTTGCCGCGAGCGCGCCAAATCGGGCCGCCAATGCCCGTTGATCGCAATCACGGGAACGAATGGAAAATCGACGACCACCGCGCTCATCGCTCACATGCTCAACAGCGCCGGACGCGACGCACAGATGGGCGGAAACATTGGGGTGCCGGTGCTCGCTCTCCAGCTGTTTGGCCCCGATCGCGCTTACGTGCTCGAAGTGTCTTCGTATCAGATCGATCTCGCGCCTTCGCTTAGCCCGACCGTGGGCATCCTTCTCAACGTGACCGAAGACCATATCGACCGACACGGCACGATCGAAAATTACGCAGCCATCAAGGAGCGTCTTCCTGCGAACGTGGAGGCGGACGGCACGGCCGTGATCGATATCGATGATGGCTTTACGCTCGCGGCGGCCAATCGAATCCAACGCACGGGAAAAAATGTCGTGCGCGTTTCGGTCGTGGCGCCACTGGCCGACGGATATTACGCAGACGGTAGCCGCATCCTGCGGGCGGCCGGTGGCAAGGATGTGGTTGTGGCAGACCTCGCCGGGATTGGATCTCTGCGCGGCGTGCACAACGCTCAGAATGCAGCTTGCGCGGTCGCAACATGCGCCGCGCTCGGCATTGATGCCGCCACGATTCAAAAAGGTCTCAAGGGATTTCCCGGCCTTGCCCACCGCATGGAGCAGGTCGGGCGCAAGGGCAAGGTTCTGTTCGTCAACGATTCAAAGGCGACCAACGCCGACTCGGCCGCCAAAGCATTGGCGAGCTTCCAGGACATTTTCTGGATCGCGGGCGGAAAGCCAAAAACCGGTGGAATCGAGAGCCTGGCCGAGTTCTTTCCGCGCATCAGAAAAGCCTACCTGATCGGAGAGGCAGCGAACGAATTCGCCAAGACGCTGGACGGCCGTGTGCCCTACGAAATCAACCGGATCCTGTCAGCGGCTGTCGAGGCCGCGGCGCGTGACGCGCAGGCGGCGGATTTGAAAGAGCCGGTGGTACTATTGTCGCCAGCCTGCGCCTCGTTCGACCAGTACCCGAACTTCGAAATTCGCGGCAAAGCTTTCACGGACATCGTCCTGGGGTTGGGCGTCACCCCGATTTGAGCGGGGCGACGCGGACCGTTAATGCTTCCTAAACCGCAAGGCGTCAGCTTGAGACCTGACGGGAAGCAGGATGATTTCACGCGCACAACGCACGCCTCTTGGCGAATGGTGGTGGACGGTCGATCGGCTCACGCTCGCCGCCATCGGCGCGCTGATGCTCGCCGGCATAGTCCTCTCCCTGGCCGCAAGCCCGCCCGTTGCCGCCCGCCTGGGCCTCGACCCGTTCTTTTTCGTCAACCGGCACATTCTCTATGTGCTGCCGGCGATCGCGGTGATGCTGAGTGTGTCCTTTCTCAGTCCGCGCCAGATTCGGCGGCTGTCGCTGATGATCTTCGTCGTGAGCCTCATCATGGTGGCCGCGACACCGTATTTCGGACCCGAAATCAAGGGAGCGCGGCGCTGGCTTGTTCTGCTCGGCGTCAACATCCAGCCGTCCGAATTCATCAAGCCGGCCTTTGTCATCATCGTCGCCTGGCTGTTCGGCGAGTCCGCAAAACGTCCCGACATGCCGGCAAACACATTTTCACTGATCCTTCTGCTGACGGTGATCGCGCTGCTCGTCGTGCAGCCCGATTTCGGCCAGACGATGCTGATTGCGGTTGTCTGGAGCGCGCTCTTTTTCATGGCCGGGATGCGGCTCGTTTGGGTTGCAGGCATTGCGGGGCTCGCCGGCATCGGTCTGTTGAGCGCTTACTACACGGTGCCGCACGTGGCGCGCCGCATTCAGCGCTTTCTCGATCCGGCCTCTGGCGATACCTTCAACATCGATATCGCCACCGAAAGCTTCATGCGTGGCGGCTGGTTCGGCAAAGGCCCGGGTGAGGGCACCGTGAAGCGTATTCTACCGGAGAGTCATACGGACTTTGTGTTCGCAGTTGCGGCCGAGGAATTCGGGGTGGTGCTGTGCCTCGCTTTGGTGGCGCTGTTTGCTTTCATTGTCATTCGCATGCTTGTCCGTGCGATGCGCAATGACGATCCGTTCGCGCGTTTTGCCGCCGCCGGTCTCACCATTCTGTTTGCCACGCAATCGGCCATTAACATGGCAGTCAACTTGCATCTGATGCCTGCCAAGGGCATGACACTGCCGTTCATATCCTACGGCGGGTCTTCGATGCTGTCGGTTGCCTATGCAATGGGGATGCTGCTGGCGCTGACACGCGAGCAGCCGCGCGCGGCGATGACTTCGCCTGAGTTGGCGATGGCCGGGAGCCGGATCTGATGAATGCGAGCGGTCCGCCGCTCGTTCTGCTCGCGGCCGGCGGCACCGGAGGTCATCTTTTTCCGGCGGAAGCTCTCGCGGACGCGCTTCACAAGC
>Ga0310904_10000643_pt1 | contig 10214 bp, 11 predicted proteins | sample C48D1metaG_FD_203746 | JGI IMG/M metagenome (GOLD analysis project Ga0310904, IMG submission 203746) | Lab incubated soil microbial communities from West Virginia University Organic Research Farm, Morgantown, WV, United States - C48D1 | ecosystem: Environmental > Terrestrial > Soil >... | reverse complement strand
CATCCTCATCATGCGGGCGCGCTATGAATCGACGATGGGCCTGGTGCAGAAGATTTTCTACTTTCACATGCCCCCTGCGATGCTCATGCTGCTGTCCGCGATCTTCTGCGGACTCATCAGCATGCTGTACCTGATCAAGAAGCGTCCGGTTTACGACTGGATCGCCTTCGCCGCGGCGGAGCTCACGGTGCTGTACGGCGCGATGGCCATGGTCACCGGTCCGTTGTGGGCGCGAAAGGCCTGGGGAGTCTGGTGGGTGTGGGACGCACGCCTCACGATGTCGTTGCTCCTGTGGATGGTGTTCGTCTCCTATCTGCTGCTCCGTCGGTATGGCGGACCCGGCTCCGAGACGCTGGCCGCCGGCCTGGCGCTGTTCGGCATGGCCACCTCGCCCTTTGTGTATCTCTCCGTCAACATCTGGCGAACCCTGCATCCCCTGACATCCGTCGTGCCGACCTTGCCGGTGGACTTCGCCTTTGCGCTCTGGTACGCGTTTCTCGGTTTTCTCCTGTTGTACATCGCGCTGATGACCATGCGTGTGCGGATCGAAGAACAACGCGCGCTCGTCGATCAGCTTTATCTCGAGAGCGAGGAATGAGGACAAGAATCTTCCTGACTCTGATGCTGTTGAGGACCGCGGCGCTCGCCGCACAGGATCCGCAAGGCGGATTCGTGCCCGTCACGGAAGTGCCTGCGAGCGAGCAGTTGCCCTCATTGCCACTCGTCATTACCGCCTATGCGTTTGTCTGGGCCGCGTTCTTGTTCTACGCCTGGACGATGTGGAAAAAGCTGGGGAAGGTCGAGCAGGAGATCACGATCTTGTCAGCGCAGATCTCCAAGCCGCGAGCGAAACCATGAACATCGCGAACATGACGTCGGCGCACTTCATCTTCATCCCCGTCGTCCTGTTTGTCGGGATCGTGATCGGCTGGATTCTCGGCTCGAGGGCGGCGCAGGATGCGTTTGCGATGGAGATGAAGAAGCGCGACTCCAGGCTCCGGGCTTCCGGCTCCGGGCCGGGCCTGAAACCCTAATCTCCCAATCTGCGAATCCGCAAATCTGCGAATTCTTACCGCCCCATTCCCAGTCGGTACGCCAGCATCGGCGGCAATCCCGCTTCCAGAATCTTCTTCTGCGCCGCCTCTATCGGATACGCCACGCGGTACAACGTCACGAGCTTCCGGTCCGTGTCCGCAATGGCATAGGCCGCGCGGGCGTCGCCGTCGCGCGGCTGACCGACCGAGCCCGGGTTGATGAGATATTTGCAGTCGGGCTCGATGCGCGTCTCGAATTCGGGGTGGCCCTGAGGCGCTTCGATTTCGAGGCGGCGCTGGCCGTCCATTCTGGCGCTGAGCGCCACGTGGGTGTGACCGAAGAGGCAGACGGGGACCCGCGAGACGGCAATCGATCGCGCCGCGTCGAGGTCGGCCACAACGTACAGGTCCTCGTCGAGCGGTGAGCCGTGGCAAATCTCCAAGGTCCCGTCGACGACGTGCGGACCCTCCGGCAGCGCGCGCAGATATTCCAGCGTGGAGGGCGACAAGGAGTCGCGCGTCCACTGCGCCGCCGACCTGGCCATCGGATTGAAGTCCTCCGCGGTATCAAGGCCCGCAGCGACCTTGTCGTGATTGCCGCGCACGATGGCCGCAGGCGCAAGCGCCCGCACGCGCTCGACCACACCATTCGGATCGGCTCCGTATCCCACCAGATCGCCAAGCACGAGCACGGCGTCATGCTTCTGCGCGGCGCGGAGCACCGCCTCGAGCGCTTCGAGATTGCTGTGGATATCGCTGATGACGAGGTAGCGCATGGCTATTCGAGCTGCTCGATGAGTTGCTCGACCAGTTCCTCGGAGCGCGCCCGCGACGCGTCGAGGCGGACCTGAGCTTGTTGGTAGGCGAGCCGGCGGCTCTCGAAGAGCATGGCCATCTGCACGCGATCGGTGGCCAGCGGCCGGCGCCCGTCGGCGGGGATCCGGCTGAGCAACACGTCGAAGGGCGCGTCGATCCACACCGACACGCCATCGGCATTGATAGCCGCGCGCGTTTCGGGATCGATGAACGTCCCGCCGCCTGTGGCGACGACCGTGTGGCGGAGCGGGAGAAGCGCGTAGACCACCTGACGCTCGATCGAGCGGAAATAGGCCTCACCGTCGCGGGCGAAGATATCGGCCACCGTGCGCCGCTCGCGCGCCTCGATAAGCTGGTCCACGTCTTCGGCGCGCCAGCCGAGCCGCCGCGCAAGGCTCTGGGCCAGTGTCGTCTTACCCGCCGCCATGAATCCGACCAAGTAGATTTTGTCCGTCTTCAAGAGGGGATCGTCAGCCGCAGAGCGATTCCAGCGTCGCGAAGAACTCTGGATAGGAGATCGCCACCGAATCGGCCCCGCTGATGACCGATGGAGATTCGGCCCCGAGGGCCGCGATTGCAAAGGCCATGGCGAGCCGGTGATCGCCGGCGGCGTCAGCCTCGCCGCCCCGCAGGGGCCGCGACCCGCGCAGATGAAATCCATCGCTGAACTCCTCGACATCGGCCCCCAGCGCCTGAAACCCACGGACGAGCGCGCTGATCCGGTCGCTTTCCTTCACGCGCAGCTCGGCGGCGCCTGTGACGTGCAGCTCGCCGCCAAGGCTCGCCCAGGCGGCAAGGGCAGGAATCTCGTCGATGAGATATGGGACGTGATCCGGTCCAAGCGTCAACGAACGAGGCCGTCCGTAGCGAACACGTACCCGTCCCGACGGCTCGCCACCGGCTTCCCGTTCCACGTGCTCGTCCACCAGGGCGCCACCCCGGCGCAGGACGTCGAGGAGAGCCGTTCGCGTCGGGTTGAGGCCGACGTTCTGAATCTCGATGTCCGAGTCGGGAATGGCGGCTGCGGCCGCCACCCAGAACGCGGCCGAGGAGATGTCGCCGGGCACCACGAACTCGCCGCCGCGCAGCGTCTGGCCTCCCGCGACCTCGACGGTCGTGCCCGCGGTGTGCACGCGCGCACCGAACGCACGCAGCGCGAGCTCGGTGTGGTTGCGGGTTGCCGCCGATTCCTCGACGACCGTCTTGCCCTCCGACTGGAGGCCCGCCAGCAGGACCGCGCTCTTCACTTGGGCGCTCGGCACTTCAGTCTGGTAACGGATACCTTTGAGCGCACCGCCGTGGATGGTCAGCGGCGGCTTCCTGTCGGACGACTCGATGCGGGCGCCCATCAACTCGAGAGGGACGATGACCCTGCCCATGGGGCGCCGGCTCAGCGAGTCGTCTCCCTTGAGGATGGAGGTAAACGGATGCGCGGCGAGGATGCCCGAGAGCAGCCGCATGGTCGTGCCAGAGTTCTGGGCGTCCAGCGGGGCAGCCGGCTGCACCAGTCCTCGCAATCCCCGCCCGGTGATCTCCACGGTCAGGCCGCGGTCCGCCGATCTGCTACGGCGGATCTCGACTCCGGCGTCCTCGAGACACTGAAGCGTCGCAGCGCAGTCGGCCCCCAGCGAGTACTGGTGAATCGTCGAACGGCCCGACGCCAGGGCGCCAAGCAGCGCGTAACGATGGGATATGGATTTGTCGCCGGCGAGCCCGACCGTGCCCCTGATGCGCCGGGCAGGCCTCACCGTCGCAGCGGCGATTGAAGCCATCGGGAGACTATACTACGTCCGACACGATGCCCCGCGGTTTCCAGGACGTGCATCTCGAGATTCGGAGCACCATCGAAGCGCTGGACCTTGTCCAGGCCATCAGCGAGCACATCGCACGGCGGCTTGGGTTCGAGGACGATTCGCTGCACTGGACCACAATGGCGGTCCGGGAATCCGTCGTCAACGCGATTTCCCACGGCAACCGGAGCGATCCCACAAAGCGCGTCTTCATCGATTTCAGCGCGAGGCCCGAACCCGAGCCGGTGGACTTCATTGTCTGCGTGCGCGACCAGGGGAACGGCTTCGACCCGACGGCCATCAAAGACCCTTTGAGCCCCGAAAACATGCTCAGGGCCAGCGGGCGGGGAATCTTCCTGATTCGACAGTTCATGGACGAAGTGTCGATTGCACCCGCGCGTCAGGGCGGCATGGAAATGCGGATGGTCAAGCACATCCCTTCACGTGAATGAGGAACCCCCTTTTCCTCTCGACGGCGATCGAGGCCGTCATCAAGGCCGGCGAGATTCAGATGAGCTTCATCGACAGCGGCTTTCAGGTATCACACAAGGGCACGATCGACCTTGTGACCGAAGCCGACGTCGCCGTCGAGACCATGTTCCGGAAGATGGTTGGCGAGCGCTTCCCGGACCATACGATCCTGGCCGAGGAATTCGGCGAAGATGCCGCGACCAGGGGCGCCCAACACTGCTGGGTCTTCGATCCGATTGACGGCACCAACAACTACGCGCACGGTCTGCCGATTTTCTGCTCGTCGCTGGCCCTCGAGATAGACGGCCGCGGAGAGATTGGCGCCATTTACGACCCGACGCGCAAAGAGCTCTTCGTGGCCGAACGTGGTGGCGGGGCGTTTCTGAACGGCCGGCCCATTCATGTGTCGAAGGCGCCGACCCTGGTGGAGTCGATGCTCGTCACGGGATTCCCGTACGACATTCACTCACGCATTGCCGAAATCGTTGGGCTGTTCGGCGAGTTCGTGGGCCGAGCCCGCGCGGTGCGGCGGCTTGGCTCTGCCGCACTCGACCTGTGTTACGTCGCGGCCGGCCGGATGGACGGCTTCTGGGAGCAGGATCTGAAGCCATGGGACATCGCCGCCGGCACCATCATCGTTGAGGAAGCTGGCGGGAGAGTGACCGATTTCGCCGGCCAGCCGCACTCGTCACGGCAGCACCAGTTGCTCGCCACCAACGGGCTGATCCACGACGAGGCGCTGAAGGTCACGGGAGAGTTTCTGAGATCTAGAATCTAAAAACTGAAAACTAGAATCTAAGAACCTTTGATCACGTCGAAGACAGCGTTCTTAAATGCTAGTTTCTAGATTTCACCGCTCTGTACAGCGCCACGCCTCCGTCCGCGCACACGCGGGTAAAGCCCGTAGTAAATGCCGACGATTCGCGCACGCGTGTGGCGAGCATGTCGCCGCCTTCGGCCCGTTCCTCGACGAGAATCCACTTCACGCGGCCCGACGGCGATTCAATGGCCTCCTGCCAGTACGGAAGATTCCCTTCGTGAATGAAGTCGCGGATATTGATGCCTTCCTGCGACAGCTCCTGCATGTAGTGAGCGAGTGAACCCATGCTGGCGAGGATAGGCTCGCCGTGGTACTCGCGCATCAGGCACGCCGTCACGTGCTTTCGGCCGACACTGAAAGGCACGTCCCATTGCGCCTCCTGCACCATCGGCGCCCGCGCGTCGAGTGGTCTCGCATGAACGGCGAGCCACAGGGCGAGCGCGACCGTTGCGGCGTGGCGCATCCAGCCTTTCAGCAGGCCGATGGCAATGCCGACGAACACGGCCGCGCCGACGGTCGGAGCCACCATGTACCGCATCCGGAACGGATGTCCCTCGAAGAACGCATACGTCGGCAGCGTCATCAGCCCGGTCAGCGCGAGCACGACGAGCGATGCGGCGTGCTCGCCGCGCGCGAGTCCTCGCACGAGCACCCACACGACACCCCCGAGCGCGATGAACACCAGCGGCCGGCCGATGAGCTCGCGCATGCCGTAGACGACCGCCATGAAGGCCCTGTAGAGATTTCCGGTGGCCACGTTGTCGGGGACATAGAAACCGCCCGTGACAAACCAGGCCCCGGTCGTGAACCAGCTGTGAAAGAAGAACGCCACGATCGCGAGGAACGGAAACATTCCGAGCTCGGCCGCGTGGCGCAGGGCGGCCGCCGGCGCGAGGCCCCGGCGCCAGAGAGCAACGGCGAAAAGCGCGAGCAATGCTACGGTCACGGGCCAGGCTTCGTAGCGCGTCAGGCAGGACGCCACGAGCGTCCAGCCCGCCAGCGTCCGCGCCCGCCCGAAGAAACGGTTCCGGGATCCGCTTTCGCCCGGCACCGGCGAAAACGGATTCCGAAACCGTTTTTCCACCAGGTCATGCACGAGCACGACACTGAACAAGACCAGCCCGAAGAGCAGCGGCTCGGTCATCGGCGTGGATTGCAGATACAGAACGTTTGGATCGAGTGCGAACATCGCGACGGCAATGGCCGCCGCGACGCGCGAGCTCGTGACAGCGAGCACCAGATACGCGATCGAATAGCAGGCGAGCGCGAAGGAGAGAATCGAGATCGCGACGGCCGAGGCACCTGTCCGATAGAACGCATCGACTTGCACGGGAAGCAGGTTGAGGAGATGCGGCAGCGGCAGCCAGACAGCCCCGATCTGTGAGTACTCGGGCGTCAGGCTGTCGAGCACACGCCGGGCGACGACCAGATGCGCCTTTGCGTCGTAATGGCTGAGGGTCAGTCCCTGATGGCCGTAGAAAATGGCTGCAGCCGTGCCGATCGTCAGGCCGACTGCGGCAGCAAGCTTGGAAAAGCGGTCGGTCACTTCGCGGCTAGAATAGTAACCCACACGGTCCGTTCAGGCGGAGATCCGGCACGCATTGATGGCTCGATTTACAGCAGCGATTGAAGCATTCGCACTCAGCATCGGCGGTCCGGGACTCTTCATCATCGCGTTCCTCGACTCGTCCTTCTTGTCCTTTCCCGAAGTCAACGATCTGCTGATCGTGCTGCTCGTGATCAAGCATCCCGAGCGCGTGGTGTTCTACGCCACGATGTCGACGCTGGGCTCGATCGCGGGCTGCCTCGCGCTGTACTTCGTGGGCCGCAAGGGCGGAGACGCGCTCGTGCGGAAACGGTTCAAGGGAGGCACGGTCGAGCGAGCGGCCGATCTCATGCGCAACTACGGCGCGATGGCGCTCATCGTGCCCGCCCTTCTGCCGCCGCCGGCGCCCTTCAAGATTTTCGTGCTCATGGGGGGCGTCGCCAACATTCCCCTGAAGACGTTCATCTGGGCAATCGGGCTCGGTCGCGGCGTCCGCTATTTTGGCGAAGGGATTCTGGCGGTGTTGTACGGCCAGCGCGCCCTCGACTACATTCACGAGAACGGCCGGCTGGTGGGCCTGGTGCTCGGACTGCTGGTGCTCGCCGGCGGGGCGGGCTACTACCTCTGGAAGCGCCGCTCGCAGCCGACGTCGGCTAACTGACTGTATAATAGCGACTTCAATCCGGGGGCCAGCGGCCCCTGAGAGATGAATGAACCCTGAACTCTCAGTCGTCATTCCCATCCGCAACGAATCGCCGAATATCGAGCCCCTCTATGTCGAACTGACCGAGGCGCTCGAGCGGTGGGGGCGGAGCTATGAAGTGCTGGCGATTGACGACGGCAGCACCGACGACAGCTACGAGCGGCTGGTTCGCTGCCAGCGCCGCGATCCCCGCTGGCGGATTATCCGGTTCAGACGGAACTTCGGACAGACGGCGGCGTTTGCCGCCGGCTTTCGACATGCCCGAGGCAGGCTGATCGCCACCGCTGATGGCGACCTGCAGAACGATTTGCGCGATCTTCCCGATATGATCCGCCGCATCGAGGACGGCAACGACATCGTCTGCGGATGGCGGAAGCATCGGAAAGACACCTGGCTGACGCGCCGTCTCCCTTCTGAGCTGGCGAACAAACTGATCTCCTGGTCGACCGGCGTCAAGCTGCACGACTACGGGTGCTCTCTGAAGGTTTTTCGCGCCGAGGTCGTCAAGCCGATCAAGCTGTATGGAGAGATGCACCGCTTCCTTCCCGCCATCGCCAGCGAGATGGGAGTCACGATCACGGAAGTCGTCGTCAACCATCGACCGCGCAGCCACGGCTCCTCGAAATACGGCCTCTCGCGAACGTTGCGCGTCGTGCTCGATTTGTTGACGGTGAAATTTCTGCTGAGCTACTCGACGCGGCCGCTCCAGATGTTCGGGCTCATCGGCCTGCCGATGGGACTAATGGGCTTTCTCATCGGCGCGTATCTCTCGTACCAGCGGCTGTTCGGGCATGAATCGATCGCCAACCGCCCCCTGCTCCTGCTCGGTGTGCTGCTGATCTTCGCCGGCATTCAATTCGTCACGATGGGCCTGCTCGCGGAAATCATGTCGCGCACCTACCACGAATCGCAGGACAAGCCGATCTACGTCATCAGGGAAGTGTGCGAGTCGGTGCAGAGCGAAGTGCGGCCACACTCTCTGAGTGTCTGAGGACAGGGCTCAAGAGGATTAAGCTCCGTCAATCCAGCCTCATGAGCAACTCGACGACTCCGTCCTTGCCCGTCTCCTCTGACTGCGCTTCGAAACCGCATTTTTCGAGGACACGGATAGAGCCGAGGTTGTGCTTGGCCACGTGCGCAAAGAGAGGCCGCTCACCCAGAAGATCGACGAACTTACAGAGAGCGCTTGTCGCGACGCCTTTCCCCCAGTGCTCGCGAGCGATCCAGTAACCGATCAATCTCTTATCGTCCTGAACCCAGCTTCCGATGCTACCGGCAACCTCGTCGCCGAACAGGATGGTTCTATTGAAGGTGGTTTCATCGGCCTGGATTTTTGCCCAGTGCTGCAGATGGGCATCCCTCTCGCGGGCTGGGAATGCGGCCATCTCGACGGCAATTGGATCGCGCTGGTAGTCGTAGAAAATCTCGACGTCCGCGGCGGTGACTTCGCGTAAGGAGATTGAGTCCATCGGACCTTTTGCTCCGGACCATCCTACGGAAGACTCGTTTCATCTGGGATGAACGCGATCCACGCTCCGAGCAGCCGGCGATCCGGACTGCGCCCGATTTCTGCCGGAACAAACCCGCCGGTCGCGGCAATCGTGAGCGGAATGAACGTGTCGCCCTCTTTGGTCGGCACCACCACCCGTTCGGTCACACCCTGCACCAGATTCAGCGTCTGAGACCACGTGTTCGTCGCGAGCGTCAGTGTGTTCGGCCGTGAGCCGCTGTGGATCGCCAGCGTCACACCCTGATCGTTGGCCCTTTGCTTCAAGAGCGTGACGCGCGTCGTCTCGCGACCCTGCACCCAGAATCCATCACTCTCCGGAAACGCACCACCGTGAAAAAATGCTGTGACCGTCGCAAACGCAGACGCGGCGAGCACCCTGGGAGCAGGAAACCGCTTTCGGATTGCGGCCACCGTTACCGGCGTGATCCGTATGCTCGCGATCGTCGGCTCGAGGGACGGCGCGGCGCGAAAGGCGACGAACTCCGAATCGAGCGGAACGTCAAACACGTGCCGCGCGTGTTGACCGGCGGTCATCGTCAACGGCCACGACGTCAGCGCGCCGCCTTCGCGGCCTAACTGCAGAAAAATTGCCGCGTCGGGAACGCTCCCAGCCGACTTCGAACCCTCCACGTCCAACTCGTACGAGCCCGCCGGCAAGCGAAACCGCGCATTCAGCACGATCCGCAGGGGCTGACGGCCTGTGCGCTGACCTGGTGCCGCCGAGAGCACAAAGAGGTGCGGCAACTCTCCTGGCTGTGTCAGCGAGAGCGGGTCATATCGCAAGGCTACGGGCCGCGCGACGGGATCGAACGTTTCGAGCAAGGGGATGAGCGTCCGTGATTCGACATTGAATCGACTGCTTGGATCAGATAGCGCAGCGGCAGTGATTGTGACGATCGTCACGCACGCGACGGTTGTGCCCAGCGTGACGAGTAGCGCCACGCGGCCAGGGGAGTTCGCCGACCGCCGAGAGAGGAGCCAGCCCATCAGCGTCAAGCCGGTCATCCACACCAGAACTCGAGTGAACGCCACACGCGCTCCGGTCGTGACGAACGTCGGAACCTCGCTCCAAAGCTGCCAGGTGGGCGACAGCCATCGCAGTAAATAGGAGGCGCCAATCCCTTCTTGCTCGGCCGGAACGGCCTCGTCGTAGAACAGGAACATCAGCGTGATGCCCAGGGTCACCAGGTACGACAGCTGCGCCGCCGACCGGGATATGGAAAACCGAGGCAGGCGCGAATACAGGGAGGCGATCGGGACCGTCAGGAGCGGCAGCAGGAGAACGAGTTGACGGCCCGGGGCGAACGACCGCCGCCACCAGGGATCGGCAGACGCCGCCAACGCAATCACGCACAACGAGGCGATGGTGAGCGCAACCCCCACCCATCGCTGCGATCGGTCCCGCATCATGGCCGCAAGGCCGATGAAGGCCAACGCCAACACTGGAGCACTGGGTAGCAGGCCGAACTCCTGGTCGAACACGACAGCAAGGCTGGCTGCCGGCACCGCCGACAGGTCGGCCGA
>Ga0310904_10000641_pt1 | contig 10219 bp, 11 predicted proteins | sample C48D1metaG_FD_203746 | JGI IMG/M metagenome (GOLD analysis project Ga0310904, IMG submission 203746) | Lab incubated soil microbial communities from West Virginia University Organic Research Farm, Morgantown, WV, United States - C48D1 | ecosystem: Environmental > Terrestrial > Soil >... | reverse complement strand
GGCGATGCCGCGTGCAGCCGCGTCGCCCGGATGGATGTCGAGATGCGGCTCGCTCTCGAACTCGCGAAAGCGCGCCACGTTGGCGAACGTCGAATTGAGGAAATGCCGCGCCGGCGGCGAGATGAAGGCGAGCGGATAGCGCTTGCCGAGCTCGGCGTCGCCGACTTCCGCCGGCGGGTTGTAGAACGGCAGCGGGTCGATGCCCTGCTTTTCCAGCGTGGCGCTGTAGAACTCGCATTTGCGCGACGGCGTGGGAAAGCCGCCTTGTGCGAACGGCGCGAAGCGCTCCGGCACGTCGAGCTTGCGCCAGCCGGTCTGCTTGAGCGAGTCCCACGAGATGCCGTTCAGCGCCGTGCGGCACAGGTCCTCGTCGGAGTCGCGGAAGCACGGCTCGTCGAAGCCGAGGCGCGCGGCGAGCCGGCGGAACACCTCGGTGTTCGGCAGCGACTCGCCCACCGGCGCGATCGCCGGGTTGTTGGCGAGCATGTACAGGTGGCCGTAGGACTTGTGCACGTCGTAGTGCTCGAGCTGCGTGGTGGCCGGCAGCACGATATCGGCGTAATCCGCGGTGTCGGTCTGGAAATGATCCATCACCACGGTGAACAGGTCTTCGCGCGAGAAGCCCGCAATCACCTTCTCCGAGTCCGGGCACACCGCGACCGGATTGTTGTTGTAGACGATGGTCACCTTCACCGGCGGGTTGGCCGAGGTGAGCGCGTCGCCGAGCGCCGCGTGGTTGATCACGCGGGGCCGGCGCCCGGCGAGCAGGTCGGGGCGCTCGAGCGCGGCGTGGTCGTATTTGTAGAAGTCCGCGGTGGTGAGCACGATGCCGCCGGCCGCGTCGCGCCAGGCGCCGGTCAGCGCCGGCAGGCAGGCGATGGTGCGCGCGGCGATGCCGCCGCCGGCGTGGCGCTGCATCCCGTAGTTGAGGCGGATCGCCGTCGGCTTGGTGCTGCCGTACTCGCGCGCGAGCTGCACCACTTCCTCAACCGAGATCCCGCAGGTACCGGCCGCCCATTGCGGCGTGTATTGCTTTACGCGCTCGGCAAGTTGTTCAAACCCCAGCGTGTACTTCGCGATGTAGTCGCGGTCGATCAAGCCCTCGCCGATCAGCACATGCATCATGCCGAGCGCAAGCGCGCCGTCGGTGCCCGGCAGAAGCGCGATGTGCTGCGTGCATTTCTCGGCCGACAGGCTGCGATAGGGATCGATCGCCACCACCTTGGCGCCGCGGCGCTTGGCCGCTTGCACGCGCGACCACAGGTGCAGGTTCGAGACGATCGGGTTGGCGCCCCAAAGCACGATGAGGCGCGCCTCGTCGAAGCGTTCCGGGTCCATGCCGACCGAGCCGCCGAGCGTCGCCTTGAGCCCGAACTTGCCGGCGGAGGAGCACAGCGTGCGGTCGAGCAGCGTGGCGCCGAGCTTGTAGAAGAAGCGCCGGTCCATCGACATGTACTGCGCGAGACCCATGGTGCCGGCGTAGCTGCACGGCAGGATGGTTTCGGGGTCGGCCGCCGCGGCGGCTTTCAGGCGCGCCGCGATCTCGTCGAGCGCTTCGTCCCAGCTGATGCGGCGGAACTTGCCCTCGCCTTTCTTTCCGATCCGCTTCAGCGGGTGCTGGAGTCGGTCCGGCGCGTAGGTGCGCTCGAGGTAATGCGCGACCTTCGTGCAAAGCGTGCCGTCGGTGAACGGCATCGACGGATCGCCGTGGATTTCGGTGGCGACGCCATCCTCGACCGTGACCAGCATCGCGCAGGTATCCGGGCAGTCATGGGGACAGGCGACTTTGACCACTTCAGCCATGAAACGATTCTACGCCAGCGCGGCGGCGACCAGCTCGATCCAGTGCCGCACCGGCGTTGCGGTCGGCTGCTGCAGATGCGTCAGGCAGCCGATATTCGCCGTAGCGATCGCCTGCGGCGCGCCCTCCTCCAGCGCGGCGAGCTTGCGCGCGCGCAGCTCGTTGGCGATCGCCGGCTGCAGCAGCGAGTAGGTGCCCGCCGAGCCGCAGCACAGATGGGAATCGCGCACCGGCACGAGCTGGTAGCCGACGCGCGTGAGCAACGCTTCGACCTTGCCACGGATCTGCTGGCCGTGCTGCAGCGTGCACGGCGAGTGGAAAGCGACGCGGCCGCGGTTGCGGCCGGCGGGCAACGCCTCGACCGGGATGACCTCGCTCAGGTCGCGCGTCAGCGCCGCGATGCGCTCGGCCTTGCCGCGGTAAGCCGCATCGCCCGCCAGCAGGTGGCCATAGTCCCTCACCGTCACGCCGCAGCCGCTCGCGGTCATCACGATCGCCTCGACTGCGCGGCCCGAGGTGACCGGCCACCAGGCGTCGATCAGGGCGCGCATGTCGTCGCGCCCGCCTTCCTGGTCGTTCAGGTGAAAGCGCACCCCGCCGCAGCATCCGGCCCCCGGGACCTCGAGCAACGAGACCCCGATACGGTCGAGGACCTGGGCGGCGGCGGCGTTGATCGAAGGCGCCAGCGAAGGTTGCACGCAGCCGCGCAACGCGATCATGCGGCGCGCATGGCGCGGCTCGGGCCAGGCACCCGCAGGCCGCGTGCTCGGCGCCATACCCACGAGCTGGCCGAGGCGCAGCGCCGCGCCGAACAGCGCGCTGCGCGGCAGGCCGAAGGACAAGACGGCGCGCTTCACGCGCTCGGCCATGCCGCGCCGCGTCTTCGCCTCCACCACGGCACGGCCGATGTCGACCAGCCGGCCGTACTGCACGCCCGACGGGCACGTGGTCTCGCACGCGCGGCAGGTGAGACAGCGGTCGAGATGCAGGCGCGTCTTGTCGGTGACCGGCGCCCCCTCCAGCGCGCGCTTGATCAGGTAGATGCGGCCGCGCGGGCCGTCCAGGTCGTCGCCCAGCAGCTGGTAGGTCGGGCAGGTGGCCGTGCAAAATCCACAGTGCACGCACTTTCGCAGGATGGCGTCCGCCTCCCGGCCCTCGGGCGTATCGCGGATGAAGTCGGCCAGGCTGGTCTGCATTTATACTTTTCTCATGAAGCAGGTGTTCGCCTTCCTGTTGATCGCCGCCGGCGCGGGGCTCGCCTTCTGGATGTGGGTCGCGTACCGGCGTTTCGCGGAGCGCTCGCGCGGCGCCGGCCAGCGCTTCGCGAGCGCGATGACGCAGGCCATGGTTCCGCCCCAGCCGAAGCCGGTGGAGGATGCCGGCATGGCGCAGCAGAAGCTGCTGTATGACGCCGCCGCCAAGGCCGGCGAAGCGGGCGAGGCGGTGATCTCCATCCAGCTGTATGCGCGCCTGCTCGCGCGATACCCGGACAGCACGCTCGGTGCGCAGGCGCGCGCCGCGGTCGAGGCGCAGAAGAAGAAGCTGGTCGTCAAGTCCTAGCGCTCCGCGAGCAAGCGGCCCGGGTTGAGGATGCCCGCCGGGTCGAACGCGCTTTTCAACTGCCGTTGCAGGCGCTCGAGCACCGGCTCGGGCGGCGCGAAGCAGCCGGCGGATTTGTCCGCGGCGCGAAACAGGGTGGCATGTCCTTTCACGCGGCGCACGGCCTCGCGCACCGCGCTCGCCGGCATCCTGGACTTCAGCCAGCGCAGGCCGCCGTTCCATTCGATCAGCTGACGCCCCTCGAGCTCGAGCGGCGGCGAGGTGGAGGGCAGCGCAAGCCGCCACAGCGGCTCGTCGCCGGCGAAAAATCCGTCAGAGTGCTCGCGCACGCCGCCCCAGTACGCGTTGTCGATGGTCTCGCCGCCGATCGCCGCCGCGGCCGCGCGCACGGCAGGCTCCGCACCCGACAGGCGCACCATGAGCTCGTCGCCGTGCCACACGGTGGCGCTGACCGGCAGCGGCTGGCCCGCCCAGCGGTTCATCAGCTCGAGCGCGCGCGCCTGCGGCGCCTCGAGCTGCAGGGTGATTTCCTCCGGTGGCGTCGGCGCGAGCTTGAGCGAGACCTCGGCGATCAGGCCGAGCGTGCCGAGCGAGCCCGCGATCAGCCGCGACACGTCGTAGCCGGCGACGTTCTTCATCACCTGGCCGCCGAAGCTGAGCGCCTGGCCGCGGCCGTCGATCAGCTTCACGCCCAGCACGAAATCGCGCAGCGCGCCGGCGCTCGCGCGCCTCGGTCCCGAGAGCCCCGCGGCAACGCAGCCGCCGATCGTCGCGCCGGCGCCGAAATGCGGCGGCTCGAAGGGCAGCACTTGGTTGTTCGCGGCGAGCGCCGTTTCGAGCTCCCGTAACGGCGTTCCGCACTTCACCGTGACCACCAGCTCGGTCGGCTCGTAGTCGACGATCCCCGCGTAGCCGCGCGTGTCGAGCACTTCGCCGCGCAGCGCGTTACCGTAGAAGTCCTTGCTGCCGCCGCCGCGCAGGCGCAGCGCGGTGCGGCGCGACGCGGCCTGCCGGATTCTCTCTTGCAGCGACTCGATCAAAAGCGCGGCAGCTCGGCGTGCGGCAGCTTGCCGCCATGGACGCGCATGCCGCCGTACTCGGAGCAGCGCGCGAGCGTGGGGACCGCTTTGCCCGGATTGAGCAGGCCGTGCGGATCGAACGCGTCCTTCACCGCGCGGAACAGCGCCAGCTCCGGCGCGCCGAACTGCACGCACATCTGGTTGATCTTTTCGACGCCGACGCCGTGCTCGCCGGTGATGGTGCCGCCCACTTCGATGCACTTCTCCAGCACCTCGGCGGCGAACTGCTCGGTGCGGTGCAGCTGGCCGGGGTCGTTGGCGTCGAACAGGATCAGCGGATGCAGATTGCCGTCACCGGCGTGGAACACGTTCGGGCAGCGCAGCCCATACTTCTTCTCCATGGCGGCGATGAAGGTGAGCACTTCGCCGAGGCGCTTGCGCGGAATGGTGCCGTCCATGCAGTAGTAGTCGGGCGAGATGCGGCCGACCGCCGGAAACGCCGCCTTGCGCCCCGACCAGAAACGCAGCCGCTCGGCGTCGTCGCGCGACACCGTCATGCGCGTGGCGCCGGCACGCTCGAGCACCGCTTTCATGCGCGCGATTTCGTCGTCGACTTCTTCGGGCGTGCCGTCGGATTCGCACAACAGGATGGCGGCGGCCTGCAGATCGTAGCCGGCGTGCACGAACTGCTCGACCGCATGCGTGGCCGGACGATCCATCATCTCGAGGCCGGCGGGAACGATGCCGGCGGCGATCACGTCCGCGACCGCGGCGCCGGCTTTCTCCACGTCGTCGAACGAGGCCATGATGACGCGCGCACACTGCGGCTTGGGCAGCAGCTTCAGGGTCACCTCGGTCACCACCATCAGCATGCCTTCCGAGCCGATCGCGAGTGCCAGCAGGTCGTAGCCCGGCGCGTCCGGCGCCTCGCCGCCGAGCTCGATCGGCTCGCCGTCGATGGTGAAGCCGCGCATGCCGAGCACGTTGTGCAGCGTGAGGCCGTACTTCAGGCAGTGCACGCCGCCGGAGTTCTCCGACACGTTGCCGCCGATGGTGCAGGCGATCTGGCTCGACGGATCGGGCGCGTAGTACAGGCCATGCGGCGCGGCGAGCTCGGAGACCACCGCGTTGCGCACCCCCGGCTGCACCACCGCGACCCGCGCGAGCGGATCGATGCGCAGCACGCGCATGAACTTCGCCATCGACAGCAGCACGCCGTCACCGGGCGGCAGCGCGCCGCCGGAAAGGCCGGTCCCCGCACCGCGCGGCACTACCGGACCCTTGAGGGCGGAGCAGGTCCTGAGGATGCGCTGCACCTGCTCGACGGTTTCGGGCAACGCGACCACCATCGGCAGCTGGCGATAAGCGGTCAGCCCGTCGCACTCATACGGCCGGGTGTCTTCTTCCGCGTGCAGGATCGCGCGTTCCGGCAGGAACTCCCGCAGAGCGGTTACGACATCCCGCGACTTCATGACAGATACCGCCGAGCCCACTTCAGTCCTTCGCGCGTATCACCCAGAGGATTGTATTCGCAACCGATCCAACCGCCGTACCCCAGCCGATCGATGTGCGCGAACAGGAACTCGAAGTTGATCTCGCCGGTGCCCGGCTCGTTGCGCCCCGGCACGTCGGCGATCTGCAGATGGCCGATGCGCGGCAGCAGCCGCTCGATGGTGAGCGCGAGGTTGCCTTCCATGAGCTGCATGTGGAAGAGGTCGTATTGCAGCAGCACGTTGGCCGCCGCCACCTCGTCCAGCACCTGCGCGGCCTGTACGCTCGAGCGCAGGAAACAGTTGGCGACGGTGCGCTCGCTCAACGGCTCGATCAGCGCGCGCATGCCCTCGCGCGCCAGGCGCTGGCCGGCGTGCTTGAGGTTCGACACGTAGGTGGCGTGCAAGGCGGCGCGATCCGCTCCCGCCGGTACCACGCCGGCCATCAGGTGCAGGCTGGGGCAGCGTACCCGCCGCGCGTATTCGATCGCGCGCTCGAGGTCGTCGCGGAAGCGCTGCTCGCGCCCGGCGAGGCACGCGGTGCCGCGCTCGCCGAGCGCGCTGTCGCCCTGCGGCATGTTGTGCAGCACCACGTCGACACGCGCGTCGCGCGCGGCCGCCTCGATGTCCGCCGCCTTGAATTCGTACGGATACTGGTACTCCACCGCGCGGAAACCCGCGCGCGCCGCCGCCTCGAAACGCTCCAGGAAGGGCGCCTCGACGAACAGCATCGAAATGTTCGCGGCGAGCTTCGGCATAATGCGAGCATAGCCTGAATGGATGCCGCTACCGCGCCCTGGTGGATCTGGCCGATCGCCCTGTTCGCGCTCACCTACCTGCTCGGCATCATCGCGGTGGTGGCCGGCATCGGCGGCGGCGTGCTGTTCGTGCCGCTGGTCGGCGGTTTCTTTCCGTTCCATCTCGATTTCGTGCGCGGCGCGGGCCTGCTGCTCGCGCTCGCCGGCACGCTCGCCGCCGCGCCGCTGCTGCTGCGCGCGCGGCTCGCCAACCTGCGCCTGGTTCTTCCTCTCGCGCTGGCCGGATCGATCGCTTCGCTGTTCGGCGCGGTGGTCGGGCTCGCGCTGCCCACCGAAGTGGTGCAGAGCGCGCTCGGCGTCACCGTGATCGCGGTCGCTTTCCTGCTGTGGCGCACCGATCCGACCGGCCATCTCGCCACCGAGTCGGACACGCTGGGCGAGATCCTGCGGCTGAAGGGCGAGTACCACGACCCGGCCGAGCAGATGAACATCGACTGGCGCACGCACCGCACCATCGGCGGCCTCGCCGCGTTCGCCGGCATCGGCTTTTTCGGCGGCGTGTTCGGCCTCGGCGCCGGCTTCGCCAACGTGCCGGCGCTCAACGTGCTGATGGGCGCGCCGCTCAAGGTGGCGGTGGGCTCGAGCGGGCTGGTGATCTCGATCATCAACAGCTCCGCCGCCTGGGTGTATATCAACCGCGGCGCCGTGCTGCCGCTGATCGCGGTGCCGTCGATCCTCGGCATCATGCTCGGCGCGCGTCTCGGCGCGCGCCTGCTGCGCACGATGCAGGCAGGCACGGTACGCCGCGTGGTGATCGTCGCGATGCTGATCGCCGGCCTGCGTGCCCTGCTGCGGGGCCTCGGCGTATGGATCTAGACCACGACACCTACGCGCGCTGGCTAGACCGCATGGTGCGGGTGGCGTTCGTGCTCACCGCCGCGGTGTTCGCCCTTTACGTCCTGCGCGTGCTGCCCGCCTACGTACCGCTCGATGCCCTGCCCGCGCTGTGGCGACTGCCGCTCGCTCAGTACCTCGAGCGCAGCGGCGCGCCGGTCGGCTGGGCCTGGCTGCCGCTGGTGGGGCGTGCCGACTACCTGAACCTCGCGGCCGTAGCGCTGTTCGCCTTGATGACTTTGGTCTGCTACCTGCGCGTCATTCCGTTGCTGCCGCGCCTGCAGGCCGCCTTCGCGCTCGCGCAAGTGCTGGTTCTGCTTGCCGCGATCAGTGGCCTGGTCTAGACTTTTTTCGCCGCAAACCCATCACATCAAAAGGGAGAAAAGCATGGGTGCCATCTTCTCGTCGCTCGGCCGCACAATCGCCGCTGGCGTCGTCCTTCTGGTCATTTTCATCATCATCGCGGGGCTCGGCACCGGATCGTTCGTGCGCGCGAACGACCACGCCTGGTGGGCCTTCTTCTTCCGCTGGCTGCACGTGCTCTCCGGCGTGATGTGGATCGGCCTGCTTTGGTACTTCAACTTCGTGCAGACGCCGTCGATGCCCAAGATCCCCGACGAGCACAAGCCGGCGGTGAGCAAGGTGATCGCGCCGACCGCGCTGTTCTGGTTCCGCTGGGGCGCGATGGCCACCATCGTCACCGGCCTGATCCTCGCGCTGATGAACGGCTACCTGGTGCAGGCGCTGTCGCTGCAGAAAGGCCACCACGCCATCGGCCTCGGCATGTGGCTGGGCGCCATCATGTGGTTCAACGTGTGGTTCATCATCTGGCCGAACCAGAAGAAAGCGCTCGGCATCGTCACCGTGGCGCCCGAGGAAAAAGCCAAGGCTGCCAAGATGGCCGGCATGGCTTCGCGCTTCAACACCATGCTGTCGATCCCGATGCTCTACTGCATGGTCGCGCAGCAGAACGGCGGCCTGTAGCCACCCGGCTTCTGCAGGCGGAAAATCGGGGCCCGCGCGGCCCCGATTTGTTTTTGCGACCCTGCTTTTGCGACCCACTACGAAGCTGTGGCAGGCCTGGTGGCTGGGCGGAGCAATGCTCGCCTTGCCGACGGCCCTGCTCGTCTGGGCCACCGATAGCGCCTATGACGGAGAGCATGTCGTGCTCGGCGCGCTGGCCACCGTGGCGAGGATCCTGCTGTACCTCGCGTGGTTCAACGCGGTCTGGCGCTGCTCGCGGAACGTGCAGCGGCCGCTGTGGACCTATGTAGCCCGCAGCCTGCTGATCGCCGGCCTGCTGGCGTCGGCGATGCTGTACTAGCGGCGTGCCGGCGCCAAGCCGCCGAGCTTCATGCCGGGCTTGATGCCGCGCTCGGCAAACCAGCCGCGCGTCATCTCCAGCGCATAGAGCGCCGGGCGAGCGCTGCAATGCGTCTGCTCGCTGTGCGGCTGCATGTCGGCGATGTTGATGATCGCGCCCTCGGCATCGAGGAAAGCGACGGACAGCGGGATGTAGGTGTTCTTCATCCACATGCACTGCTCGGAAGGCGCGTCGAACACGAACAGCATGCCGGCATTCGGCGCGAGGCCCTTGCGGTGCATCAGGCCACGCGCGCGGGTAGAGAAGTCGGACGCCACCTCGGCGTGGATCAGGTGCATGCCGGCGCGCAACTCGGTCACCGGCAGCGACTGCGCGAGCGCCGCCGCGGCGGGCAGCGCGATCAGCAAAGCGAGAATCCGAGTCATGAATGAAAAAGGCAGGGGGTTTCCCTGCCTTTTTGTCGTTCTAGAAGCGGGCTGCTTACTTCTTCATTTCGTCTTTTTTCGGCGCGGCCTTCTTCTTCTCGGCCTTGCCTTCTTTCTTCGGCGCGGACTTGGCTTCGCCCTTGGCCGACTTCTTCTTCTCGGTCTTCTTCTCGTCCTTCATCTGCGCGCCAGCGTGCGACGCCGCGAAGGCGGAAACGCTAACCGCCGCAAACATCGCGGCAACGATCACGGACAGCAGCTTGTTCATTTCCTTCTCCTTTAGTGTTCGAAACGCGGGTATACGCGATGGACCGCCATACCCGGAACGGAATAACGCGCTACGGGTCGGGGAGGTTGACCGCGCCTACCGAAACCTCCCTGTGGTCTCCCACGGCGCGCATTCTAGTCAAAACTGTAAAAAGTTCTCCTGAACGTGATAACCTGTTGTTTATAAGAATGAAACTATTCGCCGTGGCCGTGGTTTCAGGGGGGTTCTGGGCGCTGGGCGCCGTCGCTGCGCCCTACACGCCGAAGGATGACAGCACGGTCCTCGAGCGCCTGCCCATGCGTCGCAGCGACCCGGTGGCGGCCGAACTGCGGCAGTTGCGCGGCGCCGCCCTGGCCCGGCGCTATTTCGAGCTGGCGATGGGGCAGGGCGACCCGCGCTACGTGGGCTACGCCGAGGCTGCGCTGCGCAGGGCCGAGAACGACGCCCCGGCCGAGGTGCTCTTCGTGCGCGGCCTGCTCAAGCAATACCGGCACGACTTCAACGGCGCGCTGGCGGACCTCGAAGGCGCCTTGAAGCAAGCCCCGGAACACATCGGCGCGCGCGCCTGGCGCGCGGCCATCTTCATGGTGCGTGCCGAGTACGCGGCGGCGCGCGAAGAATGCCGCGCGCTCGAGCCGCTTGCGAGCGACCTGCTTGCAGCCGGGTGCCGCGCCGCCGTC
>Ga0310904_10000638_pt1 | contig 10226 bp, 10 predicted proteins | sample C48D1metaG_FD_203746 | JGI IMG/M metagenome (GOLD analysis project Ga0310904, IMG submission 203746) | Lab incubated soil microbial communities from West Virginia University Organic Research Farm, Morgantown, WV, United States - C48D1 | ecosystem: Environmental > Terrestrial > Soil >... | reverse complement strand
TGGTAGTAAAATCATTCACAATTCGGCTTATAGAATATTTTTGAGAATTTTAATATTACGTATAGGTTCTTAATTTTTTATAAATTCTGATTTTTAAAATAAAAAAAAGGGGTTTAGTCCCACTTACTCCATGCAGCCATCCATCTGTAAGTCCAAGTGTTGAGTTTTGCACCCAAGGCCGCTATAGGTACACAAAGCACCGCTCCAGCTCCTGCTCCCAATGCGACAGGACTGTTATAGAACTTTCCTACCTGTGGTTCAATTGGAGTCATGTATGGTGGTAATGTGGGTCTAGGATATTTGAATGCCATTTCTAATGGGTCAGCAACCAGCAATAAGTTAATCATATTAAACAGTGGGAGTGACATTCCTACCAATACACCACCAATTAATATAGCCGCGTGTTTGTTTCTTCTTGTTGCCCAGTACGCCAAATCCAATAACATAGCAGACGGTATCCAAACAGGAACCACGACAAAATCGTACGGGTATCCCAATGCGAACCATGCTCCTTTGGCAACCCATGTATAAATCGTCATAATAGTTGCGTAATACGTAGCCGTGCCAGGGACACCGGTAAACAACATATAGTATATAGCTCCTACCACAAGCATTGTGGATTGAGAAATCGAGAATACGACGAATGATGTCCATGCCCAGTCAGTATAGAAGATATAATCTCCTGCGTTGATTGTAAGCAACGTACTATTTACTGCAACAACAACTATGAACAAATAGTGAGTTGTACGTCTTAACCAGACCATTATTATGCTGTTCTTATAGGTAGTATATAAGATTTTGTGTATATTTTTTTAAAAATCTACAATTACTTGAATAAATAATTTAATTATGACTATTTCTAAACTATTAATAATATCTATAATTTTTGAACTTAAAAAGATAAAATGTAGGATATTACATCCTTACTGGTTTTTCACCAGCTATTTTCAGCATCCAGATCATTCCCAAAACTTCAATAACGGTCAAAACAGATAGAGCATATAGACCACTTGGTAACGGATATGCCCATGGATACACAGTAACACCAACATAGACACCACCAGCTGTAGCCACCCAACATAATATAAAGCCCAAAACAATAATACCTCTCATATTTTCGACTCTACGGCCAATCATACGCTCGATTTCGTCTCTGCTTGCTCCTGATGAACCACTACTGCCACCACCACTATTACTACTACCACTATTACTACTACCAGATCCAGTTTGTGCACTAGGTTTATACCCTTTTGGTAAAGTCATTATTTGTAATAAAGACGGTTCCTTTTTAAATTTTGCTATTGAGTTTGACGATTTAAAACTAGCAAGTTGCAATTAGGATATCTGAATATTTTTGAATCAAAATCACAAATCCTTTTCAATGAATATACAACAAAAATCAAAATTTTTCTTATCTGAAATGTAACCCAATTTGAAAAAATATACCTATATAGCGTTTTATTTAATAAAAAATATGGCTATTTCATTAATACCCGCAAACAGGAAAATGAAGGGTCAAAAGGTCTCGACACAAGGAGACAACACCGTTGTAAAAGGGAGTATTTTGGTAAAGAGGGGCTTTGCCCACATGCAAAAACACGGAGTAATTATGGATGTTACTAATGTTGAACAAGCTCAAATAGCAGAAGAAGCGGGAGCGGTAGCTGTGATGGTTTTGGACAAGTTACCTTATGATGTTAGAAAAGCAGGAGGGGTAGCAAGAACAGCTGGAGTAAAAACAATCGAAGAGATAATGAATGCCGTATCAATCCCTATCATGGCAAAATGTAGAATAGGTCATTACTCCGAAGCCAAAATGCTCGAAACTTGTGGAGTAGATATGATCGATGAGAGCGAAGTATTAACTCCCGCTGACGAAGAAAATCACATTTGGAAGTGGGAGTTTACTACACCTTTTGTAAATGGTGCAAAGAATTTGGGGGAGGCATTACGAAGAATAGAGGAAGGTGCTTCAATGATAAGAACTAAAGGTGAACCCGGAACCGGAAATGTTGCTGAAGCGGTTAATCATATTAGAAAATTGAATAAGGAAATAAGGTTATTAAAGGCAGCCTATTTGGATAACGATTATCAAGAAATAATAAAACTCGCTAGGGATTACAGGGTTTCCATGGAGGTAGCATCGGAAGTGGGCAGACTAGGTAGGCTTCCCATAGTAAACTTTGCAGCTGGTGGTATTACTACTCCAGCTGATGCCTCTTTCCTGATGAAATTAGGTTGTGATGGTGTTTTCGTTGGTTCTGGGATATTCAAATCAGACGACCCATCTTCAAGGGCAAGAGCGGTTGTATTGGCCACTACATTTTATGATAATGAAAAGGAGGTTTTGGAGGCTCAAAAGATGGTAGATGAAAAAAAGTCACTTATTGGATTAGACACAAAAAATTTAGATCTGCGAATGCAAGAGAGAGGACCTGCAGTTTGAACTCCCTCTTAAAAGTAGGTATTCTAAGCATTCAAGGCGATATTGAGGAAAATTCAAACGCAATTAAGGAATCATTTAAAGAACTAGAAATTGAAGGCACGGTAGTCTATATGAAAGATTTAAAAGATTTAGAAGAAATTGATGGACTAATTATTCCAGGAGGTGAAAGTACAGTAATAGGTATGCTCTTATTCTTAAAGGGGGTTCAACCAGATTTAATCAGAAAAAAGATCCAAGAGGGCCTACCAATATTAGGAACTTGTGCTGGACTCATAATGCTATCGAATAAGGCATATGATAAAACTATTGGCGAGACAAAACAAGCATTATTAAAAGTTCTGGACGTTACAATAGAACGTAACGCCTTCGGACGTCAGCATGAATCCTTTGAGTCTGAATTAGATATATCATATTTAGGAGAAAGAAAATTCAATGGAGTTTTTATAAGAGGTCCAGCCATAACTGAGATCGGTAATGATGTAGAAATCATTGCAGAATATGATAAAAAGATCGTAGCCGTCAGGCAGAATAACATCTTGGGAACATCATTTCATCCTGAACTTGCCAACGATAACAGGTTCCATACCAATTTAGTAAAGTTAATGGTAGATTACAATAAATCCAGAAAAGAAAAATGACAAAACCGAACTCATGAGTAACAGTAACAAGACCCTGAAATAAGACCTGAAAAAATCATAAAATTATGCGTTAGGTCATATGAACACGCATTACAACCTATATCGTTGATCTATTCTCGTCAGCTCACCTTTAATGATGTGTCAATGTATGCATCTCAAAGGTTTTGTTTCTAATGCAATTATAACTTACTGTAAAGCTAAAAAATTTGTACTAACTTTTCATAGTCTTTGTAAATTAAGTGACAATTGTAAGCAAGGCATGTAACTTGACAAGTCCAGGCAAATTTAGAAGACAAGACCGAGCCTCAAATCTGGTAGTAAAGCCATATAGAAAGGTGCGGGGGGTGGGATTTGAACCCACGGACCCCTAAGAGACGGGATCCCTTATATAGATCTTAAGTCCCGCGTCTCCAAAATATTATTATTTATTTGGCCAGGCTCTACAACCCCCGCCCAACTAAGGTTAATTTTGAAACACTAATATATATATCATGAATTGTAAATCCTTTAATCAGTAGGCATATAGCCGAAATTTAATCCCGGAGTGATTGATTTGTCAAAATGTTTAATAAATCGTTCACTTTCCAAAATCAAATCAACATGAAATTAATCTGAGTATCCATTCTAAAATTTAAATTTAAGAAAACTAAGGGGAAATACTATTGAAAAATGATGAATTAACTAATTTTCAATATCAGAGCAAAAAACAAAATCCTTTTCCAGGTGGGTATACATCTTAAATATCCATTAGTTATAGGTGGTTTCTAGAAAAAAAAATATTTCCAGAAATCTAACTAAATCTTATAAATTGCGAACTTTGTTCGATAATTTTCTTCTCAAAATACTCGTTAGATGAAGATGCGACGTATGAATCAATTTTAAATCAAAGAATGGAAATTCTAAAAGAATAAGGATTATGGATCAAGATGAAGGAGATTGGATTTGAATCACTGAGTTGTTTAGTAAATTCAAAAATTAGGTTGGTAGGCTATACACGTCACAATTCCAATCCTGGATCTTGTTTCCAAAGGTGCACTTTATATCTACTTCAAAATAATCAATATCTACTGCAGAATTAATTGCTTCAAACAGTTGTTTTTGGATCGTAGCGCTGATCGTTGCCTGATCAACAAAAGGATTTGGTAGGGCAGGCAATACATTTGTTGCATTGGTGGTTGAATTAGAAGAATTATTTGGCTCCATTATATAGCCTGCAGTAGGTGAAGAAAGAAAGTCATTAATAATTGTCGAGTTAATAATGTTCTGTGAGTTATTCAAAAAGTTACTACTCCCGCTAATTATATACGAGGTATCAAAAAATGGTTTTATGTATGCAGTTTCATTTACGATTTGATAAGAATTCGTAGATGATTTTGATATCTGTACAGCGGATTGGAGATTTTCTCCCGAGTTTTGGGCATTAGAAGCAGGCACGCCCATGCTAACTAAAAGTAATACTAACACACCACTCAAACAATAAGAAAACGTAAGACCTCGTTTTGGAAAAGAGTTTATCTTATTCAAATTATCAATAAATATTTATGTGGCAATATAAACATTTTTGGGTTTTTTGATTGATAGATTACCAACCCAGGACGAATGGTGGACAAAAATCAAATCTTAGATATCTGTCCAAGACGATCAGAGATGTTCAAAACCAAAGAATTTTCGTTAGCCTTTACCGCTTGGTGAGATAAAATGTTGAAACCGTGTGATCAATTTGAAAGATTCGGACCGGTAGTCGACAAAGATCTAAATTTAACAAGAAATCTATTTGGGGAATAGTGCTTTAGAAGTGTATTGACTAAAATTCTTTTCTAAATATTGCTTATACCCCTCCCAATCAATATGATCGTTAAAATAATTCCTTACTGAATTTGGTAAGATGACTTCATCATTAACTTGTTCACTAAGGAGTTCAAAATGGCTTTCTTTTGGGTTACAAAGAAAGCCTTGGGCGGGAATTGAACCCGCGACCTTTGCCTTACCAAGGCAACGCTCTGGCCAGGCTGAGCTACCAAGGCATTTTATTAATAAAAAATATGAACATAATTTAACCATTTCCATTCGACATTGTATTCGCACAAGTGCGATGGTATTAGAGTCTCTATTTTGATTTTCTAATATTGTATCTCCATAGTTAGAGTATGTATCAAGGACAATTATTAAGAATCACTGCTCAGGAGTTGCTGTTGTTGATATTCTAACCCTATTTCGGATTTGATTTAACTCTACCAACAAATTAATATCAAGAAAGCATAGAACATCCTATAATTACACCACACCTCTACTCACAATTTGAGATTTCAACGACAGTCGTCTATCTCTTCGCCAATCAAAATAAAAGATTGAAATTTATAAAAAATACTCCTTCTATTTTGTAAAATGCTAGAAGGAATTACCAGAGTTGTACAGATCTCGTACATATGATATAGAAGAGTTCAAACATCTATTTCTAGTTTGATACATCGTTCATTTCCAAGATTTTCTTCAACGATCTATGCCTATTATAATCATCAAGCAGTATTTTGGCAAGATGATGTGTAATATCAGTAACACTTATTATCCCAATAATGCGGTTATCGGCCTCTAAAACAGGTAGTCGCTTGATCTTATTTGAAAGCATGATTCTTGATGCGGTATCAACTGAATCATATGTCATGATAGTAATTAGTGGAGAAGACATGATCTCTTCAACGAGAACTTTATCGGCATTATAATTCTCCAAACAAACACGTTTGACCAAGTCGCTTTCAGTTATAATTCCGACAGGCGTATTGTCCTTATCTATAACAATTAAGGATCCTATACGATTCTTGGTTAGAATAGCAGCTACATCACGCGCAGTCTTATTGGAATACGCAGCAATTGTCCATGGCTCCCTAAAGGACATTATCTCACTTACGCTACTCATACTATTGAAATAGCATGTATCAACTTCGTATAAAAACTATCAACCTACTAAATGGCTATTATTGTAGTAAAACAAGCAACCTATATGTACGGAAAACATCAATACAGGTTCACTTTTTAACAATAATACCGTCACAATAAATAATAATCTAATTTCATTAGGATTCTGTAGTGAATTTTCTAGAACTAGCTGAAACCTTTGCAATGATGGAGAAAACCACGAGTAGGTTGGAACTTACTGATCATCTAGTATCAATATTAAAAAAAACACCTACTGATATAATCGATAAATTAGTTTATTTAATTCAAGGAAAACTAGGACCAGATTATGAATCGAGTGATCTGGGAATTGCGGATAAACTAATAATCAAATCTCTGTCACTTGTAAGTGGTCATTCACCTGCCTACATTCAAAATAAATATTCTGATATAGGAGATTTGGGAGAAGTCGCTTACAATATCTTAACGAACAAAATACAAACCACATTAATTCATCAACTACTAACTATCGAATACCTATTCGAAACATTACTAAAGATTGCCAATACATCTGGGACAGGTTCTTTGGACGTTAAACTCAGGTTCATCGTGAGTTTGTTGAACAACTCCTCCAATCTTGAAGCCAAATTTATAGTCAAATTGATCCTGGGAAATTTGAGACTGGGTATAGCTAACTTTACTCTACTTGATGCAATATCTCTAACCTTCACCGGAGAGAAGAAAAACAGACGAATTTTAGAAAGGGCCTATAACGTTTCTAGTGATTTAGGAAAGATTGCATTAATACTATCCAAAGGGTCAATTGAGGATATCCAGTCGATCTCGATTTCTTTATTTATTCCCATTCGACCAATGCTTGCTGAAAGAGTATCAAATCCATCGGAGGCTCTGGAAAAAATTAATGGCGATGCATTGGCAGAATTTAAGATCGATGGTGAAAGAATTCAAATACATAAAAAAGGAAAAAAGATAGAACTATTCACAAGGAGCCTAGAAAATGTAACCTCAAATTTTCCTGATATCCTATCGGCGTTGGATGAAATTGAGACCAAGGATTTGATAGCTGAGGGCGAAGTTGTTGCAATTGATCCTGCGACCAAAAAGTACCTTCCATTTCAAGCCTTAATGCGAAGAAGAAGGAAGTATAATATTCAACAAATTACTTCAGATTATCCAGTAATATTGAATTTGTTTGATTTGTTGTACTATAACGGCCTTGACAAGACTCACGTACCCTTATCCGAACGCAGAAGGTTACTTGAAGAAATATTTAGTACGCAGAAAACGGGTGATAAGATAATCCTGATAGATCAAATTAAAGTTTCAAGAATTGACGAAATAGAAAACTACACCGAAAAGGCGCTCAAGAATGGTTGTGAAGGAATCATGGTAAAGAATCCCAATAGTCAGTATAGGGCTGGAGCCAGAGAATGGGCTTGGATGAAACTAAAGAAAGAGTATTCTGGAGAAGTTACGGATTCGGTTGATCTAGTAATAGTAGGGGCGTTGCATGGCAAGGGAAGGAGGGTTGGAAAATATGGAGCATTGCTGTTGGCTACATATGATGCAGAAAGAGATGTCTTCTGTACTATATGCAAAGTAGGAACTGGATTTACAGATAATGTTCTCATAGACATAACAGACAAGCTTAACATGCACGTAATCAAACATAAACATTCCAGAGTGGAATCTGGAAATACAAAAATGGATACATGGTTTGAACCCAAAATTGTTCTAGAAATACTTTCTCCTGAAATAACTTTAAGCCCTGTTTATACAACTGCAATTAATAGAATAAAGTCCGGGTATGGTCTAGCACTTAGATTTCCAAAGTTTACCGGAAAAATTAGGGAAGACAAATCAGCAGAGGATGCTACAACAGTCAAAGACATTTTTGAAATATACAGAAGTCAACTAAAGTAGTGGTGATAATGGTGGTGGTGGCAGTGTTAGCTGAGTAGAATATGGAATTTTATCTATGGTGATTTAATTTTTTCATCGAAACAAATTAGAATAAATTTTCTATGACGAGTGGAGACATTAATGTAACTATTAGACAAACTTACACCCACCCCCGATATTGTTGTCCTCTGGCCGCCTTAAAATTAGTTTTACTCTTGTATAACAATAACATCTAAGATTAGTAAAAAAATTTTAAAAGTGTTATAGCATATTAGACTAGATTGATTACAATTAATCAGATCTATTGCGAAGATTGTAATTTGTTCATGGAAAAAGTTAGAAAGGAGGACAGATTTAATATAGACGTAATCATTACTTCGCCTCCTTACAATATTGGAAAAAACTATAGTTCCTATCACGATACGAAAAAAACTGACGATTACTTAGATTGGCTACTTGTGGTAGCTCAAAAAAGTTTTTGGATTTTAAAACCTAATGGATCCTTTTTTCTCAATATCGGGGGAACCTCAGCTGAACCTCTAATTCCATTCCTTGTCCTAAACAAGTTTATCTCTGCTGGCTATAAATTACAAAACACCATTCACTGGATTAAATCCATATCTATTGAAAAGGAAGACATAGGGAATAATAATCAGATTTGCAAAACCGGTTTTTCGGTAGGTCATTTCAGACCAATCAGAAGTAACCGATATTTAACCAATACACATGAATACATTTTTCACTTTACTAAAACGGGAACCCAAAATTTAGAAAAACTATCAATAGGTGTTCCTTATCAAGATAAATCAAATATTAAAAGATGGAAATCAGTGGAACAGGATAAGAGAGACAGAGGGAATGTATGGTTCATATCTTATCCCACCATTCAATCAAGTAGATCACATCCAGCTATTTTTCCCGAGAAACTAGCTAGTCTTTGTATCAAACTACATGGATATTTGAATAAAGATTTTATAGTATATGATCCTTTTATGGGTATAGGTCATACTGCATTAGCATGCATCGAACTTGGTATCAACTATATTGGGACTGAGATTGATGAAAACTATATTAACATAGCTAATAATATGATCGTAGAAAAGAAAAAAAACCTCTCGAAATCAAAGTAACAATTATGTACTCATACTTTTCACTAGAGATTCAATGATAGGAAGAAAGGTTTAAGATCTTGATAATGCATAGATACAATAGTTCGGATGATTGATCTTATTACACCAATACAAATAACAGTTATTGTTATCAAATAGAGGTACACAATAATCAACGAAATCATATACAGGTTGAGTTTTATTTATTTAGCGACCTGATGATTTTTGAAAAACATACTTGCAATTTATTTGAGTCATGAGTACTAATGATCTTGGGTTATAACCACATAAAGATTATGGAAAATTCTACTGATGTTATCAAAAAATGTTATTTTAGGTAATCTATATGATGTCGTAAGTTATGAGAGTTGGATTTACCACTATATCTTTTCAATGATAAATAGTAAACGACCAGGGTCAGAGATCAGGATAAAGGTTTAAAGGAATCTAAAGATAGTGACATACAGCACGGGTGATCCGACATTTTTGGAAATAATGACATTATATGGGAAATAGAGAAAGTTTGTATAATATATCATCTTCATATTTTAGATAATTATTCAGTATCTCTCTTTTAATTTAGGAATATACAAAACAATCGGAAGGATAGTACGCTACTACGTTCTATTTTTTCCTCAATACCCTAAGGATTCCCATCCCCATAATAAAATACCCTATTACTATTACTCCAATGAATTGAGGTGAAACTCCTTGCGACTGTCCGCTATCGGACGATGAATTCATGCTATTACTATCTTGTGTCGGGACAATAAACGACGATATCATTACGGAAGTACCCATGATAGCACCGCCTATGATTAATAGGACAGTTAGAATTCTAGATGCCACATTTATTCCAATCCCAAACGAAATTACAAATAATAAAATCGATCCACCGCCAAAAATCATTCCTCTTTCTTTGGCTGAGAGAGGCAAAAAGCCATCTTCTGAATGATTAATCATCGAAACAGCGACATCAAGAAGATATATTACTAATAGCGCAAGTGCTATAGATACTAGGACTTCAGATGCTATTTTTCTCGTTCCTTGCATGCTATTTATTTTCACATTGGTTATTTAATGATTAAATAGTAAATAGCGATTTCTGAGATTCTATTATCATCTGAGGTTGACCAAATAAGGGTAATCAGATGATCAAGAAGTCATAATAAAGGAAAACAATTATTTTAGACACTGCCAAATTCAGCTAAAAAATTC
>Ga0310904_10000634_pt1 | contig 10232 bp, 10 predicted proteins | sample C48D1metaG_FD_203746 | JGI IMG/M metagenome (GOLD analysis project Ga0310904, IMG submission 203746) | Lab incubated soil microbial communities from West Virginia University Organic Research Farm, Morgantown, WV, United States - C48D1 | ecosystem: Environmental > Terrestrial > Soil >... | reverse complement strand
GATGAAGCATGGCACCAGCTTTTTGAGAAATCTGCATTGATGGATTGGTAGATTGAAGATTGGCAGAATGTTGAAGAGTGATGACTGATGATTGATGGACTACAAGTAGGAATTAGCGATGGCGGAGTCAGCGCACGGGATCTGCGTGCTGCGACTAATCCGCGAATCGACGTTCAACAATCTCACAACATTCCGTCAATCCCGCAGTCTGCCGATCTACCAATGGAGCAAGTCAGTAATGGCCAATATCCGTAAACACCTGGAGGCGCGCGAACGCCAGATTCTGGCGCCGCAGGCGGCCAAGAGCGCCGACACGCGCGGGCGCCTGCGGGAGGAGGCGGAAGACGACGTCCGTCCGGCGTTTCAGCGCGATCGCGATCGCATCGTGCACTCGAAGGCATTCCGCCGGCTCAAGCACAAGACGCAGGTCTTCTTCGCGCCGACGGGCGATCACTATCGCACCCGGCTCACCCACACCCTCGAGGTCGCGCAGATTTCGCGCACGATCGCCAAGGTCCTGCAGCTTCACGAAGAGCTGACCGAGGCGATCGCGCTCGGCCACGACCTCGGCCACACGCCGTTTGGACATGCGGGCGAGCGCGTGCTCGACGAGCTCATCCCGGGTGGCTTCAACCACTACCAGCAGAGCCTCCGCATCGTCGACGTGCTCGAAAACGATCGACAGGGATTGAACCTGACGTGGGAGGTGCGCGACGGGATCGCGCATCACTCGAAGGGAAAAGGGGGCTCGCCGGTCGGGATGCCCGCGTCCCAGCGCTCCAAGACCCTGGAAGGACAGATCGTCCGCGTCGCCGACCTGACGGCATACGTCAACCACGACATCGATGATGCGCAGCGGGCCGGCATTCTGCGTCCGGAAGACCTGCCGAAAGATCCCGTGGCGCTGCTCGGGGGATCCTCGTCGGCACGGATCGGGCGCATGGTGAAGGATGTCGTCGAGGCGACGTTCGCGGGGAACCTTTCCGAGATCCGCATGAGCGCCGAGGTGCTCGCTGCGACGCTCGAGCTGCGAACGTTCCTGTTCAGCGCCGTGTACGAAAACGAGTCGGCCACCGCGGAGTTCAAGAAGGCGACGGGCATCCTGGGCGGGCTCTGGGAGAAGGTTCACGAGCGGCCAAAGGACTTCCTCGACGCGCGCACGATGGCCGACGAAGGCGTTGACGCCGCCGCGCGCGACTTTCTGGCAGGGATGACCGATCGTTACGCCGTGAACCTGTTCGAAACGCTCTTCATACCGAAGCCCTGGGTGGGACCGATCGATCTGGTCGATGGGCAATAGCCTGCCCATTGCCCCTTGACTATGGCCCATCGCCCATCCGGGATATAATGGTCCGTTCTGCCAACACCTAAAGGGCTGGCAGGACACGGGTTATGCACTTAAGCCTTCGATCGCTCCAGAACGCACACGAGCACTTCGAGAAGCGATTCGAGCCGTCGCTCTTCGCCGGAGGCGAGGGTGACGCGTTTCGCATCGTTTCACCGGTTGCCCTGTCGTTCGACATCGATCGCCAGGAGACCGGACGGTATAAGGTCGCGGGGCGGCTGAAGGGAGAGCTCGAGCTCACCTGCAGCCGGTGCCTCGAGCCGTTCAGGTTGCCGGTTACCACCGAGTTCGATCTGCGGTACGTGCCGCGTGTCGAGAACGTCGGTGATGGCGAACGGGAAGTGGAGGAAGACGATCTGTCGACCGCGTTCTATGATGGCGACGAGATCGATCTCTCACATCTCATCACGGAGCAGTTTCAGTTGGCGCTGCCCATGAAACCGCTGTGCAGGCATGATTGCAAGGGTCTGTGCCCTCACTGCGGGACGAACCTGAATACCGGATCGTGCGGTTGCAGTCAAAAGTGGGAAGACCCGAGGCTTGCGGCGTTGAAGCAATTGAAACAGTGAAAGCCGCGAGCGGCGCGGGGCACGGGGCCCCCGCAAGCGAGCGGCGTGGAGCGGGGCGAGGGGCCCCGCGACTCAAAGAGGATCCAGACCATGCCAAATCCGAAACGGCGGCACTCGAAGTCGCGCACGGCCAAGCGCCGCACGCACGACACGCTGGTCGCCACACAATCGAGCGACTGCCCGAATTGCCGCGAACCGAAACCACCGCACCGGACGTGTCCGCACTGCGGGTATTACCGCGGCCGTCAGGTTCGCGCCGTTGACGAAGGCTAGAACGACGTGATCGACTGCAGGCTGCACCCTTTGACGTGCTCAGGGTGCCCCGAGCTGGCCGAGGGGCAGACCACGGGCTTCTGGCCCGGCCCGGAGCCAGGAGACAGAAGCCGGAAGCCCTGTTCATGATCCGCATCGCCGTAGACGCGATGGGCGGCGACCATGCCCCTCGCAGCATCATCGACGGCGCTCTGGCTGCCGCGCGTCACCTCAATCTCGGGCTTCTGCTGGCCGGTCCGGTCAACGTGATTCGGGCGGAGCTGGCCAGACACCCCGACGCCGACGATCTCAGCATCCGCATTCTCGACGCACCCGACGTCGTCGGGATGGCCGAGGCGCCGGCGGCCGCCTTGCGGCGAAAGCCGCGCGCATCGATTCGCGTCGCGGCCGAAGCGGTTGCCGGTGGTGAGGCGGCGGCCCTGGTGAGTGCCGGGCACACTGGTGCGACCGTGCTCTCCGCGCACGGGGCGTTCGGAATGTTGCCGGGCGTCGATCGTCCGGCGCTGGCCGCGACGATTCCCTCGGGCGATCGGCTCGGCATTCTGCTCGACGTGGGCGCCAACGTCGAGTGCCGGGCGACGCATCTCCTGCAGTTCGCCGCGATGGGAGCCGTCTACGCCAAGGTCTCGCTCGGCGTCGATCGGCCGCGTATCGGCCTGCTGTCGATTGGCGAGGAGGAAAGCAAGGGCACCGAACTGGTGCGCGACGCGCATCAGTTGCTGAAGGCCTCGTCGCTGAATTTCATCGGCAACGTCGAGGCGCGCGAAGTGTACAAGGGAAACGCTGACGTGATAGTCTGCGACGGTTTCACCGGCAACATCGCGCTCAAGGTGAGCGAAGGGCTGGTCGACACCGTCGAGCGTCTGCTCGGAGAAGAATTGTCCAGGACATTTTCCGGCATGGTCGGATCACTCCTGTCGCGGCGCGCGTTCCGGCGATTCCGCCGGCGCCTCGACTACTCTGAATACGGCGGCGCGCCGCTGCTCGGCGTCGCTGGTGTCTGCTTTGTCTGCCACGGCCGGTCGTCGGCCAAGGCGATTCGCAACGCCGTCCTCATGGCGCACCGGTTCACCACGGCCGGCCTGCTGCATCGCGTCGAGCAGGACATCGCCATCGCATCCGTTTCATGATCGCCTTCGTTTTTCCAGGACAGGGTTCGCAGAAAGTCGGCATGGGCCGCGCGCTGGCGGAGGCGTTTCCCGTGGCCCGCCAGACGTTTGCCGAGGCCGACGATGCCCTCGGAGAATCGTTGAGTCGTCTGATCTGGGAAGGCCCCGAAGACGCGCTGATGCTCACCGAGAACACGCAGCCTGCAATTCTCGCGACCAGCATCGCCGCCTACCGCGTGCTCGAAGCCGAGGGGCTCGCGTCGAACCTGGGGTTTGTCGCCGGCCACAGCCTTGGCGAGTACTCAGCCAACGTCGCCGCCGGCACGTTCTCGTTTGGCGATGCGATGCGCCTTGTACGCCGCCGCGGTCGGTACATGCAGGAAGCGGTGCCGGTGGGGACAGGCGCCATGTCGGCGATTCTCGGCCTCGACGCGGAGAAGGTTGCGCAGGCCTGTTCGGATGCGGCACAGGGGCAGATCGTCGCGCCGGCCAACATGAACGGCGCCGGGCAGGTAGTGATTGCGGGCGCGAAAGACGCCGTTGAACGCGCGGGCGCACGCGCGAAGGTGCTCGGCGCCAAGCGGGTGGTGCCGCTGCCGGTGAGCGCGCCGTTCCACTGCGCGCTCATGAAGCCGGCCGAAGACCGGCTCGCCCCCGAGTTGCGCGCCATGTCCGTGCGCGATCCCAGGGTTCCCGTGGTTGCGAACGTGGACGCGCTGCCGAAGCGTGACGCGGCGTCGGCCATCGATGCGCTGGTGCGGCAGGTATCCTCGGCCGTTCGATGGGAAGACTCCGTGCGGCGTCTTGCGTCCGAGGGTGTCACGACATATCTTGAAGCCGGTCCGGGCAGCGTGCTCAGCGGGCTCATTCGCAAGATTCAACATCATGTCCACGTGGCTGCCGTTGGCGCGCCGGACGATCTGGAATCGGCCCGGGCGTTGTTCGCGGTGACCAGATAATGCTCGACCTCACCGGGAAAGTCGCGCTCGTGACGGGCGCGTCGCGCGGGATCGGCGCGGCGATCGCCAGGCGGCTGGCCGCGCAAGGCGCGGCGGTTGTGGCCGCGGCGCGGGGGACGAACGCCGAAGCGAACGTCGCCGATATCGTGTTGAAAGGCGGCAAGGCCGAGGCGGTGTCGCTCGACGTGACGGATTCGCCGGCGGTCGAGGCGGTCGTGAAGGACGCGCTCGCCAGGCATGGCCGGATCGACATCCTCGTGAACAACGCCGGTATTGCGCGCGACCAGCTCATGATGCGCATGAAGCGCGAGGACTGGGACGCGGTGATCGCGACCAACCTGACGGCCGCCTACAGCTGCACGCAGGCGGTCCTGCGGCCGATGCTCAAACAGCGCGAAGGCCGCATCATCACCATCAGCTCGGTCGTGGGGCAGATGGGGAATGCCGGGCAGGTGAACTACGCGGCGTCGAAGGCCGGGCTCATCGGCATGGCCAAGGCGCTGGCGCGGGAAGTGGCGTCCCGCGGGATTACCGTGAACGTCGTCGCGCCGGGCATGATCGACACCGATATGACCCGGGCGCTCACCGGCGCCACGTCCGAGACCTGGGCCCAGCAGATTCCGCTCGGACGGCTCGGCACGCCCGACGATGTGGCGAACACAGTCTGCTTTCTTGCGTCCGACGAAGCAGCGTATATTACGGGGCAGGTCATAGCGGTCAACGGCGGCATGTATACGTAGGAGGATTGAATGGCGGTTGCTGAAAAAGTGAAGAGCATCATCGTGGAGCAGCTGGGTGTCGACGAAGAAGAAGTGACCCCGGATGCCTCCTTTGTCGATGACCTCGGCGCGGACTCGCTCGACACGGTCGAGCTGGTGATGGCGTTCGAGGAGGAGTTCGGTATCGAAATTCCAGACGAGGACGCCGAGAAGATCACGCGCGTCAAGGAAGCGATCGAGTACATCGACTCGCACGCCAAAGGTAAAAAATAAGCATCGTGGCCAATAGACGGGTTGTCGTCACCGGCATCGGTCTGGTGTCGTCACTGGGGATCGGGACCGACGTGAACTGGCGCGGCTTGACGACGGGCCAGAGCGGTATCGGGCGCATCACGCGCTTCGACGCCTCCGCGTACGCCTCGCAGATTGCCGGCGAGGTGAAGGGGTTCGATCCGCTGCAGTTCGTCGAGAAAAAAGACGTCAAGAAGATGGACATCTTCATCCAGTACGCGATTGCGGCGTCGCAGTTCGCGATGGATGATGCCAAGCTCACGATTACCGATGCCAACGCAGGGAGCGTCGGCGTGTTCGTGGGGTCGGGCATCGGCGGATTCACGAGCATCGAGCGCGAGCACGAGGCGCTCCTCGCGGGTGGTCCGCGGAAGATCTCCCCGTTTTTCATCCCTGCCTCCATCATCAACCTCGCTGCGGGCCAGGTGTCGATCCGCTTCGGCGCGAAAGGGCCGAACCTGGCGACCTGCACGGCGTGCTCGGCCTCGGCGCATGCGGTCGGGGATTCGTTCGAGATCATCAAGAGAGGCGATGCGGATGCGATGATTGCGGGCGGGTCCGAGGCCGCGATCACGCCGATGAGCGTTGGCGGGTTTGCGGCGATGCGCGCCATGTCGACTCGCAACGACGCGCCGGATCACGCATGCCGTCCGTTCGATAGGGATCGCGACGGGTTCATCATCGGCGAAGGGTCGGGCATCGTGATTCTGGAAGAGCGAGAGTTCGCGCTCCGCCGTGGGGCACGAATCTACGCCGAAGTGGTCGGCTATGGCATGTCGGGCGATGCGTACCACATCACCGCCCCGACCGAGGACGGCAGCGGGGCCGTGCGGGTCATGGACATGGCGCTGCGCAAGGCCAACGTCGCGCCGCAGCAGATCGGATACATCAACGCGCACGGCACGTCGACGCCACACAACGATCGCATCGAGACGATGGCGATCAAGAAGCTCTTCGGCGAGCACGCCTACAAGATGGCGATTTCGTCGACCAAGTCGATGACCGGCCATTTGCTCGGCGCCGCCGGCGGGCTCGAGGCCGGCATCTCGGCCCTGGCCGTGTACCACCAGACCGCGCCTCCCACCATCAACCTCGAGAACCCCGATCCGGACTGCGATCTGGACTACGTGCCCGGCAAGTGCCGCCCCGTGAAGATGGAGTACGCGCTGTCCAATTCGTTCGGCTTCGGCGGCACGAATGCGGCGTTGTTGTTTCGGCGGTACGAGACCTGACCGCCTCGCCGCATTCGCAGACTGCCAGATTGGAAGATTGGAAGATTAGTTGTTAGATTTGAATCTGCTGGCGGCCAATCTGCGAATCTGCCCATCTACCAATCTTCCAATGCGTGAATCATGAAGATCGCTGTCTGCATAAAGCAAGTTCCCACCCGCGAATGGCAGCCCCGGATCGACGACAGCAAGCGGGGCGTACGCGAGCAGGACGCCAGCTTCGAGATGAACGAGCCCGACGCCTACGCGCTCGAAGAATCGCTGCGGCTGCGGGAAAAGCACGGCGGCGAAGTGGTCGCCTGCACGGCCGGACCCGCCCGGGCATCGCAGGTGTTGCGCGAGGCGCTGGCGCGCGGCGCCGATCGCGCGATACACGTCGAGGACGATCGCCTCACGTCGGTGGGCGCCGATCCGTTTGTCGTCGCCGGTGCCCTCGCCGAGGCGGTACGCGGCGACGGGTTCGACCTGGTGCTGACGGGCCTTCAGTCTGACGATCAGGGCACGGCGCAAACCGGCGTCATCCTCGCCGAGCGGCTCGGCGTGCCGCACGCCACCATCGTGATGGACGTGCAGGTGCAGGAGTCGAGCGTGCGCGTCAAGCGCGAGCTCGAGGGAGGCTGGTTTCAGTGGGTGGCCATGCCCCTTCCCGCGGTCATCACCATCCAGAGCGGCATCAACCAGCTGCGCTATGCCACCCTCAAGGGCATCATGGCCGCGAAGAAGAAAGAAATCCGCAAGGTGACTCCCGCGCTTCCACCCCCACGCACGACGATCGTCGGCCTCGATGTGCCACGCAAGACCAAGCAGACTCGGATCATCCCGGGGCCGTCGGCTGAGGCGGCCAAAGAGCTCGTCCGCGCCTTGAAGGACGAAGCCCGGGTGATTGGATGAGCCGCGAGACGCACGCATGACTCTCGTCGTGGCCGAGCAGAACCGTGGCAAGTTGCACCGGGCGTCGTGGGAAGCCGTCGCCGCCGCCCAGGAACTGGCCGGCGACCAACCCGTCGAGGCGCTGGTGCTGGGCGCCAGCCCCGCGGAGGCGGCCGCCGAGCTGAGTCACGCCGCCGTGGCCGCGGTGCACGTCATCACGTCGGCGTTGCTCGAGCCGTACACGCCGGACGGGTATGTGGACGCGCTCCAGAAGGCGATTGCCGAGCTGAAGCCCGGTCACGTCGTCATGGCGCACACCTATCGCGCGCGCGACTTCGCGCCGAAGCTGGCGGCGCGGCTCGATCGGGCGCTCGTCACCGATTGCGTCGGCATTCGCCGCGGAGCTGGCGTCACGTTCCTCCGTCCGGTCTATCAGGGCAAGCTCGTGGCGGAAGTGTCGGCGGAAGGGGATGCTCCGCATTTCCTGAGCGTGCAGATTGGTGCGTATCGCGCAGACAACGCCAAACGGGGGTCCGTGCCGGCGCCTGTGAAGGCCATGGCCATCACGCCCGACGGCGCGTCGATTCGTCAGAAAGCCGAAGAGCCGTTCCAGGAAGCCAAACAGGCCGTCGATCTTTCGCAGGCCGAGCGCATCGTGGCCGTCGGCCGTGGCATCAAGGCGCAGGAGCACATCGCGCTCGCCGAAAAGCTGGCGGCCGCGCTGGGTGCTCAACTGGCCGCGTCGCGCCCCATCTGCGACAGCGGCTGGCTGCCGATGGAGCGTCAGGTCGGCAGCTCCGGACAGACCGTCGCGCCGAAGCTCTACGTGGCGCTCGGCATTTCCGGCGCCATTCAGCATGTCGTCGGGATGAAAGGGGCGCGGACGATCGTGGCCATCAACAAGGACGCCGATGCCCCCATCTTCGAGATCGCCGATTACGGCATCGTCGGCGATCTGTTCGAGATCGTGCCGGCGATGATCGCGGAGTTGCAGAAGACCTGATGCCCGTGGTTGAAACCACAGAGGCCGTCGTTCCACACAGAGGACATACAAAGAGGCACGCAGAGGGATTTCTTTGAAACGAAACTCTGTGTGTCTCTCACTTCGAGCGAAGCGAGCCTCAGTTGCCTCTGTGGTAAAACACACGTATGTCTGACGCGCGGGAGACACTCGACGTCGACGTCCTGATCGTCGGCGGGGGGCCGGCGGGGCTGTCGGCGGCGCTCAGGCTCGCCCAGCTTCAGAAATCCGCCGGCAAATCGATTGCCGTGGCGCTGCTCGAGAAAGCCGCCGAGCCCGGCGCGCACCTGCTGTCGGGCGCGGTGCTCGATCCGCGCGCCCTCAGCGAGCTCGTCCCCGACTTCGAGGCCAAAGGCGCGCCGCTGGCGTCGAAGGTGCACGAAGACCGCATCTACTTCCTCACGCAGTCCGGCAGGATCGCGTTTCCTTTCACGCCGCCGCCCCTGCGCAATCACGGCCACTTCATCATTTCGCTGCAGCACTTCGGCAAATGGCTGTCGGGGCTGGTCGAGGCGGAAGGCATCGACATGTTCTCGGGCTTCGCCGCGACCGAGCTCCTCATGGACGGAACCCGCGTGGCCGGCGTGCGCACGGGAGACCGCGGCATCGGCCGTCACGGCGGCACGCGAGCCAATTTCGAGCCCGGTGTTGACGTACGCGCCAAGGTGACGATTCTGGCCGACGGCGTCCGTGGCAATCTGACGAAGCAGCTCATGCGGCGGTCGGACATCAGCGCAGGCCGTCAACCGCAACTGTTTGCCATCGGCATCAAGGAGCTCTGGGACGTGCCCGCCGGGCGGCTGCCTGCCGGCACGGTGATGCACACGCTTGGCTATCCGCTCGATCAGAAGCAATTCGGGGGCGGATTCGTGTATGCCATGTCCGATACGCGACTGTCGATCGGTTTCGTCGTGGGGCTGGATTACGAAGATCCAGGGTTCGATCCGCACGTCGCTTTCCAGTACTTCAAGCTGCATCCGCTGATCAGGAATCTGATTAGCGGCGGGCAGATGATCCGTTACGGTGCGAAGGCGCTCCCCGAAGGGGGTTGGTTGACCTTGCCCGAGTGCGCGGTCGATGGCGCACTGATTGTCGGCGACGCGGCGGGATTCCTGAATTCGGTTCGGCTCAAAGGTATTCACCTTGCGATGAAGTCGGGCATGCTGGCGGCGGAAACGGCCTTCGACGCCGTGACGGCCGGCGACACCTCACAAACCAGGCTCGCCGGCTTCGATCGACGCATCCGCGAAAGCTGGGTTGGCGCCGAGTTGCGTCCCGTGCAGCACGTGCACCAGGCATTCAAGTACGGATTGTTCGGTGGGCTGGCCTTTGCGGGATTGCAGCTCCTGACGAAAGGCTGGTGGGTACGTCAGGCCATTCCGACCACGCCCGGTCATCTGCACATGCACAGGCTGGACGAGTCCGGCGGGCATCCACTCCCCGAGCTGAAACCGGACCGCGTGCTGACGTTCGACAAGCTCACGAACGTGCACTTTTCCGGCACGCGGCACGAAGAAGATCAGCCGGCGCACCTGCTCGTGCATACCGAGGTATGTCACACGATTTGCGGCAAGGAATACGGATACCCCTGCATCCGTTTCTGCCCGGCCAACGTGTACGAGATCGTGGCGGGCAACGACGGTCCGCGCCTTCAGATCAATGCCTCGAACTGCGTGCACTGCAAGACGTGCGACATCATGGATCCGTACCAGGTCATCACCTGGGTGCCCCCTGAGGGCGGCGGAGGGCCGAGGTACGAAGGGATGTAGTCGGCAGTCGGCAGTCGGCAGTCGACAGTCTGCAGTCAGCGGGCCGGAGTCGAGAGTCCGAAGCCCGGAGCTGGGAGT
>Ga0310904_10000628_pt1 | contig 10269 bp, 9 predicted proteins | sample C48D1metaG_FD_203746 | JGI IMG/M metagenome (GOLD analysis project Ga0310904, IMG submission 203746) | Lab incubated soil microbial communities from West Virginia University Organic Research Farm, Morgantown, WV, United States - C48D1 | ecosystem: Environmental > Terrestrial > Soil >... | reverse complement strand
ACATGCTCTACATTACAACTGAGCCTCAGGCTGATCATGTCAAAATACTTGATGGCATCTCGAAGATATCTTTAGACTGAATGGTTTATCGTTAGATCACATCCGCACATGAAGGTCTTGTTTGTTCACCTTCATTCTGGATCCGAATTGTTAACAATGCGCATCCCAACGAGCCCGAAAATTATGTCAGTAATGAATCACAAACCCTCGGGTCGAAAATATTATTAAATTTAACTCCAAAGACAATCTGAAGAAAGACTACATTATTACTAAAATTAGAAACTCTAACTTGGACCCATCTGAAATTCCAGATTCATCCCTTCCAGACCAATATTAGAATACTGGCATTGCCGAGGGATATTTTCTATTACTCAAACTTCTGGTAGTTGGTAACCATACTCTACTATGAAGCAGGTACGAGAGAACCGAACCCTAACCAATACGCACAATCTGTAACCTATAATCTTAATGTAAAATGAAATATACGTTGACAAGTATTTACAAATTAGGATAAATCTTCTCTTAAAATTCAATTATCAAAAATAAGAACCGTTCCATATTTATAAAGGAGAAATTATACTAGAACATAAGTGCTTAAACGGCGTAAGTAATTTGTGATTTTGAATAAGGCCAGAAAGGAGGCATCAGAATGAGCGTTATATTGCAAAAGGGTAAAGAGTCTCCAGAAGGAAAGTCTCTGACCAATATAATTATAGGCAAGTATTATCGCAATGGGCTGAAACACACGGAAAGAGAAGTAATTACGGCAAGTGTCACGGCCATTTCGGTATTGCTAATCATAATCCAGTACGCTTTTACGCTTTCTGGAGCCCAAACTGAAATAGTGTATGTAATTGACTTTTTGATAGTCGCTTTCTTATGGTTTGATTTTTATTTCAGAATGAAAGCATCAGATGAAGGTTCTCTCCAGTTTATTATCAAACATTTGTATGAATTACCTGCCTTGGTACCGCTGTTTACCTTTTCTATTTTAGAGGGTCAAACAATTCTTGGAGCAGGTATGAGAGGTTTAAGACTAATACGTCTTTTCCGACTTCTGCACTTGTCGTTCAGGTTAGTCAAGATATTTGAGGGAAGCGGATTTCTATATTTGGTAGTATTTTCAATTATGATAATTATATCTGGAGCATTTGGTGCTTACATGGTAGAACATTCCGAAAAGGGAGCAACAATAAGAACTTTAGGCGATGCCTTTTGGTGGACCATTTCCACAGTTACACTTGCAACATACGGGGACGTTTACCCGGTCACTGCCGTAGGAAAAATGATTGCAACTCTTCTTATGTTCGCAGGACTGACTATATTCGGGTTTTTCATATCGACTGTCGGGACTAAGATGATGGAATCAAGATTTACTAAATCTCGGATTGGATTAATGGATGAAACTAAGTCATTAATTAAAAACAGAATAGATGTAATGGAAAAATTAACACTTGAGGATTTTGATGACCTTATTTTGAGTATGGAAAACCTTCGTAACACGTTACTGGAAAAAGAGAGCAAGGCCAAAAGCCCGTTTACAAATAATTATTAGTAAGTTTGGATTCACATGATCTCATTTATTACTTCCAAATATGAAATTTATTATTCCATCAAACCACCAAAATTATATTAGATCAATTCTACTATTAATTTAGACGAAACTCTTTATAAAGGAACATTAAAATCCTAATTCCGACCCATCTGAAATTCCAGATTCATCCCTTCCAGCCAGCTATTTTTTTGACATTAAGTTTCATTGTTCTAAGAATTATTGGATAGATCATGTTAGAATCAGACTTAACGTTTCGCACATTATTTGTAATATCGTGGAATATGTTGGTATAGCCATCATTCTTTCTCCATTAATCCATTAACATATCCTGTTTCAAGCATCAAAAGTGAATACAAGATATTTGCTATGTGTGTCCTGAGTATTGATTCTATTGCTATATCTCCATCTACATTTGTCTGAGTAGTGTATAAGACATTCGTATTGTTACTTCCAGATATTACCAATCTGAAAGTTTCTATGATTTCAATCTGACCGTCTTGAGTATTTGTTTTAAATGCCAGCTCTTCATTTACTTTATCAATTGATATTTTTCTTGTAACTCCAATAAAGAATTCGGGAAAAAGTTGTTCTAAACGTGTATCCTTAAGTGCTCGGTAGATTAGATTTGGTGGAACACGTAAGTTTATAGTTTTTGAAATTAGACTCATTTTTTACTAGTAATGGTTATGTCTTTTTCATATATTATATATTATATCCTTCCCTAATTTAAGCACCTTCGCCGGAACCTAACTTTTTGGGTACTTTTTAGGACTCAAAGATGAATCTAAATCCTCTTTAAGAGACAAATTTGTTGCTCATCCCTTCCGAACTATCAAAATTAGTTCAATTAAGGAATCCTATTACCTAGCAATGGATTCGCATTGTAAACGAATTAAATCCCATCCTCCCACCAATTCTGTCAAGTGGACTAAATTACTGATCAAGGGATTGCATTGTAAACAATTTAAATCCGTTTAACTTTTCAGTATCTACAGTCTGTTCAGTTATACTTTTTCTGAGCGAAAGGATCATTTTTAAACCCACTCATTTCATCTCCTAGATTCAATATACCTTTAATTAGTGTTGATTTTTGACCTTGCAAATCCTTCCAAAGTTCTATTGGTTTTTCAATATGTGCACTCATTTTATTTGCGTCGTTTATCTGCGATGCTGATTCTGGGAAATCAATCGGTCCAAATGACTTCTTGCATTCTATACTAGGATTTAAATCGTCGTGAATAGTGTTCCCGTTCTGATCTTTTAGAGTAATTGTTACTGCTCCACTAAACCTACTAAAGCTTACACTTCCATAGGAGTAGGTATCTATATTGCGACAATCAGCCCCTGCAATAGTAAAGAGCAGCTCTCTTGCCTGTAGAAAAGGCTTAGGATCAGCCCCTATCCCTTCAGAAAATCTAATGATTCTAGCTTTGTCCGTTTCGGCGCCAATAGGTCCTGTCACTACTTCGTAAGAAACAGGTGTTGTATCCGTGAATAAATTGGTATAGACTTTGTTCATGAGGTTCAAGTGTAAGTCGGTAGTCAGGAATATGACGTTCTTGATTTCATTATCTCGAATAAAGTTGAGTATCTCTGAGCGCTCTGCCCCGTATCCTTCCCACCCGTCATAAGGAAGAACAAATGTCTGCTGAATAGATACAGATGTAACGACGAATTTGAATTTAGCTTTAGAATTTAATAACGCATCCTCGAACAGTCCTTTCTGTTCTGTTCCTAACATTGTCCTGTCAGGATCGTTTATAGCTGCAAGACAGCCCACGGGAGGTTGTGCAGGAAGTCCTAGAGAAGTACGTATCTGAGCGGGCAATGTAGGTACTTGGTCTGCTTGACATTGAGTTTCCACATTTGCACTACGACAAGTGCGAGTATCGAGTATAATCAAATCAACATCTTTGCCCCAATGTTTTACTCTGAACTGAGTTGGACCCGCACAATCCGGATCTGACGTCGAGTGCAGTTGTCCTATAGGCATGTATTCATTAAATGACCTCTTGCCTATTTGAAAAAATGAGGAATCTACTGTTTGTCCAGCCCAATCGTTACGCACCTCATGGTCATCCCAAGCAGGATAGACAGAAGTAGACTTCAAAAGATCGTGAAGGGCTGGCACGTCACGAGATTCTTTGTATATTTGTCTAAAATCACCAAGAGTCTGTGCATCTGGAACTAGCCCAGTAGCCCTCCTGTCTGAATAAATGGTGTCTCCCAAGTAAATAAAAAAATCAGGATTTTCAGACCTTATTGCATTAAGAGACAACCAATCTCCAAAATAGCGATTACCATTAATTTTACTAACGTCTGTATCACCTGACCAGGTAAAGTGAGCGTCTGCTTTCTTATCCTCAAGAGGTGACGTTTTGAAGGTCCCTATTTCACTTGTGGTACTTCCTGCAGTAAACCTGTAGTAGTAAAGTGTGTTAGGTTTTAATCCTTCAGCCAAGGACTTGGCGGTAAAGTCAGAATCAACAGTAGCGTGGACACTATCCTCGAAATCAAGTTTTTTAAAGTTTGGGTGTTTAGATACTTGAACGTTGAGTGAGCTATCCTTGTCAGTTTGTGACCACAGAACTGCACTTTCTGAAGTGACATCACCACTTGCAACTCCGTGTATAAATTGTATTTGAGGTGTGTCAGCGTGAGCGCCCATTATGACAAGTGGCCCCATTATCACTACCATTGTGAGTAATGTTACTACATATGTTTTCATTCTAGCTGTACAGGTTACTACCAACTTATGCAAAAAAGCATATGATTGATGAAATATATAGAATAGGATTAATTATTTACGTACTGTGTATAGGTAAATTGTAGTTGGTAAATTTTAACTAAACTGAAATGTTTTGCCACATCATAGCAAGACTTCTAAGATTTGTCGAAATAGTAAACTTAGCAGTTTAGTGCCCATGACGACAACAAGAAGAGCAACACTAACAGAGACGTATATGTTATTTTATCTGATAAACAGATAATATCATTGGCTAGGGGTATACCTTTAATCTATGTACGAACCTGCTATCTCGATCATCGCGAACTTGATGATTAAATTGGTAACACATCTACTCATCCCTTCCGGCGCACCAAATTTTGAGGCGCAGTTTTTAAAAACTAGATTTAGATATTCTAATTCCAACCCATCTGAAATTCCAGATTCATCCCTCCCGGGTAAAGTCTAAAAGTAGTAACTAACATTTTTTTCGCTATTTAATTTTGCCACATATTTTCATTGTCTTGTATCCTGTCAAATTTGATACTCCTTGCACTAACAAAGTGGCTTGGTTTTTTGACTAATATCTACGTTTTAAGATATGTAACGAAGGCATTTCATATTGACATTCTTATTTTAGTCCAAATTTTGTTTATATGTAACGTATCAATAGTAATAATCATGACAGATTCAAATTCTTCAAAAGAACTCAATGCTGGAAGTTACCTTGCAGCTTACTTTTACAGAGTTCCAAAAAAGAACTACAACTCTATCTCAGAGAACCTTAAGAAGTTTATTCCATGGTTTGAAAGTAACGGAGTAAGACTTGAATACTATCATCTTGCTGGAAAAGATACCCAGGAAACAATACAGTCTGTAAATGCATCTGGAATGTTCATTATGGTAAATATTTCTAAGACCCTTGCTGTCGATGATGAAGATATTTGGATGGAGCTACAATACTTTAGAGATCAAAATCACAGGAAAGAAGTATACGCAAAGATGATGTCAGACAAAAGCCTAGAACCTCTTGGTAAGGAGTTTATGGGGCTAATTAGCCACGGTGGAAACCTTATCACGGGTATGTTTAATCGTCTCGAACGATAGTAATCCCAACCTCTACAATATTTTGAGTACAGTTTTTAGAATTCGAAGTATCTATTGGATTGTCAACCTTACCATTTGAAGAGATCTTTACCACATATAGTAAGAGGATCTTAGAACATACCTCTGTTTTGGATTAGCGGGAACTCTAAATTTGTCATTGGATGAGCACGTGGAGCTAATGAATAGACAAAAAGCAGATAATCAAGCTAGGGGCCTACGTCTACAATGAATTCGTGGCAGATGCCGTCAATTACCAATAAATTTTTTATCTATTAAGCAAGAGAAAAAAGTTGACTATTTCAAAAGCCAGATGTAATCTGTCTCGTTGCCAGCAACACTCTTATAAAAACCGATTCTATTATTCAGGAAAGACAATGGTTCGCTTTGTGTTTTATTGAATAGTATTATTCCATAGAAAACCCAATGGCCATCAACCTGTCTTGCTATGTCAGATGATATCCAAGCAATACTTTTATCATCGGGGGTCTCGAATGTTCCATCCTTTGCCTTCAAGCAATTTATCAGATAAGTAGGTACTTATGAAAGTCTGATTCCAAGTAACATTTCCTACACCTTTTAGGAATCCTTTGTCAGAGAAATCTGACTCTGTAATTCGGGAAGGAGTTGATGATATATTCTTTGTTCCCAGGGTTATGCTTGTGTTAGCATTAAAAATCGAATCAGCTGCATTCAATGGTAGGTTAACGTTTCCGCGGGCATTCGGTTTAGGACTCTGTGCTGACAAATCTGTGACAAAATGAGGCAAAACTACCAAAGTGCAGACAATGTACAACGATAGAGATAATGACAGACTAGTTGTCTTATTCAAATCGTGTCTGTATTGTATGCTTATTTAAATGGATTTGGACTGCAATCATACAAACTAAACAAGAAATTGATGGAAACCATTTGGAATAAAGAAATTGTTCAGGATGTTTGGTTAGCCTTTGTTACAAGTAAATGCGGGGCCGCTCTAATCAAATCATCACCATTAGTTCTAAAGTCATCTCTGGATGATTGAACCCATTGATTAGTGATTAGGACAATTATGTCCTTTATCCCTTCCGGCGCTTATCTTGCACGTTCATTATCTCATAAAATAAACTATTATGTAAGCACTAATCATTATCGTAGTACTACTTCCAAGGCCATTGTTTAAGTGCATAATTTCCACTCTCGTTTGTTGGACCCTTAAATATAACCAGTATATTATTCAAAGTGGATAGTTTGCCAGTGGAATTTGTGCTATATGCTGAAGCCCCTTGATATGCCGTACCATTACTCACTTCTATGAACGTATAGTTTGCCGTTTCACCACCATCCTTGGTTGTTAGTACTCCATGCCCTTGATCAAATGTCATATTGTTACCTTTTGAGATACTGATATACTCCCCTGCTTTAGAGTATTCTATATCACCATTCATCGTTCCATTAGAAGTAAAGGTGTATTGTGTCGTGTTAGGGCCAATTTCTCTCTTAATTGTATCCCCTCCCTTTTCTACAAAAATTGGCGCTCCTAGTGTTGCTGTCTGAGCATATCCAGTATTAAATAGAATACTATTAGTTCCGGTTCCTCCAAAAAGTAATAAGGCGACGGCAATTCCTATTGAAACACTCGCAGTCAATCTCTTTTTATTCTTCTTTGATATTGCTCTGGTAAGCCGAAAGGTAAAAAGTTTTCTATCAGTACCATCTTTATAAAATCTAACTTGTGATAAGAGAATTACAGAGTAAAAGCTTCAAACGACTCCAGATTTGGGCTATTGTAAGGGTTAACATGATTCCTACCGGACATGTAGTGACCAGTCTAAACCCATAAAAGGAAAACTTAAAGCTAAGTAATGCTTACTGCTTAGTAGAATCACTTTATAGGACTAAATTCATCACTCGTACCGACGAGTTCGAATCACGAAAGCTGAGAGATAGTTTTCATTTGTTGATTTTTGCCGAGAAACTAGAAATTTCTAAATCAGATCAATCTGAAATTCCAGATTCATCCTTTCCGGCCCATTACAAAATTAGCATTGATTAAACCTGATGTGATTTTAGAAAAAGGTAGCCTTTTCCATGAAACCTTAAATGCGAATGCGATTAACTTATTCATCTAAATGTTTAAGCCTGAATCTGTTATATTCTTAAAAAAGATATATGACTTAACCGGAGGGGAATTACGTATTATTAATCAATATCAGGTAGGCGAAGGATTAGCATTAAGCAGTAAACAAACGGATAAAATAGTCGATCAATTGTCTGATAGCGGTATGATAAAAAAGACTGCTAGAAACAAGATTATTCTAAGTGCTTACACATTACATGTTATTCATAAGAATGAAAACTAGGACTGAAATTATTTATTTTTTGTCAGGACTAATGAAATCTTATCATCCGATACTGTCATCTTGGCTTTTTAATAACACTTCTTGAATTCATAACTAATAATATTCATATAAAATAAAAAAAAGAGTCTTCAGAATTTAACTGCTAAATTCATATCAAATTTGATTCACAAACTACCAACCCTATTCCGCGAATTGAAGAAATTTAGTTACTATAAATAGAAATGATAAAGTTTGTCAGTCTGGAATAAGTTATAGAGGATTGGAAACGAAAGGATAAAACTCATTGTCAGAGATGTGATGAACGGACAAAAGGATTGATGTTTGTTGAGAATGTGGAGATAAACAAATGATGCTAACTATTAGTTAATAATTCCAAACATTTATGTCCTCATAATCCCACTATTGCTTCGATGAGTCAACATGACATTTGCACTTATTGTCTACATCCTAAAAACAGACATGTATATTATGCTGGTCAAATAGACAACAAACACCCCTGTAGAGTTTGTGGTTGTCTTTACTTTAAATCAATGTAATTAAAGGCAAGGTTGTTATATCTGATGTGTTGTAAATATAATATGCAGAGAATAATAAAACCAGCAAGGCCACCAGGCGAATTCAAATGTAGGACGTGTCAGGTTATGTGGTCAAGTTATATGAAGGATAATGCTCCATGTACAGACACAACAATGAGAGCCGGATTACACAACTTTGATTTTGCTAACCCTATTAATATACAACAAATAGGGAGTTAATTTTTTATTTTTCGTTACTACAATCTCAAAAATATACAATCTAAGATTCTTAATTCATTTAAACAAATGGTATGGTATAACAATTTAAGAAACCCTCCATTAGCACCGATATCGTCACGCATCCCTTCAGTCTAGGTAAATTTATCATCACAATATGATAAAGTAAAAACTTCATATGCTCATCTTTCTAGTAAATTTGAAGGGTATTCACTGCTAGTTCCTAGTCACCTAGCCGTTAAGTGCTATTTGCCAACGGATTTTACAATAATGACTTTTGCCAAAAGTGTCAAAACAACTTGTAATGAATTGGGATTTACGTTCCCCTTCATCATGCGGGGCATCGCTCATAGTATCGCTATAAAATAATATTTTCACATGCGTCACCTACTCCATCATTATCCTGATCTTTTTGGTCAGGATTGGCGGCATATCGGCAGTTGTCTTTAAAGTCAGTTATTCCATCATTATCCTGATCACCCATCTGGCATGCATCCCCTACGCCATCTTTATTGGTGTCTGTTTGATCGGGATTTTTCTGGCTAGGGCAGTTGTCATTTGAGTCTTCCACCCCATCGTAATCTATATCAATAGGTATATTGGGAGGTGTCTTTGGCGAATAATCCTCAACAAAGAAACCCCTCCACGAACCGGGGTTCGACAATAATTCTGTTACGAACCCTTTACCTGGTACAAAATGTTGTTGCCAATACCATAGTTTTCCATAGTGAACTCCCGGATACCATGTTGCTTCTACTTCCTTATTTGGGAATCTATTATCCCATATGTTAAAGGTGTAACCATTGTATGCCTTATCATAATGGTACCCATAGGCTACAACTTGATGATTAAGTCCAATATCTCCTATGCTAGAGGCACGTATTAGTCCAAGCACAACAGGTCTACCCTGGTCGAGGATACGTGTGGCCTTAGAAACTTCATTATCTGTTAGAGGCCTTATGCCTGGGAAACATCCAACAGTACAATACCCTGCAACTGTATGTGAATTCTCAGTTGGTGCCATGGTCAAATAAACATACCTAGGTACCGCATCGAGATTAGCCACGGAACCCAGCGGTGATGTACTAGCTACGATACTTCCTAAGGATCTAAGTATTCCCAAAAGGCTTATGTCCAGACTGTCATAAAGTCGCTGGAATATGTATTTTGATAGAGGATTATCATTTGAAGGAGTATCAGTATAACCTGGGATTAATTTATGAGCATAGAAGTAGTCTAGGGCTGCAAATGCCATACCTCCGCAGGCTCCAGCCGTTGAGAATCCTATATCTCCGCTGGTAATAAAATCAGGAATATATTTATCGGGAATAATTCTATGTGGGATTTGGTAAGTATTTGGAAATTTGAATCCATGATAGTATCCAAAATTAGTTCGTACTGTCCTTGTAGAATCTGAACTAACAGACATATATTTGGGTGAATTTCCATGGTCTACGTACATATCGTTTTTACCAGAAGTATCAGACCGTCCTATTGCAAGAGTATCAAATATTTTCAATGGATCAAAACTTTTCCCATTATTTGATGCTATTGTTTCTCGTGTATTGGATAACGCATAATTACTTTGAAATACTAGACTTATGAGTACTGTAAATGCTACGAAACTAGACAAAACAATTAGCGCTTTTTTCAATATTTCAGTTTCAGACCTGTATTATAAAAAACTTTTTGATGAGAACAGATCGATGGTCGTGAACGTATGATGCATAGCTCGATTAGGTAATCTATTTGGACGAAGTACAACTCGTCAGATTCGCACGGGTTGACGCA
>Ga0310904_10000623_pt1 | contig 10317 bp, 8 predicted proteins | sample C48D1metaG_FD_203746 | JGI IMG/M metagenome (GOLD analysis project Ga0310904, IMG submission 203746) | Lab incubated soil microbial communities from West Virginia University Organic Research Farm, Morgantown, WV, United States - C48D1 | ecosystem: Environmental > Terrestrial > Soil >... | reverse complement strand
GTCCCACGCATCATGTACATGCCGTATCCGTTTCAGATCTTTCAGACGCCCGGCCAGATGAATATCGCGTTCGAGTATGCGCGCGGCATCCGGGTGATCCACACCGACGGCACGCCGCATCCACGGGGACCGCTCAACTTTTGGGTGGGCGACTCGCGCGGCCGCTGGGATGGCGACACCCTCGTCGTCGATGTCGTGCACTTCACGGACCAGACGTGGTTCGATCGCGCAGGTAATTTCCACAGCGAGGGGCTGCACCTCGTCGAGCGCTACTCGCTCGAGGGCCCCGATCACCTGCGCTACCAAGTCACGATCGAAGACCCGAAGGTGTTCACGCGGCCCTGGCAGATGAACATGCTCTTCTATCGCCGTAAGGAGCCAGACGTGCGTCTGCTGGATTACGAGCCGTTCTTGCTCATGAAAGAAGAGCAGGCAGCACGTGAACGCGGCAAGGCCGCCAACTGACAGGGAGGGGTGACGTGAAGGCTCTGTGCGGAATTGCTCTGATCGGTCTGGCTGTCGCAGCGGCGGCGGCGCCACGCGTCTTCGCGCAGGCGTCCGGCGCGCCGAAAACGATCGCCGGCTGTCCCGCCGAGCCGCTGGCGTTTCATACCTGCGCACTGCAGAAAGCGAGAACGTTCAATCCGCCGCGGCTCCCGAGCGGCAGGCCCAACCTGCAAGGATTCTGGCGCGGCGACGCGCTGACGCAGGCATTCTCGGTGGAGGGCGTCGCCAGCGACGACCCGCTGGTCAAGGACCCCATCATGCCGTGGGAGGCCGCTCCTCCGGAAGTCATCGATCCGCCCGATCGAAAGATCCCCTACCAGCCCTGGGCCGCCGCGATTGGCAGACGAGGGGTGAACTTCTACAAATATCTTGACCCACGTACGTCCTGCTCCACGGCAGGTATTCCCCGGCTCGCGCTGCAGGACGCCAGCCAGATCGTGCAGCCGCCGACCGATGACTACGTGTTGTGGCATCACGATGACCATCACGCGTACCGCGTGATTGCGATGGGCGACCGTCCACCTGTGGGCGCGGCGATCAAGACGTGGCACGGGCTGTCGCGCGGGCGGTGGGACGGGAATACGCTCGTCATCGACACCACCAATCTCAACGGCTACACCTGGATTGATGATTCGGGAAATTTCTATACCGACACTGCACATCTTGTCGAACGCCTCACCATGGTGGATGCGAACACGATCGACTATGAGGTCACGTTCGAGGATCCGAAGGCGTACACGAGGCCTTGGCGGGTGGCGTGGGTCCTTCAGCGGGTCATGGAGCCCGGGTTCGAGCTCATCGAGGAGGCATGCATCGAAGGCGAGCGCTCCATGGAGGACATCCGGCAGCAGGGTGGGTACCGCTATTATTTCGGGGAAAGCTGGCGAGTGCGTTAAGAGAAAAACTCACAAATCCCAAGCTCCAACTCCCAATTGTTCTCGATTGGAAGTTGGAAGTTGGGAATTGGGAGTTGGAAGTTGAGAGTTGGGTGGTGCGGCGTTAGGCGGGTCCGCTTCGCGGAACCCGCCCCACGTACACAACCTACAGACCCGGCGACTTTATTTCGTGCCAGCCGTCGGCTTGAGCGTCACCCGCTGCACGCGCCAGTTGCCGAGCTCACCCACATACAGCTCGTTCTCGCTGCGGCAGTCGATAGAGTTCACCGTCCCGAACTCCTTGAGCAGCTTTCCCGCGCGCCCGAACTTCCCAACGATGCGTCCGTCGAGCGTCATCTTCAGGATCTCGCCGTCGTAGTCGAGATTGTTCGGAGGATTCGAATTCGACACGTAGAGGAACTGCCTCGCGCCAGGGGTAATGCAGATGGCCCACGGTGACCCGACGTTCCGGAACTGCGTCTTGAAGGTGCCTTCGGTGTCGAAGACCTGAATGCGCTTGTTGTCCCGGTCTGCAACATAGACGTTGTTCGCCGCGTCAATCGCGATTCCCTTCACCACGCGGAACTGGCCGTCCGCCGTGCCGGTGGAGCCCCAGTTCTTGATCCACTTGCCGTTGCGATCGTATTTGGCTACGCGTGAGTTGCCGTATCCGTCAGTGACGTAGATGTTCCCCTGCGAGTCCCACGCCACGTCGGTTGGCCGATTGAAGTTCTCTCCAGGAGGTCCGGCGCCTGGAGGAGGTGCAGGGCCCGCGGCGCGGCCGCCGCCGCCACCCTCGCCGCCCTCGCCACCGCCTCCGCCGCCCCTGCCCGCGCCCGCCGCTGGTGGCATCGGGACCCTCGGAACGAGGGCGTAGGTATCGGCCTGTGTGTTCAACGGGTTGGTAGGCGCGTTTATCGCCTCAGGCTTCCGGCCGAAAATCATCTGAATGCGGCCGTTCGGGTCGAACTTGATGACCTGGCTGGCCATCTGATCGACGACCCAGATATTGTCCTGCGGATCGACGCGCACCTGCTGCGCCATCAGGAAGCCGTACGCCCCCTGCCCCATCTCCCGGATGAACTTTCCGGTCCGGTCGAACTGGAAGAGTCTCGCCCCGCCGTGGGCAACGTTGCGGGATCCCGCTGTGGTGACCCTCGGCGTGCCGGTACGGGTGTAAACGAAGATCTCACCCTTGGAGTTGGTCGCGACGCCCGCGGCTTCACCCAGGTACGTGTCCTGCGGGAGGTTGGCCGTGAGCGGATCGACAGCGTCGTATGGAATCTCCGGAAAATTCAGCTGCGCCGACAGCGTGACGCCGAGCGCGAGCGTCGACGCGATAAGAACAGCCGGAAGCATGCGTCTCATGGAACCCTCCCCCTTACCTGACGCTGGCGGTCTGCGGTGACGTCGGGCGCAGGCGAATCTTCTGCACGCGCCACGCGGAAATCTCGGAGACGATCAGCTCGTCCGGATTACGGCAGTCGATGCCGTGCACCGTCTGGAACTGGCCGACCGCTTTGCCGGCACGGCCAAACTTGCCGACGATCTTGCCGTCGAGCTCCATCTTGTAGATTTCTCCGCTGACATCCCACGAACTGGCGGGCGTATTGGAGTCGGGATTGGAGTTCGACGAGAAGAGATACTGGTGCGGCCCGGGCGAGATGCACACCTCCCACGGATTCCCCACGTTGTCATAGATGGCGCGAAGCACCAGGTTGTTGTCGAACACCTGGATCCGTGCGTTGCCGCGATCCGCAACGTACACGTTGCCCTGCGCGTCGACGGCCAGCGAATGCGGGGTGTTGAACTGATACGGCTGGTTGCCTCTCAGGTTGCTCCCCACCTTGCGGATGAAGCGGCCGTTCTTGTCGAACTTCACGACTCGATGGTTGATGTAGCCATCGGATACGAAGATGTTGCCCTGCGGATCCCAGCCGACGTCGGTTGGACGCGCGAATAGGTAGCGCTCGTCGGTCGGAGGGTCGCCCTGCGGGGTTGGAACGATGGCTTCAACAGCCTCGGGCCGGCGGCCCAGCACCATCATGACTTTGCCCTGAGGGTTGAACTTGATGACCATGTTCGTCCCCTCGTCCACGGCCCACACGTTGTCCTCTGAATCGACGCGGACCTTGTGGGCGAACTCGAAGCCGTAGATGCCCACGCCCCATTCGCGGACGAACTTGCCGGCGGGGTCGAATTCGAACAGACGCGTGTCGTCCCTGCGGTGATACACCCACAGGTTTCCTTTCGAGTTCCTTGCCACGCCCATGCTCTCGCCGAGATACACATCGGGCGGCATCTGCAGGAAGTTCGGCACCGATTCAAACGGGATTTCCGGGACGTTTTCCGCCTTCGCTCTGGACTGCGCCAATCCCACTGCAGTGGCCGCCACCAAGAGGGCCGCCAGGACCAGGCAGGCATGCACAAATCGCGTCATGTAAGGCCTCCTCCGCCCGCCTCCGTCCCACTCCGGCGAGACTCTCCGGAATTTATGGCGCAGGGCGGCACGCAAATATATATTCGCTTGCCGTCTCCTGTATAGTCCCGTGTTTCCCGAGGCGGTTTCGGGGCGACAGATTGAGACAAATCGGGTGCGTTGACAACCCCGTTTCGATATGCAACAAGAGGCCGGCACGAGCTGCCGCACCTCTCTGATGCCTGTCATCCATCTGTGGGCCTTTCGTGATAAACGGTCACAGCGCTTCCTCTGCGCGGCGTGGGTCCTGGCCGCCGCCGCTGCGGTTACGAGCTGTTCACCACCTCCTCTGGATGCGGCCCTCGCGCATACACGAACGGCTGATTCGATTCGCATCGCTCATACGTGGGGCGACGCGACCACGCACTTCACGTCCGCACTGCGGAATGGGCTCGTACAGACGATGCCTGGCGTCCAGATCGAGCTGCTCGATTCGACCGCCGGGGTCACCAACCTGGCGATGCTGCAGCGAGACGAGGTGGACGCGATATCCACGTATGCCGACATCGCATACCTGGCATCTGTGGGACAGCTCGAGGGGCTGGCCGGCCCGTTCGACGAAGTCCGGGCAATTGCCGCATTGCCGATCCGGGAGCTGCAGGTGGTGATCGCCCCGCAGTCATCCATTCGATCGATTCGGGATCTTCGCGGCCGCCGTGTGTCGCTGGGTCCTCCTGGTACGGGCGTTGCCATCACCGCGGGACTCTTGCTCAGCGCATTCGGCATCGGCTCGCACGATATAAAGGCGGAGCACCTCGCTTTCGACGAAGCCGTCCTTCCGGTGATGAACGGCGAGATCGACGTCGCGTTCTGGGGCGGAAGATTTCCCAACGCGAACATTGCCGCAGCCACACGGCATGGCGCTCGGCTGCTGCAGGTGGTGGGGCCGGAAATCGAGCAGTTTCGCGCCGAGTATCCGTTCCTCCGTGCCACAGTCATTCCTGCCGGCACCTACCCCGGCATCGACCACGTCGTCCACACGGTCGGTGTGGACGGCATTTTCGTGTGCCGGGCCGACCTCGACGAGCGTCTCGTTTACAACCTGACCAAAGCATTTTTCCAGGCTGTGAGTACCGCGGGACGCGAAGTACGGATGCTTCGCGGCTTCAACATGAGTCGCGCGGCGGCCACGCCGCTTCCGCTGCATCCTGGCGCCGCGCGGTACTACCGCGAGACCGAGATGCGCCGATGAGACCGAGTGCGTTACGCGGCGACGCCGCGTACCTGCCCCTGATCCTCACGATCGCCCTCGCAGCAGCGGTGCTCGCACTCTCCTGGTATGGCTATCGGGCAGTGAGCGAATGGCGGCAAAGCACCGCGGCCCTGATCGAGCGAAACGCGCAGGACGACGCAGACCGGCTGGTGACTGCGCTTGCGCGCGACATGAGAGGGGCGCAGGCGCTGGTCCTGGCAAACCGCGATTCCGGCGACTATGCCAGTCAGTCGCTCGCGGATTTCAGCCACGAAGTGGCTTCCGCGTTCACACGGTACATCTACCCGGAATCGTTCTTCGGGTGGCGGCAGACAGACGACGAGGTTGTGTTCTTCAACCGTGCCAACCGCGCACCGCCGTGGATGACCGGCGTGATCAACGCGAGCCGGTATCCCGTCGTGATCGCGCGCAATCCCCCGATTGCGCGCGCACTTCTCAATCGGATCCACGGGGACGCGAGAAACCGCCTGAGCTACGCGCACTTCGATACAGAGTTGGCGGGAGTCCCGTACGAGATTGTCGCGCTGCTGCAGTACGCCGACGTCTATCACGAGCGGCTCGAGAGCATCGCCGGGTTCACCGTCAATCTCGCCTGGGTACGCGAGCGGTATTTTTCTGAGCTCGTTTCCGAGGTGTCGCGGATCGGAGAAAGCGGGACGACGCTGGAGTACGCTGTCCTCGACGATCACGGCAATGCGATCACCGGCACGATGCGGGGCGATCGCGCTGCGGTGAGGGAGTTCCCGCTTCAGTTCTTCGATCCGTCGGCAACCGAACTCGACGGTGAGGCGAGCACCCCGCCCGTCTGGACGGTGCGCGTGAGCGCGGCTGGTGACCCGATGCTCTCGTGGGCCACATCCGGCGAGGACACGACGCTCATCGCAATTGCCGCCACGGCGCTCGCGCTGGCCATCAGCTTCCTGCTGACGGCGCACTCCGTCCGCGCACGGGGCTCGCTCGCGGCCATGCGTGCAGAATTCGTCTCAATTGCCGCCCACGAACTGAAGACGCCGCTGGCCACTATTCACGCCGCCAGCGAGACGATGGTGCGCGGGCGGCTGACCGGTGCGCGTCTGACCGAGTACACACACCTGCTGTTGCAGGAAAGCAAGCGCCTGACGCGCCTCGTGGACAACCTGCTGGCATACGCGAGGATCATCGACGTCAAGGAGCTGTATCAGTTCGAGCGGCTCGCGCCGGCCGAGTTGATCGAGGACTCACTGAGCGGCTTCGAACGCCAACTTTCGGAAGGAGGCTTCGCGGTGACGACAGACGTCCCGCACGACCTGCCGCTCGTGCGGGGCGATCGCACGGCGCTGCGCCTGGCACTCGACAACCTGATCGACAACGCTATCCGCTACTCGGGTGAGATCCGTCACATGTGCGTCAGCGCACGATGGTCAGGGGCGCGCGTGGTCATCGAGGTACGCGACAGCGGCCCCGGCATTCCACCGGATGAAATTCAAATGGTCAAACGTCGCTTCGTGCGCGGCCGCCGGACCGGCGCGCATGGCAGCGGCCTTGGCCTCGCGATTGTGATGCGCGTGGCTGCCGACCACGGCGGCCGATTTGAGCTCGAAAGCGTCGTCGGCTCGGGCACGACAGCGCAGCTCGAAGTACCGATCCACGCCGACTGAAACGGACTTTTCAACTCTTGCCCTTCCCTTTGACTGTTGCCCTTTGCCCTTTGACCTACGGGGTCTCCTGATGTCCGGACGCATCTTGATCGTCGAAGACGACAACATGCTCGCCAAGGTGATCGGCGACAACCTCCGATTCGCCGGTTATGAGGTCAGCGCCGCCGCCGACGGCCATGACGCGGTCGCCCGGCTCCGCACATTTCAGCCGGACCTGGTCCTGCTCGATCTGATGCTGCCCGATCGCAGCGGATTCGACTTGTGCGGCGTGCTACGGCAGGGGGGCAGGACACCGGTCGTGATCCTGTCGGCCCGGGCGCAGAAAGCCGACAAGCTGCGCGGATTGAAGTTGGGCGCCGACGACTATCTCACCAAGCCGTTCGATCTCGACGAGCTCCTCGCACGCATCCAGGCGGTGCTTCGGCGCAGCCGACGTGGAGTCGATCGCCTGGTACTCGGGGCTGTCACTATCGACTTCAACGCTCTACGGGCGGTGACAGGTAAGCGGGAAGTACACCTGACGCATCGAGAGTTCGGCGTGCTGCGGTATCTGGCTGAGCGGCACGAGCGCGTCGTATATCGCGACGAGCTGCTGCGTGAGATCTGGGGCTATCTCGACGTTCCGCCCACGACCCGATCCGTCGATCATGCAATCGCACGACTCCGCAAGAAGATCGAGCCGGATCCACACCGGCCGCGATTCATCCGCACCGTCCACGGCGACGGCTACGTCCTCAACACGACCGCGCACGACGCGCACGAGAGCTGAGGCCCGGCGTCAGCTGCTGGCCGCGCTTCAATTTCTCTTTTTTTTCCTCGGTCGATCGTGCGCCCTGTCGCGCACGGATCGGCGGCGGCCCTCGTAGACGGGCGACGCCCACCCTTCGGCAATCAGGATCAGGGCATCGCGTGGCGACAGCTCGAGCGTGTCACCCTCCCGGGCGCCTGAAAGATCAACTCCATCAATCGTTTCGGAGAGTTTCCGCGTGAGCCGGACCCTCACCGACGTTTATCCATGATCCAGCCATCCTGTTCAGCTTGCCGAGGACCCGTTTTGCTTCAGTCCGCTACCAACCCCCCGTGTTCAGGGAAACAACACCCGGAGCGCGGCGTGGCGCTGCATCTCCACGGCAGCAAATGAGGGACCAACACGGGTAAGCGCTGCCGGCCGTTCCAGCCGGGCTTGTCACGACGCGCTGCGGACGAACTTGTCCTGCGTTCCGGTCAGCGCGCCGCCTGGGCGGGGCCTCCACAGCGCCACTTCGTCGAATTTTTCGGCCAGCTCGAAATCCTTGGCTGTGACGCCGCCGGCGCTGTGGCTCGAGAGCGTGACCATCACACGTCGATAACCTACGACGAGATCCGGATGGTGATCGGCCGCTTCCGCGATGAAACCGAGCGCGTTCACGAGCATCAGCGTGATCGGCCACCCGTCGGTCTCGTAGGTTCGGCGAATGGCCTTATCACCCGGTGACCAGCCCTGCAACGTGCCGAGCCGCTCAGCGATTTGTGCGTCCGTGTACGGTGTTTCCTTGTTGGCCATGGGCTACCTCATCCGAAGAAAGAACCGTGGTGGCCGTCACCCCAAGGGCATTCGATATGTCGCAGACTGGCCGAAGCTCTCTTCGATCTCCACCTCGATGAGAGTGAGACCCTGGGCACCGAGCGTATTGAGCTCCGCATGCAGGCGTTTCGCCAGCAGCTCGGCCAGCATCTCAACTGTGGTGTTGGGCACCGGGAGGAGCGCACAATCCGCAAGTGGAAATACGTACCGCGGCTGGCCGTCGACCGAGACCCGCACTACCTCAGCATCTTTGGCCACATGAATGCGCGCGCTCTCGAGCGGCAACAACACCAGGTGGTCAATCTCCCCGCACAACCGGCGCATAATGCGCTTCAGCTCGAGGAAGTCAAAGACGAGCTTGTCTGTGGGATCCAGCTCGCCGTGCACCGCGACGCGCGCGCGGTAGTTGTGCCCATGGAGTCCTTCACACCGATGGCCGGCATAGGTAATGAAATGGGCGGAGGAGAAGACCAGGTCATCTCTGGAGACCGAAACACGAAATTGGCCGCGCTGCGCCATGGACTTCGGCGTGATCGTACCATTTGTCGTTATCGGATATCATCGAGCGGGCCCCGCGCCTGAGGAGAGTCGTCATGAGGATCCTGCTGCTCTCGATGCCCGACTCTTTCGAACACACCCCGACGATTGCCGTGCGGATGCCGAACGGTGCGCTCGGTTCGCTCGCCGGCAACGTCGATCCCCATCACGAAGTTGCGATCGCGGATCTGGTCCTTGCCCAGGGCGCTGTTCGTCAAACAGTCGAGCAGCTGACGTCCACCATCAGGCCCGACGTCGTCGGACTCTCGGTGATGACGTTCCAGCGCGCAACCGCCCGCCGCGTGATCGCGCTCGTCCGCGCGCTCAAGCCTGACGTCCGCATCGTTGTGGGAGGCTACGATCCCAGCCTGGCGCCAGAGGCATGGGTACACCCGGACGCCGGCGCCGATGTGATCGTGCGCGGCGAGGGAGACATTACATTCCGCGAGCTTCTGCGCGCCTTCGAAGCCGGACGGCCGCTCGACCGGATCGAGGGACTCTGGTTCCGCGACGGCACCACATTCCGCCGCAATCCGCCCCGCGCGATCAGCGCGATTGAGAAGGGCGAGATACGCCCTCCGAGACGAGCCGCGCGCGTCCTATCGGGTTACGCGATGCTCGGCCGGCCGATCGACGTCGTGGAGACCTCCCGAGGCTGCACATTCGACTGCAGCTTCTGCTCGATCATCCAGATGCGCGGACGAAACTTTCATCGATTCTCAATCGAACGGGTGATCGAAGACATCGCCGACGCTCATGCGCGTGGCGCCCGCACGATCTTTTTCGTCGACGACAACATCACGCTCGACACCGATCGGTTCGAGGCGCTCTGCCGCGCGATCATTGCTGCCGGACTGAACCGGATCGACTACTTCGTGCAGGCAATGACTGCCTCGATTGCCACCCACGGCGAGACGCTTGCGCCGCTGATGCAGCAGGCCGGATTCCGATACGTCTTTCTCGGCATCGAGAACATCCTGGACGAGGATCTCGCGTTCCTGAAGGCGCGCGCCAAGAACAGCCGGCAGCGTGAGGGCACGCGAACCAACACGGCTGCGGCGGCCATCGATCATCTGCATCGCCACGGCATGCTTGTCGTCGGAGGGCTCATCGTGGGCAATCCCGACGACCGGCGCGAGTCGATTGCCGCCAACCTCACGTTCGCCAAACGCTACATCGACTGGCCGTATATCCAGCACCCGACACCATATCCCGGCACACCGATGACGGCGGATTTCGAGCAGCGGAATCTGATTGTGAATCGGCGGCTGGAGGAGTACGACGGGACCACCGCCGTCACGCGGAGCGCGCATCTGGAACCCGACGAGATCGAATTCATGCGTTGGAAGGCCGAACGCTGGATGAAGCTACGCCACATACCGACCGCCTTCCGCCACGACCCGCTCTTCGTGCTGCGCAACGGGCCGAAGATGCTGGCGCACACGTTCCGCGGAAGCACGTGGCGGTCGGTTTGCGGGCTGGAGTCGTCCCGCGAGGTCTTCGCG
>Ga0310904_10000611_pt1 | contig 10380 bp, 7 predicted proteins | sample C48D1metaG_FD_203746 | JGI IMG/M metagenome (GOLD analysis project Ga0310904, IMG submission 203746) | Lab incubated soil microbial communities from West Virginia University Organic Research Farm, Morgantown, WV, United States - C48D1 | ecosystem: Environmental > Terrestrial > Soil >... | reverse complement strand
GCCATTTGACGTCGCCTTCGTAGATCGTCAGCTGCACCACGTCCTGATCGGGCGCGGCGCCGTGCCAGTGCTCGACACCCGCCTTCGTGAACCACGGCGCACCTGGGGACATTTCGAGCAGCGGCCCGTTGCGCTCCTGCGTCCGGCCCTTGCCCTCTTCGATCATCAGCAGCTGGCCGCTCGCGTGGCTGTGCCAGTTCGATCGGCTGCCCGCCGGAAACTTCAGCCGCAGCGTGCGAATCGCCTTGGCGTCGAGTTGCGCGGGCGTGCCGCCGACGAAGTTGCTTTGCTGCGCCGCCGCGCTCGCCAGCGTGATGGCGATTCCACTTGCGATCAGCACGGTGAGAATTCTTCCGCGATTCATGTCCCACTCCTTCACAGGCCTTGCCCCGCCTTAGCGGCCGAAGGCCGCGACGGCGGGAGTATACTCCTGCCCTCATGGGCCGTCTCGCTGTCGTCACACTGGCTCTCGCGATCGGGCTCTCACCGCGAGCCGTGATGGGTCAGTCCGCCGCAAGTCAGGGCCGGTCACTCTTCGGCGAGCAGTGCGCAACCTGCCACGGCGGCGACGCGCGCGGGCTCAACGGCCCCAACCTGATCGCGGTGATGGCCGCCGGCGCCACCGACGAGCGTCTCCTTCAAACGATGCGCAACGGCGTGACCGGCACGGCCATGCCGCCGAGCCGCGCCGGCGACGACGAGCTGCGCGCGATCCTCGCCTATATCAAGAGTCTCGCCGCGCCGCCCGCGGCCGCCGCCGGCGTCGAGGCCTCCGCGCGCTACAACCCGTCACGCGTGTCGAACATCGTCACGCTGACCATGAACGATGGCCGGTCGATCACCGGCGAGCGCCGGAATGAAGATGCGTTCTCCATTCAAGTCGCCGACGCGCGCGGCAGGCTGCAAGGGTTCTTCAGGAACGAGATCACAAACATCACGCGCGATGTGCGTGGACCGTTGCCCGCTGCGGATCCGCTTCCTGGAGTTTCGTACGGCGACATTCTCGAGGGTCTGAAAAACCCACAGCGCTGGCTCACCTACTCCGGCGACTACAGCGGACGCCGGCATAGCCCGCTGACCCAGATCACGCAGCAGAACGTGGCGCGACTCAAACCGGAGTGGACGTTCCAGACCGGCACGATGACGCGCGGCCGCGGCTTTGAAGCGACGCCGCTGCTCTGGGACGGCGTGCTCTACGTCACCGGCTCGAACAACCTGGCATGGGCGCTCGACGCGCGCACGGGACGGCCGTTCTGGTCATACCGCCGCGAACTGCCGAACGACCTGACTTACGGCGCCCAGGCGCCGGTCAATCGTGGTTTCGCGATTCTCGACAACCGGCTGTTCATGGTCACGCTCGATGCGCACCTGCTCGCGTTCGATCGCGCGACCGGAAAAATCCTCTGGGACACGATCCTCGCCGACTACAAGATTGGCTATTCGTCGACGCTGGCGCCGCTGGCGATCGACGACAAGCTGATCGTGGGTATTTCAGGCGGCGAGTACCCGACCAGGGGTTTCATTGACGCCTACGATCCGGCGACCGGAAAACGCGTCTGGCGCTTCAACACCATTCCGAATCCAGGTGAGAAAGGCAGCGAGACGTGGCCCGCGACGGCCGGCGTGCTCGAGCGCGGCGGTGGCGCGACGTGGATGACCGGCACTTACGATCCCGAGCTCAACATGTTGTATTGGGGCACGGGTAATCCGAATCCCGATTACTACGGCGCCGATCGCAAGGGTGACAATCTCTACACCAACTCGCTGGTGGCGCTCGACGCCGCGACCGGCGCGCTGAAGTGGCATTACCAGTTCACGCCGCACGATACGCACGACTGGGACGCCAACCAGGTCCCCGTGCTCGCCGACTGGCCCGATCCGCCTTCGCGAAGCTTCGGCGGGACAGGTCGAAAAGTGGTGATGCAGGCGAATCGCAACGGGTTCTTCTATGTGCTCGATCGCCGGACCGGCGAATTGCTCTTCGGCAAGCCGTTCACCGACACGACCTGGGCGCGCGAGATCGGCAAGGACGGCCGTCCAATCGTGTTGAACGAAGGCGACAAGGGGTGCATCCCCGACATGTGGGGCGGCACCAACTTCAATCCGCCGACCTACGATCCGGCGCTCAGGATGTTCTTCCTGAACACGCGCGAAACCTGCGCCACCTACGAGGCGCAGGAGCCGAAGATTGCGCCGGGACGGACGTCGTTCGGCGGCGTGGTGCGAATGGATCGCGACAAGGCCTACGGAGCGCTGCGTGCGCTCGACGCGACGACCGGCGAGCGCAAGTGGGAGTTCAAGTACCCGCAACCCACGATGGCGGGGGTCTTGTCGACCGCGTCGGGACTCGTCTTCGCGGGTGATAACGAAGGCAACCTGATGGCGTTTGACGCGAAGAGCGGCAAGAACCTCTGGCGCTACTCCACCGGTACCCCGATCTGGGGTGCTGCGCCGATGACCTACATGCTGGATGGAAAACAGCACATCGTCGTTGCGTCGGGTACGACTCTGCTCTCTTTTGTACTTCCGTAATTACTTTTTCTGTTTTTCCGTCGCGCGCGCGCCGCTGAGGATGTTCTGGATCGCGTAATTCCCCTCGTGGCACGCGTACTCGAAGATGCGATAGTCCGGATCCGCAGTGAGCGGAAACGAGATCGTCCAGGGCCGCGTGTAGATGTCCGGATCCTCGATGGTCGCCGAGTAAGTGATCACGTCCTTCGACACGCGTTTGAATCGTTCAATCACGCGCAGCTTGTCGCTGTGCGGAATGCCCTTGATGCGGCCGCTCGCGGCGCTGGTCGTGATCCATCCCTTGTTGTGGTAGTTCGTCGTCTCGACGACGAGCGTGTCACCGTCCCAGCGGCCGCGCGGCTCGCCCATCCACGTCCGCATGCGCGCGGAACGCGGACGGTTGTCGAGCGGGATGATCCGCGCGTCGTGAATCATCTCGTAGTGGATGGCGACGTAGCCCGGCGTCTGGATGATCTGATACGCGTTGTTGTAGCCGGCCGGAAACATCGAGCCCGGAATCCCTCGCGTGATGCACCGATCCCACGGACTCATGAACTCGTAGCTGTCGTCGTTGCGCGCCGCGTAATCGTCGCGCCGCGCCTCCGCCGACGCTTTGACGGGTACGCGCCCATCAGGGGGATCGACGACGAGTGAGGTCTGTCTCGTTGCCAGCACCTTGGTCCCGTCGTCGTACCACGCGCGGTTGTAACTTCCGGATGCCAGCGGACCCATCTTGTCCGTCGCGGCGCGATTCTCGGCCGTGCGCTTCTCGATCGCCGCGGCTTCTTCTTCGGTGAGGAACGCCTTGTCCTTCAGCGACGCCGGCCGCTCGAGCGGCGTGAGCGTTGCGTTGGTCCAGATGCCTTGAAGGTCGGGCTGTCCGTCAGGCGTTCGCGGGGCGGCCCACACAGGTTTGACGGGCGCCTTTTGCGCGAATGCCGGTGCGACCGTCGACAGCAACGCGATCATCAGCACGCTCAGTCCGCGCATCCCAGGACTCCTTTTCGCAGCACCATGCTACTCCCGCGCCGGTTCCACTGGTTTACATATAATCCCCTGCGTTTGGCTCTGCTACCCGGACATCGCCTCGGCGTGTATGAAGTCACCGAACCAATCGGCGAGGGCGGCATGGGCCAGGTGTGGCGGGCCACCGACACCACGCTGGGCCGACAGGTGGCGATCAAGATTCTGCCGGACGCGTTCGCGTCGGACCCCGACCGGCTCGCGCGTTTCGAGCGCGAAGCCAAGACGCTCGCGTCGCTCAATCATCCGCACATCGCTGCGATTTACGGTTTCGAAAAGTCCAGCGCCTCCCATGCGCTCGTCATGGAACTGGTCGAAGGCGAAGACCTGTCCCAGCGCATTGCGCGCGGCGCGATCCCACTGGAAGAAGCGCTGCTCATCGCGAAACAGATCGCCGAGGCGCTCGAAGCGGCGCACGAACAGGGCATCGTCCATCGCGATCTGAAGCCGGCCAACATCAAGGTCCGCGACGACGGCACGGTCAAGGTCCTCGACTTCGGCCTTGCCAAAGCGATCGATCCTTCGCCTTCGTCGCCCAATGTGTCTCGCTCGCCCACCATCACGTCGCCGGCTATGACGCTCGCCGGCGTCATCATGGGCACCGCGGCGTACATGAGTCCCGAGCAGGCGCGCGGCAAGGCCGTCGATAAGCGCAGCGACATCTGGGCGTTTGGCTGCGTCCTGTTCGAGATGCTGACGCGAACGCGGGCCTTCGAGGGTGAGGAGATCACCGACGTGATGATGGCCGTCATGCGTGACGAGCCGAACTGGAGCCTGCTGCCTGGCGACACGCCGGCAGCAATTCGACGACTGCTGCGCCGATCGCTGACAAAGGATCGTAAGCGCCGGCTGTCGGACATGACCGACGTGCGTCTTGAACTCGAAGAAGGCGCCACCGAAGGTCCACGAAGTGGTGATCAAACCGCCGCGACACCCGTCCGAGCCCGGCGGCAAGAGCGAGTGTGGGCGATTCTGGCAATCGCGTCGTTACTGGCGCTCGCCGCAATCGGTATCCGCCAGCTTCGCCAACCGACGCTCGAGTCGCCGATCATGCGATTTGAGGTAGGTGCGGCGTCGGGAACTCGGTTCCAGGGCAACGGTCAGCCGCTTTCTCCAGATGGCCGCACCGTGGCGTTCGTAGCCCAGTCGGAAGGCAAGTCGTTGCTCTGGGTCCGTCCGCTCGACTCCACCTCACCGCGATCATTGCCTGGTACCGAAGGCGCGTCACGCTTCTTCTGGTCGCCCGATAGTCGGCAGCTTGCATTTTTCCAGGACGGCAACCTCAAGAAGGTGGCGGTCACTGGCGAACGGCCGGAGCTCGTGGCCAGCGGCCCATTTCGCGACGGCGCGTGGAGCGTGAACGGCACGATCCTGCTCGGCGGGCAGGCCGGCCGGCCGATCTTCCGGGTATCTGATCTGGGAGGCGAGCCCGTTGCCGAAACGGCACTCGACACGTCGCTCAATGAAGTCTCCCACGACTACCCGGAATTCCTCCCTGACGGACGGCACTACATCTACATTTCGCGTCGCGGCGTTCAGAGCAACCAGCTTGAGGCCTACATCGCCACAGTGGGCGCCAACGATCGGCGACATCTGCCCGGGATTAACGCCGGCGTCAAATACTCACCCTCTGGCCATCTGTTGTTTCTCCGGGGCAGTACGCTGCTCGCGCAGGCATTCAACCCCGATCGACTTGAATTATCCGGCGACGCGTTCCCGATCGCGGAGGGCGTTGCGGGTGGAAGAACTGCGCCGTTCTCGGTGTCTGTCGACGGAGCACTGGCGTTTGTTGGCGGGGTGAGTCTCCAATACCAGCTCACGTGGTTCGACCGCGCCGGAACGCGACAACCGTCGGTTCCGGCTGCCGCCTACAACAACGTGGCCCTTTCGCCCGACGGTCGCTTCGTCGCTTTCGATCGTGGTTCGCCACCCGACGTCTGGGTACTTGACCTTGACCGGTCGGTACCGACCAAATTGACGTCGGATCCGGCCGGTGATCACTCACCGGTGTGGTCTCCGAACGGGCAAACGATCGTTTTCAGTTCCAATCGCGGCGGGGGTGAGGGTCTTTACGAAAGCAGGGTCGGAGGCGGCTCTGCAGACCGCCTATTGTTGCGCGGCACAAGTCCGATGATCCCGGCGGACTGGTCGCGCGATGGGAAGCATCTCGTCTACTCGGTTGGCGGAGACCTCTGGGCCTTGCCGATGACGGGCGGAAGCAAATCGGTGCAACTGACGTCGTCGCCCTTCTTCCAGGATCTCGAAGCGACGTTCTCACCGGATGGGCGTTGGATTGCCTATCAGTCTAGTCAATCGACCGGAATCACCCGGGCCGGCGAAGTCGACATCTTCGTGGAGTCTTTTCCGCCGGGGACTTACAAAAGCCAGGTTTCAACCGGCGGTGGACTTGTGCCGCACTGGAGCCGTGACGGAAACGAGTTGTTCTATGCATCGAATGAAAACATGACGTCCGTCTCAATTTCCGCGCGCGCGGCGATGCTCGAAATAGGACGGCCGAAGCTGCTGTTTCGAGTCACCCCTGCCGGACGATATGGGATTGCGCGGGACGGGCGCTTTCTCATACGGGAAGGGAGCTCGAACCCTTCGGTGACGGTTATTCTCAACTGGTTCCAGCAACTGAAGGGCAGCCCCCAAACAGCGCGTTGACGATGGGAAGGTTTGGGCGTCGCGTCGCCCAGATGAAAGGCAGGGCGATGCGGGTCGACCCCACGTCGCCCTGCGGCACGATCAGTCACTACTTGCGCGGCGGTTCCGGGCAGAAGCCGGGCTCGAAGCCGCGCGCGCGCTCACGCCGTAACAGTGGATCGGCGACAGGAGCCGGCGCCAGGACGCCGAGCTTGACGAGCTGCGGGCGGAATTCGTAGCGGATGCTCACCACCTGTGAGGGCGATTCCTCGAGGTTGAGCCACACCTGCTCGATCGCGTGATCGGCCCGGCGACCCATGCCGGTGGCGGCGTACTCCTCTTTCATGCGCGATTCGTCGCGCGGTCCGATGGGAGACTCCGACGGCGACGTGCTCGGGGCTTGCTGGCGGTCCTGACGCTTCGACGTTTCCGGCGCGAACCTGACCACGCGTTCCTTGAAGAAGACGGCCGAGATCACGCCGAGGTTGGCCGTCTTACCGAGGGCCTGCCCGTAGGATTTTTCCTCGGTCGTGAATTCGAATCGCCGCGCCTCGGTCTGGCTCGTTTGCCATCCGCTGATGACGACGACCTCGTAAGGATCGAGCACCCACTTGCGCGCGGCGGCCGCCGTCGTCTCGCGCGCATCGATGGTGTTGAGCCCATCGACCGACAGCGCGACGGCCACGCGAACCGGGTAGGGATTGCGCAGTCTGATGGCGTATTCCCGCCCCTTGCGTGCCTCGACGTACCAGCGCCCGCCGTGAGCGAGACGCGGTTGGGCGACGCCGTCGACGAGGATGTCGACCGCTTCGACGGGTCTGGGCACAGGCGACGCACACATCACGGCCGGCGGGGCGGCGGCGAGTGCGAGGGTAGCGGCGATCAAATAGGCGAAACTGCGTGTCATTCGAGCCTCCTTCCCTTAGAACGGACCAGCCTGGAAACCTTGCACGGCGGGCGCGGCAGCGTTGACGATGGCGCGGTTTGGGCGTAGCCTCCTGCCATGAATCGACATCTCTTCGGGATCGCGGCGGCCGTTCCACTCGCTCTGGCCCTGGCCGGGCTGGCGTCCGTCCCGTCATCGGCACAGGCGCCGGCGCCATCGGCGGATGTCACGTTCACCAAGCACATCGCGCCGATCCTTCAGCGCAGCTGCCAGCGTTGTCATCGCCCCGACGGGGGCGCACCGATGCCGCTCATCACCTATGAGCAAGTACGGCCGTGGGCGCGATCGATCAAGACGCGCACCGGGATCGGCCCGCACGCCGGCGTGATGCCGCCGTGGTTCGTCGAAAAGAACATCGGCATCCAGGGTTTCAAGCAGGATCCGTCGCTGAGCGAAGCGGAAATCGCGATGATCGCGAAGTGGGTCGACACCGGCGCGCCGCGCGGCAATGCCGCCGACATGCCGAAGCCGCTCGATTTCGAGAACGCCGACAAGTGGCAGCTCGGTGAGCCGGACCTGATCGTGAAATCCCCGGACGTTGTTGTCCCCGCCAGCGGTCCCGATCGGTGGGGCTCGCTCGGCATGGTGCCGACGGGTCTCAAGGAAGATCGCTACGTCTCGTCCGTCGAAGTGCGCGAGGTCAACGACATTCCCGTCGGCGGCGAGACCAAGACGGTCGGCGGACGATACGTGTTTCACCACATGACCTACGAGAGCGTCGCGCAAGGTGAAGGCGCGTCGACGGTGGATGCGGAAGCCGCGGGCACGAGCTGGCCGATTCACGAGGTCGGCCGCAACCCCGACATCTTCCCGCCTGAAGCGGGCCGGCTGCTGCAAAAGAATTCATCGCTGGCCTTGAGCGCCTACCACTGGCATTCGAACGGCCGCGAGACGAAGGCGCACCTCGAGTTCGGCTTCCGGTTCTTCCCGGCTGGATACAAGCCGCTCTACAAGCGCTCGACGCTGCGGCTCGGCAACGGCATCGATCTCGACGTGAAGCCGGATCAGAGAAACCAGGAGCTGCATTCGTACGCGACGCTGCAGGAGCACACCAAGATCATCGCCTTCGAGCCGCACCTGCATGCGCCGGGCGTTCGCATGTGCCTCGAAGCGATCTGGGGCCACAACATCCTGACGTTGAACTGCGTCGGCTACGATCACAACTGGGTCAAGCAGTACGTCTATGAAGACGACAAGGCGCCGTTGCTCCCCAAGGGCACCATCGTTCACTTGATCGGCTTCCTCGATACGACCAAGGACAACAAGAATCCCGCGGACTCGCGGAACTGGGCCGGCGGCGGCCGGCGATCGATCGCCAACATGTTCATCGACCTCGGCTACTCGGTGTCGCTGACCGAGGATCAGTTCCAGGCCGAGATGGCGAAGCGCCGCGCCAGGATGAAGACGCGCAACGACTACGACATCGGTTGTCCGTTGTGTTGGGCGCCGCCCGTGCAGGCCACGCCAACCACCGCGACGCGCGCGCCCGGCCAGCAACAATGATGCGGCGGATACTTATCTCAGTCGCGTTGCTGATCGGTGTGGCATCCGGCTTCCTGTCCGCCGTAGCTTTAGCGAAGGCGGATAGCCGGATTGAAGCGCAAACGAGATTCATGTACTTGAGCGGGCAAGGCATGAATCCCGCGTACGAAGGCTGGATCCCGAACGCCGACGGATCGTTCACGCTGGTCTTCGGCTACATGAACGCGAACTGGCAGCAGGAGTTCGACATTCCGATCGGCCCCCAGAACGCGATCGAGCCTGGCGGGCCCGATCAAGGGCAGCCGACACATTTCTATCCGCGCCGCAACTCGTTCCTGTTTTCGATCCGCGTGCCGGCGGATTTCGGATCGAAGGAACTGATCTGGACGCTGACGGCGAACGGCAAGACCGAAAAGGCGTACGCGTCGCTGAAGGCCGATTACCAGATCGATCCGCAGGTGATCTCCACCGAGGTTGGCGGCGACTTCGGCAGCTTGCGCGACGAGTTGCGCACCAACATCCCGCCGGAGCTGTCGGTAGCAGAAACCAAGCGCAGCGTGAAGACCGGCGAACCGGTGTCGCTCGTGGCGGTGGCGAAGGATCCGGACAACATTCCCGCGCGCCGGGGCTCGCCCAAGCCGCTTCCGGAAGGGCAGACGCCGACGATCTCTGCTGCGGCGCTGTACCGCCCGCCATCGTCGATCGTCGCCATCAGCGGCCCGGGATTGCGTTTCTCGTGGATCGTCTATCGCGGCAACGCGGCCGCGGTGACGTTCAACCCCGATCAGATGAAGACCTGGACCGACACCCGCGCGTATGCGAACTCGCCGTGGTCGCCGCCGTGGGCGATTCCGCTGCCGCCCACGGACAACAAATGGCAGACGCAGGTTACCTTCAGCGAGCCCGGCACGTACGTCCTCCGCGGCGTCGCGAGCGACGGATCGCTCTTCACCTACGAGAACGTGACGGTGATCGTCAGCCGCTGACTACTTCTTCTTCGGCTTGAACGCTTCCTGCACCTGCTTGCGGATGTCGCCGTAATTCTTGCCGAGCGTCTTCTCCTCGTCTTCCGTCAGGATCCGGAAGGGCACGCGGAGGAGCGACTTCTCGAACTGCACGTTGAGGAAGTACTGCCCGTGCTTGATGCCGCCGGGGATCTTGAAAAACAACCGGCCGAGACAGGCGCGACGATTACTGAGCTCGACCTCGTCCCACATCCTCGCCGGGCTGCCCAACTCGGCAAAGAAACCGACACGGCAGGCTTGTGACGCCATCGGCGGGAAGTAATTGATCGAATCGCGTTGGACCTTCGCCCGGGCGTCCAGGGCGCTCAGGTTCACCTTGCGATACTCCGGCTCCGACAGCAGCGGAATGGTCGTGTTGTCGGGTGCAGTCACCGCGATCTTGTCGCGCGTGAGTTTGTAGGCCGGAGTGTTATCGAGGACGGTGGTCCCGAGGTCGATCATCATGTATTCCTCGCCAATCGATCGATTGGCGACCTGGTAGCCGATGATGACGTAGGCCTCGTTGTTGTACGCGGCGCGGACGAACTTGCCTTCCATCGTCATGACCTGCGGCACGCCCGGGTCTGGGATCTGGACTTGGACCTTCGGTTTCTCCTGGCCCTCGGCCTGGAGGCCGGCCAATCCGGCGACCGCGACGGCAGCGATAAACGCCAACCAATTTCTCTGCATAGAACCTCCGGCCCCGGTAATGCAGAGGTCATGCCCTCGGGAACGCAGGAAATCGGCCCGGAATTCACGGCACACGGC
>Ga0310904_10000606_pt1 | contig 10400 bp, 4 predicted proteins | sample C48D1metaG_FD_203746 | JGI IMG/M metagenome (GOLD analysis project Ga0310904, IMG submission 203746) | Lab incubated soil microbial communities from West Virginia University Organic Research Farm, Morgantown, WV, United States - C48D1 | ecosystem: Environmental > Terrestrial > Soil >... | reverse complement strand
ACCTCGAGTTGTAGCTTTTGAAGGTCGAAGCGACCGTACCTGCTGGAATGTTTGCCAGTTGCGCTGCGAGGTCCGGGCCGCCGTTGACCTGTTTTCCATCAATTTCTTTCACGTCCCGGATGGCCATCCATTCCCGATTCGCCGAAGCGAAAAGAAAGAACACGTCGCTCTTCGTCTGCCGTGACGTCGGCGATTCGCGGTCCAATGGCCGCTGCACCAAAATCTTCTGCGTGGATCGCTCATCAGCCATCAGTTGAGTCAGCTGGTTTTGATAGGAATTGACGTATGCGGCTGCGATCTTGACGTACGCGTCAGTCTGAGCCAGCCGCGGAACCCCGCCGCGTGGTTCTGCCCCGAGGACAATCATGATCGCAATGACTGCGTAGCTAAGGCGAATCACTGAAGCCCTCCTTCGTGTTGCAAAAGGCGGGGCATCAGCAAGACCGCATCCCACTCCGGCTCCTGAGCGCAAGCGGCAGCAAGCAGGGCTAGGGCTGTTCCGCTAGCCCCCGTCAGGAAACTCGGATCAACAGCCCAATGAAATTCGGCTGGTTCTTGAGCCTCGGAAGTCCACGACATATAACCTCCTATGCCGCCGCCAGTGTTTGGTACTGACTCTAACGCTCTGAGGAACCATTTTCGAGCAGCTGCGAGAAAAACCTCAGCGCCTGTATGCTGATAGAGCCGATTGAAAAGGTGGGCAACGCCCCCCTTTCCGTGACAAAGGCCGGCATCCGCGGGGTTAGTACTACGCTCGGCCTCAAGAGACCCAATATGCGTGGCGGTCTTCAGGAGGTCGGCCGAGCTTGTATCGAGCGCGATAGACACGAGCACGGTACACAAGCCTAGGCCTCCGTAGCACCACGAAAAGCCAGGAGGTCGAGTCTCGCTGCCGGGGTAGAACCATGAAGGAAAAAGCCCGTCCGGGCTGCGCTGACCCAGTAGCCAATTGACTCCACCTTCGAGCATCGTCGATGAGCGTGACGTGCCTAGACCAAGTCTGTTGCACCGAGCCAAAGTCCACAGAATTCCAGGTATCCCGTGTGCGACGCCCAAGTTGTAGTAGCCGTATGGCGCTCGCCGCCGCTGCCAGTCTGGTAACAAGGCAGGCTGCGTGTGCCAAGTGGTCCCTTCGTCGACCTCCTCGCGTAGAGCCCAAATGTGCTCAAGAATGAGATCTATGCATTCGACTGCCGTCCTCGACAGAGGACGCTGGGACTCAAGCAAGTAGACGGCGATTCCCACGTAACCGCTTACGAGATCGTACTGATCCCGCCACGGGCGCCGGCAGAGAAATGCCGCCAGAGCCTCTTCTATCTCAGCGTGATCGAATGGTTCAGCCCGCGTTATCCGGTTTAGATGCGCGATAAGCCAGGCTGTGCCAGCCCAGCCGCGCGAGTACAGCCATGGGTTTGTGCAGAGCGCCAAAACCTCGGCCGCGGCATCCGCAGCTGATTCCGCGGCTAGTGCTGCCTGCTGAGGCCGACCCTCCGCGAAACCGTGATAGACCCTGAGGAGGGGCAGACCCCATTCGCCGCGCGAGAAACTGGCCTGCCAATTCGACTCGAGCTGAGCGAGAACACTACCAGCACGTTGACGAGCTTCTTCGGCGAGATCGCGATCGAGGATCGGTCGCCATGCCCTCGGCATGGACTCAAGCCTAGCACAATCAGCAGGCCAAATTGACATTCGTGGCGCACTCTGCTATGGTCCGCGACCGCTCCCCACAACTGAAAGGACTAACCATGTCTGAAAGGACTCCGAGAAAACTCACGTTGAATCGCGATGTTCTGAAGCGCCTGTCGCAGACGGAGGCTGCGAATGTGTGGGGCGCTACAACGCGACCCTGTACGAACTCGGGCTGCATTGATCAGTGTGTCGAGACATACGTGCACAACTGCATGAGCGCGGGATGCACGGTCGGTGGCGATTCATGCGACCCTTGCACAAACAGCTGCGCCGGGACTTGCGGCAGTTGCGGCGAGAGCTGTGAGGCGTCTTGTGGCGGGACGTGTGATTGTCCGTCCGAGGCCACGTGCAACATCAACGACTCGTGCGACCAGTGTAGCGACTTCACGTGTGGCGGAGACATCTGCACGAGCGGCGTCGCAAATAATACCGAGTGCTGCGACACCGCATGGACCTGCGCGCCCCAGTGTTACTAAGGGGAGCGGCTTTGAACCGGTAGAAAGTCGCGGAGCGTCGCCACGCTAGCGAGCCCGCCAGGGCATGGGCCGCTCCGCTCAATCAGTTTCGTTGACCTCTAGGAACGCTGCATAGGAGTGTCGGGCAGTGGTTCACATTATCGAGAAACTTGCGCGAGCGCGCCGCCGTGCATGGACCAGGCGCGTGCCGATCATTCGCCAAGCAGGTTTGAGCGATTGCGGACCCGCGTGCCTCGCAATGACTTTGCGCTACTTCCGAAAGCAGGTGAGCTTCGAAGAAGTGAAACAACTGGTGGCACCGAGCCAGCGCGGTTCGTCCCTCCTCACACTCGCGCAGGCCGCCGAGTATTACAACCTAGTAGCCACTCCAGTCCGTTTGTTAGTCGCTGAGCTGCATCAGGCACCGCAAGGATCGATTCTCCATTGGGACGACAGTCATTACGTTGTTCTGGATAGATGTTCCCGACGCAGCATTGTCGTGGTTGATCCCGCAATCGGGCGTCGCAGGCTTTCTCGTAAAGAAGCCGCACGCCACCTCTCCGGTCATGCGCTAGTCATGGAGATCGGCGATCACTTCGAAGTTACCGCCGAGCCCAGCCGCCGGATCGCTAGGTTCATAACGCAGGCCAGAAGCGGCATATCTCCACTAGCGGGGCTCATACTACTGTCCCTTCTCATGCCGGTCTTTGCTCTCGCCGGACCATACCTCACCAATGTTGTCGTGGATCGGGTAATACCGACGCGTAACTACAGTCTTCTGGTAGTGACGTTATTCGGCCTGTGCGGATTCGTTCTGTTTCAGGCGGCGTCTGCATTTGTCAGATCGCGGCTGATGCTCCAACTCCGCTCCTTGATCGACACGCGCGTTACGCAGCAGTTCGTCGAGCATCTTCTGTCCTTGTCGGTTCCGTTCTTCCAGAGGCACTCAACAGGAGATCTGCTCGCCCGGATCTACAGCAATTCCAGTGTCCGTGGCCTCATTACATCCTTAGTACTGTCCGGGCTTCTTGACGTTGCGATGGTAATTATTTATGTCGGCATCCTCGCGGTCCGCAGTGCTCCCCTCGCGGTGGTGGTTGGACTACTTGCGTCTGCACAAATCGCCTTGCTGTTTTTCTCGCGTCGGCGGCGGGCTTCATTTGCTGCAGAGAACCTCAGGGTTCAGGCCAATAACCAGACGTTTGACATCGAGATGCTGCTTGCGATGGAGACGGTGAAAGCGATGGGCGCCGAAGATGACTTGGGGCTTCGCTGGCGGCGCCAGTACACCTCGATGCGGGAGCTGCTAGTAAAGCAAGGCCGCTTCGAGTCGTGGCATGACGCTCTTCAGGTCGCTGCCCGGATGTCCTCACCGATGATTCTCCTGTCGATCGGTGCCAGTCACGTGATGGTCGGCGACATGACTCTTGGTGAGATGCTTGCTCTCAACGTCATCGCCGGAGGTTTGTTGGGTCCGCTGACTGGCTTGGCGGGAATTCTCGCATCGAGCCAAAACGTCGGCCGACAACTGGAGCGACTGGAGGACGTGTTAGCGACGCCACATGAAACGATTCATTACGGGAATCAACGGCCAGCACTCAATGGTGAGATCACGCTTCGCAAAGTCAGCTTTCGATACAGCCCCTTACTGCCCTGGGTGTTTCGCGACGTAGATCTCGCCATCCGTGCGGGATCGACGGTCGTAATCACGGGCACCACCGGTTGCGGCAAGTCAACACTTGCCCGTTTGATGCTCGGGCTTTACCTGCCTACCGACGGTTCCATCGACATTGATGGTCACGTGTTGCGCTCACTTGATGTTGGCTGGTTTAGGCGGCAGTTGGGCGTGATGACTCAAGCCCCGCAGTTATTCACTGATACTGTTGCGTACAACATTAGTCTGAACCGACCAGGAATAGTTCGGGATGATGTGGTGTGGGCCGCGCGTACGGCGGGCATAGACGAGTTTGTTCTGAGCCTACCGCACGGGTATGAAACGGTTCTGACCGGCCGAGGAGCGGCACTCTCCGGGGGGCAACACCAGCGTCTTGCCTTGGCGCGAGCCCTCGTCTCCAGGCCTAAGATCTTGCTGCTCGATGAAGCGACGAGCCAGCTCGACGCCACCACGGAATACTCGATCTGGAGCAAGGTGACGGCGCTCGGGTGCACTGTCATTGCGATTTCGCATCGACCGAATCTGTTTGAACGTGCTGACATGGTTGTCCTACTGGAGTCTGGCCGAATCCTCGACAGCGGGGCGCCCCACGAACTCGTTCGTCGTTCGCTTCGATACCGGGAGATTGTCCGGCCACGAGTAAGTCGCAGCGCCGATGCGAACGCTGCGATGGCGGCGAAAGGAATGCCACGATGACAGCGGAATCCGGGGCAAAGAAGCTTCTCGACAGACAATATCGGCTCGCTGCATTTTGCGTGTTAAGGACGCCCTTGTTGGCTTTTGACGAGTTAGAGGCCTGGGCGCTGGCGGCACGCACGCACGAGGACATTCCACTGGGATCTGAAGGCGATGCACTGCGGAACGGGCTTGAGCATCTCCGGCGGCTATTTGAAAGGCCAGAAATTAGGCACGCCTTATTTCTAGCGTCGCCTGAGCTTATGAGGGAGCTCGGCAGGGTGAAGTCGTTGACGACCGAGCCCAGCAAAATTGATCGAAGTCTCGCGCGATACATGTCCCGTATGGCGGCCCGGGCGACGCCTTTTGGTCTGTTTGCGGGCTATTCGGTCGTACCCTTGCGGGCGGGCGGTACTGTACGGTTGGAACCGCGTGACAAGTATCGCGGTTTGTGCCGACTCGACTACGACTATGTGTCGGAACTGCAGAGCGCATTCATTTCAGATCCGGAGGTGCGACGGTCGGCTTTGTTTTCGGCAAACGACACTATCTACACCTGCAACGGCCGCGTGAGGTATGTCGAAAGTCGAATCGGTGTTGGTGGCCGCGCATACCATTTGGTCGACGTTGAGCCTACGCCCTACCTCCTCGCCGCCCTTGAAGCAGCTGACGGATCCACCAATCTGCTCCAACTAAGAGGCGCGATACGTCGCCTAGATCTTGACGGCGATGTCGGTGACGACGACATCGACAGCTACCTGGACGAGTTGGTCTCCGCGCAGTTACTACGCGCAGATGTGTTCTGCGGCGTAACCAAGGGCGACGCTTCGACTCACCTGATGAGATCGCTGGCACGTGTTCCGAGTTATCACGATGTGAGCCAAAGACTGCATGTCGCGTCGTGCGCCCTGAGATCAATCGGCGAAACAATAACCAACGCTGAAGTCGGCCAGTACGATGATGTCGCGAAATCCCTTGGGGCACTGCCGGTCAAGCCGAGGCTAGATCGGTTTGTGCAGGTGGACTTGGCTAAACCCGTTGCGGGAGCGCTCGATCCGGCGCTCTTCGACTCCTTGCGCAGAGCGGTTCAGGTTCTTGCTCGACTTGTGCCTAAGCGTCCTGATCCGCTGAGACGATTCAAAGAGAAGTTTGCTGAGCGCTATGAACGCGCATGGGTGCCGTTAAACGAAGCGCTTGACGACGAGTCAGGCATCGGATTCGACGGGAGCAATCAGGACGAGGATCCCTTGTTGACTGGTTTGTTTGGTGCGGATCCGCCGCGGACCGAGCTCGCATTCGGGGCCAGAGAGCAATGGTTGCTGAGTCGTATCGATCAGCTGGGAGCAGATCGACGGACTGCGTTGGTGTTAGACGCTGCGGACGTTGAACAACTTCGGACACCCGCGTTCGATGATTTGCCTGATGCTTTCGCGATGTCTGGATCGCTTGGTCAGAAAGGTGGCGCCACATATTGCGTGTTCCGCGGCGCGGGCGGGCCTTCTGGAGCACGAATGCTGGGCAGATTCTGCGCCAGCAGCGACGATCTGACTGAGCAGGTTAGGTCATACGTAAGTGAAGAGGAGCGGCTGCGGCCGAACGCGCTATTCGCCGAAGTGGTGCATCAGCCGTCGGGTCGCCTTGGGAATATCCAGGCGAGACCGGTGCTTCGTCGGTTCGAGATTCCGATTCTGTGTGGGGGAGGCGTGGACGCCGCGCACGTAATCTCTCTATCGGACTTGCTAGTGACGGTCCGGGCCGGTCGAGTCATTCTGGCTTCGCGTCAACACGGCAAGGAGGTCATTCCTCGCATGTCGACTGCGCATAGCTACAGCCGGGGTCTGACATCTTATCGATTCTTGTGCAGCCTGCAAGCACAAGACTGCGCAGAAGGGGTCTCCTGGTCTTGGGGCGCGCTTCGAAATCGCGGGTTTTTGCCTCGTGTGGAGCTCGAGAAGACGATTGTCGCGCGTGCTGCGTGGAATTTACGGGCATCTGAAATCAGCGCGTTAGTAAAACTGCCGAGAGAGGCGGGAGAAAGAATTCAACGGTGGCGCCACGACGAGCGTGTGCCGAGGTGGGTGTTGTTGGTCGAGGGGGATAACGAGATGCCCGTCGATCTCGACAATCCGGTGAGTGTTGACATGTTCGCCGACATGTTGAGCGGGTTGAAAACGGCGCATATTGTTGAAATGGTACCTCCCCCCGAGGATCTGCTCATTCGGGGACCTGAGGGGAGATTCACGGGCGAGTTTGTTATCCCCGTTGTCAGGACCTCTGTGCCCTCAACCACTCAATGCGACCTTAGGTCGTTAGGAGTCGATAAGTCGGTTCGTTCACTGGCACCAGGTAGCGAGTGGCTCTACTGGAAGCTCTATGTGGGGCCTGGGGCTGCCGATCGCGTCATTGTTGAGCTACTGAAGCCGCTGGCAACTACGTTGGTCGCGGACGGAGTTATCGACAGGTGGTTTTTCGTGAGATATGCAGACCCCGACTGGCATGTCCGCTTCCGCATCCGCGTAAAGCCGTGGAACCTCAATGAGGCATTCAACAGGTGCCTTGAAGCGCTTAAAGGCAATGGGTCCATATGGCGACTGCAACTCGATACATACGTGAGGGAAGTCGAACGGTATGGAGGACCTGAGGGAATTGAGGCCGCTGAGGAGATGTTCCAGTACGACAGCGAGCTAGTTGCCGAATTATTGGGTGGAACCACTGTGGTCGCATCGGGGGAACGGTGGCGGCTCGCGCTCCTCTCGGTTGATGCACTTCTCGGCGATCTCTTTGGCGAATCGCAAAAGCTCGACGCGCTCACCCAACTTCGGAGAATGAGTGGCGCCACGCTCGACTGGCGGCCAGATTTCAAGAAGGGATTGGCAAGAAAGTTACGACGCGAGCGAAGGAGGCTAATGGGCCTATTGACCGGCGCCGAAGAGGAAGCCTGGAGTCCCCTCGTGCGGGGGATTTGCGACCGGCGGTCCGTTCGGTCGTTGCCATGTGCCAACCGCCTGAAGCAGCTCGCCGAAGAGGGGGTATTGCAGGTGCCCTTCATTGAGCTTGCATCAACGATTGCGCACATGCACGTGAACAGATTCCTGCGATCGTCTGCGTACCGCTACGAAGTGGTCATTTATGACTTCCTGAGACAGGTCCGGCTGTCTCTGGCGGCAAGAAAGCGCGAAGAACGTGGCGAGTTCGCCTCGCTTGGGGGATGAAAGTGAGCCCTTTCGCCCGTTACTCGCCGTTCTTGTGCGTCTGGCTGGCCTTTCTGGTTGTCGTACCCGGAAGCAGTCATGGAGAGAGTCAAGCCCACAGGTCCGGAACGGCAGGATCACTGCTATTCGGTACGGTAATGGATCAGACGAGCGGTGACCCCGTGCCAGACGCTACGGTGCAGTTAAGCGGGACATCGGCCGGTTCCAGCCCAAGGGTAGCGCGCACCGACGCTAAGGGGCGCTTCGCCTTCGTCGGCGTCGCTGCGGGACGAGTTAGCCTTGCAGCGTTACCTTCGGTCGATTACGGTGGCGGCTCGCTGGGTCAACGCAGACCGGGGGGAATCGGCTGGAGCCTAGTCGTGGACGGCATAAGCCCTGCCGGTCCTATCACCGTGCCCGTCTGGCGAACTAGTGCCATTTCGGGGACGGTCAGAACGACGTCGGGAGAGCCCGCCATAGGTAGTGTCGTTAAAGTGTTTCGGCGGCTTGAGAGAGGTTCGAGTCCTCAGTTGACACTAGCATCAGTCGCAACCACTGACACGGAAGGAAGCTTTCGAGCGTTCGGTCTCGGCCCGGGCGAGTACGTCGTGTCAATCTCGGATTTCATTAACTCACTGCCGGGCGCCGCGGATCGAGCTCGGATGCCTGGAGTGGAAGGAGGTATGGCCGATCCGGTGCCCGGCTCGCGTATGCAGGCTACACCAATCATAGGACGTCCCGATGGTCGGGCTGTCTCCTTCACAGGTGCAGGTTTATCGAAAAAAGTGCTGATTGATTCGCGCTTCTACTTTGCGTCGGGCAGAACCAATAACGATGCCACAATTCTAACATTGACACCGGGACAGAGCGTCGGCCAGGTGGATCTGATAGTTGAGGCAGCCCTCGGATGGCGCGTCTCAGGCACGGTCTTGTCCCAGGACGGACTCGCGGTTGGAGGTATTCGCTTGCTGGCTGTTCCTACGCATGACGAACATGTTGGAACAGGTGATGAACTTGCTGTGGCGTCGACGATTACCGATAGGAACGGCGCTTTCGTTTTCCCGGCGGTTCCTGCCGGGCCTCTCACAATTCGAACGAACACCGGCGTGCGACGCGGCTTGAATACAGACACCTGGCTGGCGACTAGCGACGCGGAACGGATAGGACGAACGGAGACGACGGTCGGAAATGCAGACATCGATGGGTTAACGGTGACCATTCGGAAGCCTGCCAGAATTCGAGGTCGAATCAGTTTCGATGGAACTGCCGCGCGTCCATCTGGCGAGCGAATGGCGCAAACAGCGATTAGTGTTGAACCTGTGCGAGGGCCATGGCGGGATCGCGATGGCACAACGGCGGGAGGAAGAATCTTCGCCAATGGCTCATTTCTAACGGCGGGAGTGGAGCCGAATGACTACTTCCTGCGCGTTCCAGTGCCACCACCCGGGTGGATGGTAGCAGCCATCCGACTCGCTGGACGAGACACAACCGAAACACCAATAGCAGTTTCTGGAAGTGATGTCGCCGACGTGGAAATCGTTTTCTCTGATCGGCCGGGTGTCATTTCAGGTACCGTCTCAACCACCGCAGGCTCTCGCGATCGAGACGCGACCGTCATCGTCTTCGCTGCGGATTCTCGCCGCTGGGCCTTAATCGGAGCCACTCCCACGCTCGTGCGGGAAGTCCGAGTATCTGAAACCGGAGCTTTCAACGTCCAGGGGTTGCCCGCCGGCGACTACTTTATTGTTGCGATCGACGACTCCATCGTAGTTGTTCCCCCGAGTCACAGGTTTTTGGAGCGTCTACGTCCATACTCGAGCCAGATAACTCTAGCCGGAGGAACGCGCCTAGCGAACCTCACAACCGCGGCTGTTGGAAAATGAGAACCTTCACGGCGATGCTTTTCGCCGTCGTAGCGCTTGCGTTGGTCCCAGTCGTCGCGCAACGGGTGCAAGACGGCCCGGAGCTAGGTGTATTGACCGGGCGGCTCTCCAGTAGCACGGCAGACGTGGTGGCTGGAATCAGCTTGAGTGCAAGGAACTTACGCGGCGGCCAAGTGCGGTTAGCGGCAGTGCAACGGGACGGAACTTTCGAATTCTCTGAGATGGAAGAGGGCGCGTATAGTCTTGCCGTGCTGACGCCGGGGTACTATCTTGAGCCTGTAAATACGAGCTGCAACGGGCCAACGATCGTTTCTCTCGATCGTAACGATAGGATTCAGAGTCTCGACTTGCGCCTAGCGAGACTGAGCACTGTTCAGGGGACGATCCGTCTTGCCACTGGCCGCCTCGCGGCGGGCTACCCAATAAGTCTCGTCAGCGCTGAAAGCGACAGCGAGCTTGCCGCATCGCCACAGGTCACTGTGTCAACGAACGACATTGGACAGTTCAAAGCGTACGTTAAAGCGGGCTCTTACTTCATTAGGGCTCATCCGAGAGCGGCAATACGCGGTGTCAGGCTTGAACCTCATTACGATCTTGAAACTCTCTTCAGCACATCGTTAGCTCTCCCGCTCGGAGTGACCAAGCAGTCTCTGGCTACCATTTCAGCTACCTCTCCACAAGCGGACAAACCGACGTACTTTCCTGGCGTTGAGGATTCGACGCAGGCAGCCCGCGTCGTCGTCCCGCCTTCGACAACGGTCAGTCGGGTCGATTTTGCGCTGCTGCGGACGGCGGTATTCGAAGTCGATGGTCGCGTGATCTTCAAAGTAAC
>Ga0310904_10000602_pt1 | contig 10423 bp, 5 predicted proteins | sample C48D1metaG_FD_203746 | JGI IMG/M metagenome (GOLD analysis project Ga0310904, IMG submission 203746) | Lab incubated soil microbial communities from West Virginia University Organic Research Farm, Morgantown, WV, United States - C48D1 | ecosystem: Environmental > Terrestrial > Soil >... | reverse complement strand
TTTTCTGCCTCGTCGCCGTCAGGGGATGTGTCCGTCGTCTCCATGGGCGGCGTCGAAGCGGCCACTCGCGTTGCCGCCGGCGAGCCCTTCGATGGCGTCGTGCTGGCTGGCGGCGCAATCGAGCGGCTGATCGCGCAGGGCCACATACTCGCCGGCAGCCGGGTCGACATCGTCAAGTCGCCCATGGCGATCGCGGTCCGGACCGGTGAAGCGCGCCCGTCGATCGAGACGGAAGAAGCGGTCAGGCAGGCAGTCCTGGCCGCGCCGCGTATCGGCTATTCCACCGGGCCGAGCGGCGATCACCTGATTGCGCTGTTCGATCGGTGGGGCATTTCTGCCGCCGTGAAGCAGCGTCTGGTCCAGGCGCGTCCGGGGATTCCGGTCGCTTCACTCGTGGCCGGCGGCGAAGCCGATGTCGGTTTCCAGCAGCTCAGCGAGCTCATGAACGTAGAAGGCGTCGAGGTTCTCGGGCTCCTTCCGGAGGCGATCCAGGGGACCACGATTTTTGCCGGCGGTGTGGCGAGCGTCTCGACGCAGGCCGCGCGCGTGCGCGAGCTGTTCGCGTTCATGGCGTCGCCGGCAGTGGCCGCCCTCAAACGGAAGCATGGGATGCAGCCGGCCTCGGACGTATGACCGTTTCCCGATGTGCCTCCCTGTTCGTTCTGCTGCTGGTCCTTCCCTCCACAGCATCCGCACAACGAGAACGCTTCTTCAGCACCCTTCCGGCACTCTATCGCTCCCTGGCTGGCACCTACGGCGACGAAGGGCCCGAGATCGCCGCGCAGGTCGAGCGGCTGGCGGAGGCGTTGACGGCGTGGAATCGCGACTTCAGCGCAGCCGAGCGCAGTCTGCGGGCGAAGCTCACGGGCGCAGACGGCCCGGCCGCACTGGACGTCCACGTTGACCTGCTGTTGCTCTATGCCGAGCGGGGCCGGCTGCGCGACGCCATTCGGGAAGTCGACGAAGCTCTCCGCATCGATCCGAAGTCGACGGGCCGGCTTCGCTACAAAGCACTCCTCCATCTGGCTACGGGAAGTGCTGACGAAGCGGCGGAGGCATTCCGGGCGACGTGGCTGCTCGAGCCACAGGATCCGCAGAATGCCTACTGGCTCGTGGCCCGGCGGTCAGCTCGTACCACGGACGAGGAGATCGAACGCGCGCTCGCGACGCTCCGGACCGTCGAGGGCGACGTGCTGCGCGGCGTCCGGCGAGGGCTGACGCCGCCGATTCCGATTGTCTCGGCCATCAACGATGACGTCGGCCGCGCAATGCCATTTTCCCCTGCAGCGTACGCGCGTCCGTTCGGTCTGCTGTTGAGCGGTGAATTCGACGAAGGCGTCGCTGCTCTCAAGGCCGCGGTTGCTGCGGATCCACTGGTCGCCGATCCCGCGTTGCGGCTGGAGCCGACGTCCCGTGGCATTGCGGCTTTACGGAAGGGGGCCGTCGGGGAAGCGATCGAGTTCCTGAAAACAGCTGCTTCGTTGGCACCGGATTCGTCCGAGACACACCGCGTGCTCGGCACGGCGTACTCGGTCAACGGCGACATGGCAGAGGCCCAGCAGCATCTGCGCCGTGCGTTGATGCTGAATCCACGCGACGAACGCGCGTCGCTCACGCTGGCGCGAACGCTCGATGAGATGGACAACGCACAGGAAGCGGCGGCGGTGCTGCGCACCTCGATCGCCGAGCTGCCGGAGGCAGGCGCAGAGCGATGGCTGCATTCCACGCTGTCTCCGAGGCTGCAGCGCAGCGACGAGACGGACGCCGAGCTGATCGCAGTTGCCGACCGGTTGGTGATGTTGGCGGGCAAGGGCGAAATGTACGGCCGCGTCGCCGACCTTGCGAAGTCGCACCTGGAGTACGAGCGGGCAATCAGCCTGCTGGAGCAGCGCGTGGTGCTCACGCCGAACAACTCCTTCGCGCACAGCGCGCTCGGGCACGCGTACGTCGAGGACGGCCGTGAAGCGGCCGGCTACGCCGAGCTGGTGATGGCGCTGCTGCTCGATCCCGATGACGCTGAGACCCTGGCCGCTCTCGGACGTGTGCACCTCGCGGCGGGTCAGTACGGGGCCGCCATCGACGCGCTGCAAAAGGCGGTCGCGACCCAGCCGTCAGACGGCGAGGTCCTGCGTGCCCTTGGCGACGCGTTGATCCAGGGTGGGAGAACTACCGAGGGGCGCGCGCGCATCGAGGAGGGCGCCCACGCGCAGGCGGGCGCGGTCGAGGAACAGCGCCGCCGGCGAACGTTCGGCGCGCTTGGCTCTCAGGCCACGCTCAGCATGCAGCAGGGAGAGTACGCCCAGGCGATCGATCTGTTGCGTCGCGTGATCGCGCTGGATCCGGACAACGCGGGACACCATCTCCGGCTGTCGGAGGCGCTCGTAGGCGCAAAGCGGCTGGAGGAGGCCGAGACCACCCTGCGGACGGCGATCTCGCTCGGCGGCGGGCCCGAGGCCCACCGCCGCTTGTTCGAGGTCCTTGCTGCACGTGGCCGCACCGAGCAGAGCGCGACCGAACGCCAGGTGTATCGCGACCAGCGCCTGCAGGAGCTTCGCTCCCGCCCAGGCGCCGTCCGCTGACGCACCTGACAGAAAAGGCCCGGCGCCGCATGCGCGACGCCGGGCCCTGTCTTACTTCGCGTCCTTCGTGTTTAGAAGCCGACCGTGAAGTTCAGTCGCACGAACCGCGGCGGGTAAATCGCGTTCGGGTTCAGCCAGGTGCCGCTTGCGTCCGTGTAGTCGTCTTCGTAGCCTGTCGCGTAGTTCGTGTTGAAGACGTTCCACAGGTCGATGCCAATGTCCGTGCGCGTACGGCCGAGGTGGACGACCTTGGCGAAGCGCATGTCTACCTGCGTGCGGCGGTTGCCCGCGAACACCAGGTGGTCGGGATCGGTCAGGTCGATCGTTGAATTACCCGTGGCCGTGAGCCCAGGGGGCAGGACGCCGCCATTCGCCGCCTGGACCTGGCTGTTCGGGATCACCCAGTCGGCCCCAATTTCCAGCGCGGTCTGCGAGCGCACCGTCGCGCTGATGAGCACATCGATCTTCGGGATCGTGTAGCTGCCCAGCCCGCGGATCGTCGTCGTCCACGGATCGGCGTCGAAACAGCCCCGCGGGTTCGGGCCAGTGGTGCCGTTGTTGAAGTTCACCACCACGTGGCACCGATCATCGACGCGGCGCCCCGTCTGGGTGCCAGCCGACACGAACAAGCCATTCGCCATGCGGGCGTTGACGTTGAAGTTCACGCCGTCATAGTAAGCGTCGCGTTCCTTCCCGTCAGTGCCGTAGCGGCTCTCGCGGGTCAGGAAGTTCTGGGCCGCCGTGGTGGAGTTCACGACGTATTGCGTGATCGGATACCCGCCACCGCCCGGCAGGCGTGGATCCGTCGGAGCGGTGATCGTGTAGCTGGACCAAGCGGTCTGGTAGTTGCGGTTCAGGTCGTCAGTCACCGTGAAGCCGTGGAAGGTGCGGTGGACGTAGCTGACCTCCGCTGACACGCGCGGCAGGACTTCCTGCTGCAACGTGATCTCGGTCTGGTAGTCGTGCGCGCGCACGCCCCAACCGCCCAGGAGTTCCGGGTCCACAATCGTTGCCGCACCGACCTTGCCGAAGTTCGCCGTGTTTCCGGTCACCGCCGCGCAGATGTCGCCGCCGGTTGCCGTGGTGTTCTGCGCGGCCATGTTCAGCAGGTCGCAGTCGACGACCCGGTTGTTGTTCGAGTCGGTCCACTGCCGGTTCGTGACGGTGGCCACCAGCGTGGCCGCCGGGTTCGTCGACGTATACGGCGCGTCGTTCGATGCAAATGCCAGGTAGCGGCCCCACCGGAGTTTCAGCGCCGTCCGGCCCGTGCCGAACACGTCGTAACCGACGCCGACGCGCGGGCTGATGTCGTTGTAGGCGTCCACGCCGGGGGTCTTCTCGATGCTGATGGTCTGGGCGTTGAACTTCGACGGCATCGACACGCCGTTGCCTTCGACCGGCGCATAGCTGCTTGCCCGGTCCCACCGGACTGCGCCGGAGAACGTCAGACGGCCGCGCGTGTACTGGTCCTGCAGGAACACGCCGTGCAGCTGCGTGATCGAGTTGCGGCTCCACTCCGGCAGCCGGTACGTCACCGCGTTCGGACTCGCCCCATTGAAGCGGTAGGCGAGTTGGTTCTCGGCGGCGATGGTGTTGTCGAGCTGACGCAGCCAGTAGTACTGATAACCGGCCTTGATGTTGTGCGACCCGGTGACATACGACGCGCTCGCGTTGTAGCTGTTGGTCGCGCCTTCGGCGTAGCCCCACTGCTCGAGCGAGCGGTAGGCGTAGTTGCTGGCCGGCGCCCAGCGCAGCGTGCTTGGATCCGCTGCTTCACTGCAGCCCGGGTTGGACATCACCCCGGGAGCCACGCAGCGGAGCGCGGTCGACTGCTGCGATGCCGCGACCAGGTTCGTGATGCCGTCCGGCGGCGGGAAGCCGAACGCCGGGTTGTAGCGGAAGATCGTGGCGTTGGCTTCGAGCAGCAGCTTGTTCGTGGCCGGCATCGTCCACTGCGCCTGGGTCAGGTGAAACGGCCATTCGAAGTAGCCGCGCGCCGCCGTGCCGGTCGCTTCCGGCGACTGCGTCGTCGTGCCGAGTCCGACCCAGTCCTCGCCGCGGTTATGGCAGCCCTGGCCACCGACGGTCAGTGGCGTGCCCTCGCAGCGCTTCTGATACTCGTAGTTGCCCTGGATGCGGCTCTTGCCGATTTGTCCGGTGATGCGGGCGATGCCCATCTGCCGGTCCTGCACCAGGCGCGCGTTGGTCGCGCTCGGCATCCAGTCCCAGCGGTTCGCCAGCCCTGCATTCGCGTTGGCGGTGACGCCCTCGACCGCGGTCTGCGTGTCGAGATTGCGGTACTGCCCGAAGAACCAGAGACGGTCGCGGAGGATCGGACCGCCGACCGAGACACTGGCATCGTGCGCCTGGATGATGCCGGGCGTCTCGGTGATGTTGATGTCGCGCAGCCGCTGGTTCAGGTTGTCGCCGCGCGACCAGTCGCCCGCCGTGCTGAGGAACGCCGTGCCGCGGAACGAATTCCCCCCCGATCGCGGGATGATGTTCATGATCGGGCCGCCGGTGTCCGTTTCGCCGAGGCCACCGCCGACACGGACCGCAACTTCCTCGACGCCGACTGCGTCATAGACATACGACGACACGCCGCCGCTCCGCGCAGCGCCAACGGTCATACCGTTCACGGCCATGCGCCCTTCGTTATTGGCGCCGCCATTTGCCGAGAAGAAGGTCATAGTGGGGGAGAGGGCGATTCCGTTGTTGTCAACCGTAAGGCCCGGTGTCGCGTTCAGCAGTGCCCCTGCTGCGCGCGATGCCGGTATCGCCTGGATGACCTCGGTGTCGAGCACAACCTCTTTCCTGACGCTCTGCACGTCTACGACCGGCGTTTCACCAGTGACCGTGATGGTTTCCTGGATCCCGCCGACTCGCATATCGATCGGGATGTTCAGAACCTGAGTACCGGCAAGGGTGATGCTTTCCCGCTTCACGACGTTGAAGCCGCTAAGGGAGAAAGTCAGGGTGTAAACGCCGGCCCGCAGATCAACGATCCGGTACTGCCCGGACGCGTCTGTGACGGCGGTTCTGACCTTTTCAATCAACGCGGGACTGGCTGCTTCGACCGTGACGCCAGGAAGAACTAATCCAGAGTTGTCACGGACTGTTCCGGTCAGCGTGGCTTGCGCGAACGCGGACGACGGAACGAGCAACACCGCAAGTAGCGCGAGGTACTTGAGTGGACGCATACGCCTCTCTCTTTTAAAAAAAAGCCGCAACTTCCCTGCGGCAGGGACTGCTACGCGGACCCCCGCTCTCACGGACCACGCATAGGTCGCGTGCGCGTCTTGGCGCAGCGGCACGAAAGATACGTCCCGTTTACAAAATTTACAACCCGGAATTCGGTCGAAACGGCCGTATTGCTGAGCTACGTCAGCCTGCTGGCCGGCCGGACGCTCGAAGCGAGATTCAGCTCAGGACCTGACGTGCCACCTTTGACGCCTCCGCCACGGCGTCCCCGGCAGGTTCGGCAGCTGCGGGAATTCCGATTTCAGCCCGTGATGATCCACAATCCCATGTTTGGCCACTGCGTTTTTCGAACAGGAGTAACGATTAGATATGAGTCAGAACCTCGAGCAGCTTCTACAGACCGTGAAGAATCCCGTGGATTTCCTGCGGAATTCGAAGATTGGGGCGTACGTGTATCCGGTCGTGCCGTCGGAATTCACGAACTGGCGGGACGAGCAGGCGGCGTGGCGCAAATCAGCGGTGCTGTTCGACCAGTCCCATCACATGGCGGAGCTGCTCGTCACGGGTCCTGACGCCCTCAAGATGCTCAACTACCTGGCGAGCAACACCTTCAAGGGATTCGTGCCCGACAAGGCGAAGCAGTTCGCGCCCCTGAGCTACGACGGCTACGTGATCGGCGACGTGATCATGTTCTACCACGCCGAAAACGAGTTCAATCTCGTCGGACGCGCGCCGACGGTCAACTGGGTGCAGTTCCACGCCGAGACCGGCGGCTTCAACGTCAAGGTGCGCCGCGACGATCGCTCGCCCTCGCGCCCGGGCGGGAAGCCCGTGACCCGCGTCCACTACCGCTACCAGATTCAGGGTCCGAACGCGTGGAAGGTCATCGAGAAGCTGCATGGCGCCTCCCTGCCCGACCTGAAGTTCTTCAACATGTCGACGATGACGATCGGTGGCCAGACGATCCGCACGCTGCGCCACGGCATGGCCGGTGCGCCCGGGCTCGAGATCTGGGGTCCATACGCTGACGGCGAGAAGGTTCGCGACGCGATCCTCTCGGCCGGCGAAGAGTTCGGGCTCGTCGCGGTCGGGTCGCGCGCGTATGCGACGAACACGCTCGAGTCGGGCTGGATTCCCTCACCGCTCCCGGCGGTCTACACCGGCGAGCAGATGAAGAAGTATCGCGAGTGGCTCCCCGCCAACGGCTACGAAGGTACCGCGTCGATCGGCGGCAGCTTCGTCTCGAAGAACATCGAGGACTACTACATGACGCCGTACGAGCTTGGCTACGGCGTGATGGTGAAGTTCGACCATGACTTCATCGGCCGTGAAGCGCTCGAGAAGCGCGCCAACGAACCGCAGCGCCGCAAGGTGACCTTTGCCTGGAACCCGGACGACGTGGAGAAGGTGTTCGGCTCGCTGTTCCGTCCCGGAACCGACCACTACAAGTACATCGACCTGCCGCTCTCGAACTACGCCTCGTCGTCGTACGACTCGGTGACGAAGAGCGGGAAGGTCGTCGGCCTCTCGATGTTCAGCGGGATCAGCTACAACGAGCGCTCGATGCTCTCGCTGGGCGTCGTCGACCCAGACGTCAAGATCGGGGACGACCTGATGCTCGTGTGGGGCGAGGAGAACGGCGGCAGCGGAAAAACCACCGTCGAACGCCACAAGCAGGTCGAGATCCGGGTCACCGTCAGCGCGGTTCCGTACTCGACGGTGGTCCGGGAGTCGGGCTACCGGCCGCCCTCAAGACCACCCATGTAATCGTTCGAATCGTTCGAATCGTTCGAATCGTTCGAAACGTTCGATTCGTTCGGGGGTTCGAATCGTTCGGTCGTTCGGGTCGTTCTTCAGAGAACGGCTCGAACGATTCGCACGAATCGAACGACTCGAACGTATAGAATCCACCCCCTATGACCGACCCGCGCGACCTGATTGCCAAGTCCCCGATGACCACCCGCCAGGTGCTCATCGTAGCGATCACGATTGCCCTCAACGCCCTCGACGGCTTCGACGTGCTGTCGATCAGCTTCGCCTCGCCCGGCATCATGGCGGAGTGGCAGATCACCCGCGTGGCGCTCGGCTTCGTGCTGTCAATGGAGCTGATCGGCATGGCGTTCGGCTCGATATTCCTCGGCAGCCTCGCGGACAAAATCGGCCGGCGCCCGACTGTGCTCGGGTGTCTCGTTGTGATGGCGACGGGCATGTTCATGGCCACGACGTCCACAGGGATTCTCGGCGGGCTCGTCACGCCGTTCTTTGGGCTGCTCGGCTACGAGGTGGACAATCGTCTGGCCGATCTCGCGGTCTGGCGCATCATCACCGGTCTCGGTATCGGCGGCATGCTGGCGGCGATCAACGCCGTCGTCGCCGAGTTCTCGAACGCCAGGCGCAAGGACTTGAGTGTCGCGATCATGTCGATCGGGTATCCGGTCGGCGCGGCGCTCGGCGGCTTCATCACGTCAACCGGGCTCGAGCTCAACGAATGGCGCTCGGTCTTCTACTTTGGCGCGTCGGTCACGGTCGCGATGATTCCGACCGTGTTCTTCCTGATGCCCGAATCGGTGCACTGGCTGACCCGCAAGCAGCCGGCCGGCGCGCTCGACAAGGTCAACAAGACGCTGCGCGCGATCGGTCATGGGACGGTGACGGAGCTTCCGGCGGTCTCGGCGGATGCGCGGAAGCGATCGAGCGGCGACCTGTTCAAGGCGCCGCTGCTGACCGTCACCGTGCTCTGCACGATGGCGTACTTCTTCCACATCACGACGTTCTATTACATCGTGAAGTGGGTGCCGACCATCGTTGTCGGCATGGGCTTCGCGCCGTCGTCGGCAGGCTACGTACTCAGCTGGTTGAATGTCGGCGGTGCCACTGGCGGGACAGTGCTCGGCCTGCTCTCGCAGCGCTTCAGCCTCAAGGCCCTCACGATTACCGTGATGCTGCTGTCGACGATCGCCGTGACGCTGTTCGGCCGTTCGCCGGCGGACCTCACGAAGCTGATTCTCATCTGCATGGTGGCGGGCTTCTGTACCAACGCGGCCATCACAGGAATGTACGCGATTTTCGCGAAGGCGTTTCCGACGCACGTGCGCGCCTCGGGCACTGGCTTCGCCGTCGGTGTCGGCCGCGGCGGATCGGTGCTGGCGCCGATCATTGCCGGATTCCTGTTCGCGTCGTACGAACTGCCAACCGTCTCGCTGCTGATGGGCCTGGGATCGCTCATCGCCGCCGTGGTGCTGCTGAACCTGCGCGTCGAAGAAAGACACTGAGTGATTTGAGGCGCAGCGACACCAGGATCCTCACGACGCACGTCGGCAGCCTCATCCGGCCAACCGAGCTCGTCGACTTAGGCAAATCCGTTCGCGAGAACCCGCAAGCGGAGCGCCGCTACCGCGATGCGCTCGCACGCGCGACCGAAGACGTCGTCCGCCGCCAGGTGGATGCCGGCGTGGACATCGTCAACGACGGCGAGTACGGCAAGTCGAGCTGGTCCAACTACGTGCTCGATCGCTTGACCGGCTTCGAGGCTCGCCCCGATCGTCTTTTCGACGCCGTCTGGCTCGGCCGCGATCGGATCCGGTTCCGCGACGTGATGAAGGTGCACTATCCGCGCGGCGTCACGAGCGCACCCGGCCATGTCTGCGTCGGGCCGATTACCTACACCGGGCACGACAGCCTCCAGCGCAGCATCGCCGACGCATCGGCGGCGCTCGCAGCGGTCGGGGCCTCAGAGGGCTTTCTGACCGCCGTCGCGCCAGCCAGCACAGGCTACGAAGCCGTAAACGAGTACTACGCGAGCGATCGCGACTACATCTTTGCGATTGCCGAGGCGCTGCGCGAGGAATACCTCGAGATCGTCAACGCCGGGTTCGTGCTGCAGGTCGATGACGCGCTTCTCGCCAACATGTACGACGAGCTGGTGCAGGAGAGCCCGGCCCGCTATCGGGCATGGGCGCAAACCCGCGTCGATGCGTTGAACCACGCGCTGCGGGACATTCCCGAGGACCGGATTCGCTACCACGTGTGCTTCGGCAGCTGGCACGTGCCGCACGTCGCCGACGCCGCGCTGTCGGACATCGTCGACCTGATGCTGCAGGTGCGCGCCGGCGCCTATTCCATTGAAGCGGCGAACGCGCGTCACGAGCACGAGTGGCGCGTGTGGCAGGACGTTACGCTGCCGCCTGGAAAAATCCTGATTCCCGGCGTGGTGACGCACCACACGATGACGGTGGAGCACCCGCGGCTCGTGGCGGACCGGATCGTGCGGTTTGCGGGCCTGGTGGGCCGCGAAAATGTCATCGCTGGGACAGACTGCGGATTCGCCCAGATTGAAAGCATCCAGCGCGTGCACCCGCAGGTGATGTGGGCGAAGCTCGAAGCGCTTGCGGAGGGCGCGCGCCTGGCGTCACGCGAGCTCTGGGGGTGACATCCAGGCGGTATCCGTACGATAAGCTAGGGGTTTCTGGTCCACCGTTTTCCCAGACATAGAGGACTCATGGCAACGAAGAAGATCGTTGACACCATTCTGCCGACCACGATGGTCGGGTCGTATCCGCGCCCGCAGTGGTTCAAGCAGCAGCTGCTTGGGCGGGATATCCGAGTGGCGTTCAAGGAAGTGCAGCACGAAGAAGCGTACGACG
>Ga0310904_10000586_pt1 | contig 10523 bp, 11 predicted proteins | sample C48D1metaG_FD_203746 | JGI IMG/M metagenome (GOLD analysis project Ga0310904, IMG submission 203746) | Lab incubated soil microbial communities from West Virginia University Organic Research Farm, Morgantown, WV, United States - C48D1 | ecosystem: Environmental > Terrestrial > Soil >... | reverse complement strand
TTGCGCAATGCCGAGATGCTTGACCTGCGGATCGTCGAACACCTGATCGATCGAATAGATCGGCCCGCATGGCACGCCGACCTTATTGAAAATTTCCACCCACTCCGCGCTGGACTTGATTTCCGTCGCTTTGTCGATTTCAGCGTTGAGTTTGTCACGGTTCTGTAACCGCAGCTTGCCGGTCTTGTAATCCGGAGACATGGTCCACTCCGGACGGTCGACCGCGCTACAGAAGCGCTCCCAGATCACTGCGCCGGCAACCGCAATATTCAAATATCCGTCTTTGGTCTTGAACACGCCGGTCGGAATCGACGTCGGGTGATTGTTGCCGGCCTGTTTCGAGACCACGCCTTCGGTCAGGAAACGCGACGCCTGAAAGTCGAGCATAAATATCTGCGCTTGCAACAGTGAGGTCGACACCCATTGACCCTCCCCGGAGGTCTCGCGTTCGAGCAGCGCAGTCAAAATGCCCAGCGCGCAAAATAGTCCGGCGGTCAGATCGGCAACCGGAATGCCAACGCGCATCGGCCCCTCGCCTGGCGCGCCGGTCACCGACATCAGTCCGCCCATGCCTTGCGCGATCTGGTCGAAGCCTGGGCGCTTCGCATAAGGCCCGTCCTGGCCGAAGCCGGAAATGCTGGCGAGCACGATGCGCTTGTTGATCTTCTTCAGCGATTCATAATCGATGCCGAGGCGGTCCTTCACATCCGGACGGAAGTTCTCGACTACCACATCGGCCTTCTCGACCATTCGCTTGAAAGCTGCAATCCCCTTGGGCGATTTCAGATCGAGCGTCATGCTGCGTTTGTTGCGCTGAAGGTTCTGAAAATCAGAGCCTTCGCGCGGCCCGCCTGGACCCTCGCCGTCGACAAGATGTGGTGGCGTCTCGATCTTGATAATGTTTGCGCCCCAATCGCCAAGTTGGCGGACGCAGGTCGGGCCCGAGCGAACCCGGGTCAGGTCGAGAACGGTAAAGCGAGAAAGGGCCTGGGAGGCCCTGGGGAACGACATTCGATGGCTCCGGAGTACGTATTTTGGCTCAGAACTGGCTTTTCGGCCTGACATTCCCCGATCTGTATTGCCTTGTCCATCGGTCGGAAAGGGCCGTCTGCAACCACTTTATTCATCATTCCTAGGAATAAGAGGGTCTGGCGCCTTGAAAAGGACATTGCCGCCTGTCATATGACCGGTGCGGATGAAGGACCCGGTCTCGGGTTTGCGGGCCGCGTGCACGAAGCTCTTTAAAACGAATTTCGCCCCGCCCATCCGAAATCTCTAAACCAAACGACAACCCTGGCAACGCGGGATGTCTTTAGAACCCCGCGATTCCGCCGGCTGCAAGGCAGTACGGTCGTTTCGCCATATAAGAAAGAGTCTCTTTGACTTCATTTAACGAATTCGGCCTCGCAGAGCCGATCACCCGCGCTCTCGCGGATGAAAAATACGTCACCCCCACTCCGATCCAGGCTCAGACTATTCCGATTGCCGCGCAAGGCCGCGATGTCATCGGCATTGCGCAGACCGGCACCGGCAAGACCGCAGCCTTTGCGCTGCCGATCCTGAATCACCTGTTCAACAAGCGTCAGCGTCCCGCGCAGAAATCCGTTCGCGTGCTGGTGCTGTCTCCCACGCGCGAATTGTCGGGCCAGATTGTCGACAGTTTCAAGGCGTACGGCCGTCACATCCGCCCGTTGGAGGTCACTCTTGCGATCGGCGGCGTGCCGATCAATCGCCAGATCCGCGCACTGTCGCGCGGCGTCGAGGTGCTTGTGGCCACGCCCGGCCGCCTGCTCGATCTGGTCAACAGCCGTGCGTTGCGGCTCGACCAGATAGAAGTGCTGGTTCTCGACGAAGCCGACCGCATGCTCGATATGGGCTTCATCCACGACATCAGGAAGATTGTCGGGATGCTTCCGAAATCCCGGCAGACGCTGTTCTTCTCCGCCACTATGCCGCAGGAGATCACCCGCCTCGCCGATGCGATGTTGCGGGATCCCGTCCGCGTAGCGGTCACGCCGCAAGCCTCGACCGCCGACCGTATCGATCAGCGCGTCATTCTGACGGAAAAGGCCTCAAAGCCGTCGCTGCTGGTCGAGGTCCTCAAGACCGAAAAGACCGATCGTGTCCTGGTGTTTACCCGCACCAAGCATGGCGCTGACAAGGTCGTACGTGGTCTGCAGAAAGCGGGGCATGCCGCCGAAGCGATCCACGGTAATAAGTCGCAGAGCCAGCGCGAGCGCGTGCTCGCGGCTTTCCGTGACGGTAAGTTACGTACGCTGATTGCCACCGACATTGCCGCCCGCGGCATCGACGTTGATGGCGTCAGCCATGTGGTCAACTACGATCTGCCCAACATTCCCGAAAGCTATGTACACCGCATCGGTCGTACTGCGCGCGCGGGTGCCGAGGGCGTTGCGATTTCGTTTTGCGATCACGAGGAGCGAGCCTATCTCCGCGACATCGAGCGGTTGATCCGTATGACGATTCCGGTGACAGACCGCCGCACCGGCAAGCCGCCGGCGCATCCGGCCCCACACCATCCGGCCGACCGCAAGAACGGCCGACCCCAACACCGGGGCAAACAGCAACAACACCGGCAAAAAAGCAGCCATGGCCATCACAATGCCAGGCCGCAATCCCACCATGCGGAACACGGGAAAGGCGAGCCAAACGGATTGGGAAATGTTACATTCCTGCGACGCTCAGGCGAGCCGCGCCGTAATGCTGGCAACCGCTGAGCAACCGGAGACGACTGGATGGCGAAAGAAGAATTGCTGGAGTTCGACGGTACGGTCACCGAGGTTCTGCCCGATGGCAACTTCCGGGTGAAGCTCGACAACGAACATGAGGTGCTCGCTTATACTGCCGGCAAGATGCGCAAGTTTCGCATTCGAACGGGAGTTGGTGACCGTGTGATCGTCGAAATGTCGCCCTACGACCTCCAGCGCGGACGCATCAGCTTCCGTCACAAGGGTGACGCGCCCACAGCGGCTCCGCAGCAGCGGCGACCGAACTTCCGCGGCAGGCGTTAAGCTGTCGAGCGGCTCGGGGTGGCCGCAGACATCGGGGGGCACGCAACTATCATTGGAGCCGGGCGTGCCAAAAATACCTCCTAACCTCTTTCGCATCGTGCTGGCGATCATGGTCGCCAGCACAGTCAGTGTTGCTAGCGCAGAAGACGCTTCCAAAGAGCGACCGCAGAATGCGGCCGAGCGGCACACCTCCGATAGAGGCGTGCTTCGCCTCCTGCCGGTCGATTCTGTCACCGAACACGCGATCGATACGCCGCGCGGCAAGCTTGCCTATGCGGCGACCGCCGGCACCCTCGCTTTTTTCGATCAGTCGGGTGAGCAAAGCGCGTCGGTTTTCTACACAGCTTATGTTCTGAAAAACGGTGCAAAAAACCGTCCGCTTACATTTGTCTTCAATGGAGGGCCGGGCGCCGCCTCAGCTTTTCTCCATCTCGGTCTTGTTGGGCCGCGCATTCTCGATTTTGGACCGGACGGCCGGGATGCAGCACGAGCGAGCTTGCGCGACAACCCTGATACTTGGCTTGCCTTCACGGATCTCGTGCTGATCGATCCAGTCGGCACCGGCTGGAGCCGCGCGGTCAAGTCAGATGACGCCAAGCACTTCTGGAGTGTCAACAGTGATGCCGACTCCATGGCCAAGGCGGTCGCACTTTACGTTGCGAAGAACAACCGCGCCGATTCGCCGAAGTATCTTTTTGGCGAAAGCTATGGCGGTTTCCGTGCAGCTAAGGCCGCACGTGCCTTACAACGCGATCAGGGAATCGTGGTGGCTGGCATCGTTATGTTGTCACCCCTGCTGGAAGGCTGGCTGACTTTTGGTGATGACAGTTCTGCACTGCGGGCTGCCCTGCAACTGCCATCACTGGCGGCGGCCGAACTGGAGCGCCGGAAAGCGTTCACTCCTGAAGCCCTCGCCGCGGCCGAAAAATTCGCGATGACAGATTATCTCGTGACCCTCGCCGGCCCCCAATTGAAGGGAAACGAGGCAAGCGCATTCTATCAGCGCGTGGCACAGACGACCGGATTGCCGTTGGACGCAGTGGCACAAGCGCGAGGTTTCGCCCCCAATGCATATGTGAAAACGCTGCGCTCGGATGAGCGCAAAATCGTCAGCCAATATGACGCAAGCTTCGCCGCCGACGATCCTTATCCGGAGAGGCGATCGTCGCGCACGCCGGATCCGATTCTCGACGCCGTCTCGCGCGCCTATGGTGGAGCGATGGCCACCTATGCGCGCAACGAACTCGGATTCCAGACCGACATGACGTACGCGCTTCTTGCAGGCGACGTCACCGGCCGCTGGGACTGGCAGGGCGGCCGCGTGCAGGCGAGTGCCGAAGATGACCTCCGCGTGTTTCTCGCTTACGGACCGTCATTTCGCCTGATGATCGCGCACGGTTACTCCGACATGATCACGCCCTATGGAATGACGCGATACATCATCGACCACATGCCGGCACTGGACCCGCCCGGACGCGTCCAACTCAAGCTCTATCGTGGCGGACATATGCTCTATCTCGACCCGCAATCGCGCAAGGCGTTCAGCGCGGATGCAGCAACTTTCTATCGGGCGGAATAGAGAGCGGCCTGTAAGCTCCCTGTAATTCGCGACGCCGCATGGCTATGGTTATCGCAAAAGCCGGCCATGTCAGGGAGGATGCGATGAAGGGGCAATGGATCGCGGCGGCGCTTTTGGCGCTCGCGGCAACGAGCGGCGCGCAGGCGCAGGATTATCCGGCGAGAACGGTGACCGTGATTGTCCCGTTCGCGCCCGGCGGACCGGCCGATATCACGGGCCGCATCGTGGCCGACATCTTCTCGCGCCATCTCGGTCAGCAGTTTGTGGTGGAGAATGTCGGCGGCGCCGGCGGCACGATCGGCGCGCTTCGCGCCGCGCGCGCTCCGGCCGATGGTTACACCATCATCTCCGGACACATGGGCACGCACGCCGCAGCGCCCGCGTTCTATCCCAATCTTGGCTACGACCCGGAGAAGGATTTCGAGCCGATCGGGCTGATCGCCGAGCAGCCCGAGCTGCTCGCCGTCCGCAAGGACTTCCCTGCCAACACCCTCCAGGAGTTCGTCGCCTACGCGAAGGCCAACGAAAACAAACTCAACATGGGGCACGCTGGCGTCGGATCGGTGTCCTACGTTGGTTGTCTTCTCCTGAACTCGGCGATCGGCATCAAGCCGACCATGGTGCCGTTCACCGGCACGGCGCCTGTGATGAATGCCATCCTCGCGGGTCAGGTCGATTACGATTGTGATCCCGTGCTCGGACCGCTGCCGCACATCCGTGCGGGGACTGTCAAGGCACTCGCGATCGCCACGAAAAAGCGAAGTCCGTTGCTGCCCGACGTCCCGACTTCGTATGAGCAGGGCCTGCCCGAATTCGACTGCGCGCCGTTCTACGCTGTGTTCGCACCTAAAGGCACGCCGAAGGCCATCATCGACAGGCTTGCCGATGCCCTGAGCAAAGGTCTCAGCGAAGAAGGTGTACAGAAGCGCCTGGCTGAACTCGGCGCTGACATCGCAGAACCGAACCGCCGGGGGCCGAAGGCCCTCGGCGATCTCGTAAGAAGCGAAGTTGCCCGACTGATGCCGATCCTGAAGGACGCGAGCGCCAAGTAGGACACGTCTGCGGCCTCAGCGGAGTTGCCGCCGCTGAGGATCTGCTGATCAGGCGCCGGTCGCGTCAGTGACGCATTTCTTGGTGAAGCTGTCTTTCGCAGCACCAGCCAATTTCTTTTCGGCCGCCGACTTTGCGCACGTAGCTTTCGCGTCTGTTTCACACTTTTTCATAAAGCTCGTCATCGCGGCACCCGCGAGCTTCTTGTTGCCGGCTTCCACTTTGCAAGAATCCGCATATGCGCTGCCGCACGCCATCAGCAGTGCTGTCGTCAAAACGAGTACTTTCATCATTCTCTCCCTTTCTAATGCCTAAACGTGCGCGAGTACCAGGCGGAATCGATTCCGCAATGTCTGACAAAAGCTGTTGAACTCGCGCCGCCGCCCCGATGCCTGTCGCACAAGTCATACTACCGACTTTCCTTGCCTCGCCGAAGGCATTGCGTGAAAGAACGCACAACAGTCTGGCCATATATGCGCTCTTTATATGTCTCCGTTTCCGTCAGTTAGGCACGGCAAACTGGGGGCCACGTGGCCGGCGTTCTATTGGGATTCGGGCCAAGGGCTGTGTTAAGGTCCCGCGACCGGCGTCATGAGGGCGCCGGACCCTAAAATGTCCAAGGATTACGGGGGTTTCGATGCGTTTGAAGGCGATGCTCACAACTCTTGCGGCCGTCGGCCTGCTCGCCGGCACCGCCGCCGCACAGGACGGCACACTCAAGAAAATCAAGGATACCGGCACGATCACAATTGGCCACCGCGAATCCTCGGTTCCGTTCTCCTACTATGACGACAAGCAGCAGGTCGTCGGCTACGCCATGGACCTCTGCAACAAGATCGTCGATGCGGTGAAGGCGAACCTCCAGCTCAGCAAACTCGAGGTCAAGCTGCAGCCGGTCACCTCCGCCACCCGCATTCCGCTTCTGGCAAACGGCACCACCGATCTCGAGTGCGGCTCAACGACGAACAATCTCGAGCGGCAGAAGCAGGTCTCCTTCACAATTACTCATTTCGTGACGGCCAATCGCTTCGTCTCGAAAAAGGCCGCAAATCTCAAAAAGCTTGAAGACCTCAAAGGCAAGACCGTCGTCTCGACGTCCGGCACTACAAACATCAAGCAGATCACCGAACTCAACACCGAGAAAAATCTTGGTCTCAACATCCTCCCGGCCAAGGATCATGCCGAGGCCTTTTTGATGGTCGAGACGGGTCGCGCAGCCGCCTTCGTGATGGACGACATCCTGCTGTACAGCCTCGTCGCAGGCTCCAAGGCGCCCAAGGACTACGATATCTCCACCGATGCATTGTCGGTCGAGCCATATGGCATCATGCTGCGGAAGGACGATCCGGCCTTCAAGAAGGTGGTCGATGACGCCATGGTCGCCGTCTACAAAGGCGGCGAGATCAATAAGATCTACGACAAGTGGTTCCTCAATGTGATCCCGCCCAAGGGGATCAATCTTGAGGTGCCGATGAGCGCCGCTTTCAAGCAGGTGATCGCCAAGCCAACCGACAGTGGCGATCCCAAAGACTATCAATAGCCTCCAGATTAGCGCTAGACTTGGCGGCGCGGTGTCAAAACCGCGCCGCTATTGCGTGAGGGGTGGGGCGGATGAACTACAACTGGAATTGGGGAATCTTTTTCCAGCTGTCCCCGGATGGGACCTACACCTACCTGCAACTTCTGCTGTTCGGCGCCGGCTGGACGCTGGCGACGGCGCTTCTTGCGTGGGCGATCGCGCTTACGGTCGGCGCGATCGTCGGGGTCATCCGCACATCTCCGAATCCCTGGCTGGTTCGACTGGGCAATGCGTATGTCGAGCTGTTCCGCAACATCCCGCTGTTGGTGCAGATGTTCCTTTGGTACTTCGTGCTGCCGGAACTCGTACCATCAACAATCGGTGACTGGCTCAAGCAGTCGACCAACGCTTCGTTCTACAACGCGGTGATCTGTCTCGGCCTCTACACATCGGCACGCGTTGCCGAACAGGTCAAAGCCGGAATTCTCAGCCTGCGCAGCGGACAACGCATGGCCGGACTCGCCATGGGTCTGACGTTGCCGCAGACGTACCGATACGTCCTGTTGCCGATGGCATTTCGTATCATTCTTCCGCCATTGACCTCTGAGTTTCTCAACATCATCAAGAATTCTTCGGTGGCCCTGACCATCGGACTCATCGAGCTCACCGCAGCGGCACGCTCGATGGCCGAATTTTCCTTTCAGGTCTTTGAAGCATTCACGGGCGCTACCCTGATCTACATCATCATCAACATCGTTGTCGTAAACGGGATGCGCTGGGTCGAACGGCGCGTCGCGGTGCCTGGGTTCATCAGCATGGGTCAGCCGGCGGCGGCGCACTGAGGGGCGAAAACGATGTTCTCCAATTTCGACTGGAACGTCATCCTCCGCTCGCTGCCGTACCTGTTTTTCGACGGCATGCGCTTCACCATCATGCTGACGTTGATGGCCACGGCCGGCGGCATCGTCATCGGCACGTTGCTGGCGATGGCGAGACTTTCGAATATTCCGGGTGTGTCCCAGGTTTCCGGCGCCTACGTCAATCTGATCCGTTCCATGCCGCTGGTCCTGGTGATCTTCTGGTTCTACTTCCTGGTGCCTTATATTGGGCAATGGATTACAGGCGCGTCGCGGCCAATTCAGGTCGGTGCGTTTCTTTCGGCGCTGGTAACGTTCACATTGTTCGAGGCCGCCTATTTCTGCGAGATCATGCGTGCCGGAATTCAGTCGATCCCGCGCGGCCAGGTCCAGGCGGCAGAGGCGCTCGGCATGTCGTACTGGACTTCCATGCGGGAGATCATACTGCCGCAGGCGTTCCGCAATATGCTGCCGATATTACTGACGCAGACCATCATATTGTTTCAGGATACATCGCTGGTCTACGTGATCTCCGTCACCGATTTCCTCGGGGCCGCATCCAAGATCGCCCAGCGCGACGGCCGCCTCGTGGAGATGTACCTGTTCGCCGCGGCGGTCTATTTTGTCATTTCGCTCGCCGCCTCCTACAGCGTGCGCCGCCTGCAGAACCGCATCGCCATCATTCGCTGAGCACCCATGATCACAATCAGCAAAGTCAGTAAGTGGTACGGCAAAATTCAGGTCCTGAAGAATTGCTCGGCCGATGTTTCCAAGGGCGAGGTCGTTGTGGTGTGCGGCCCATCGGGATCTGGAAAATCGACGCTGATCAAATGCGTCAATGCGCTCGAACCGTTCCAGGAGGGCATCATCACGGTCGAGGGAATTTCCGTCGGCGACCCCAAGACCAATCTGTCGAAACTGCGCGCCCGCATCGGCATGGTGTTCCAGCACTTCGAACTCTTCCCTCATGTTTCCGTCATACGCAATCTCACACTGGCGCAGATCAAGGTGCTCGGACGCGACCCGAAAACCGCCGCGGAAAAGGGCATGAAACTTCTTGAGCGCGTGGGGTTAAGCGCACACGCGCAGAAATATCCCGGTCAGCTTTCGGGCGGTCAGCAGCAACGCGTCGCCATCGCGCGAGCCTTGGCAATGGATCCGATTGCCATGTTGTTCGACGAGCCGACCTCCGCGCTCGATCCGGAGATGATCAATGAAGTGCTCGACGTCATGGTGACGCTTGCCAAAGAAGGCATGACGATGATCGTGGTCACGCACGAAATGGGTTTCGCTCGCAAAGTGGCCAACCGCGTCGTGTTCATGGACAAGGGCGAGATCGTCGAGGACGCGCCAACTGCGGAATTCTTCGGCAAGCCACGCAGCGAGCGGGCGCAGTTGTTCCTTTCGAAAATTCTGCAGCACTGAAGCTCGGAACTGGATTACGCCTGCCCGCGACGAGGCGCGAACGAGATCGCGCCGCCCTCGGGCAAAAGCACTAGTTCAGGATTGTCATCCGTTTCCATCGGCGCCTGGGGCGCAAGCTCGACCCACGCCTGAAGCATGTCTTCACCGTCACGCATTTTTTCAAAAAGGGCTTGGAAAAAGCCCGCGAATGCTGAGCCTTTCCGATTTAGCGTGAAAACCAGATTAGCCGTTTTTCGTCCAGGAAAACTCATGGCATTTTGAATGGTGTCTTCGGGTATTGGTGAGGCCACGACAAGAATCTTCAAACGCGACTCCTGAGCAACCTGGCGCACACCGGTATCCGGTGTTCCGTCCAGAGCGCCGCTCGTCGAAAACCGCGTATAGAGAAAAAGTATGTCTGCCGTCGGTATCTGTCGTGCGGTCGCTATATTTGTAGTCTCAAAAAGCGCTGAAACAGCCGCGAGATCTTCAGAGAGAAACGACGCAAAATCCGCACCTGAGAGGTTGGCGAATCCTACCGCGCGGGCAATCTTGCGACTCATAGCGATGACGCTTTGCTAGGGCGCCTTACGCCGTTGTTGCAACGGCTGCCCGATGAAGGCGGCGTTATCCGCCCCGAGCGGCGGACATACCGACTGTTCGAGACGCTTTCCGTTGATCTTGATCGGATTTGCGAGCGCACGCAGGCCTGGTTTGGCGGGGTGCGGCACACTCGAAATCATTTGCGTCTCTGCAAGATACGGATTGTCGAGAGACTGTGCGATATCCAGAACAGGCGCGACGGGCACGACCCCGTTGAGCTTGTCGAGCCAATAACGGGTCGGCTGCTTTCGAAATTCACGATCCAGAATTTCCGTCAGTTGTTCGCGATTGGAGTGACGCAAGGATGACGTGCTGAATCGCGTTTCCGATTTCAGATCCGATCGACCGATGGAATCAGCGAGTTCGAGCCAGAATTTGTCAGTCATGCACATTATGAAGATCCACCCGTCAGCCGTCGGATAGGTTTGCACCGGCGCAAGGGAATAGTGCGCGCTGCGATGCTGGCGGCTCAGGCGCAA